>Ga0163144_10001426_pt1 | contig 56491 bp, 64 predicted proteins | sample OliLak19BULKMAT1_FD_123175 | JGI IMG/M metagenome (GOLD analysis project Ga0163144, IMG submission 123175) | Freshwater microbial mat bacterial communities from Lake Vanda, McMurdo Dry Valleys, Antarctica - Oligotrophic Lake LV.19.BULKMAT1 | ecosystem: Environmental > Aquatic > Freshwater >... | reverse complement strand
CAGTTTCAAGCCACCACGCGCTCCGCGCGTGCGAAGTGGGTTCGTGCAAAGGTTAATACATCACCGCCATTGACATATATCAATAATTGTGCTATATTAATTTATCTAGTTCTAGCAAGAGAGGGTGATTTATGATAAAGTCACTTTTCATCGGCACTTGCAATGATACTCTCGTTTGGCTCAAGCGTCTCTCGCACTAAAGAAAGGTATTCAAGCATATTGACTAATTGCTCTTTCGGCGAAGTCTCATTAATCTTTTGAAGCTCGCTGAGATCAATATTCTTTAGTCTGTCTGAGTCGATATCCTCTTTTTTGAGTTCGCCATAGTAGAATTCACTTTTTTCCTTATTTTGATCGGCGTGACAGACGTGGATAGTTCCTTCTTGATTGATCATGATGACGTTCCAAATAAAATAAAGATACGAGCCATCACTTTTTTCTTCTTCTGTGAGTTTTACCCCTAAGTTTTTTTCTTTAATCAGGAAATTGAATTGAAAGACTTTTTCGTTGGGATGATCTCTCCGGTCTTCGTATAAAGATTCGTAAATTTGTTGATTCCCTTGGAAAAATGCCTCTATATCAGCATCATTAATAGAGCTCAATTCTTGATATAGCTCTTTCTCTGACCATTCGGTCTTGGGTCGAAGTCGCCTCAATCTATCTTCTTCCTTTATTTTTTTGAGGGCGATATCAAGCTCGTTTATCGTTGGCAATCCCTCTTTCATTTTTTGAAACCATTGTAAGGCCTGCTCATAGAGCTCGTAATCGAGGATGGAGACCACGGTTCCATCAAAATTGCTATAACGATCAGTAGTTATCTCGTTCTCGCTCGAATTATACTTGAGTGTCACTGTTTCGCTCTCTCTCTGAAACCAAAAACGATAGCTACGGTAGTCAGATTCTTCCTCATCCCCATCGCTTTCTATGGCTTTCCTTTCAGTAGGGAGCACTATGCGTTCGGTCGACACCTGCACAATAAGAGGGTCTTTGCCGATTCTTTTCATCAAGATAAGGTCATCGAGATAGACTTCATCGGACCAGTATGAGCTATTTTCGGGATTATGATTTTCAGGTAGTCTATCAAATATTTGATAGTCGTACATGGTGCAGAGCTCTTATGAGGTTACTTGGGAAAGAAAATTTGAGTACGCGACGTTTCCGCGCTTTACTTTGTTTACGAGCTCGTCCCAAAATAAAATAAAGTGAGACTCTAGAAGCGAGTATTTTTCGGAATCATTTCTTTCTTTTGAAATAATTCGACTAATGCCACGAATGATAAAGTTATGACCCGAGGACTCTTGAAACAAATATGTACCGTGATTATTTGCTTCTAAGGCGTACACGGACAATTCTGGCTTTTCTGATGCGTTGGAGCAGACGACGCTAAAGGTAATGTCCTTTCCCGAAGCTGTAATAGTCGGTAGCTTGTGCTTTCCGAATTCTTTGATGAAGTTAATGGTCCAGTCTTGGTCGTTGTATAAAAGTACTGCCTCATCATGAGCGTGAACAACTTCAAAAATTGCTCTAAAATCGGCTATTATCTTTAGAGCGAAGTCACGCTTTGATTCTGGTAATTTTTCGTGTAGCATAGACCTGAAAGGAGAAAAGACATGACTCTTCTATGACTCGTATGGTACCAAGGAGTAAATAAACTCCAAAAAAATCTAAAAATAATTCTTGGTAGCGCTCTCGTGAATGAGTTTTAAGGTGTTGATGAATGAACAAGGAAAGACTATGTTATAGTTGAAATATCGTCTTAGTTACGTTTGTAATAAATAACTATGGAGCTCAATTATGTGGCAATAGGGTTGGCGACGGTGGCGCAGTTTGTGGTAGGCTCTCTCTGGTACATGCCTCTATTTGGAAAGATCTGGGGGACGATGCATGGCTTTGATAAGCTCTCTAAAGAAGCGCAGACGGAGGCACAAAAAGAAATGTGGCCTCTTCTTGTTATAGAATTTCTCGGCAGATTGGTCACTACCGTTGTTCTAGCCTTATTTCTTTTTGGTCTCCCTGATTGGAACATCTGGGGCATTGCTTTTTTCCTGTGGCTTGGCTTTGTAGCTCCGACTCAGATAGGTGGCGTACTCTTTGGTGGTACGCCGAATGAGTGGGTACGAAAAAAAATTGCAATCATGATTGGAGGCTCGCTCGTGAGTCTTTTGGTCGGAGTCTCTGTCCTCCGCTTTTTTTCGTGACTTTTATGAAAGTACGAAAGAACGCCCTTCGGATGAATTTGCTCCTACAGAGCCCGCTCATTGGTCAGGGCGGCCAAGAAGAAGTGCTAATGCATCTTCATACGGTGAATTAGACGGAAACTCGGAGGCGATAGTTGCAGACGAAGTCTTTGGGGGCGCCTGCCAAGACGAGACTGACCCGAAAAGATTTCGAGAGGGACGCTATTCTCGTTCATAAAGAAGGGGATTTATGGGTAGAGACCGTGGTAGCTGACAAAGAAATGAAGACCAGTGGAGTATGAAGAGGATACTCCTTCACGACTTACTCTTGATGACTTCAGTGCCCCTTCGATCCTTTTGGCTCAGTCGCGACTGGATCTGGCGTACACTCACAGTGAACAGCAAAAATTACAAAAAGGGTGGAAAGGCGATTTTTCGGATTTTGGACAAGAAAAAAGCTAAAAAACTTCGCCGAGCTCTCGCCGAAAAGCCCTAGATCGTCCAGGCATCCTTAAGCGATTGCTATCGTTTTTCTTTCGCTAGGCCTATGTGCTTTTGGCCCTGTTAGAGACCGAGGGCGTTTAAGAGGTCACGGCGATGTTCTTCTTCGTCTTTGAGGATCTCCTCAAGTACTTGGCGCACGCCGTACTCCTTGAGTTCTTCGGCCATAGGGATAAGTTTTTTGTAAAGAGCAATAGCTATTTCTTCGCTTTTAAGATCTTGTTCGAGCATCGTTTTGGAACTTGAGTCAGTCTCGCGAATCTGTACTTCCATGGTAGGGACTCCTTCTAAGTCAACGATAACGTTTGCGAGTTTCAACGCGTGACTGATTTCTTCGTTTACATGGACGACGAGCTCATCGGCTATAGCCGTGTACTCAGGCCCAGTCAATGTGGCTGAGTGCTGGATATACTGGATAGCCGAGGCATATTCCCATTCAAGGGCTTTATTTAGCTCATTAACGAAAGACTCTTTAGTCGCAGGCATAGAAATTGAATAAAAAAAGTAAAACCGATAAGCAACTTCTTATAGAGTAGCATGATACGACTAATCTTTCAAAAATATTAAGGAGGGTAAGTCTATTCTATAAAAAAAAGGTGAGCTAAGTCCGGTATCGAGTCACTAAAGACGTATTCATCCATTGGTAGACTTTTTCGTGTATGGTGCACGAGAGACTGTTTCGTTATGGGATACGAGACCGCGGAAACCCTGGTTGAGAGGAGGGGGGTAGCTAGAATCTCGAAAAGATGCTAAAATGGGCTTTAACATTGGAATTAAGTGAAATTAAGGCCAGTAGATACCTAAATTTTTAGTAGAAAGAAATGGAACAGAATACTTCGGAAGCTAATGAAACAGCGAAGCCAGGAACGGAAACACTGCTTGATAGGACACATGAATCAGCTGACAAGTCTCTGGAAACGGCCCCTCCTCTTCCTCAGGCAAAGAACTTGACTGCTCAAGCAAAGTTGTTGGCACTGGTGAGTGGCTGGAAGGGCCGCTTTGCTTCGCTTGATCGGACAGCCAAGACGTTTATAGTTGTCGCCATACTTTTTATTATTGTTTGCTTGATATTTTCTTTTTTCAAAGGGGTATTTATCGCCGCTCATGTGAATGGCAACGATATTAGTCGCTGGAGCGTCATCCGAGAATTGGAAAAGCAGGCTGGCAAGAGTGTGCTTGATACCCTGATCACCAAAAAGTTGATCACGAGTGAAGCCAAGCGTTTGAAGGTGGTTGTACCAACTTCAGCAGTGGATGAAGAAATAAAAAAAGCAGAGGAGCAGGTGAGTGCTCAGGGAGGGGCGCTTAAAGAGGTTCTCCTTGAACAAGGATTAACGATAGAGGAGCTTTGGGAACAGATACTGATCCAGAAACAGCTTGAGCAGATATTGGCAGGTAAGGTAGAGGTGACTGATGAGGAGGTAGCTCGATATATGAGCGCGACGAACACCGGTGAAGTTACCGGGGCTAACATGGATGAGCAGTTGACTCAGGTTAAAGAACAGTTACGGGATCAGAAATTTAACCAAGAGGTATCGAAGTGGATTGCCGAGATCAAGGCCAAGGCTGTGATCCAGTACAACGTTACTTACTAAGGGATCTCTCTTCTGCTAATATACCCATTCATTATCAAAAAAAGTTACGTAACTGATTACGTAACTTTTATGTAATCGCTTTACATTCTCGTCAGTGACGAATGGCGAGTGATTCTGGTACAATGATGAGAGAAAATATTGTTGATTCTCTCGAAAGTATGAAGAAATTCGATTATAGTCAAGATTGGCAGCATATTAACTTCCGTGTCTCTAGAGAAAAGTATCAGATAGGTAAAGGGGAACAAGGGGTACTTTTAGTAGAACCGTACAAATCAGAAATTCTGCCTTATTGGCGTTTTCGAACGCCAGAAATAGCTAAAAAGTCAGCGCAGAAAATATACGAATTATTTTTGGAGTATAAAAGGTCTGCCGATTTTGTCGGAATGGATATGGCTCGAAAATTTCTCCAGATGGGCTATACTCGCTCTCGTCGCTACGCCAATCATCCGTCTGGAAAGAAATACGCAAGCAACCCCCAAAAAGAAAGTGATCCAAGAAAGCGTAAACAGGCATTGAAAAAAGTTCTTCCTCAGGCAGAAGACTGGAAAACAAGTCCGAAAGCTGTTTCTGCAAAGTTATTCTACGAAAGATACTTATTAGCCAAAAATGATCCTGTATATCAAAATCTTAAGGAAACCCACGTTCGTTTCCAAAAGAAAATTTGACAGACGGATAGATTTTTATAGTACCAATATCTCCTATGAAATATTTCAAAAAAATTAAAGGAGTTATTGTAGATTCGGCACAGGGTTACATTGCAGATGAGTCGATGAGGCTAGGTGCCTCTCTTGCTTACTATTCCGTCTTTTCACTTGCACCTCTTTTGGTTATTGCTGTAGGAGTTGCGAGTATTATTTTTGGCACAACGAACGCGGAGCAAAGAATCCTACAGGAGGCCTCGGTTCTCTTTGGTAGAGATTCAACCGAAATGCTTCAGGGTATTCTGCAATCTTCAGACAGTATTCAGGCCGGAGGGGTTGCTTCGCTTATAGGGTTCGCCCTTCTTCTTTTTGGGGCTGGGAGTGTCTTCAAAGAGCTTCAAGACTCCCTCAATCATATATTTTCTGTGAAAGAGAAAAGGAGTGGTTTACTGGTTTTCATTATGAAAAATGTCCTCAGCTTTGGCATGGTACTAGCTACTGGTTTCCTTTTACTTATCTCACTTGTCTTATCCGTGGCTGTGTCGGTACTCTCAGAATTTTTCTCGGCTGGTACCTATGCCACATCTTTCTTTTGGGAAACAATCAATATTACTCTCTCTTTCTTGGTAACAGGGTGCTTGTTTGCTCTTATCTTTCGCTTTGTGCCCGCCTGTCGTCTTCCGTGGCGCGCCATTCTTCCTTCGGCCCTCGTGACTGCCTCTCTCTTTACTTTGGGCAAGACGCTTCTTGCTTGGTATCTTAGTTATGCGGGCGTAGCCACTTCTTACGGTGCTTCGGGGTCGCTCGTACTTATTTTGCTTTGGGTATATTATTCTGCGCAAATTCTTTTCTTCGGCGCGGAGCTTGTAGCCACCCTTGCCAGAACAAGGAAGAAATCATAAAAGTAGTGTGAGAATGCTGAAAAAATAAAAGAAAGAGTGACACACTTTTTTGCTATCGAGCTAAAACTATCCCAAAGACAGAGCGGGCGCCGTTTTTTTTCAGGGTGTTTGCGCACTCCGAGAGTGTGGTGCCGGTCGTTGCAACGTCATCGATGAGCCAAACAGACTTCCCGGCGACGTGATGGACCTTGTTTTCATGAATGGCAAAAGCATCTCTTAGGTTGTGCAGGCGTTCTTCGCGAGACCCCGTTTTTATTTGAGGTGTGGTTGCTCTGATACGGAGAAGGACGTCTGACTCTAGAGGGAGATCGATACCAGGAGTGAGAAGAGAGGCAAGCTCTCGGGCCAAAAGCTCTGACTGATTGAAGCCGCGGAATTTCAAGCGTTTTCGGTGGAGGGGTACCGGTATGATGATGTCAGGGAGAGGGAGGCTGGTTTTTTCTAGGGCGCTTTGTAAAAAACGAGCTAAAGGATTGGCGAGAGCAGAAAGAAAGCGGTATTTATAGTTATGAATAGCGCACGGAAGGAGTGTATCGTGATAGTAGGATGCAACAAACACGCCAGAGAGGGCTGTATGTCCCTCGTCACGACAAGCAAAACAAACCTCTCCATTTGGGGTGATGTGTTTGATGCAGTTCGGGCAGTGCTGTTCTTGACGTACTGGTAAGCGACTCAGACACGGGTCACAAATCCAGGCATTCCTGGCGCGGCATCCCAGACACCGGATTGGAAACAAGGTATCTAAGAGCGCTTGCCAAGCTCCCGTGAGAAAAAGACGGCACGTTGTTTGTTTTATGAGCACAAAACGGTAGCGCCTTTGAGGGTAAGACGGAGAAATTTCTTCTTCGGTGATTGAAGAAGTTTCATGGCGATAGCCTTTTCAATGAGGTCTTGAATACTTTTTCGCACCAGGCGTGCTCCCTCCTCTTCGGTGCAGCTTACTTTGGCGATATGCTCTACGATTTTTTGCGAGTAGAGAAGGGTGATGCCTTTTTCTTTGAGGCGAGTGCGGAGAGTGCTCATCTCGAGTGAGGCGATTCTTTTGATAGCTTCTTTCGTAAGTGGTCGAAAAACGATGATTTGGTCGAGACGAGCCAAGAGCTCTGGTCGCATTTCTTTTTTCAATTCTGCCAAGACGGTACGTTTGATAGCCTGGAATCGCTCTTGCTTTTCTTCAGTTCCACTGTTTTTCCCAAAGCCAATCTTGCTCTTGTCGGTAAAGGCAGCCGTGCCGATGTTCGAAGTCAAGATGACGAGTGTGTTTTTGAAGCTGACCGCGCGGCCTTCAGCATCGGTGAGTGTACCTTCGTCCAAAATCTGAAGCAGAATACTCCACACGTCCGGGTGCGCTTTTTCGATTTCATCGAAGAGAACGACGCTATAGGGTTTACGTCGAACCATTTCGGTGAGCTTGCCTCCTTCGCCATGACCGACGTACCCCGCTGGGGCACCGAGGATCTGAGCAACGCTGTGACGCTCCATAAATTCGCTCATATCAAGCCGAATAAGGGCTTGTTTACTCCCGAAAAACTCCTTGGCCAGAAGTTTGGTAATGTAGGTTTTGCCGACTCCAGTTGGACCGAGGAAGAGGAATGATCCGAGTGGTCTGTTGGGGTCGCCAATATTACTCACGGAGCGCGCTAGTGTTTCGATCAGTGCCAAAACAGCCTCGTCTTGCCCGATCATTTTCTCGGTGAGTACTTGACGGAGATGAGTCAGGGTATCGTGAGGAGTTTCTTCTGACAGTTTTTCAAACGGGATGCTCGTCATGTGAGCTATAGTACGCAGGACATGCTCTCTCGTCACAACTTTGGTAAGAAGAGATGTTTCTCCATGATGTTTTTTCTTGATCGCGACAATCTTTTTTTCAATCATCTGTTCACGAGCGTACCATTTGGCTGCGTCATCATAGGCTTCCTTTTTAATGAGGGATTCTTTGAAGGTAAGGGCGGCGCGCAGTTCTGTTTCGAGTTGGAACAATTTCTGGGAGAACGGAGATGTGTCAGCCCCGTGTTTAGCGAGTGCGGCAGCTTCATCGATGATGTCAAAGGCCTTATCAGGGAGAAAGCGGTCCGGAATATGTCGGAGCGAGAGATCAACCGCCCAATCGGTTATACCTTGATCTAGTATTACGTTATGAAAGCTTTCATAGCCCTGTTTCGCTCCAGCTAAAATTTGTTTGGCCTCTTCGATTGTTGGTTCAGCGATGACGAGCGATTGAAATCTTCGGTCAAGGGCGGGGTCTTTTTCGACGTGCCGTTTGTATTCAGACAGAGTGGTCGCTCCGATGCACTGAATTTCACCACGAGAGAGGGCGGGCTTCAGTATGTTGGCAGCGTCGAGGCCGCCAGTGGTATTCCCTGCGCCTACAATGGTGTGAATTTCGTCAATAAACAGGATGACGTCGAGGCTTCGAGAAGCTTCTTTGATGATGTCTTTGAGTCGAGCCTCAAATTCTCCTCGAAAATTTGTGCCCGCCACTACCAAAGTGAGGTCGAGAGATAAAATACGCTTCCCAAAAAGAGAATGAGGGACGTCACCCTGGACGATCTTCTTGGCGAGAGCCGAAACAAGAGCGGTTTTGCCAACCCCCGGCTCTCCGATTAACAGGGGGTTGTTCTTATTTTTTCGACTCAGTATTTGTATCATACGGTCGAGCTCTTTTTTACGTCCAACAAGGATGTTTTGACTATCGCCCGTATCCGAAGCGAGATTGAGAGTGAACTGATCGAGGGCTGGCGTTGCCCGGTTGCCCTTTTTAGGCGCTTCTTCGTCGGCACCATTGTCTGGAAGGTCAAGCATACGCGAGAGCTGTGGTAAGTGATCAAAGCTTAAGTGGGCTTCGATGGTCGCACGAATCTTTTTTTCTTTAATTTTGAGCGTGGCAAGCATGGTGTCAATTGTATCGCTTCTCAGTTCAAGGAGGGCGTAGACGAGGTGTTCGGTACCAACGTACGGATAACGATATTCTTTTGCGAGTGAGTACGCACGTCTTAATCCTTCCTTTAAGATAGGGGAGAGGGGCATCGGGGCGGCTTTCGGTACCGCTTTTCCGGTGCTGTTTTTTTTGAGGCAAAGTTTGGCGAGACTTTCTTTTTCAAAGCCAATGTTCTCGAGAATGATACTCCCAAGACTGCCATTTTCAAGAAAAATAGCGAGGAGCAGGTGCTCTGGGAGAATAGCACTGTGTTTTGTGTACTGAGAGATTTCACGCGCTTCTTTGAGGCTATGCCTGGCGTGAAGGGTGAGTTTGTGGTGAAAAGTGATTTCAGCCATAATTAAGGGAAGAGTCAAAAGAGAAACAGCTATCTTTATTCTAGGTTCTTTTTCTCACTACTGTCAACCGCCTTCACTGGCTTTTATAAATGAATGAAATATGGTACAATACGTGTGCAAAACATAAACAAAAAATACATGCTTTTTGGGCAAAAAAAACATCATTTTCTTGGTATTGATTTCGGTACTTCGCTCATCAAAATAGTAGAGTTGACGGTTGAAAACGGCGAGCTTCGTCTCTCGAATTTTGGGCAAGCTGATTTGGCTCTTCTTGAGGCAGGGAAACTTACCAAGGGTACGGATCATGATCAAGAGGTGCTTTTGTATCTTTCGGCATTGCTTGCGCGTTTTGATCCCAAGAGTGATTCGGCGTATGTAGCGATGCCAGCTTTTATCGGCCTCATTTCTCTTATTGAACTTCCTGAAATGAGTGAGGAAGAACTGAAAGAAGCTATTCGTTTTGAGGCGCATAAGTATATCCCCTCACCCCTGGAAGAAATTGCCCTCAGTTTTGAAGTCACTGATGTGATTGAGGGTGAAAATAAGCAGAAAAAAATGGAAATACTTTTGGTAGCAGCCTTAAAGAAAGAGGTAGAACGTTACCGAAAATTGGTTTCTGATGCAAAACTGCATATGGCATTCTTGGAGCTCGAGACTTTTTCTCTCGCCAGATCGATTATCGGCCATAGAGAGGGACTCTTTCTTTTGATTGACATCGGCTCACGCGCAACCAATCTCGTTTTGGTTGATGACGGAACAGTGAAGATGAGTCGTAATCTTGATGTAGGAGGCAAAGATATTACCCGCACTCTTCACGAGGGTCTGAATCTTACTTTTGAGAGAGCAGAAGGACTGAAGAAGAGTAAAGAAGATTTTTTGAATACACGTGAGTCTTCCCTTATCTTTCCTTCTCTTGAGCTCATCGCAAGCGAAGGAGAGAGGATGATTGACTCCTTTGGGGATAAATACAAAGAGGCGGTTTGTCAGGGGGCCGTGTTGTCCGGAGGGAGTGCCCAGATGACAGGCCTCACAGAGTATTTTGCTCGCATGCTCAAGCTTTCGGTTACAGTCGGGAATCCATGGGAAAGAATTTCGTATGATTCGTCACGAAAAAGTGATATCGAAAAACTCGGCACCTCTTTTTCCGTGGCTATCGGTCTCGCTTTGGCGGGGGTTGATGCGATAGCTCCAAAAAGAGAATCTTTGACGAAGAAATCCTTTTCATTTAAAGAACTTCTCAGTAAAAAACTTTAATCTTTTCTTGTTCTATGGCTAACGCGAATTTTTCTCAATCGCTCGGTGGTGATGATAGCGTGGTTCCGAAGAGGCGGTTTTTTATCTCTGCGCCACTTCTCAGTATTGGCCTTCTCGCAATCACGCTTCTGGTGTGGGGGGGACTTCGTCTCTACATAGCAAGCATTGATAAAAAAATCAGCGCTCTTGAAACTGTCCTTTTAGAAGGAGCAACTCGTCTTGAGGGTGATGACATTGATCGAATCGCGAATTTTGATGCGCGAGTGACGCATATTTGGTCTGATCCCAGTGAACAAGTAGACCCGACTCAGATACTTGGGAAGCTCGAGTCGCTTGTCGTACCTCAGGTCATACTGACTAAATATCTCTATGACCAACAGAAGAAAGAAAGCATGATACTCGGCGAGACTGACGATTTTCGCTATCTCGCAGAGCAGATATTGAGCCTGAAGTCCGAGATCCTCTTTAGTAAGGTAGTTGTCGATACTATCGGCCGGACTGAGAGTGGGCGGATTCAGTTTACCCTTAGGGCTGGTTTTTAAAAATAAAAAGCTACTTGTATGAGCCTCAGACTTCTCATGATCCCGTTCTCCATCCTTTTCGTTTTAGTGATAGCGATCGGTTTTATCAAGCCAGATATCACGCGCCTCGGTGAGCAACAGCTCGCGTATGCGATGGCACTCAGTCAAAATGAAGCGCGAGAAACTCTTTATGCCAATATCGAGAAACTACGGATTGAATTGGGAGCCAAAAAAAATGATGTAGACTTTGTCGATAACTACTTTCCGGAAACTTTGGATCAAGAAAGAGTGATCGATGCGTATAATTTTTTGGCGAGCCAATCAGGAGTGGCGGTAGCGCTCATGAGTGTCAAATCTCTTTCTCCAGAAGAGCGCACAGAGCGTTTGGGACTCCGTGGGATTGAGAGTGAGCCAGTGGCCGATACGACTCTCAATGGAGGCGTGGCGGTTCCGTCGGTGCCCAGTTATCAGATACGGCCGGAAACCTTTGTGGTGACTGTTTCAGTAAGAGGAACGTATGAAACTATCCGAGCATTTCTCGATCGGGTTGCTCATACAGACCGTACCCACCGAACAAGGAATTTTTCTCTTTTTACACCCGTACAAGACGTCGCCAATGAAGAGGATGAAGCAGCAGGAGTGAGTGTACTTACCGGAACGTTCGATGCCGAATTTGACTATGCCCCGATAGAAAAGAATATCAATGCTACGAGTGCCCCTATCTTTACCAAAGGCTCTTTTGATCTTTCATCGATTGAAAAAGTACGTGCGTGGGTGACGAGTCCTGCTCCTTTGCTTGTGCGTCCGAGTGCTGGCAGACCAAACCCTTTTCAGTAAACTATCCAGATACTTTGTTATGACAGGAAAGGCCCACAAAAAACAGGCCGTGACCGAGGAGCGGTCTGAAATCGCGACCAGAGCGAGCGCCCTTGGGGTTCCGTATCTTGAAGTCGTGCCGGATACGGTCGACAAGGAGGTACTTGCCATGATCCCGGAAGACGCTGCCAAAAAATACCGCATAATAGCCTTTGAAAGAAAGGACGAGACGCTGTATGTTGCCATGGTGAATCCGCAGGATTTCGAAGCGCTCAATGTACTTCGTTTTCTAGCAGAAAAAGAGCGTCTCGGTATAGAGGTATCCCTTGTTTCCGAGAAAATATTTGGGGAGATTGTGAAGCTGTATACGGGGACAGATACGGCTCTGAAAGAAGCTATCTTGTCTCTCAAGAAAGAAGATGAGGTGGTGGAAAGAAAAATTGAAGCCAAGTCGACCGACACCAATATTTTTCAGGATGCTCCTATTGCTAAGCTCGTTGAAGTGATAGTGAAACACGCTATTGATGGTCGGGCCAGTGACATTCATATTGAGCCAATCGACGGAAACTATCGAGTGCGATTTCGCGTGGATGGACTCCTTCGTTCTGATTTGGTTTTCCCCAAAGATGTCGGGCGAGCAGTGATCTCTCGTATCAAGATTCTGTCGAACTTAAAAATTGATGAGAACCGTAAACCGCAGGATGGACGTTTCCGCTTCGATACGAGCGATGCTTTTGTTGACCTCCGTGTCTCGAGCTTACCAGTTATGGAGGGTGAAAAAGTAGTGATGCGAGTCCTGGAAAAGAATTCGAAAGCCGGTGACTTGGAAAATTTGGGACTGTGGGGGCGGAATCGGGCCATTCTCGAGAAAAAAATCAGAGAGCCGTTTGGTATTATACTCATTACTGGGCCAACAGGTTCTGGGAAATCGACCTCACTCTACTCTTTTTTGCAGATTTTAAATAAAGAGGATCGAAACATCATCACCCTTGAAGACCCGGTAGAGTATTACATGGATGGTATCAATCAAAGTCAGGTACGACCTGAGATTGGGTATACATTTGCCAATGGTCTCCGTTCGGTACTCCGTCAAGATCCCAATGTCATTATGGTAGGGGAAATTCGTGACGGAGAGACGGCAGAGCTCGCTATTCATGCGGCGCTTACGGGACACCTCGTATTATCAACGCTCCATACGAATGATGCTATCGGTGCCATTCCTCGCCTCGTAGATATGGGTATCGAAGCATTTCTTCTTTCATCGTCTCTTCAGGCAGTAGCGGCTCAGCGTCTGGTGAGACGTATCTGTGATACCTGCAAAGAAAGGCAAAGTTTTACGGAGGCACAGAGCGAGCGTATCAGAGGACTCTTTGAGGCTATTCCGAGAGAAGAAGTCGAGGCATATGGCTTGACTCAGGGCATGGAGCTCGTATTTTTTCATGGGAAGGGTTGCGCCAAATGCGGCAATACTGGCTACAAAGGAAGAATCGCCCTCTATGAAACAATCGATGTTGATGATGCTATGCATGTTATCATCGCTGATCAGAAAGGGAATGAAGGTTCGGTCAAGGAGGCGGCGCTCAAACAGGGTATGCTTTCTATGAAGCAAGACGGTATACTGAAAGTACTCAAGGGTATTACTACTCTCTCTGAAGTAGAGCGAGTGACGGAGGGAAAAATTTTGATTGATGAAGAGTAACTCTTTTTACATTTTTGACATATAACCTTATGGAAGGAGTCGCTACAGAGCAACGTCTAAAAAAGCTCCTTCTTTTGGTTGGCCAGCAAGGCGCATCCGATATCCACCTCGTGGTCGGCCGTTATCCCACGCTCCGTATCGATGGCAAGCTTCATGCGTTGACACAAGAAAAAATGTTGACACCGGCTGACACGAAAGCCATGAGTGACGTTTTGCTTACTGATGAGAAAAAAGAGGAATTGACGGCTATGGGGCAAACAGACTTTTCGTACAACTTTGAGGATCAGGTACGATTTCGGACTAACGTCTTTTTTCAGAAGGGGTTCGTCAGCATCACTATGCGTTTTGTCATGGATCGTCTGCGCAGTCTCGAAGAGTTAAGCGTACCTAAGGAAATTTATGAGTTCACGAAGCATGCTCAAGGATTGGTACTTGTCACTGGCCCAGTAGGTCATGGAAAGTCGACGACGCTCGCTGCCATCATTGATCATATCAACCATAACCAAGAAAAACATATCGTGACTATCGAGGATCCGATTGAGTTTGTGTACGCGCAGGATCGCTGTATTATCAATCAGCGCGAGATTGGTCGCGATGCCAAGAACTTTCCCGATGCCTTGCGCGCGGTTTTTCGTGAGGATGTGAATGTAGTGCTCTTGGGAGAACTGCGTGATCTCGAAACTATCAGTACGGCGATGACGGCCGCGGAAACCGGACACCTCATCTTTGCTACTCTTCATACGAACGACAGTGCTCAGACTATCGATCGTATCGTCGATGTCTTTCCTTCGCATCAGCAGGCCCAGATCCGCTCACAGCTTGCGAGTGTACTTCTCGGGGTTATTTCTCAGCGTCTCCTCCCACAAACAAGCGGGGGGCGAGTACCGGCAGTTGAAATCATGTTTAAGAACAACGCTATTGAGAACCTGATTCGCGAAAACAAAGATCACCAGCTTGACTCGGTGATCGAGACTAGTCTCAAAGACGGTATGATTTCTCTCGATCGAGCGCTGGCGGAGCTCGTCTTACGCGGTCTTGTCACGCTCGATGATGCCTTTATGTATTCGAAAGATCGTGATTATTTGCAAATGCTTCTTTCGAAAAAATAGCGACGATTTTTCCTTTACCCGCCAATCATTTCTCAGTCTTTATGAAATTTATCTTCAAAGCAAAATCCAAAGATGGTCATGTACGAGAAGGGCTCGTCGATGCTATTGACCCTAAGGGTGCGGCCGCTATCTTGGAAATAAACGACCTTGTGCCTATTTCAATCAAAGAGGAAAAGAAGGCCTTTGGTTTCATGAAAGAGCTTCAAAGGATCTGGGAGGGAGTGTCTCAAAAGGAGTTGGTCATCTTTTTTCAGCAACTCTCAACACTTATCGAAGCACGTGTTCCAATTGTATCGGCCCTACGTACTATCGAAGAGCAGACCGCAAACAATTTTTTTCGCATTATTCTAAAGGAGATGGCCGATGATATCGAGGATGGAGTCCAGTTTTCGGTGGCCCTCGAAAAACACCAAGACGTCTTTTCGCCACTTACGATGAGTATGATTCGCTCGGGAGAGGCTTCTGGTGAGCTTCGGCGGGCTATCGAGACCATTGCTAGGAATATCGAAAAGAACTATCAGCTCGCTGCCAAAATTAAAGGCGCTCTCTACTACCCAGCGTTTGTGATCGGCGTGGCGCTCATCATCGGGTTTTTGGTCGTCACGTTTATTTTGCCTCGTATCACGGTCATGATCAAAGACTTAAATGTCCCAGTGCCTTGGTACACCAGTGTCCTTATTTGGCTCGGCGACTTTATGAATGCGTACTGGTGGGCTGTCCTTTTGGCTGCTTTTGCCATGCTTGGCGGTATCGCGTACTATGCTCGTGCCCCGGCCGGCAAGCGCGAGTGGGAACACGTCCTCTTGAAACTCCCGGTGGTTGGGGGATTGGCCCGAAACATCTACATCACTCGTTTTTCAGAGAACTTCGGAGCGCTTCTTGAAGGCGGTATCCCAATTGTACGGGCTCTTATTATCTCGAGTCAAGTGGTTGGAAACAATGTTTATGAAGGTATAATTTTGAAAGCTGCGGATGAAGTGAAGTCTGGGGGGAATATCAGTACGGTCCTTCTTGCCTCTCGTGAGTTTCCGCCCATTGTTTCGCAGATGGTGCGTATCGGCGAAGAAACTGGCTCGCTCTCGACTGTCCTCATCAGTGTCGCTAAGTTTTACAATCAAGAAGTCGAGACGACAACCAAGACACTCACCACTCTTATTGAGCCGATCCTCATAGTGGGCCTCGGTATCGGCGTCGGTATTCTCGTGGTCGGGGTGCTCTTGCCGATTTACAATATTGCCTCACAAATCTAACGAGAGTTTCAGGACTAGACAAAATTCTAGAATGACTCATGAAAATGTGTTATACTGAAAGTGTCGAAAAGACAATAAAAGGGAAACCCCCTTTGTCTCTGTTGTAGCAACAAACAACTTTTTGTTTGTTGCTCAATAAAGAAAATAAAAATAAAAACAAGAAGGAGGTGAGCATATGAAAAAGACCCTCAAAGGGTTTACCCTTATCGAACTGTTGATTGTCATCGCTATCATCGGTATTTTGGCTTCGATCGTGCTTGTGAGTCTCTCTGGCGCCAGAGTAAAAGCTCAAAAAACTGCATTTAAGGCCGAAGTGGCTGGAGCGGTTTCTAGTCTTGCCTCTGCATGTGATACTGCTGCTATTGTGCTTCCTGCTAATTCTACGGTAACAATCTGGTCGGGAGCAACAGTCTCTAGTAGCTGTGGGCCAACTGGTCAGGGTCAATTTAGTATCACTGGCATTGTGCCAGCCGCTGCAAGTATACCGGGCTGCACTGGTGCTGATATCAACGTTAATACGACTAGTACTGGAGCGGACTTTACAAATTGCCCATAGCGGGCTCGTTTTCATTAGATTTTGTTCAAACATAAAAAATTATTAGTAAATAAAGATTATGAAAAAGTCTCTTAAAGGGTTTACCCTTATCGAACTGTTGATTGTCATCGCTATCATCGGTATCTTGGCTTCGATTGTTCTCGTAAGTTTGAGTAGCGCTCGTGGTAAAGCGCAAATCGCTGCTTACAAGGCAGAGACATCGGGAGCAGTTGCTGGTCTTCTCATTGCATGTGATTCAGGAAATATCGTCCCTGCTACTCATATTCCAGCTACCAATAATCGTTCGATTGGAACTATTGTCTCGCAAAGCTGTGGTACTACTGGCGCTGGGACATTTACTATCACCGTTACTTCTCCAAATACAGCTGTACAAACCGCCTGCGGAACAGCAACTATTAGTAACACGGGCGTCACATTTGCGTCGGTCTGTTAGTTTAGTTGTAGTTGAGCTAGGACTTCGATATCTTCCGAGCCACAATACCTCAAAAACCCTTGAGTCACCTCGACCAAGGGTTTTTGGTATTTCAAATACTCTCTTTTTGCTCTACAATAGAGAGTATGATCACACTCTTCTTTATCCTCGGTCTTATTATTGGGAGCTTTCTCAATGTCCTTGTTTGTCGCCTGAAAGAAAGCGAAACCCTCTTGGGGCGCTCGTTTTGTCGTTCGTGTAAAACACAAATACGTTTTTATGACAACATTCCGCTTCTCAGTTTTCTTCTTCTCGGTGGTAAATGTCGCGACTGTCACGCTCCGATCTCGTATCGTTACCCGCTCCTTGAGCTCGTGACTGCTTTGTTGTTTGTGTTGGTCGGAAAGATATTTTTTGTCCCGGATGATACGGTAGCCTTTCTTCAAACGGGTTGGCTACTTATGATCGTATCGTTATTTTTGGCGATAGCAGTATATGATATGATGTACATGGAGATACCAGTCTCACTTTTGATAGCAAGTTTTCTGGTGACGCTCACCTATTTTGCTCTCTCGCTTGCTCTAGGACTTTCCTCGCTTTCATGGGGAGAAAGAAGTGTTGTGACTGACGGTCTCTTGGGGGGGCTCGCGATTGCTCTATTTTTTTTCGCCCTTGTCTATGCTTCAAAAGAAACATGGATGGGTTGGGGAGATGTCTGGCTCGGGGGTGTCGCTGGAATGGTAGTTGGATTGCCTGCTATTTTCTTTTTTTTGACGCTCTCGTTTGGTCTCGGAGCACTGATTGGGGTGATGCTCATGCTTCGACAAAAAAAGTCTCTGAAAAGCCAAATTCCTTTTGCACCCTATCTCGTACTTGGCACCTTTCTGGTTCTTTTTCTCCCATATTTTTTTCCGCTACTGAAGCTCTGGTTTTTGCCTTTATAAGTAGGCCGTAGCAGCGGGTGACATCGTATGAAACAAAAATACCATCTTTCTTTCAATTCTCCAAAAGGCTTTACGCTCATTGAGCTCCTGTTGGTTATTACCATTATCGGAATCATGGCCTCTTTTTTTCTGGTAGACTGGACCAGTGGTCGAGTACTTGAGCAGCTGAGTGCTGAAGCTCGGGAAATTGAGGCCGTACTTCGTCAGGGACAAAACTATGCTTTGACTGGCTCTCAGGGAGTTTCTGGTACCGATCCGTGTCGCTATCAGTTTTCTTGGAGTGGCACAACGTATACACTTACCTACTGGTATAAAAACGCGATGGGTAACTGTGCCCAATCAACTGTTCTCAGTTCTTATACGCTCAGTGATGGGGTGGCTTTTGCGAATAGTAACAACTTTTATTTTACCCTACCCCATGGAGCACTCTCTTTTGGAGGTGCTAGTCAAGCAATCGTCCTCTCAAAGATAAGTAGTACGCACACGGCTTGCGTATACGCGAGTGGGCTCATCGCAACCTATCCAGGGTCAACGTGTCCATAAAACATTATGTCTCAATCAAGGAAGCAATTGAAAGGCTCGTCACTCTTGGTACAGAGAGGATTTTCTATGCCGGAAGTACTCCTCTCTCTTTTTGTGCTTTCGATAGGGCTCGTCAGTATCGTTTCAGTCATTAGCGCCAGCCTTCGATATTCTTACATTACCCGAGATGCTATCGTAGCTTCAGAACTGGCTCAAGAGGGAGTGGAACTCGTTCGCAATGTCCGTGACAATGACTTTGTTTCAGGTGGAGACGGTTTTGCGTCATTTAGTAATGGTGAGCACTGCCGTATAGACTGGGACGACAGTGTTGGGATACTTGACTGTAACCCGGGTCAAAACCCACTTTCTCGTTATCGTCTCCAGTACCAAGGGGGTATTTATGCTCATGTAAATAGCAACCAAGAACGATACTCTCGCTATATTTATATTGATTATGACAACGGTGGAGGAAAGAGAGCGCTCGTGCGGAGCTTTGTTATCTGGGGGTCGGGGACACTCCCTCCAGGGAACGGGAACGGCAACCCCGCTTCGTGTAATGCCAGTGTCGAATGTGTCTATACAGAAGCCTTTCTTACTTCCTGGCGCTAACACAATGATTACTCTTTTTCAGAAACAAAAAGGATTTACTTTGGTAGAGATGCTCATCTCTCTCTTTATCTTTTCTCTCATTATGCTGGCTGTGTCTCAGGTCTTTTCGAAAGCCTTTCTCGGTTACCGAAGTACCGTGCGTGTCCAGCACGATATTGAAAATGCTCAGTATGGAATAAGTATTCTCGCGAAAGAGCTTCGCACGAGCTCGATCGTGGCACCGCTCGGCGGGCCGTATCCGAACACCTCAAGCTTTATCCAGTTCTTTGACCATTCGCAGAATAAATGTTTTCGGTATCGTATTCAAGCCAATGCGCTTCAGGTAGCCTCTGCTCCTTCATCGGGCGTGGCAACGGGTGGGAGTCCGTGCGACAGTATGAGTCTCGGCTCCTTTACGATTATCAGTACTGGGGTCATAACTGGCTCGTTTCGGATCACTCCCTCTGGGACGATTGGCGGTCCAGCCGTACGGGTTGGTCGCGTCACTATCGCCATGGAAGTATCAGAAGATGCGAGTCATAAAGCGAATATCCAGACATCGATTTCGCTCCGGGACTTTGGTAATATAGGACTCTAAAACACGCTATGCAAAACAGACCGAAACATCCTCGCGGCTCGATACTCGTCTTCTCTCTCCTTATATTGAGTATGCTCCTTGCGCTTGCGATGAGTAGCGCTACCGTAGTGATTGCTACTAAAAATAGTTCTCGTTCTACTGAAAAATCTATTATCGCTTTCCAGATTGCTGATGGGGCAGCAGAAAATATCCTGAAGAGAATCTATAAAGATAGTGACAGTAATCTTGATGACTTGGCCGATAACCTTTTTCATTCAGGAGCCAATCCGACCTGTGCCAATGGCGTCATAAGCGGAGTGCTGCCTTCGAGCTCTGGTACGTACGCGGTCACAGTTCTTAAAAATGACAGCACAACCGTTTCCTGTAGTGACGGAGCGTGGAGGGGTCTGGTCGTAAGACTCAAAGCTTCCGGCACTTTTTCTGGGACGACTCGCTCTATTGACGTTGGAGTCGAACCTTAATTTCCTCTGTTTTCTAGGGTTTCCTCGTGCGTGAAGCGATGCTACAATAGAGAGCATGGAAGAAAAAAAACACGACAGCGTTGGGAAAAAACGCATAGAGGCTCTCACTCACGAGTTAAATGCCCATAGGCACTCTTATCACGTTTTAGATCAGCCTACCATTTCTGATGAAGCCTACGACTCACTTCTACGTGAGCTTGTTTTGCTTGAGGCAGAGTTTCCGGCATACATCCTCCTGGACAGTCCAACGAGACGGGTTGGCGGAGCGCCACTCACTCAGTTTCGGAAAGTGCGCCACACAACCAGGCAGTGGTCTTTTGATGACGTTTTTGATTTTGAAGAGTTGAAAGCTTGGGAGAAAAGAATGAAGAAACTTCTCGAAAAGGAGTTTCAAAATTCGATGGTGGAGTACGTGTGCGAACTTAAAATCGATGGACTCAAGATGATTCTCGATTATAAGGACAGTCTTTTGGTGCAGGGGGCAACCCGGGGTGATGGTCGGGTCGGCGAGGAAGTGACAGATAATATCCGTACCATAAGAAGCGTGCCCCTGAAACTCGCCTCGGAGGCAGTGAATGGAGTTTTTGTTGGGGAGATATGGCTTTCAAATAAAGAATTTGAACGTATCAATGGAGAGCGAAAAAAAAATGACGAACCACTGTTTGCCAATACGAGAAACGCCGCTGCGGGCGCAGTGAGACAACTCGACTCTCAAATTGCCGCCAAGAGACGCCTCGATTCTTTTGTCTATGATATTGATACGCTTTTGATTGGCAGGGGATCATCTAAGATTAAAAATAGCATCCCAGAAACTCAAAGCGAGGAGCTCGCCCTTCTCGCAAAACTCGGTTTCCAGGTCAATCCGCATTTTCGAGTTTGCCAGAGTATTGAAGAAATACAAAAGTATTACGATGAGTGGAATCTGAAGCGTCATGATGTGCCGTACGGGCTCGATGGCATTGTTATCAAGGTCAATAAGAAGCATTTTCAAGAAATACTCGGGTATACGGGAAAATCTCCTCGTTTTGGTATCGCCTATAAGTTTCCAGCAGAGCAGGCGACCACGGTGGTCGAGGATATTGTAGTTCAGATTGGTCGGACGGGGGCGCTTACACCGGTGGCACATCTGCGCCCAGTGCGGATCGCGGGGAGTACCGTGAGTCGAGCGACTCTCCATAATTTTGATGAAATCACACGACTCAACCTTCGTATTGGTGACACAGTCGTGCTTCAAAAAGCTGGGGATGTCATCCCGGAAATTGTGTCGGTGCTTGAAAACCTACGAACAGGCACCGAAAAAAAAGCGCGTCTGCCTGAGCGCTGCCCGATCTGTGGCAGTGCGGTAGAGCGACGCGTGATGCAAAATGAAGGCCTCTCTGCGGCGCTTTACTGTTCTAATACCGCTTGTTTCGCGATAGAAAAAGAAAATCTTATTCATGCCGTTTCCAAAAAAGGACTTGATATACTCGGCTTAGGGGAAAAAATTGTTGAACAGCTCATGAACGCTGGTCTCATCAAGGACATGGCTGATATCTTTGAGTTGACTGAAGGTGACCTCGCCCCTCTCGAGCGCTTTGCAGAGAAAAAAGCAGGCAAGCTTGTGGAGTCTATTCTTCAAGCGAAACATGTGCCATTGGGTAAATTTCTGTTTGCCCTCGGTATTCATCATGTCGGTGAAGAAACAGCCGACCTTATTGCGCGCAATATCGATACACTCCAAGGTGCACGCGGAGGTCGACCATGGAAAACGATTGACGATGTGCGCGTACACTTCCCTCAGCTACAGAAAGAGGAGTGGCTTGTGCTTGCTGGTATTGGTGACATGGTCGCGGGGAGCCTCTTTTCGTGGTTTCGGGACGAGGAACACCAACAACTGTTGGAAAAACTGAGTGCCCTGAGTATAGTGCTCGTATTTCCAGAAAAAAGAATAGTTCCAGCTGGTTTTTTTCAAGGGAAAACGGTAGTGCTCACGGGAGAACTCCTTTCCTTTACAAGAGATGAGGCCAAAGCTATGATTAAAGAACGTGGCGGAAGTGTTTCATCTACGGTGAGTCAAAAAACAGACCTTCTCTTGGTGGGAAGCAGTCCAGGGAGTAAATACGGCGTGGCAAAAAAACTGAGTATAAAAATAGTACAGGAAGAAGAATTTAAAAAACTCCTTGAAGTGTCGGCACCTTAAGAAGTGTCCTTTGTTCGTCGTTTAGGTTTCCAAAACAGTGTTTTCAAAAATTATGCTTTCTTCAGATGAAGTCAAACATATTGCACTCCTTGGCCGTATAGGATTGAGAGAGAGCGAAATACCAAAGTATCAAAAAGATTTGTCAGAAGTTTTTGATTTTTTTCGTACGCTAGAAACGCTACCAACAGATACGCTCGTACCAATTAGCCATATAACAGGGAGGGCGGACGTGATGCGGGAAGACGTGTCAGCTTCTTATGATGGACAAGCTCAGGTTTTAGAGAACGCCCCGGCGACCAAGGATAATTTTTTCAAAGTGCGCTCAGTCTTTTAGGTATGATTCGAGAACTCCACCGACAATTGTTGGCACGTGAATGTACCGCGACCGAGCTCGTGCATCGGTACTTTGCGACTATCGAAGAAAAAGAGAAAGATATTTTGGCATATCTGACGCTCCTGAAAGAGGAGGCGTTACTTGAAGCCAAGGAGGTCGATGAAAAGATTGCACGAGGAGAAGCTATCGATTTGTTAGCGGGTATCCCTGGTGCTGTCAAGGACAATATCCTCATGAAAGGGATTCGTGCCACGAGCGGCTCTAAAATTCTCGATAACTACATTGCCCCGTATGACGCAACTGCGGTTGCGCGTTTGAAGCAAGTCCATGTGCCGATTCTTGGTAAGACGAATATGGATGAGTTTGCGCTTGGCTCCTCAACCGAAAAAAGTGCGTATCAGGTCACCAAAAATCCTCATGACCTCAAGCGAGTACCAGGCGGGACGTCAGGAGGATCGGCGGCTGCAGTGGCCTCCAACATGACTGTTTTTGCGCTCGGGTCCGATACTGGCGGCTCAATTAGGCAACCAGCTTCGTTTTGTGGTGTGGTTGGTCTCAAGCCGACCTATGGTAGAGTGAGTCGTTATGGTCTCATGGCTTCTGCCTCGAGTCTCGATCAGATTGGGGTTCTTGCGAATACCGTCGAAGATGTCGCTATTGTTCTGTCTCGTATCGCCGGTCACGACTCTCTTGATGCGACGTCGGCTGAGAGTGGCTACGGCAAAGAGTATGAAGATTATCTCGGTGATGATGTCACGGGAAAGGTGATTGGCTTCCCAAAGGAATACTTTTCGGATAAACTCGACCCTCGTATCCGAGAGCTCTGCGAGCGTGCGGAAGCAGTATTTGTTTCACTTGGTATGACCGTCAAAGAAATAACGCTCCCTCATAGTGCGTATGCTTTGCCTGCTTACTACATTATTCAGCCCTGCGAAGCGAGTTCGAACTTGGCGCGCTATGACGGTATCCGTTATGGTCTCTCGGTCAATGATGAGAAGAACGAGCCGGGTCAGTCGCTCGGGACACTTCTTGAGACGTATCTTGATACGAGGCGCGTCGGCCTGGGGGATGAAGTGAAGCGCCGAATCATGCTTGGTACGTACAGTCTTTCGGCCGGCTACTATGATGCTTATTACGTCAAAGCACAGAAAGTTCGTTCATTGATCAAAAGTGATTTTGAAAAAGCTTTTGAAGAAGTGGACTGTATTTTTTCGCCAACGACACCAGAGCCGGCATTTCTCATTGGGACCAAGACCTACGACCCGCTCACCATGTACCTAAGTGACATCTATACGGTGACTGCCAACTTGGCGGGCGTGCCGGCGATATCGTTTCCTATCGGTACTGTCGAGGAAGAAAAAAAATTACTCCCATTTGGCGGACAATTGCTCGGAAAATGGTTTGACGAAGAGACACTCCTGTCAATCGCTCATGCGTATGAAAACAAAGCCAAAGAAAACGAAGGCGAAAATAAATAATTACCATGGAAATTGATCCGATACAAATGGCACTTCTCTTGCAAGAGAAACTTGCGCTCTTTTTGGATGAGTTGGTGTTCTGGTTTGCTCTCAAGTTTTTTCTTCTTGTCTACGTAGCCGTCCTTTTAGTCGATATCATTCTTCTTTTGGTCTTGAAAGGTCTTTCGGGTGACCTTAAAAAAACCCTCTATGGGACGGAACGTCCGCTTCAGTCGAAGAGTACGATCATCAAACGCTACGAGGCTATATTGGAACGTCTGGAAGGTATTAACCCCTCACAATACAAAGTAGCTCTTCTTGAGGCCGACGCCCTGGCGGATGAGATACTCGATAGTATCGGCTATAAGGGTGCCACTATGGCTGAAAAACTGGAAGCAGTAGAGGGTAGTCAACTGGAATCAAAATCCATCCTATTCGAGGCGCATACCGTACGAAATCAGATTATCCACGACCCTCACTTTGTTCTTTCGCAAGAAGAGGCCAAGCGCTTAGTTGGACACTTTCGCCAGTTTTTTGACGAAGTTGAGCTTTTCTAGGCTACCGATTGACAGACTTCTTTTTTTCTGGTAATCTCTCGTTACAAAGCCCTTGGGGCTTTTTTTAAGAGGCAAAAAGTAAAGTAGAATTATGCAAGCCTTTATAACGTTTTTGAAAGAAGCGAAGGTAGAGCTTGCCCGAGTGAACTGGCCTTCTCAAAAAGAGGTCATCCGCTATACGATTCTCGTCGTCATCATCAGTTTAATCGTAGCGGTATTTCTGGGAGCACTCGACTTTCTTTTCAGTTTTCTTGTTGAAAAATACCTCCTCACCTAACTTTTGATGGTACAGCTCTATGGCCAAGCAAACACAGCATCACGGTCGCGCCTGGTATGTTCTTCACACCTATTCTGGGTATGAAGACAATGTAGCCCGCAATCTGAAACAGCGTATCGAGTCTATGGACATGCAAGAACTCATCTTTGATGTTTTGGTACCGACGGAAAAGAAGATCAAGATTAAAGGTGGCAAGCGTACTGTGGTTGAAGAGCGTATCTATCCGGGATATGTGCTCGTCGATATGATGGTGACTGACGCATCGTGGTACGTGGTGCGTAATACCCCGAACGTGACTGGCTTTATCGGCCTTGGTACCACTCCAACCCCAATTGATACCAAAGAAATCGATGCCTTGAAGAAGCGTATGGGTGTCGCTGAACCGAAATACAAGATTGATGTTCATGTCGGTGACGCGGTCAAGATTGTTGACGGACCATTCAAAGAGTTTGAGGGCAAGATCCAAGAGGTGGATGACGAGAAAGGTAAAGTCAAGGTACTGGTTTCTATCTTTGGTCGCGAGACTCCCGTAGAGCTTGACTTTCTCCAGGTGAAGAAAAGCTAGAGCACGCTTATTTACTTACTGTTAGAGAGACACTTATGGCAAAGACCATCAAAACCGTTATCAAGCTCCAGATTCCTGCTGGCAAGGCCAATCCGGCTCCTCCGGTTGGCCCAGCTTTGGGCCAGCACGGGTTGAACATCCAGGATTTCTGCGGCAAATTTAATGCGGCCACCCAAGATCGTATGGGTGATGTCGTGCCAGCTGAAATTACTGTGTTCGAAGATCGCACATTCTCTTTTGTTTTGAAGACGTCTCCTGCTTCTGATCTTTTGAAAAAGGCCGCTGGCATCTCCAAGGCTGCTGCCAATCCTTTGAAGGACAAGGCTGGTCAGGTCACTATGGCTCAGGTGCGTGAAATTGCCGAAAAAAAGATGGCTGACCTCAATGCCAACGATGTCGAAGCTGCTATGAAGATCATCGCTGGCTCCGCTCGTTCTATGGGGATTAAGGTGGTGGAATAAAACCGAATCTTGAGGTTTCAATTTTGAATCATTCGAAATTCATAATTTAAAATGTATAACTGTGGGAGGTCTCAAAGCCGTTATCACCACGAACACTATGAAACATGGAAAACAGTATCGAAACGTCGTAGGGAAATTGCAGGACAAGAAAGAATTTTCTGTGGAGGAGGCGATAGCCTTTCTCAAAGAAAACAAGACGGCCAAGTTTGATGAGTCGATTGAGATGCATGCCCGACTCGGGATCAATCCGAAGAAGTCTGACGAGATGGTCCGGGCGACTGTCATTTTGCCTCATGGAACTGGTCGCGCCCAAAAGGTGGCTGTTGTTACCTCTACCAAGGAAAAAGAAGCTGAAGAGGCACAGGCTGACCTTATCGGTGGGGAAGAGCTCATCGCCGATATCAAAAGCGGTAAAGTTAACCCAGGCGTTACTTTCGATGTTTTGCTTGCTACGCCAGAAATGATGCCGAAGCTTGCAGTTATTGCTAAAATCTTGGGTCCAAAGGGCATGATGCCAAGTCCAAAGACCGAAACCGTCACCATCAAAATCAAGGAGGCAGTCGAGGTTCTCAAGAAGGGGAAGAAAGTGAGCTTCAAAAACGATGACACGGGGAATATTCACCAGGTGATTGGTAGAATGTCTTTTAGCGCTGAACAATTGACCGAAAACTTCCGAACCTTGAAGGAGACTCTCGACAAAGCAAAGCCCGAGACTATGAAGGGGAGACTCATCAAGCGTCTCACGCTCTGCTCGACCATGGGCCCGAGTATCACTATCAAAATATAATGAGAAAGCAGGCGTAAGCCTGCTCTTCTTTTTTCTAAGCAGCTAAGAAACGGAAATATGATTCTGTCCGATCGCGATATCAAGAAAGAGCTCAAAAGCAAAGAGATCACCATCAAACCGTTTAAACCTGAGTGCTTGCAACCAGCAAGCTATGATGTGCATCTGGATCGGCACTTTCTCATTTTCAACATCAACCAGAATTTTGTGATTGATCCACGAGATATCTCGGAGGACCTCATGAACAAGATCGATATCACGGAAAGTGAGCCATTTATTCTTCATCCAGGGGAGTTCGCCCTGGGAGTGCTCCTCGAAGAAACAGGCGTGTCTGACAAGCTGGTTGGACGTCTGGAGGGCAAGTCATCACTCGGCCGTCTTGGCCTTATTATTCATACCACGGCCGGGTTTCTCGATGCTGGCAATTCGCTCAAGATGACTCTGGAACTTTTCAACGCTGGAAAAATTCCGCTCAAACTTTACTACGGCATGCCAATTGGTCAGATGGCCTTCGAATACCTGTCCTCGCCGTGTGAGCGTCCGTATGGCTCCAAGGGACTCAACTCCAAGTATAAGGGTGATACCAGGCCACAGGCCTCCAAAATGCACCTCAATTTTCAGAAGAAAAGTACCAAGAAAAAAAACTTCTCGAAATGAGAGGTTTTGCTTTTTTGGTCTCGTTTGCGGAAGTCTCTCTTGTACGATAAAATGAGGTATAAATGGATATTTTTTTCTGTACTCTTATGCGCCAATACCTCGACTTGCTCAGTCATATCATGGAAAAAGGAGTAGATAAGGGTGATCGTACTGGCACCGGAACGCGCAGTGTCTTTGGTTATCAGATGCGTTTCGATCTGGCGCAGGGTTTTCCGCTTCTCACGACCAAGAAGATGGCACTTCGTTCTATTATCGTCGAGCTCCTGTGGTTTCTCCAGGGTGATTCTAACCTGAAATATCTAGCAGATAACAATGTCCATATTTGGGACGAGTGGCCCTACAAAGGTTATCTCGAAAAAACAGGACAGGCCGTGCCAAAAAACGGAAGCGAAGAGTGGAAATCGGGTCTGAAAGCTTTCGTTGAAAAGATTAAGACTGATGATGTGTTTGCCAAAGAACATGGCGAACTCGGTCCAATCTATGGCTATCAGTGGCGCAATTGGCCAACACCGAGCGGTGGTCACATTGATCAGATTACGGAGGTTATTGAGCAGATCAAGAAATCACCAGACTCAAGGCGACTCATCGTTTCTGCTTGGAACGTGGCAGATATCAACGAGATGGCCAAAGCTGGACTGCCACCATGCCACTGTCTGTTTCAGTTTTACGTGGCCAACGGCAAATTGTCGTGTCAGCTCTACCAGCGCAGTTGCGATACCTTCTTAGGCGTACCTTTTAATATCGCTTCTTATGCGCTCCTCACTCTGATGGTGGCACAGGTGTGTGAACTTGAGCTCGGGGAGTTTGTCTGGACGGGTGGCGATGTCCATATCTACAGTAATCATTTTGACCAGGTAAAAGAGCAACTCTCCCGTCTCCCTCTACCGCTACCGACTATGACGCTGAATAAAGAGGTCAAGAACATTTTTGACTTTACGTTCGAGGACTTCTTCCTGGAAAAGTATCAGTCGCACGAAGCGATAAAGGCCCCTATAGCCGTCTAAATTTTTTTTCATGAATACTCCACGACTTTCCATGATCGTCGCTGTTGACGAGGTACGGGCTATTGGCAAAGACAACAAGCTCCTTTGGGATATCAAAGAAGACCTGAAGCGTTTCAAAGCACTGACCACCGGACATGCTGTTATCATGGGGGAAAACACCTATCACTCTATAGGGCGGCCACTCCCTAACCGTACCAACATTGTGATGACTTTGGATGAAGGCCTCGAGCTACCGGGATGTCTGGTAGCCCACTCCCTTTTGGAGGCGATCGAGGTAGCCAAAGAGCACGAAAAAGAAGAAATCTTTATCATGGGTGGTGCCAGTATCTACAAGCAGTTCTTGCCCATGACCGAGCGTCTCTATCTGACGCTTGTGGCAGGAGAGCATGAAGCCGATACGTTTTTTCCGGACTACAGTGACTTCAAAAAGGTAGTGAGTCAGGAAGAGGAAAAGAATGAACAGTATCACTATACCTATTTTGTTCTTGAACGAGGCGAGGAGTAATTTCATAATGAATGACGACACTATGGAGAAGATTATTATTGGGGTAGCGGGGGAGATCGCGTCAGGAAAAGACACGGTCGGAAAGTATATGGCCGAGAAATATCAAGCTTTGCCGCTTCGTTTCTCCCAGCTTCTGCGAGATATTTTAGATCGTATGGGTCTCGAGCAAAACCGAGAACACATGGCCAAATTGTCCCTGCAGCTCCGTAAGGGTTTCGGAGAAGATATTTTATCCAAAGGAATTCTCGCTCAAGCAGAAAAAAGTGAAGCAGAAATTGTGGTGGTGGACGGTGTGCGTCGCCTCCCAGATATGATCCAGCTTGAAATGAATGAACGTTTTTACTTTGTCTATGTCGAAGCGACTCCTGAGACCCGCTATGAGCGCCTGACCAAGCGTCGTCAGAACGCAGACGATGAAACGAAGACCCCGATGCAGTTTGCAAAAGACGCGAAGCTTGAGACTGAGTCGCAGATCCGTGATTTGAAAGAACGGGCTGACTTTGTCATTAGTAACGATGGTACACTCGAAGAGCTCCAAAAGCAGATTGATGATGCTGTCACGGCAATACGAAATAAGTAAGTAACGAATGACCATGAAAAAAGGGAAACTGATTGTTTTGGATGGAGCTGACGGATCTGGAAAAGCGACACAGGCCAAGATACTTCTGGCTCGCCTCAAAAAAGAAGGGTATCGAGTGAGGGCGCTTGATTTTCCTCAGTACGAGAAGAATTTTTTTGGAAAATTCGTTGGGGAATGTCTCGCCGGAAAGTATGGTGATTTTATTGCTCTTGATCCACATATTGCTTCGACTCTTTATGCGGCTGATCGCTTTGAATCCAAGGTGATTCTCCAAAAATGGCTGAAAGAGGGCTATGTCGTGGTTCTCGATCGCTACGTCAGTGCCAATCAGATTCACCAGGGCGGAAAGATTCTTGATGGAAAAAAGCAGAAAGCGTTTCTCCGGTGGCTTGATACCCTGGAGTTTGGTGTCTACGGTATACCGCGACCACACTTGGTTTGTTATCTCGATGTGCCCCGTGAGATTTCTGATCGACTCTTGATCCAAGGGCGTCAGGGGGTATCGGTCAATCGTGCAGTCAAGGGGAAGCAGGATCTAGCCGAACAAAACAAAGCACATTTGGATGCTGCTCGGGCGAGCGCTCTTAAGATTGTGAAGGAAGGGAATACCTTGGAACGGATTGCTTGTGCGCCCAAAGGAGAACTCCTTTCACGAGAGGCTATTGCCGAGCATATTTGGGAAAAGGTAAAGAAAATTTTATGAAACTAGAGGTTAAAAAACTTGATCCAGAGGCCAAGTTGCCAGCGCGCGCTCACGTTGACGATGCGGGCTTGGATTTGTATGCCAATGAAGTCTGCGTACTTTCACCAGGAGAACGTCGTACCGTGAAAACAGGTGTGGTGCTCGCTATTCCGACCGGTTATGTCGGGCTTATCTGGGATAAATCGAGTATTCCCCATAAGTGGGGCGTGAAAACCATGGGCGGTGTAATTGATGCGAGTTATCGCGGAGAAATTGGGGTTATTATGATTAATCTTTCCAAGGAACCGTATATTATCGAAAAAGGCGCTAAAATAAGCCAATTATTGATCCAAAAAGTGGAGTTACCAGAAGTTTGCGAAGTGACAGAGTTAGATGATACCATACGAGGTGAAGGGGGATTTGGGAGTACTGGCACTCACTGATACAAAACTGTATGAAGTACAACGTCACAATTGGCATGGAGGTGCATGCGGAGCTTAAGACTGCTTCCAAGATGTTTTGTTCGTGTAAAAATGGGCTCGGTATGGAGACGGAGCCCAATGTGAATATCTGTCCGGTCTGTACCGCTCAACCAGGGACGCTCCCGGTACCGAATGCTCGCGCCATCGAAGCGGTCCAGCGCGTCGGACTGGCTCTTGGTTGTACCCTGCGAGAAACGTCCAAGTTTGACCGTAAAAACTATTTTTATCCTGATTTACCAAAAGGCTACCAGATCTCTCAGTTCGATCAGCCGTTTTGTGAAAAGGGAACGATGCAAATTGGCGATAAGAGGGTCCGCATCACTCGTATCCATCTCGAAGAGGACACCGGTAAGTCTATGCATCCAGCCGGCGCGGACTATACGCTCGTGGATTATAACCGAGCGGGCGTGCCACTGATGGAACTCGTGACCGAGGCTGATTTTACCAACAGTACGGATGTCGGCATTTTTTGCCAGTCACTTCGCCAAACACTTCGTTATCTCGATGTTTCAAACGCTAACATGGAGAAAGGTCAGATGCGCTGCGAGGTAAATATTTCTTTGTATCAGGAAGGGGCAGACCGCTTGTCTGGTACCAAGGTAGAAGTAAAAAATATCAACTCATTTCGTTCGGTCGAGCGGGCTATCGAGTATGAGATTGTGCGTCAGACGGAGGCGCTCGAGCGGGGCGAAAAGTTGGTACAGGAAACACGTGGCTGGGACGAGAACAAAAACGCCACTGTCTCTCAGCGTAAAAAAGAGTCAGCTCATGACTATCGTTATTTCCCGGAACCAGATATCCCACCATTTACTTTTGACAAAGCCTATATCGAGAGTCTACGGGGCACTCTTCCTGAGCTTCCTTTGGCAAAGAAGAAGCGATTTGTAGAGGAATATGGTTTGCCGGATAAAGATGCCGTCATTTTGATCGAAGAGCGAAAGTTTTCCGAGTATTTTGAGGCAGTGGTGAGTGAGCTCGCAGAGAAAGTGAAAGCCAAAGAAATTGGCGCACCACTGGAACGGACCGTCAAACTGGCTTGTAACTATATGCTCACTGAACTGCGTAAGCACTTGGTAGAGTACAATCAGACAATCGAAGACCTACCCATCACCGCCGAGAACTATGCCGAGTTCATTGGTATTGTGGCCGATGGCAAGATCAATTCCAGCGCCGCCCAAACAGTGCTCGCTGAAATGTATCGTGGCAGTGACGGCGATACCGACCCTTCACACATCATCGACTGGCTCAATCTTGGTCAGGTCAATGACGCGGAGGCTCTGGAAAAGGCAGTGGATATGGTGCTGGAACGGAACGAACAGTCTATCATTGACTACAAAGCCGGTAAACAAAACGCTCTTCAGTACCTTATGGGTCAGGTGATGAAGGAATCAAAGGGCAAGGCGAACCCTGGGATGGTACTAGAGCTTCTTAAGAAAAAGCTCGCTTGAAAGAGTGGAGTACACGAAAATTAAAAAGTGATGAAGGACCTCTTGCCAAAGAGGCCCTTTTGAGTTATACTCCTCGTGCGGTATTTGAGTGTATTTACGTCTCAAAGAGGCGTCAGAGTGTCACAAACGGAAAGACGGATCAAAATGATAATTTTTCGAAAAGCATTTCGCTACAAAGTCCCTGTTTCCTTCAATGAGGACCAGGCCCGAAAACTGAGAGAACTTCACCGGAAAGATAAATCTAAGGAGTCCATGGACAGCCCTCCGAAGTGCAGGCTATGTCCTGATAACAAGGAGAAGTGAGCTAAGAAAGGTCGCGCAACCAGAGGTGCCCGAGAACGTTCGGAGCACCTTTTTCTTTTTCTCTGAGTTACGTATGGAGTTACGTAACTCCATACGTAACTAAAAATTTTTAGTCGCTTCTTTGGGGTCGGTAATCCAGTGGATTGAGGCGCCCTGTTTTTCGAAGCGACGAAGCCAGGTCAGTTGACGTTTGGCGTAGTGACGAATTTCAAATTCGAGACGTTCTTTCATTTCCTCTTTGGTAATCTTTTTCTGTAGGAAGAGAGCGACGTATCTGTATTCCAGACCGAAGCCTTCCAATTTCTTCCATGAGAGCCCTTCGGCCCGCAGACGTTTGACTTCAGCCACCATGCCCCTTTTAAATCTTTTCTCTAGACGAGTAGTGATATTTCTGTGGAGTATTTCTTTGTCTGGATTCAAAACGAGAATGAGATAGTCATGACTCATGTCTCGTACCTCGTGACTCATACTTGGCACCTTACCAAGAGTCTCGATAATTTCGAGAGCGCGGATGAGGCGAACCTTGTTTTTGGCATCGATAGTTTCGGCACGCTGGGGATCTTTCTGTTGAAGTTCTACAAACAATTTTTCAGCGGAAAGTTTCTCGAGTTTTTTACGGAGAGTAGGATTGGGTTTCACGGCGGGGAAAGAATTGTTCTCAACAAGAGCCTGCATCCAGAACCCAGTCCCACCACAAAAAATAGGCGTCTTGCCACGTTTTTTTATTTCAGCTACCGCGCGTCTGGCATCGCGAACAAAATGAGTAACGTTATAACTGCGTTTTGGACTGGCAACGTCAATGAGATGGTGTCGAGCCATTTTTTGTTCAGCTTTTGTGACTTTGCCGGTGCCGATATCCATCCCACGATACACCTGGCGACTGTCGGCGGAGATAATTTCACCATCATATTTCCGCGCCAAGAGAATAGCCAAATCCGACTTGCCAGAAGCCGTTGGTCCCATGATGACAATAGTTTTAGGATAGGGTTTTTTCATCCAATTAGTATGGCAAATATAGTCTTTTTTGGCAAAGAAAAAACCGAGTCACTCGGATGAGTGCTCGGTGGGGTAGTGCCTAGACGGGGGCGGACTGAAGACCGCGGAGTTCTTCCCAGACACTGGCGATGCGAATGAGGAGGATGATCTGGCCGACCAGGTCATTGGTATTTTCGGAATAGATCTGATAACCAGAACCAGATTGAACACTGTCTGGGTTGATACCGATTGAGTACTGTTCCTGACGGATGCTGAGTGTGCCGTTTCTTGCGGCGCGAACCTGCATCAGATTGTGGCTTCTGACCCCATGAAACCAGTTGAGGGTATCGGCAATGGCATCGTCGGCCCTGGCAAATGACCTTGGCATGATGTCGCAAAGGATGCGGGCACAAGCCTGACTGATGGTGGCCGTGACGGGAAAAGCTGTTTCGGTGGGCCCACTAGAGAAACCGGTGTGGACGGCGAATAGCTGGCGTGCTCCTTCGCCTGTCCACTCAGGGTACGGAATATCCTGTAGGGATCGGAGAAGCCAATTCATGTTGAGCACGAACGAGTAGCCGGGCCAGCCCCACTGAGGCGCCTTGCGTGCTCGCTGGAATAGGACGCGGATTTGGGTGTGGCTGGTCCAGTCGCCGGTTATTGCACAGCCGAGGCGTATTCCTTGATTAAAGCCAAATCCTTTTCGGCTTGCGTCCGCGCGATCGATGAATGGTGTAAATCCGACGGCAAACCTGGGTGCGACGCAATCAATAACCTCTTTGTTGGCCGGTATCAGGTGCTACTCCAGGAAGTAGGGGAAAACGTTTTGATTGACCAGAATGGTCACACCATGGATGATGTTCCTGTTTCCTCCGCGAAGCGGGACGATGGTATAGCCCTCAGCGATATTGGTGAAGCGGATGTCTTGCATCAGAGTTCCCCCTGGTTGTTAAGGATGCTCTTCTTATAGCTTATTTCATGGGAAAAAGCAAGAATTACGCAACCGTTTCTACACCATCAATTTCTTGTATCTGGGCCAGCTGTTCTGGCGAAAGATTGACTGAAAAATCGGTTTCAATGGTTGTGTGACCTATGTGTACTGAAACCTTCTGGCTTCCTTGGTGGAAGGTTTTGAGAAGTTGAGAAAGATTATGAATGGCGAGGCTCGGATTGGAATTATTGAGAGTAATGAGTAGCTTATTCTTAAAACGATAGCTTTCCTCCTCTCTTGCGGGTCGCGCCAGTTTACTTCGGGTGGCTTCGGCTCGGTCAAAGTGACGGAGCGTATCGGGAGAAACCTTTGACACCACTTCAGCCATGAAGCGGATCTCGCCTTCTTTGCGCGAAATACGTACGTCAACGATGACGACCTCGCCAGAGATCCAGGATTCTCCAGTTTGCTCGGCCGCTTTACCAAAAACGAGCATTTCGATACGACCGGTCATGTCTTCGAGTCCTACGAAGTACATGGTGCTTCCTGTTTTGGTGAAAACTTTTCTCACGGTGGTGATGACTCCGCCTAAGCGTACCCGGGCGCCATCAGCAAGCTTTTCGACGTCCCCAAGCGGAGTAGCAGTTTTGTTGAAATAGTCTTGGTACTCGCTTGTAGGATGGTCACTTACGTAGAGACCGAGAAGCTCTTTTTCCCAGATGAGGCGTGTTTTTTTATCCGCTACAGCCGTTTGTTTCATCTGTATTTCACTCACTGGCATAGACATACTTCCAAACAGACTGTCTCCGTGAGTCTCAGAAATAGCCCGGAGATTTTTGCCATGACGGAGGATAGCGTCCAAGTTGTCGAGGAGCATCTGTCGTTCTCCAAAATCTTCGAGCGCACCCACTTTGATCAGGGCCTCGATAGATTTCTTGTTTAAGTCCTTTTGTTCTGCTCGCTCCACGAAATTCTCTAAGGTGAGATACTTTCCACCTCTTTTGCGCTCGGCGACGATGTGTTCGGCGACTAAATGTCCGACGTTTTTGATGGCATTGAGTCCGAAGCGCACGCGCTCTTTTTTGTCTGCATCGATAATCACGGCGAATTCTTCAGAACTTTCATTGACCGATGGTGGCAAGACTTCGATGCCCATCTCTTTAGCTTCGGTGACTTCGATGGCGATACGGTCGATATTGTCTTGATCGGAGGTGAGGAGGGCGGCCATAAATTCGGCCGGAAAGTGCGCTTTGAGATAAGCGGTCTGATATCCGATGAGCGCGTAGCAAGCAGCGTGAGCTCGGTTGAAGCCGTAGCGCGCAAACGGTTCGATAAAGTCCCAGACATCTTCTGCCTGCTTCTTGGTGATAGCTGGGTTTCTCACGGCGCCATCGATAAACTTGTCTCGCTGTTCGTCGAGAAGTTCTTTGATTTTTTTACCTACCGCTTTCCGGAGGATGTCGGCTTCGGCGTATGAGAAGCCAGCAAATTTTCGAGCAATCTCGAGCACCTGGTCTTGGGTGACGATAACACCGTACGTATCTTTAAGTATTGGTTCAAGGAGCGGGTGGAGGTAGGTAACTTTTTTCCGACCGCGCTTACTTTCGATGAAATCTGGGATGGCATCCATCGGTCCTGGCCGGTAAAGGGCGACCATGGCGAGGATATCTTCAAATACGGTAGGCTTCAATTGTTTCAAGTAGCGTTTCATGCCAGAGCTTTCAAGCTGAAAGACACCAGTGGTTTGGGCTTTTTGGAGGAGGAGATAGCTCGCTTCGTCATCTAAGGTCAAGTGATCGAGGAGTGTCGCGACCGATGCCTCACGTTCATCGACTCCGAGTTTGGCGCAGAGCTCGGGCATCTTCCCGACGGCCTTCACGATACGAAGTGTGTTTTGGATGATGGTCAGGTTTTTGAGACCCAAAAAGTCCATCTTGAGAAGACCGATTTTCTCAACAGCGTTTGACTTGGTTGAAGCGGCATACTGGGTGACGACTCCTTCGCGTGAGCCCGACACACGCTGTAGTGGTGTGTACTCAGTAACTGGGTCTTTAGTAATGACAACACCGCAGGCATGCATCGAGGCATGGCGTGCTAATCCTTCGAGCTTTTTGGCGGTATCGATGAGCTTTTTGGCGTCAGCGTTTTCCTCGTACCAAGCTTTGAATTCTGATACTTCCTCGAGCGCTTTGGTGATCGAGGTAAACATTGGAATCATCTTGGACGTTTTGTCGCACATTTCGTAGGGAAAGCCGAGGGCTCGTCCGACGTCACGCACTGCCGCTCGTGCCGCCATAGTTCCGAAGGTGATGATCTGGGCGACATGGTCATTTCCGTACTTGGTTCGAACATAGTTTAAGACATCGTCACGGCGATCGTCAGCGAAGTCCATATCGATATCAGGCATCGACACACGCTCGGGGTTTAAGAACCTTTCGAAGATGAGATGAAAGGCGATAGGGTCGACGTTCGTGATGCGGGTTAGGTAGGCGACGAATGATCCGGCTGCCGATCCGCGACCAGGGCCGACGATGATATCGTTATCTTTGGCCCAGTTGGTAAAGTCCGCAACAATGAGAAAGTAGGAAGCAAAGCCCATTTTTTTAATGACAGAAAGTTCGTAGTCCATCCGCTCGAGTTGTTCCGTTGTCGGTGCGAGCTCAGGGTAGCGTTTTGTGAGGCCGATCTCACAGAGTTCACGGAGCGCCTGATCGGCTGTTGTTTCGGGAGGCAGGGGAAATTCTGGAAGGTGGTTTTCACCCATTTCGATGGTGAGGTTGCAAGCATCTGCTATTTTTTGAGTATTCTCAATGGCTTCAGGGAGATCTTTGAAGAGCTCGATCATTTCTTCGGAAGAGCGGAGGGAGAGATCGAACTCTTTCATGGAAAAGCGCTCGTGATCAGTGACTTTTTTGTTGTCCCTGATACAGAGGAGGATATCTTGTACCAAAGCGTGTCCTTTTTTGATGTAGTGAGCGTTGACCGCTGCAACGACTGGAATCCCTGTCTCCTGACTGATCTCCATGAGTCCCTGATTGACGGCGAGCTGGTTTTCATTTTCCGTATGAGGGCCAAGCTCCAAATAAAAGTTGCCGACACCGAATATGTCTTGGTATTCCAGAGCAACTGCCTTGGCGCGCTCATAGTTGCCATAGATTATTTCTGCCGGCACCTCACCCTGCATTGACCCGGAGAGTGCAATCAATCCCTCGCCGTACTGCTTCAGGAGCTTTTGGTCGGCTCGGGCTTTGTAGTAGAAGCCATCAAGCTGCGCGATCGAGATAATTTTCATGAGATTCTTATACCCCTGTTCGTTTTTGGCGAGGAGGACGAGCTCTGTACGTCTCCGGTCTTCGGAAATGTTGTTTTTGCTCGTGAGGTCTTTACAAACAAAAATCTCGGCACCGATGATCGGCTTGATGCCGTACTCTTTGGCTTTGCTATAGAATTCTACGGCGCCGTAGAGAGCCGAAGTGTCAGTCAGGGCGAGAGCGGTCTGTCCGTACTCCTTGGCCTGCGCCAAAAGCTCCTCAATCTTTGGTAGGGCGGTTAGGAGAGAGTAGTGAGAATGGACGTGAAGGTGGGTAAATTGCATGGCAGGTTCTCGAAAATAAAAAAACCAGACTTAGAAAAAGCTGGAACAAAAAAATGAAAATAAAGGGTATTCTGTGTTCATAGGACGTGAGTTCTCTCATAGCCCAGGTTTAACCTATGGGTTCTGCAGAGAAGTTATATATCAGTAGTATATAATGGGGTTATGAAAGAAACAACTTTTGACAGGGAGCGTGCCGTGGCCTCACAAGGGGAGTTTTTGATAGCGGGGGTAGATGAGGCGGGACGGGGGCCACTCTGTGGTCCGGTCGTGGCTGCTGCGGTATGTTACAAACGCTCAGATTTTTTCATCCCTCCTGAGCTCGAGAAGGAATTTGCTCTTATTCGCGATTCCAAGAAGCTTTCTGAAAAGCAAAGAGAAAAAATGTTTACTTTCATAAAGGAGAATTTTTTTGTGGGGGTGGGAATTGTCCATGCGGACACCATCGATCGAGTCAATATTTTGCAGGCCACTTTTTTGGCCATGAAGAGCGCTATCTCTCAATTGACAAAAAAACTTTCAGGAACCAGCTCGGTGAATAGTGGTATACCCGAAAACCACGACCGTAGTTCTCAGGTATATGTCTTGATTGATGGGAATCAGGAAATTCCCAATTTTTCTTTGAAACAGGAGTCAGTGGTGAGTGGCGACAGTACGGTCAAGTCTATTGCCGCTGCCTCAATTATTGCCAAGGTGACCCGCGATCGGATGATCGTGGAGTATGATAAACTCTATCCGCAGTATGGGTTGGCTAAACACAAGGGCTATGGCACCAAAGTCCATATGGATGCCCTCCGCAAATATGGCCCGAGTCCTATTCACCGGATGTCTTTCAAACCCGTCCTCCTCTCCATCCCCGAGAATGCCAACAAGCGCTTTTCGAATGTTCTAAGACCGAAAAAAAAGTAAACATATGAGGGAAGATATCGTTGATAGTCACGCCAAAAAAATTTGGGAGTACATGCTTCTTCATCATGAATTGAATCCGTGTGAAGCGATATTTGTTTTGGGTTCGAACGATATACGTGTGGCGACTCGTGCTGGCCAACTTTACTTGCAGGGATATGCCCCTATTGTCATTTGTGCTGGGGGAAGAGGAAAAGATACGAGGTTTGAAGCTTCTGAGGCTAAGGCATTTTCTGATGTTATCGTTTCCATGGGCGTACCAAAAGAGAACGTCTTTCTTGAAACAGAGTCTACAAATACAGGAGAGAATATAGTTTTTGTTCGGGAGCTCTTGAAAGAAAAGAGCCTTGATTTGAAGTCATTTCTGTTGGTGCAAAAACCGTATATGGAGCGTCGAACGTATGCGACGTTTCGGAAGCAGTGGCCTGAGGTAGCATGCTTGGTGACGTCGCCTCAGATTTCATATGAAGTCTATGCACATGAAGATTATGACTTTAAAAATCGCTTTATTGAGGTAATGGTCGGTGATTTACAACGAATTAGAGAATATCCTAGACTCGGTTTTCAGATTGAGCAAAAAATACCAGATGAAGTCTGGCAGTCCTGGGAAGCACTGGTGGCTTTAGGGTTCACTAAGTATTTTTTGAAGTAGGAGCCTTATCGAGATTGCAGAGTGTCTTGCCAAATGAAGAAAGGCGTGTTAGATTGGATACATCGTAAATTTTCTCTCCTTCTATGGCTCTACCAAAGCAAAGACATACCCGTCATCGTCGTGATCGTGCTCGCAAGCAGTATGATGTACAATTGGTCAACACTCAGGAATGTCCAAAGTGTAAGGCACCTGTTTTGTCGCACCGCGCCTGTCCAGCCTGCGGTACGTACAAAGGCCGAGAAGTTATCAAAATGACTCCCAAGCTTGAGGGTGCTAAAAAATCTGCATAGAGCGTAGTTTTTTAGGTAGGTTTTCTTTCGAGCAGTTCCAAAAACAAAAATGGCAAACCGGCACCTCCAAAGATCAATAGCGATGCAATCCCTCTTTGAGTGGGACTTTTTGGGAACACACGATGACAAAGCGCGCGATATTCTGCGTCATAACATAGCTGAATTTGCCCCTGGCATCGAAGACACTATTTTTGCTGAACATTTGATGGAAGGGACGCTTCGTGAACGAGGCGTCATCGACAAGCTCATTGAAAAATGCGCTCCAGAGTGGCCGATAGAACAGGTGACTGTCGTCGACCGAAATGTTCTTAGACTTGGCATTTATGAGCTCATGTTTGGGAATTATGAAGAGGTGCCGCCTAAGGTTGCGATCAATGAAGCGATTGAACTCGCCAAGACTTTTGGGAGCGATGCCAGTCCGCGATTTGTGAATGGTGTACTCGGTACTATCTATCGAGAGATGGGTGAGCCGATGAAAGATGATACGTCAGACAATCACAAGGTTTACAAACATGATGAGCCAGTAGGGAAAAAAGAGGAAGCGAGTGAGGAAGAGGAGTCTGCCTTACCAGAGGAGAAGCCGGATGAGAATGAGAAGCAAAAAAAATCAAAGAAAATCGCTTTAAAAAAAGACAAAGAGTAAAAGCGCTTCCCGCGCTTTTTTTCTAAGAATTATTGTATAATTGTAAGAAAGTAATTAAATTTCTAGGATGTATTTATTAAAATACATTGTCGAAATTTCGGTACACGAAGTATGAGTAAGGATATCGATATCGAAAAAATGAAAGCGGCTCTTGGCATTACGGTCCGCCAGGTTGCTTTGTTTCAGGAGGCGCTTACCCATCGTTCGTATTTAAACGAGCACAAAAGCTACGGTTATCCGCACAACGAGCGTCTGGAGTTTTTGGGTGATGCCGTTCTCGAGCTTGTCGTCACTGAAGATTTGTTTCATAACTATGAAAATCCAGAAGGAGAGCTCACCAGTTTTCGTGCTGCCCTCGTGAATGGCGATATGCTCGCTCGCATCGGGAGTGACCTTTGCTTACAAGACTACCTCCTCATGAGTCGTGGCGAATCCAAAGACACTGGCCGAGCCAGAGGTTACTTGGTGGCCAATGCGGTTGAAGCAATCATCGGCGCTCTGTATCTCGATCAGGGGTACGATGCTGCCAAGGATTTTATCCTCGAGCACGTCATGAGCCATCTTCCCGAAGTCTTTGAGCAGGGACTGCACACAGATGCCAAAAGCCGTTTTCAGGAGCTCGCGCAGGAAAAAATGGGCGTGACACCAAGTTACCGCGTTCTGAAGGAAACTGGACCGGATCACGATCGCAATTTCTTGGCTGGTGTGTACCTAGGCGAAGAGAAAGTAGCCGAAGGGGCTGGTTCGTCAAAGCAAGAAGCTCAACGTGAAGCCGCTAAACTGGCTCTCATCGCCAAAGACTGGTAGTAAGGGTAACTGAGAGCGTACTTCTCTCTAGCTTACCTTAGTGATGCCCGTAAAGGGTTTTTTCTTTTGGCTTGAAATGGGATATACTGGAGACGAGGTATAAGTAATGAGACATGAAGCATGAGGCATGAAAGGAATGCTTTAGGTTTTTGTTTCTCGTTCATACTTCATATTTCATACTTCATCTAGCATGTATCTCAAGAAACTCGAAATTAGTGGCTTCAAGTCGTTTGCCCACAAGACGACACTTGATTTTTCTCCTTCTGGCAACCTCCTCACTCCTCTGACGGGGGCAGGTCGGACTACAGCGGATGCTCCAGCACGGGGCATTACCGCAATCGTCGGACCGAATGGCTCTGGCAAAAGTAACGTCGCCGATGCGATTCGTTTTGCTATTGGTGAACAGTCTTCTAAGAATCTTCGTGGGAAGAAATCGGAGGACGTAATTTTTGCGGGAACAGACAAAAAGGGGCGACTTGGCGTAGCCTCAGTGACACTTTATTTTGATAATTCTGACAAGCGTATCCCGATTGAGTTTGCTGAAGTCTCAGTGACGCGTAAGGTTTATCGTAGCGGTGAGAGCGAGTACCTGATCAATGGTTCGCGCGTGCGCCTGCTTGATATTGTCGATCTTTTGGCTAAGGCTGGTATCGGTAAGGACAGTTACTGCGTGATCACTCAGGGTATGTCTGATGCGGTGCTTTCTGCGAATGCGCTTGATAGGCGAGCGATCTTTGAGGATGCCGCCGGAGTGAAGCAGTACCAGATCGAAAAAGAACGCGCCCTCCGAAAGCTTGAGAGCACAAGAGAAAACTTGGTCCGAGTCGATGCTTTGACCGTTGAAATTGAGCCCCATTTAAAAAATCTGCGCCGTCAAGCAGAAAAAGCCTCCCAAGGAAAAGATATCGCGCTCAAGTTACAGGAGAAGCAACTCTTTTTGTATGGCTATCTTTGGCATAATTTTCAGGGTGAGCGTGGCAAGCTTGCCTCTGAACGTGATGGGCTCCAAAAATCGGTTTTTGATATCGAAATCGAAACGAATACCCTTGCGAAAGAGGTGAGTGAAGCATCGCGTCTGATGGAAGATCAAAGTGAAGAAGAGTCGCTTCAGAATGCACTGGGCGCCCTTCGAGAAAAGGGCAATACGCTGCTTCGGAATCAGAGTGTTCTTCTTGGTAAGATTGAAATCGAGGAAGAGAAGCAAAAAGCGGTAGAGGTCGTTCGGGTGATACCGGTGGATGTAGCGTATGTCAGGCGGGCGCTTGATGAGATTCGAACAAACCAGACTGAACTTATCGGCCGACTACAAAATGTTGAAAAAATTGAGGATTTGCAGAGTATTTGCGAGTTTGCCCAATCTATCAAACAAAAACTCTCTGACCTTGATACCAAGGCGAGCGAGGGAAATGTCAAAGAAAAGAAAATTATCACTCTTCCGGACGATGAGAAGAGGGCAAGTGATGCCAGGCTCCTTCAGTACCAGAAGGAAAAAGAAGCACTTGCTGCTCAGTTAGGACAATCACAAAAGCAATTAGGCGATGCGGAAGCACGTATAAAGGATCTGCGCGAAGCAAGTCGTGTCGGCCGTGAAACATTTTTTACGAAAGAAAAGTTGTGGCGTGAGAAAGAGCGAGCGCTCATGATACTGAAAGATAATTTAAATGAGGTCAAAGTTCGTTTGGCGCGAGTAGAGGTCCGAGAGGAGGATCTGGTGACCCTCGTGCGGGATGAGCTCTCGATCCAAGTGGATGACCTCACGTTTGATGCCAAAGAAGGGGAAAGCGTGGAACGAGAACGACTGGAACGAGAGATCGCACGTCTCAAGGTAGAGGTTGAGCATATCGGGACTATTGACCCCTTGGTGGTCGAGGAATACCAAGAAACTGAAAAGCGCTTTCAGTTTTTGACCCATGAGTCAGCTGACTTGAAACAGGCGACCGAATCGCTCCGGGTGGTGATCCGAGAGATGGATGAGAAAATTGATGTTGTTTTCAAAAAAGCTTTCCAGGAAATTCGAAAAAAGTTTGAGGCCTATTTCAAGATTATTTTTGGGGGAGGAAAGGCGGAGCTGTCTCTGGTCAAGGTGCGTAATCGGAAAGAGGGGCTCGCAGACGCCACTTTAGAAGGAGAGGCCACTGAAGCGTCAGATGAAGATGAATATGGTATTGATATTTTTGCTTGTCCTCCTGGTAAAAAAATCACCAACCTTTCTATGCTTTCAGGTGGAGAGCGGTCACTGACATCGCTCGCTCTTCTCTTTGCGATTATTTCTCACAATCCGCCCCCGTTTGCTGTACTTGATGAAGTAGAGGCAGCCCTCGACGAAGCTAATTCCCGGCGGTTCTCCAAAATGCTCCAAGAACTTTCTGATCATACCCAGTTCATTGCTATCACCCACAACCGTGAGACCATGGCCCAGGCTGCCCTCCTCTATGGAGTGACCATGGGAGCTGATGGTGTTTCTCAGCTCCTCTCTATCCGTCTTGATCAGGTGGTGGAGGTTGGGAAACTGGTAGTAAAATAATACCTATGAATCCGTTTGAAGATCCACAATTAGTTAATCCCCAGAAGCGTTTGAAGTATCAGAAAGATACGATCGATCAGACCCGATTTGCAGATGTCCGTGATCGCGGAATAGCGCAGTATCAAAGGGAGCTTGGTTTTACAATTGATCAGTTAGCGGGGAAATAAGTACTCAACCTTGGTGCTGGAGAGCGACTTACTTTTGAGAGAGAATTGAAAGAAGCTGGTATTGAATGTGGTATTATCTCGCTAAGTGCTGACTTTGCGGATGAGAGGCATAGAGAAAAGATTTTAGCAAAACGAAAATTACTTGAGAGGGCGAAGGATGTTCTTTTAAGAAAAGAAAAAGAACGTGAATTTATTGTTCCTGATGCTCGGCCCGTTGCTGGTTTGGCCCAACAGTTGCCATTTGCTGATGATACCTTTGATAGGATTCTTTGCGACCACGTAATCGAGCACATTCATGAGCAGGAGGCTTTTAACGAGGTTTTCAAAGAGATTATTCTGGTGTTAAAACCTGGTGGTAAAGCATATGTTTCTCCTGTGCATGATGATTTGGATGGGAAAATATCAGACAGAATACAAGCACTATTGCCCGAGGAAGTAACTCTCATCATGGAAGAGGGAAAGGGAAAGGTCTCGATTTACGATGAGCGTAGTATGAAGTTTAGATTCCCCATTTTACGGGTGATTCTTGAAAAAAGCAGGGTAGAAAATTCGTAATTGACAGTTTTTGGAAAATGGGCTACAGTGGGTTTTGTACCCTCCCGCCTTTTAAAAAGGCTTTGGATCACTATATACTAAGTCGTTTATGTCACTATGTTAGCCATCCGTCTCAACCGTACAGGCAAAAGAAACCAAGCTCACTTTCGTGTGGTTGTTCAAGAACATACTAAGGCTCCTGGGAAACGTCATATCGAAATCGTCGGAAGTTATGACCCGCACAAAAAGACTACTCTCCTCAAACAGGATCGTATCCTCTACTGGGTGAGTCAGGGAGCGCAAGTATCCGATGCTGTTCACAACATCCTCATTCGTGAAGGTGTCGTCACGGGTAAGAAGATTGCTAAAAAGATGCCTCGTCCAGTTGTGAAAGAGGCTCCAGTAGTAGAGGAAGCTAAAGGAGAGGCAGTCGCCCAAGAAGAAGTGGTGGCAGTCCCTGAAGCAGTAAAAGAAGAGACGGTGACTCCTCTCGAAAGTACTGTCGCTCCTCAAGTGGCCGCGGCTCCCGTAGCGGAGGAGGTGGTGGAGCAGCCAAAAGGTGAAGAGGTAGTAACCGACAAAGTTTTTGCAACACACGATACCGATACTCCAAAGGCCTAACAAGAGAGAGGTTTCGACTATCTGTCTCGGGTATAAGCAAAAGGTTGACAGAAAGAAATTCAAGGAGTATCCTTCAGTATACAATTCAATATTCCGTAGACCTGAGGCGACGCTTGCGTGTAAGCTCCTCACGAGGAAAGCACTGTTGATGATCGTCACAAAAGATAGCATCAAGAGTCCTTACTCTCAAAGTCTGCGTTCACTCGCAGATTTTTGTTTCTAAAGCTAAATGTAGTGCTTTTATGCAACAAACCAAACAGCAGAAAGAAGAGTTAATAGCAGCAGTAACTCTCAAAATAAAGGGCTCGAAAGCGCTGGTGTTTGCTAACTTCAAAGGTGTATCGGTGAAAAATATCACGATCATCCGAAGAGAGCTCCGAAAAAGCGGATCGAGTTGGCAGGTGCTCAAAAAGACGCTCCTTGACCTCGCGCTCAAAAACGCAGGGGTCGAAGTGAGTAGTCGTGCACTCGAAGGCCAGATTGGTGTCGCCTTCTCTAACGACGAGGTTACTGCAGCCAAAGTCATTGCTGACTTTCAAAAAGCCAACAAGGATGTGACGCTTTCAATCGAAGGGGGATCGCTCGGAATAAAGGCTCTCTCAGCGATTGAAGTCAAGGCCCTCGCCAAGCTCCCGAGCCAGGATCAATTGCGGGCTCAGTTGGTCGGTACTCTCCAGGCACCAATTGCCAGTTTCGTACGGGTGTTGGGGGGCAATCTGAGTGGACTTGTGACCGTGCTTAAAGCAATCGAAGGAAAGAAAGCATAGGGAAGCTCTGTATCATATTATTTACGTAATCAATCATAATCGAAACGACTATGTCAGAAGAAAAGAAAGAAGAAGTAGTAGTGCCAGAGAAGTTTGCCAAGCTCGTCACTGAAATCGAGAAAATGAGTGTGCTCGATCTTTCCGAGCTCGTGCACGTCCTCGAAGAGAAGTTCGGTGTTTCTGCCGCTGCTCCTATGATGATGGGTGCTGCTCCAGCCGCCGCTGCCGAAGCAGTTGAGGAAAAGACCGAATTTGATGTCGAACTGACTGCTGCTGGTGCTCAAAAAATCAACGTTATCAAGGCTGTTCGTGAAATTACCGGTCTTGGTCTCAAGGAAGCAAAAGACATGGTAGATGCTGCTCCAAAGGTCATCAAAGAAAAGATTGCCAAGGCGGATGCCGAAGCTATCGTCAAGAAGCTGACCGAAGCTGGTGCTACTGCCGTTGCCAAGTAATCATTTCGCTTCGCACAAAAATCCTCGCCTTACCAGCGGGGATTTTTCTTTTGACAAAAAAAATAAGTGGAGTACCATAGGTATGTTAGCTGTCTTTCTCTCGTTGTTCAGAGGACATTTCTTTTTTTAATATCACCTCTATGTCGCTAGAAACGATACTGTCTTTTTTTGTGTTGATGCTTATCTCTCTTGGAACGTATTTTGCCTCCCAACGACTGCGCCTCCCTTATACGGTGACTCTGGTCTTTGTCGGATCACTTTTGGTGCCATTGTCACAGCTATCATTTTTTTCTTTTCTCGAAGCGTTTCGATTGACACCCGAGCTCCTCTTCTATCTCTTTCTCCCGATTCTTATCTTTGAGTCGGCCTACAACATGCGGGTGAGAGACCTTATGACCAATATTCGAGCCGTTTCCTGGTTCTCGGTAGGAAGTCTCATTATTTCGATGTTCTTCATTGCGGGCGCCCTTTTCTTTGTATTTGATTTGATTGGTATAGCAGTACCCTTTCTCGGGGTACTACTCTTCGGCGCCCTTATTTCTGCAACGGATCCGGTAGCGGTACTCGCGCTCTTCAAGGAATTTGGTGTGCCTCGTCGCCTGGCCTTTCTTTTTGAGGGAGAGAGTCTTTTTAACGACGGAACTTCACTCGCCGCTTTTCTCATCGTTCTCGAGATAGTGCTCCAGGGGTACTCAGGCGCCTCTACCTTGATTGAGGGCTTGTTTATGTTTAGTACCATGGTATTTGGCGGGGTAGTATTTGGTATTTTTATGGGCTTCCTTTTTGCTAAACTCATTGAAAAAGTCGAACACAACGAGCATATCGAAATCACGCTCACGATGCTTGTTGCTCACCTCACGTTCATCCTTTCGGAAGTCATCTCCCACTCTCTCGTCATCCTTGGTCACGAGATTAGGCTGTCATCAATCATTGCTACTGTCATGGCGGCTATGGTTATAGGCAACTACGGTCGTTCCAAACTCTCCCTCACCAGCCATCATTTTATGGAGAGTTTCTGGGGATATTTCGCTTTTCTCGTCAATTCGCTCGTCTTTATTACCATGGGCTTTCTCTTCGCCAGCCTTCCGATAGCCTTTGAGGACTTTATATTCCCGATCATCCTAACAGTGATTGTAGTAGCCTTGGCACGGGCTGTCTCTATCTACCCAGTCGCCTGGTGGCTCAATCGTGGAGAGAGGGAGGCAGAGATACCGATGACTTGGCAACATCTCATGGCCTGGGGGAGTCTCCGAGGTGCGCTTGCGGTGGTGATGGTACTTCTTATACCAGACGATCTGACCCTGCCAGGATGGCAGTATGACTATACGGTCAAGGAATTTATCACCGCCATAACAATCGGTTGTATTTATTTCACGCTTTTTGTGAAGGCACTCTCTATTGGCTCACTTATTAAACGCTTCGGTCTCGACGCTTTGTCCGGTGTCGAGCAGGCCGAGTATAGACATGCTCGTTCTGCCATCATCGTCTATGGTCAGAAAAAGATTGATGACTTTCTCGAGAAGCGCTATATAAGTGACGCAACCCATGCCAAACTTAAGGCTACAACGCTCCTCAAGCAGGGACATGAACAGCGTGTTTGTGAAAAAATGATCACGACATCAGCACATGATTTTGAAGAAGCACTCCGAGTGTATGCCCTAGGGATTGAAAAACACTTCCTCGGACTCTTGTTTCAGTACCGTGAGGTAAGCGAATCTACTTATAAGCGTATCTTGACCAAGCTCGATGTCCAGCTTGAACGGGTAGAAACTGGAGCGGTACAGATTCAGTCGCTCGACGAAGACTTTCGGTCTGACTGGTTTGAACAGATTGCTACCGGCTTACGAAAATTTTTCCTCATTCGTCAGAGCGAGGAGGAACAGCAGAAAGAGCGTTACCGATACTATCGAGCTCAGGAGATCATCGCTCGTAAGGTACTGAAAGAACTGACCAGGATGAAAGAGCGCCCAGCATTTGAGTCGACCGTGTATGAGGGTCTCATTGATACCGTCACAGGTGACTACCGAGTTTTCTATGAGGATGCTGCTCGACGAAAGGAACTGTTGATGAAGGAGGATAGTGAGCTTGTCGCAAGACTCGACCAAGAGTTTGGGAGCGAGAGTCTCCGTAAGGCCTTGGCTGAAGGGCTACACCAGTTGACGCGTAAAAACATGCTTCCTCCAAAATTGGCTATTTTACTCCAGGCTGATTTTGCAGCGCGAGAAGAGTAGTATTTGAGGGATTACCTCTTTTGTACTCTCTCGGGTATACTAGAAAGGTAATCTTTGGTGTCTCTGTATGGAATTTTTTGGTATTGATTTGGTATCGCTTATTGAGACAATAGGGTATATCGGGGTGTTTGGGATTGTTTTTGCTGAAACAGGCCTGTTTTTAGGTTTTTTTCTCCCTGGCGATAGCCTTCTTTTTGTTTCTGGATTTTTGGCATCTCAGGGATACTTTTCTATCTTCTGGCTCTGTTTTGGGATCTTTATTGCAGGGGTCCTCGGTAATCTCTTTGGGTATGAATTCGGTCGACGGGTAGGCCCAAATATTTTCAGTCGCGAGGACTCAATTTTTTTTAAAAAAGCCCATGCTCTCAAGGCACAAGCTTTTTATGAAAAGCATGGTCCAAAAACCATTGTCCTCGCTCGTTTTATGCCAATAGTTCGGACCTTTGCGCCGATTGTGGCCGGTGTCGCCAATATGCACTTTCGTACTTTTCTCCTTTTTAACATTTTAGGCTCACTCGTCTGGACGCTTGGACTGGTCCTCTTAGGCTATTTCTTGGGAAGTATTATCGATGTTGATCGCTATCTCTTGCCGATTGTCATTACTATTGTTGTGCTTTCGTTTTTACCCGGCGTGATTGGGTACCTGCGAGAAAAGTACGGACAGCAATCGCCGTAAGGTCACTTCTCAAAAAAATAACTCAAATAAAAGGAGGCTACTGTTTCTAGAAATTTTGGACGGTTGCGAAAAGGTGTAGAATCGTCTATCTGAGAATGTGAGCGAGGAGCTCGTCGCGAGTATCAACGGTCTTTGCACCAGTACTTTGTAGAGCTTCTTTACTGTTCAAACCCCACGTGACCGCTATGACATCGATCCCGGCCCTCCGGCAAGCTTCAATGTCTCGCACTTCGTCACCAATGTAGAGAACCTCTTCGGGTACCAGTTGTTCTTTGGTAAGCGCCTCGCGGAGCGACTTGGCTTTATTGAAAAGTTTTCCTGAGTAAATAAAGTCGATAGGGAGAGCGTAGCGCTCTACAACAGCATTGATTGTATCTTGCCTACTAGACGAGACAATGCCATTCTGGTAACCGCGCTCGTGGAGCGTACCCAGAAGTTCTGGTATACCAGGGAAAAGAGTTACTTCGTTCACGCGCTTATTGTACTCTTCTCGCCCCCGCTTGAGTATTTTTGGGAGGAGGAGTATGCGCCAGCCGAGACGCCTAAAGACGAGGTTTTTTAAGTGGAATTTTTTGAGAGTAGGAATCTCTTCTTTGGTAACAGGGAGGTAACCAAACTCTTTCGAGAGCTCATTGAAAAGTGTGATAAAGAGTGGCTCGATATCGGCCAGTGTACCATCGAGGTCAAAAATAATTGTTTTTTTCATACTGTTCTTTACTTTTCAATGGTATATAAAAATGCACTTTCTGTAGCGTGTAGTGGTTTTTGGTCACGAAAGGGAAAGCAGGCTGAGACGATCAATGCTTGAGGGGGAAGTTTTGTTTTGAGCTTGCTACTGAGCCTCCCGAGAAATGAGGGGAGCATGTACACGTAGATTCCGTCAAAAGAATGAAAATTTTGAGACCAGATATCTTGCCAATGTACAAAGACGCGAGATGCCAGGCCTGCGCGTTTGATGCGCCATTTCGTATACAAAACAAGAAGAGGGTTAATTTCATAACCGTGGAGTTCAGCTCTGGTTGTTTCTGCCAGGGCGAGGAGCACTGAGCCATCTCCGGATCCGATGTCAGCAATTTTCTTCTGATTCGCGAGTACCGCTTTGGCAAATTCAATATTCTTTTTTTTACTTTCGACATAGGGTGCTCCGCGAAGCATAGATACGACATGAAAAAAATACCAAACGACGAGGAGAGAAACTACCCCGAGGAAGACAAAGAAGATGACAATAGTGACTACGGAAGGTGTCATGATTAGTGAAATTCAAGTAGAGTACTCTTAAAATTTTTGATTCGATTTCGTGAATCGAGCTCAATTCCTTCTTTCTTGTAGAGAGCGAGGCGACTTTTCCTGTGTTTGGCATCGATCCAGATGTGACCATCGGCGTAAACGATGCGGTGGAAGGGAATGTTCCTCTCTCCATTGTTCCAGGCTTTGCCGAGTATGCTCGTGATACTCTGAGAGGCCATGGTACCACCACCAGCCGCTCGCGCGATGCGTCCATAAGTAGTGACTCGACCATTGGGTATCGAAAGTGCGATTTTCACTACGCGTTCGCTAAAGGTAAGCATACTTTTTTTTCTCTTGCACTTGATGCGGAACGTTACATTGTTTCGGGGGCCTTTGCTTTCTTGTGAGCCAAATATGAGAGCCACATGAGCGTCACAAAGACGACAAGGGCCATGAAGGGGATAGTGATAAAATCAAAAGTAATGACCGGGGCGTTACTACAGCCTTCGCCGACTTCTGTGGGAGAGCAGGGAATGAGCATGGTGTTGCCGAGGACGTATTTTTGGAAGTGGGCGTAAAAATGGTAACTCGCAAAGAGGGCTCCAATAGCCGCCAATATTCCTGTAATCAGATGGTTGGTTTTGGCTTTCGTATAGAGCGACACAGCGACGACAATCTCAATCGGAAACATAAATATACGTTGCCACCAGCAAAGGGAGCATACTGGAGTGAGGTACTGGTACTGGAAAATGAGGGCTCCGAGAGTCGCCATGGTAGCGAGGATACCGATAAGCAATATCCACGTTTCATAGGCGACATCTGCTAGTTTTTTTCGTAGCGTGGCAGAATAAAAGGCGCCGAGCATGGAAAGAAGTGTTGCGGTACCGAGGAGAAGAATCAGGACAGACAGTACCGTCGAATAGGCGGTCAAGCTCATAACAGAAATTTAAGAATTATACCTTTATTATAGTCTTTCTCACAGAGGAAAGCCGTTTTCAATCATGTGGCGAATGGCGGGTTCTTGCATCACCGCGTGGGTCTGCCCATAGATGATGAAGAGGTCTTTCCCTTCCCGCCACTTTTCCTCGGTTACCTGTAGTATATAGGTGTCTCTCAAAATACTGGTTGCCCGGGCTACTTCGTTGCTCGCAGAAGAAATATGGACGGGATCGGAAGCTCGATTGAAGTGCTCCAGATCATGAAGGTTGAGTGCTGTTCCGAAAAGCTTTTGGTGTGTCTCTTTCAGTGTAGTGAGAATATCTACTTTCAAACCTAGGGCTTCTGCTTCGTCAGAAACAACTCGCAGTATATACTGCAGCATCTCTGCCTGCCTGTCAGTTCTTGCCCATTGGTCAGCGGCGCGGGAAACATAGTAGTAGAGAATTTCTTCTTTGGAGAACTGTTTTAAGAGTGCCACTACCTCAAAAGCAACGGGAGGCTCTGGTGACTCTACCCGTACCCCATCTTTTTTCGCAAGGTAAACCACTAGGCCAATTTCGCCATTTTTTGTGATGGCTTCTTCCTCGTTTTCAGAGCTGTCTGGTACGCCACCTTCTACGAGTGCTATTCGATGTTCCGGTCTGGTTTCTGAAAGGAACGAATTCCAAGCCTCCTTTATGAGTGGAATTTCTGGGTGATGGGGGTCGTAAGTATGCCGTGCCCCGAAATACGATAGCACTTGGTCTGTTGTTTTGATCTCAAATGGATAGGGAACATCATCAAGGGTGCTATCATCCTTCGCGCAGTACTCCTCGTAGGTCATAAGATGACCCCTTTTCGGTTTTTTTATATCGATAGTGCCACCCACATTCATTTCTGGTCGCTCTGATTCCATAGAATTATCTGTTACGTAACAAGGTACGTAATAAATTATTGCACGTCTTCCCAGGTGTTAGTCTGCCCATTATAATTTGAGAGTGTGTCGCCACCTACACACATGCCATCTTCGAGTCTGCCCATATAATACGTTACTTCTATAACGGTAACAGTTGCGCTGGCGTGCTCATGCTCACCTTGCTGTTTGTAGAGATACAAGTAGGCATCCCCGTTATCATCGGTAGCAGAAACTTCGTAGAGATAGACATTCGCTCCTTCTGCAAATGTTCTTTCTTCGCGCATGTTCTTTTGTCCAGATTTCTCGACAAACCTTTTAACTTGGTAGCGTATTTCCTCAAGACTTGGGATACGAGGCTCTCTTTCTGGGACTGGCGCCGGTACGTCAAAGTTCATAATTTTTTTATGAGGAATAATCATTTATTCCATTATAGCGCAAATCTGGCGAAATTTTTTTTATTGACTTTTAGGATAGAATGGGGCATGATGATGATTCTTGTTACAATGTTGTTATGGACTACGACGTGATTATTATCGGGGGTGGGCCGGCTGGCATGATGGCGGCGGGCCGGGCGGCCGAATGTGGCGCGCGCGTTGCTTTGCTTGAGAAAAACACCTCGCTTGGGGCCAAACTGCTCATCACGGGCGGAGGGCGCTCCAACGTCACCAATGCTGAATTTGATCAGCATGTTTTCCTTCGCAAATTTGGCGTGGCGGGAAAATTTCTCTATTCGCCATTGTCACAGTTCGGAGTGCAGAATACTCTGGATTTCTTTCATGTCCATGGCATGCCCACCAAGGTGGAAGCAGAGAAACGAGTGTTTCCAGTCAGTGATAGCGCCCAGTCGGTATGGGATGCTCTTGTCTCGTATATGCGCAAGGAGAATGTCACTATCCTCACCGATATGGAAGTTCTGGGACTCGAGACAGCTCACGGTAGAGTGAGTGGGGCACGGATGAAAAATGGTAGCCTTATGGAAGCGCGTTCATTTATCCTTGCGACTGGTGGTCAGTCGCGACCTGAGACGGGATCGACCGGGGATGGTTTCCGATGGCTCAGAAGCATTGGCCACACGATTGTAGCTCCACGACCAGCTCTGGTACCAGTGACAGTGCGTGAGTCATGGATCTCTACCCTCTCGGGTGTGAGCTTTCAGGACGTCAAACTCAGTTATTTTCAGAAGGATAAAAAGATAGAAAGCAGGCGAGGGAAACTTCTCTTCACTCATGTGGGATTAAGCGGGCCGCTCGTTCTCAACATGAGCCGCAACATCGCGGAATTTCTCGAGTATGGAGACGTCACGGTGTCGCTTGATTTTCTGCCAGAGAAAAATGTTCGTGAGGTAGACGAATATATTCAGAAACTTTTCGATTCACAAAAAAACAAACAGGTGAAAAATTGTTTCGACGGTTTTCTGACACCGCTCATGATTCCTGTAATGCTCAAGCTTGCCGATATTGACAAAGAGACACCCGTGCATAGTGTAACGCGCGATGAACGTATGAAGCTCGCGCGTCTTGTGAAGGACTTTCGTTTGACGGTATATGGTTTGCTCGGCGCTGACAAGGCCATCGTGACTTCTGGTGGTGTAGCGCTCGAAGAGGTTGACTGGAAGCACATGCGCTCACGCAAGTTTGAGAACCTGTATCTTGTGGGAGATGTCCTCAATATCGACCGTCCTTCTGGTGGTTACAGCCTCCAGCTCTGCTGGACCACCGGCTACGTGGCCGGGATTTCTGCGAGTGAAAAAATGGAAAAATAGAAAAACCCAGACAGACCTACTTTTTCTACGCGCAGGAAAGAAATGTATCCTAGGCTATGGGTGATAATTGCCCACCTATGGAGGGTTGGAACTTATTTGGCTCTAAAGCAGTATTTCAACAATTAAGAAAAAGAAGAATAATGGAAAAAAAAGACGACCACTTAGAGGCGGGTCGTCATTGCCATGTCAGGCGCCTTACCCCTTGCGTTCGTTGTCGCGGGAGGGAGTGGTTGTTTTTAGAGAAGTGGGACTTGGCAATGTTGCCCTCTCTTTCCGATCACTCCTTGGCCCACCTTCTTGAGGGGGATTTGTTCGCCTGTGATAGAATCAATGGCGAAAAAATGAGTAGTGGTTGGACCAGCAAGGAGTCGCACTCTTCCAGTAAGGGGGATGCGCGATACTCCGAAGACAGCCCTGTTTATCCATCCAATATGGTACTGCCGATTGAAATCTTTGGGTTCAAGTACAATGTACTGTTTCCATCCACCAAAGACCGGGAGATGGAAGCGTACACCCTTATTGGACTGAACTCTTTCGTTTCTCCTACCACGACAACTAAGCATTAACTTCTTCTTGAGGAATATCTTGAATGCTTTGTTGAGATGGTGGTTGTTCCATCGATGAGTCATCTGGGGTTTCTCGCGAAATGTCCCAGAGACAATGAACATAATGGGAAGGAAGAGCATATCGAGGAGACGCTCAATCAAACCCAATGGCTTGACATTGATCATCTGCTCACCTCTTTCGTTTTTAATGAACAAATAAAAACAGCACATTCTGTGCTATTTGTCAATGGTTTTGGCTATAGGACGATGCTAAAATATTTTTGACTAAAAAAGCTTTCTAATTTCTGAGACAATCTCTTCTGGAGAATGGATATCTGTTCGAAGAGTGAGGGCCTTATTATTATTTTCTTTTTGATAGTCCTCGTAAAGTTTCTGGTGTTTCTTTTTCGAAAAGTTAGACATCCTTACCTCAGGTTGAGAGAGAGCCTTTTTCACTCGTTCATCAAATCGCTGAGAGAGAATATCAAAATTCGCTTCCAAATTAATTTCTACGATATCGTATCCGTGCTCTGTGCTGAGAGTTATTAATTTTTCTCGCCAGTCTTTATACAATACGCCCGAGTCACATATAATATCGCACTTCATTTTAAAAGTACTGATTGCCACTGCAAGCATAAGAGTGTGTACTTGCGTGGAATGCTTTTCCGGTGAGTATTGAGAAAAGGACCATTTCAACGAGTCATAGGACAAGTGAAAAAGCTGATCCTTTTGGCTCATTATCTGTTTGACGGCCGTACTTTTTCCGGCACAACTTGGACCGTTGAGGATGAGGAGTTTCATATATATTTTTTAATGTCTTGGGATCAGATCTCGGCTCACCTCGGCGAGACGGGCGATGTTTGCCCGTCTCGCGGAAGGACCTCTTTCCCCTCTTCTTTATTCATGCGGATTTCTGTGTAATATTTTTAGATCCGCTTCGAGCTCTTTCAAGCTTTCCACTTTTTCATTACTTCTCTGCTCGGCTTTAAACTTTTCAAATTCCTTTTCAGATTTTGCGACAGCTAAAGTATGAGAAATTTTTCCATAATGCGTTATGAGCTCTTTTTTGTTCATTTTCAAAATGAGATCGAGTTGTTCTATCCAGTTCGCCATAGTCATCAGTGTCTGACTTTGAGCCATGCTTTCTGCAAAAGCGAGGTACTGCTCTACAATCAAGCCTAATGTTTTTATTTCTTTTTCATTCAGATAGTTTTTAGCGATACTGACATCCTGCGTAGTGATTTCCTTTTCTGTTTTTTTATCGAAAGATAGCATTCCTAAAAATGGCTTTGAGCTGTCGCTTCGGTTGTATACAAGTTCTGCGGCAGTTTTTTGGCTGATAGCCCACAATAATTTGTTTTGGACTGCTTGAAAGAATTTGATAGTAACCTCAACTTTTGGATCATAGTCACTGGATGTCGTATAAATATCTTTGATTTTTTGATAAAAAACTCTTTCAGAAAGCCTGATCTCCCTGAGCTTTTCTTGGAGCTTGTCAAAGTATTCTGTTGTTTTGCCATTTTTGAGTTTAGATTCATTCAAAGAAAATCCTTGTAACAAATATTCTTTAAGTCTTTGCGTTGCCCAGATGCGGAACTGCGTACCACGAAGAGAATTTACTCGATACCCAACAGAGATAATGGCGTCGAGATTGTAATGTTTAATATTCCTAGAAACCTCCCTATTGCCTTCTTTTTGAACTACTAAGAAATCCTTAGTAGTTGCTTTTTCCTCTAACTCACTACTTTCATAGATATTTTTCAGATGAATAAGTACGTTTTCAGACGTGCAATCAAAAATCTCCCCCATAGACTTTTGAGAAAGCCAAATACTCTCTTCTTGCAAAAGAGTGTCAACGGATATTTTCCCGTCGCCGGATCTATAAATGATAATTTGATTGTCGGGAATTTTTTTCATTGGTTGTTTTGCGATATTAAATATACAACAAGCTATGAAAGCACGTCAATGACTCTCTAAAATAACGGGAAAATAGCCGGAGATTGAGATTGGGTATGTGGACAAGGGGAAGAAAAAGAGCAGGAAGAAAAGGAGTGAGGTGCCTTTATAATACAACGCTAGGGTTCTGGAATCCGACCTCGGCTCACCTCGGCGAGACGGGCCGCCCTCTAGTCCCTGAAGCAGGGTCACCCCAAACGGGCAAATAGGTGTTTTCCCGACCCCTTTCCTTGTTCGATCCCTTCCATCATAACACAAACAAAAAAGCCCCTGAATGGACTCTTTGTTTGCGTATGCTG
>Ga0163144_10001425_pt1 | contig 56508 bp, 49 predicted proteins | sample OliLak19BULKMAT1_FD_123175 | JGI IMG/M metagenome (GOLD analysis project Ga0163144, IMG submission 123175) | Freshwater microbial mat bacterial communities from Lake Vanda, McMurdo Dry Valleys, Antarctica - Oligotrophic Lake LV.19.BULKMAT1 | ecosystem: Environmental > Aquatic > Freshwater >... | reverse complement strand
GCGGAACCGGTGTCGCAGCTGCTCGAACGCTTCGCGGAGGCGCCCGCGGCGCTGCGGCTCGAGGCGATCGCGGCGGACTGCGCCGCGAGCTTCGGCGTCGCGACCGACCGCCGCTCGCTGCAGCAGCTGCTCGAGCGCCAGGGTGGCGCCTTCGCTGCCGAAGCGCTCGCCGAGCTCGCGCGCGCCTCACCGCACAGCCTCGATGTAACGCTGGCCCTGTTCGTGGCGGGGCAGTGGGCGTCGCTCGCCAGCTGCCTCGGCCACGAGCTCGAGGCCGCGCGCGCGATCCTGCGCCATCCCGACTTCGTCGAGGGCGTGCGCTCCGTGCTGGTGGACAAGACGCGCGATGCGCGCTGGGCGGTCGCCGCCCGCCCCGCGCCATGAACCGACTGCGTCTCCACAGCTATTGGCGCAGCTCTGCTGCCTACCGCGTGCGACTCGCGCTGCACTACAAGGGTCTCGCGTACGACTACCTGCCCGTGCACCTGCTGCGCGACGGCGGCGAGCAGTTCGGCGCGGCCTACCTCGAGATCAACCCGCAGTCGCGGGTGCCAGCGCTGGAAGTCGACGGACAGGTGCTGACGCAGTCGATGGCGATCCTCGAGTGGCTCGAGGAGGCGTACCCGGCAGCGCCGCGGCTGCTGCCCGCCGATGCGTTCGGGCGTGCGCGAGTGCGCAGCCTTGCGCAGCTGATCGTCGCGGACATCCAGCCGCTGCAGAACACCGCCGTCGTGCGGCTGCTGCGCGAGCAGCACGGCTGGACCGACGAGCAGGTGAAGGGCTGGCTGCGCGAATGGATCGGGCGCGGATTGCGTGCGCTCGAGCAGCGGCTGGCGCGCGAGCCGGGCACCGGAACCCATTGCCACGGCGACACCCCGACGCTCGCCGACGTCTGCCTGGTGCCGCAGTGCTATGCCGCGCAGCGCTTCGGCGTCGATCCGGCACAGTTTCCGCGGATCGCGGCGATCGACGCGGCCTGCCGCGAGCTCGAGGCGTTCCAGGGCGCGGCGCCGGAGCGGCAGCCGGATGCGGACACCTGAGACGAAGCCACTGCGCCCATGATTGCGCAGTGACGGCCCGCAGTCTCAGTGCGCTGCGTCGGCCTGGACAGGCGGCCCGCCTGCTGCCTTGCGATCGGCGCGCAACGCGAATACCAGCGGCAGTGCGAGGCAGGTAGTGGCGGCCAGCACGTAGAAGTCGTTGCTGTAGCTGATCGCCGCGGCCTGTCGCGAGATCTCCCCCAGCAGCATCGCGCTGGATTTCGGATCGCCCGGCTGCGCCGCAATCGCTGCCCAGCGCATCGCTGAATAGGGCGTGAAGTGCTCGGCGAGGTAGCTGTGGTTCATCTGCGTCGAGCGCGCCAGCATCGCGACCGCCGCGGAGATGCCGACCGAAGCGCCGATGTTACGCGTCAGCGTCAGCAGCACGCCGGCCTCGGTGCGCTGCGCGCCATCGAGCGTGCCGAAAGCGGCGAACGTGAGGGGTACGAAGGTCAGCGGCGCGCCGAAACCCTGCAGCAGGCCCGCGGCGACCACGAGATAGGCGGGCGTATCGAGGCTGAACCGGCCCATCAGCCACAGCGAAGCGGCTGCCGAACCGACGCCGATGGCCATGATCAGCCGCAGGTCGAGGCGCCCGACCAGCCTGCCCGCGAGCAGCATCGCGGCCATCGACGACAGGCCGCGCGAGGCGACCAGCAGGCCCGCCTGGGTCGGGCTGTAGCCCTGCAGCTGCTGCAGGAATCCGGGCATCAGCACGGTCGGGCTGAACACCGCGACGCCGATCGCGAACATCACCATCAGCGAGACGGTGAAATTGCGGTCGCGGAACAGGCGGAAGTCGACGAACGGGCGCCGGGTCGTCAGCGAATGCGCGATGAACATGTAGAAGCAGACCGCCGCGAAGAAGGCCTCGGCGATGATCTCGGTGGACTCGAACCAGTCGTTGGTCTGGCCGCGATCGAGCATCAGCTGGAACAGGCCGAGCGCAAGCGACAGCAGGACGAAGCCGGTGACGTCGAACGGCCGGCGCGTGTCGCCGCCGCCGCGCCGCATCGTGGCGAGCAAGCCGAGGAACGAAAGCACGCCGATCGGCACGTTGATGTAGAACGCCCAGCGCCACGACAGCTCGTCAGTGAGCCAGCCGCCGAGCGTCGGCCCGATCACCGGGCCCACCAGCACGCCCATGCCCCAGAGCGCCGTGACCCTGGCATGCTGCTCGCGCGGGTACTCCTGCAGCAGCAGGACCTGCGACAGCGGCACGAGCGCGGCGCCCGCGGCGCCCTGCAGGATACGGAACACGACGATCTCGCCGAGGCTGGTCGCGAGCCCGCAGAGCATCGAGCCGAGCGTGAACCCGGCGATGCTCCAGAGCATGACCGGCCGCAGGCCGTGGCGGGTGCCGAGCCAGCCGGCCAGCGGCGTCATGATCGCGCTGACGACGATGTAGGAGGTGATGATCCAGGCCGACTGGTCCTGCGTCGCCTGCAGGCTGCCCTGCATGTGCGGCAGCGCGACGTTCACGATCGTCGAGTCGATCGTGTAGAGCACCGTCGCCAGCACGGCCGAGATCGACAGCAGCGCGCGGTTCGAGCCCGCGGGGGCCGCTGCCGGAGAGCTTGCCGCCGTCGCGTCCACGCGCGCCCGTTATGGCGCCGCGGCGCGCCCGAACCAGCGATCGAAGCGCGTGTGCGCGCCGGTGTCGATGCGGACGTTGGCGCTCATGCCGTCGCGCAGCGGCGGATCGTCCTTGCCCGGCTGCAGTGCGACGCGCACCGGGATGCGCTGCACGACCTTCACCCAGTTGCCGGAGGCGTTCTGCGCTGGCAGGACCGAGAACTCGGCGCCGGTGGCCTGGGAAATGCTTTCGACCTTGCCTTGCCAGCGATGCTGGCTGTAGGTGTCGACCTCGACCTCGACCGGCTGCCCGGGACGGACCCACTCGAGGTCGGTTTCTTTGAAGTTCGCCTCCACCCACACCGTGCTGTCGGAGACGATCGCGAACGCGGGGCGTCCCGCCTCGGCGCGATTGCCGACCTTCGGCAGGTGGCTGACGATGCCCGATTGCGGTGCACGCACCAGCGTGTGCGCGAGATCGACGCGCGCGCGCTCGAGGTCCGCCGCCGCTGCGCGCACGGCGGGGTAGCGATCGGCCGGCAGCCCGGCGTTGCCGCCGAGCTTGGCGCTGGTCTGGTTGATCTGCAGCTGCAGCACGCCGACGCTGCCGACGGCGATGTCGGTGGAGCGCTGCACGGCATCGAGCTGGGACGCGGGGATCAGGCGGCGCTCGGCCAGCTGCTTCTGGCGCTCGAGCTCGCGCGTGGAGAGTTCGGCGGCCCGCCGTGCGACCGCGGCCTGGCCGACCTTCTCGCGGTACGAGGCCTTCATCGATTCGACTTCGGCCTGTGCCGAGCCGAGGCGCGCCTCGGCGGCGGTGACGGCGATCTTCGCGAGCGTAGCGTCGATCTGCAGCACCGGATCGCCGGCGGCGAGACGCGCATTCTCCGCGACGAACACCTTCATCACGTCGCCACCGACCTGCGGCGCGACGTCGATGCGGTCCTGCTGCAGATAGGCGTTGTCGGTATCGACGAAGCGGCCTGCACTGCCATAGACCCAGACCGCGACGCCGACCACGACCAGTGGCAGGATCCAGACCAGCAGGCGTCGTCGCCAGATGGCCGCCGTCGTCGGGGTTTCGACCGTCGCTGCGCTGTCGGGCATGCCTGGACCGTCCATGTCAGGGTGCTGCAGTGGTCAGGTTGCCGCGCATGCGCTCGAGCGTGCGACGCATCGCCGCCTGCTCGTCCGCCGGGATGCCGCGCAGCGCGGAGTCGGTGGTCCGCGCCAGCGCGTCGTGCATGCGGGCCATCAACGGCGCAGCGGCGCTGTCGAGATGGATCCGGAAGGTCCGTCGATCGTTTGCATCGGGCAGTCGGCGGACGAATCCGCCGGCTTCGAGACGGTCGATCATGCGGCCGACCGTTGCCGAGGTGACATCGATGAAGGTGGCGAGCTCGGCCTGGCTGCAGCCCGGCTTCTGGTCCACATAGAAGAGCAGCCGCGACAGCGCCGGAGTGAGGCGCAGCCCCGTGGCCTGGCGCCGGAACTCGCTGCGCGTCAGGCGCAGCACGTCGGCGAGCAGGAATCCCAACGAGTACTCGACGGACGGCCCGGCGTCGCGCAGCGCAGCAGGGGCTGGAATAGGGGAAGACATCGGCATGACGAAACGCTAAGGCAAGCAGATAATAACCTTAGCTTACATTCCTGCACTGCAATGGGCCAGAGCAGACGTCCACCGGGACGTCGGCCGGGAAAGTCCTCAGCGGCCCGGAGCCGTCACAGGCAACAGCGGTACCGTCTGGTGAACCCAATTGCCGGGATCCTCACGACGGCCCGGGGAAGGGATCACCAGCACCTGCCGACGCCGCAACTGTTCGAAACGATCCACGTCGATCTCGTGTCCGGCCGCTGCGTACCGCGCCACGGTTCGGCGGAACGCGACCTCCATCGCGTCGGTTTCGGTCAGGAACTCCTCCGTCAGGGAGCGCGGCGTCAGCTTCGGCTCGACCTGCTCCAGCACCCGAAGGTCCTCTTCGACGGCGAGCAGGATGCCGGCCATCCGTTCGGCGTCGTGTTCGGGCTCCAGCAGGTAGTTGCGCGCCTGCCAGCCGATCGCACGGGAGGTCCAGGCGTCGATCGGCGTGCGCGCGGTGAAGTTGATCTGCGACATGCCCTCGCGAAAGGTTGGCTGGATCCGGTGGCAGAGACCCACCAGGCTGAATTCCAGCGTCACGCGGGTGGAGCGGCGGTCGGCGGCGAGCAGCCGGGCGATCTCGCCGGACTTCTGGTCCTGCTGCGGGGCCGGCTTCTCGCGCGCGACGCGCGCGCCCCATGCGGTCCGCTCGATGGGATAGGAGTCGAGTTTGGGCGTGCGCTTTGCGCCGAACTGTCGATGCACGAAATTCGTGTGCGCCGTATCGAGCGAGTTCTCCTCGAAGCGCATCCAGTTCGCCCGTGCTTCGAACTGATAGGGCAGGCGTCGCCACGCTGTCGTGTCAGCGAACTCGGGGAACAGGTCCGGCACCTGCGGGCGTTGCGATTCCGCCAGGTCGCCGAGGAAGGCCCAGACCCAGCCGTACTTCTCGCAGGTGGGGTAGCGGTCGACGCGCACCCGCTTCGGCGGCGTCACTTCGTGTCCGAGCGCCGGGATGTGCGAGCAGCGGCCGTCCGCGCCGAATCGCCAGCCATGGTACGGGCAGGCGACGGTGCCATCGACGAGTTCGCCATCGCCGAGCGCGGCGCCGCGATGCGGGCAGGTGTCGGCCAGGCAGGTCGCCGTGCCCTGCGCGTCCCGAAACAGCACGAAATGGCAGCCGAGCATCCGTACGCGGGTCGGCTTCGTCGCGACGACCTCCCCGGAGGCGCAGGCCACGTACCAGTTGTTGATCAGCACGGCGATCGAGCCTGCTCGACGCGCAGCGCGACGATCTCCTGTTCGACGACCCGCAGCAGCCGTGCGACGAACGCTTCCTGCATCATCAGCCGCTGCGCAGCGACTTCGGGCGGCGCCACATAGGCCTGCACGGCGCCTGTCTGCAGCGCGCCGCCGGCGACCAGCAGGCGTTCGAGCGTGTCGAGACGCTCCAGCACCTGGCCAACTTCCTGGGCGACGGCCATCGTGATGCCGAGCACGCGGTCGACGCTCGGGTCGTCGAAGAAATTCACCCGCGGCTGGGTGCTGTAGTCGACTGCTGCGCGTACCGCTGTCAGTTCATCCATGCGTCAGTTCCTCGTGGCCGTCAGCCGTGGCCTTTTCGGCCACTGCGGCGTACCAGTGTCCGGGGCCGTTGATCTTGCCGAGTGCCACTTCGCGGGCCTGGCCGCGGCCGAAGCCGGCGGCCTCGAGCTCCTCGACGATGCGCGCATCGGCGTAGCGCTCCCAGAACGGCTCGTCGTTGAAGTAGACGTCGTAGGCGCGCTCGGCCTGCTCGAACGGCGTGCGCGTGGCGTTCTGGATCGCGACGTCCTGGTGCAACGCGATGCCGCCCGGCGCCAGCAGCCGCCAGGTCTCGCGGAAAGTCGCGTTGCGCGTTTCGTCGGAGACCTCGTGGAACAGGTTGTGCGAGACCACGAGGTCGAAGTGCGCGTCCGGGAAGCGTGTCGCGCCCGAATCCATCTGGTGGAAGAACACGCGCGCGCCAAGCGATTCGGCACGCGCACTGGCGTAGCGCAGCATCGCCGCGCCAACGTCGATCCCATGCACCTCGGCCTGCGGGAACGACTGCGCGTAGGGCACGGAGGACGCGCCGGCCGAGCAGCCCATGTCGAGGATGTGGCGCGGCGCGAAACCGGGACGGCGGGCCTGCAACCAACGGATCGCGGCAAAGCCCTTGCTGTCGTCTCCGCCCATGCCCTGGCCCATCGAGTACAGGTTGCCGCCAGCCTCGTACAGCGCGCCGGCCAGCACGTCGTCCGGGCTGCTCGTGCAGGCATAGCCCTGGGGCTGCAGGTGCACGTGGTGTTCACGCATCGCCTGCGGCGGCTCGAAGTCCGCCGGCAGGTCGAGCCCGCCGAGCCGATGTGGATCGGACAGCAGCCGGCGACCCTCGGCCTCGATGCGTTCGCGGTCGCGCATCAGCGGCTCCGCGAGCGTCGACCACATCATTTCCTGCGAGCAGCGCGTCAGCGCGGCCCAGGCCTGGTACGCCGGATCCTCGAGCAGCGCGTGCTTGATCTGTTCGCGATCGGCGCCGGCCTGCGAACGCAGCCGGCGCGCCAGTGCCGGCTGGACGCGCGACTCGAAGATCGCGCGGTTGCCCGGCCTGATGCGTCCCGTCAGCTCCCGCTTCAGCGCAAGGACAAATCGCTGGCGCGCGAGGTCGTCGGCGGACGGGTGCGCCAGCATCGAATGTCGCAGTTCGTGGACCATTCGGGCTCTGCTTTCAGGCAGCCGCCTGGCGAAGACCGAGATGCGCCTGCATCCCCGAGAGCATGCTGTAGCGCATCTGCGCCGACGCGCGCACCGCGGCGATCGCCTTCGCCTGCAGTTGCGGCGTGCTCGCATACCGGCTCGCGATCGACAGGCCGGAGGCCTCGTGCCCGACGTCGTTGACGATGTGGACGTGGAAGAACTCCAGCTGGTCGTCGTCGAAGCTCATCCTGTGCATCGCTTCGACCAGCATCGGGTACAGCGTGGGAAGCTGGCCCTCGAGCGCCACCATGATCCCGGCAAAGGCTTCGGCAAGCGTGCGCACGCTGGCGAGCTCCCAGATCCAGGCGCGCATCGCGCGCGTGGTGGGCAGGATCAGTCCCTTCTCCTCGGCGCAGTAGATGTCGTCGTCGGCGACGCCGCAGGCGCGCGCGAACTTCGCGCACAGTTCCGGATGGCGCTTCTCGGGGGCTTGCGGCATTTCTTCGCCGAGCAGGTTCTCGAGCAGTTCCTTGCGCGCGTCGAGGTCAGGAAGCCGCGCATACAACGCCGCGAACTGCTGCGCGATGGCATCGACGTAGTAGTGGTGCTGGATCGCCCACTGGCCGAGTTGCGCACGCGAGAACTCGCCTCGCGACCAGGCTAGGCTGAACCGATGGAGGCTGCCGTGGTCCGGCCTGCGCGCGAGTTCGAGCGCCTTGGCAAACTGCTCGTTCGTCAGTAGCTTCTCCATCGTCTGCATCTCCTTGCTTGGCGTGAGGGCTAGGTTGTTATAGTCTTATGATGACCTGCAAGTACGCAGAATTACCTAGTGATGCGCCCTGCGCGTCGCGGGGTCGCGGCGGGTGATCGAGCATTTCGTGGCGATTCGTCCGTGCACGTGGCGGCGGCGCTCGCCAGCGGCTCGCTGTTCCTGCTGCGCGGCGTTGCGATGTGGCGCGGTTCGGCATGGGCGGGTTTGGCCCGCGTTCGCAGGCTGAGCTACGCAATCGACACCACGCTGCTGGTCGCGGCGGTGATGCTCGCGACGACGCTGCGGCTCGTGCCGCTGGTGGATGCCTGGCTGACGACCAAGATCGGCCTGGTGTTCCTGTACATCGTGCTCGGTTCGCTGGCGCTGAAGCGCGCACCGACGGTGCGGTCGCGGCGCGTCTGCCTCGTCGCGGCGCTGCTGGTGTTCGCCGCGATCCTGGTCGTCGCGCGCGACCACGGTGCAGTGCGCTGGGCCCTTGCCGCGATCCGCTGATCTGCACGATCCTTGGGAACCATCGAAGGGGAGGGGCCGATCATGAATGCGAAGCAGTCGTTTATCACCGCCATGCTGTTCGCCGTTGCGCTCGCCGCGGAGGCGGCCGGCCCGCCGGACTTCAGCGGTGAGTGGAAGCTGAACGCGGCCAGCAGCAGCAATCTCGGCATGATGGCCGCCGTGCAGCAGCTGATCGCGATCACGCAGACACCGGCGCAGCTGCAGCTCGCCGAGAGTTCGGATTTCCAGGGGCAGAAGAGCCAGCGCAGCGTCCGCTACGACCTGAAGGGCACGCCGGTCATGAACGAAGGTGGCATGGGCGGGCAGAGCGAAACCGTCGCGCGCTGGGACGGCGAACGGCTGGTCGTCACCTGGACCACCGAGGGTGCCGTGGCCGGCACGAAGAACGTCCGCACCGAGACGCGCAGCCTGAGCGCCGACGGCGCGACGATGACGGTCGAGTCGAGCCGCGGCGCCAACAAGCTGATGGTAATGGTGTTCGACCGGATCCGATGAACGCTCCGCGCGGGTCATGCCGATGAAGCTGCTGCTCGCCGCGCTGGGCGCCGTGCTGGTGCTGGCGGCGGGCGCGGTGGGCCTCTGGGCCTGGCGAACCGGTGCGGTGGACGCCGCGGCGGCGGCGCCGGACACCAGCCTGGTCACGCCGACACGGCGCCCGGTCGCCGCCTTGGTGCTCGCCACCGGTGTCGTGCGTCCGCGGGTCGGCGCCGAGGTGCGGGTCGGTTCGCAGGTCTCGGGCATCGTCGAGGAACTGAACGTCACGGTCGGCACGCACGTGAAGCAGGGCGAAGTGCTGGCGCGCATCGACGCGCGCGGCCTGGCCGCCCGGCGCGCGCAGGCGCTCGCGCAGGTGGCCGTCATCGACCAGGACGTCGCACGCGCGCGCGTCGAGACCGCGCGGCTTGGGCGCCTCGTCGAGCGCCAGCTGGTCGCCGCGACCGAACTCGAGGACCGCAAGCTCGACCTCGCCGGTGCGCAGGCCCGGCTCGAGAAGTCGCGCCGCGACGTCGCCGTGATCGACACCGACCTCACCTACACGGTGATCCGCGCGCCGATCTCCGGCACCGTCGCCTCGGTGACCACGCAGAAGGGCGAAACCGTCGCCGCCGCGTTCACCGCGCCGACCTTCGTCACGATCATCGGCGACGATGCGCTGCAGCTGGTCGCGCTGGTCGACGAGACCGACATCGGCGCCGTGGCGCAAGGTAATGCCGTCACCTTCACGGTCGAGGCCTATCCGGCGGAGGAGTTCCGCGGCCGCGTCGAGCGCGTCGCGCCACGCGGCACGATCATCTCGGGCGTGGTCAATTACGAAGTGATGATCGCGCTCGATTCCGACGCGGCGCAGCTGAAGCCGGACATGACCGCGAACATCCGCATCGGCACCGCCGAGTCGGAGGCGCTGGTGGTGCCGAATGCGGCGATCCAGCGCGACGGTCCGGACCGCTTCGTGTTCGTCGAGGAGAACGGCAGGCGCGTCCGGCGCGATGTCACCATCGGCGCCCGCCAGGCGGGGCAGACCGAGGTGCGCCGCGGCCTTGCGCCGACCGACCGCGTTTTCGTGCTGCCCCCTGCAGTGGAGACTTCCCAATGATCGAGACCCGGCAATTATCGCGCGTGTACCGGCGCGGTGACGGTACGCCCGTCACGGCGCTGCGCGACATCACGATAAGCATTCCCGACAACTCGTTCATCGTCGTGCGCGGCACTTCGGGCTCGGGCAAGTCGTCGCTGCTCAACATCCTCGGTTGCCTCGACACGCCGACCTCGGGCAGCTATCTGCTCGGCGGCGAGGACGTCTCGCACTACAGCGAGGACCAGCGTTCGAAAGTGCGCTCGCGGCGCATCGGCTTCGTGTTCCAGTCGTTCAACCTGCTGCCGCGCACGACTGCACTGGAGAACGTCGAAGTGCCCGCGCTCTACACCGACCTGCCCGTCGACCGCGCACGTGCCCGCTCGCTGCTGGATCGGGTCGGGCTCGGTTCCCGCGCGCACCACTTCGTTTCGGAGCTTTCCGGCGGCGAACAGCAGCGCGTCGCGATCGCGCGCGCGCTGATGAACGACCCGCCGCTGCTGCTCGCTGACGAACCGACCGGCAATCTCGACTCGGCGGTCGGCGATTCGATCATGGAACTGCTGGCCGGGTTGCACGCCGAAGGCCGCACGATCGTGCTGGTCACCCACGACGCGCACGTGGCGTCGTACGCGCGACGGGAGATCGTGATCGGCGACGGCGTGATCGCCTCGGACCTGCCGCAGGAACCGCTGCGGAGGCGCGCATGAAGCTCGCACCCACCATCGGCCTCGCGCTGCGTGCATTGTCGCGCAACCGGCTGCGGTCGTTCTTCATGATGCTCGGGGTGATCATCGGCATCGCCGCGCTGACCGCGCTAGCCTCGGTCGGCGAGGCGACCCGGCAGGAGACCATGCGCCAGTTCAAGCGGATGATCGGCACCTTCGACACGCTGACGGTGCGGCCCGGCGCGGCCAGCACCCGCGGCATGCCAGCGTTGAACTCGGTCGAGCCGACGCTGCGCTTCGAGGATGCCGCGGCAGTGGCCACGGTCGGCGGGGTGAAGCGGGTCGCCAGCGTGCAGCAGGCTTTCGACCTCGACGTCATCTACCGCGACCGCAGCACCACGCCGGGGCTGTTCGGCGTGTCGAACGAGTGGGCCGACATCCGCGGCGAGTCCGTGGCGCTCGGCGAGAACCTCACCGAGGAGGACCAGCGTTCGCTCGCACGGGTCGTCGTGCTCGGCCAGGACGTGCGTGAGACGCTGTTCCCGGGCGAAGACCCGATCGGCAAGGTCGTGCGGATCGCCGACGTGCCGTTCCAGGTCAAGGGCGTGTTCGCCTCGCGGGGCGCGGGTCCCGGCGGCGCGAGCCTCGACAACATGGTGGTGATCCCGGTCACCACCGCGTCGCGCCGGCTGTTCAACCGCGACTACCTCACCAACCTGGTGGTGCAGATCGATGACGCGGACGCGAGCGACGCCATCGCCGAGCGGGTGCGCGCGGCACTGCGCGAGCGGCACGTGATCCTGCCGCCTGCGCCCGACGACTTCACGGTGGGCAGCCCGCGTGCCTCGCTCGAGCGAATTACCGAGGTCGGGAGCACGCTCGGTCGCGTGATGAACGGCGTCGCCTGGATCGCGACGCTGATCGGCGGCGTCGTGATCATGGCGCTGATGCTGGTCGGCGTGTCGGAGCGGCGGCGCGAGATCGGGCTGCGGCGCGCAGTCGGCGCGACGCGTCGCGACATCCTCACACAGTTCATGGTGGAGGCCGTCGTGATCTCCGGCGTCGGCGGCCTGATCGGCATCGTGCTCGGCATGGGCGGTGCGACCATCGCCGCGGTGCTGCAGAAGCTGCCGCCGGCCTATCTCTGGGACACCATCGGGCTTGCGGTCGTGCTCTCGTTCGCCGTGGGGCTGGTGTTCGGCCTGCAACCGGCCTGGCGTGCGGCCAGGGTCGACCCGATCGAAGCGCTGCGCGGCTGAGCGCGCTGTGTGGCGGCGCCGCGCACGGTTGCTGGGCGCCGCGATGGGGCAGGCGCGCCGCTATCCATTGCGATCATTGCTGGTGGTCGGATGCGCGGCGATGGGGGTCGCGGGTGCCGTCACTGCGGTCAACTACGCCTCGGGCGGTCGCCAGCAGGTGCTGCAGCAGATCCAGAAGCTGGGCACGAACGTCGTCACCATCTCCGCTGCGCAGAGCCGCAGCGTCGCGGGCCGGGCCCGCACCGGCGCGATCGTCACGACGCTGCAGCACAGCGACTACGCGGCGCTGCGTCGCGAAATCCCGGACATCGTGCGTGCCTCCGCCGTCGCGACGTCGGGGCAGCGCCTGAAGGCCAACGGCCAGTCGAAGCCCGCGCTGGTGGTCGGCGTCGAGCCGGATTACTTCTTGATCCGCGACTGGACGATCGCGCACGGCATGGCGTTCGACTCCGCCGACCAGCGCCGCTCGGCGCGCGTCGCGCTGCTCGGCGCCACGCTCGCGAGCGACCTGTTCGGCGAACTCCCGCCGGTGGGCGAGCGGCTGTTCGTCAACCGCATCCCGTTCGAGATCGTCGGCGTGCTGCGCGAACGCGGGCAGGGCCTGGATGCCGTCAATGAGGACCAGCAGGTGTACGTTCCGTTGACCACGGCGATGCGGCGCGTGATGAACGTCGATCACTACAGTTCAATGGTGCTGGAAATCGCCGACTGGAAGTCAATGGACCGCACCTCCACGACGATCGGGGGCCTGCTGCGCGAGCGCCATCGGATTCGCACCGGCCAGGAAGACGATTTCAGCGTGCTGAACCAGAAGACGCTGGTGGATGCGCAGTTGCAGGCGGCGTCGCAGCTCGCCTTCTTCGTGCGCTGGATCGGGCTCAGTGCATTGATGATGTCGGGTCTCGGCGTGCTGGCGATGGCCTGGATCGCGGTGCGCGATCGCACCCGCGAGATCGGCACCCGCCGCGCGCTCGGCGCCACCGCGGCGGACGTCTTCCTGCAGTTCGCCGGGGAGGCGGCCGCGCTCGCCGCGCTTGGCGCGATCGCGGGTCTCGGGCTGGGCTGGGGCGTCTCGCGGCTGGTCGCGGCGCGCGCACAGTTGCCGTTCGTGTTCGAGTTCGACACGGCTGCGCTCGCGCTGCTGGCCGCGTTGCTGCTGAACGTGCTGTTCGCGAGCTGGCCGGCGCTGCGCGCCGCCCGTATGGATCCGATCGCGGCGCTGCGCCACGAGTAGCTTCGGTCGCCGCCGTCTGCTGCGTGTGAACGGCTGAATTCGGCCGCTCTGCGTGGGTGCATGCCCTGAGCGCGAACCCAGAGATCAGAATCATGCCCCTCGGGCGACACGCCGGCCGATTTGTTTGCATTGCAAAACGCCGCAGGGCCGCCTGTCGCCTACCCAGGCGGCCTCGTCATATGGGCGCTGCCCGGCGACAACGCAGTAACAGGCAGGAAGGTGCCTGAGATATGGCAGAATCGCGCCCGTAAAAGCGCATAAAAATCGCTAACGGCCTATAAAAGAAGCGATAAAGCGCCTATCTGTGTTCAAGCTGCCGTTCCTGGGCGTGCGCGTACGCGGCACGCTGAATCGTCCGCTGGGCGGTCGTGACGCCGTCGTCAAGGTTGAATCCCGGTCCCCTGCCTACATGTATGCAGTGCACAAAAATAGAGGCATGACTACCGTGAACATCGTCGAGATGCTGCTGATATCGATCTTCATTTTCCTGACCCCGATCCTGCTGCTGCTGGGCGCACGCGAGCGCTAGGGAAAGCGCTTAACTCCGGCAAACGGGGGCGGTCGCGCTACGATGCCGCCTCCGTGAATGCTCGAGAGTGGCGCTTCCCATGACGGATTTCTCCCGCACCGACCGCGAGATCGACCTCGAAACCCGCACCCGGCGGTTCGTCGGCGAGGTCGTGATTCCCTACGAAAAGGATCGGCGGCTGACGCCGCACGGGCCGACTCCCGAACTGGTCGACGAGTTGCGTGCGCACGCGCGTGCCGCAGGCCTGCTGGCGCCGCAGGTGCCGCAGGAGTGGGGCGGCTACGGCCTGAACCACCGCGAGACCGCCACCGTGCTGCGCGCCTCGGGCTATTCGCTGCTCGGCCCGGTCGCGATGAACTGCATGGCGCCCGACGAGGGCAACATGCACCTGCTCGAACGCGTCGCGACCCACGAGCAGAAGCAGCGCTTCCTCGCACCGCTCGCGGCCGGCACGATTCGATCGGCGTTCCTGATGACCGAGCCGGACGGCGGCGCCGGCTCCGATCCGGCGATGCTCGCCACCACCGCGCGCCGAGTCGGCGGCGACTGGGTCATCGACGGGCGCAAGTGGCTGATCACCGGCGCGGTCGGCGCGAAGTTCGGCATCGTGATGGCGCGCACCGGCGAGCATGCGACGATGTTCCTGACCGACATGGACGCGCCCGGCGTCGTGATCGAGCGGGTGCTCGACACGCTCGACGAGTCGATTCCGGGAGGCCATGCCGTGATCCGCCTCGAGGGCCTGCGGGTGCCTGATTCGCAGGTGCTCGGCGCGGACAACGAAGGTTTCCGCTATGCGCAGGTGCGGCTCGCACCGGCACGGTTGACGCACTGCATGCGCTGGTGGGGTGCGGCGCAGCGCGCCCACGACATCGCCGTGGACTATGCGTGCCGGCGCAAGGCCTTCGGCAAGCCGCTGATCGAGCACGAAGGCGTCGGCTTCAAGCTGGCGCGCAACGAGGTCGACCTGCGCCAGACGCAGCTGATGATCGACTACACCGCCTGGACGCTCGACAACGGCTCACGCGCGACCACCGAGTCGAGCATGGCGAAGCTGGCCTGCGCGGAGACGCTGTACGAGATCGTCGATCGCTGCATGCAGGTGATGGGCGGGCTCGGCATCACCGACGACACGCCGGTCGCGCAGATCTTCCGCGACATCCGCCCGTTCCGGATCTACGACGGCCCGACCGAGGTGCATCTGTGGTCGCTGGCGCGCCGTCTGCAGCGCAACCACGGCAAGGCGCAGGCGGCGGCGGCCCAGCAGTAGCCGCGACGGCGGGCGTCGGCGCGCCGCCGCCCGTCGCGGCGTCGGCTCAGCCCGCCGCGGGCGTCGCCTCGGCGAGCTTCGCGAGTTCCGGTCGCACCACCTTGCCGACGCTGTTGCGCGGCAGCTGTTCGATCACCAGCAGCTTCTCCGGGCACTTGAAGACCGCCAGGCCCGCCGCGGCAAAGTGCGCCCGCACCGACTCGAGTGTCGGCGTCGTGCCGGGCCGCGGCACGACCACCGCGCAGATGCGCTCGCCCATCAGCTCGTCGCGATAGCCCGTCACGGCGCCTTCGAGCACGCCGGGCATCTGCGACAGCACGGTGTCGAGTTCCTCGGGCGCGATCTTCACGCCGCCGCGGATGATGATCTGCTTCAGGCGTCCGACGAAACGATAGAAGCGCAGGTCGCCGGGTTCGCCTTCGAGCAGGAAAAGATCGCCGGTGCGGAACCAGCCATCGGCGGTGAATGACTGCGCGGTCACCTGCGGCGCGCGGAAATAGCCGTCGAACACAGTCGGGCCGGTGATCTGCATTTCCCCGGGGTGCCCCGCCTCGAGCACTTCCTCGCCGGTCGCCGGATCGACCAGCCGCGTCAGGATCTTCGACGGCGGCGGCGTCGGCCAGTGGATGTCGGCCCGGCCCCAGCGCGGGAACAGGCGCGCGCGATGCTCCGGGTCGGTCGCATTGTCGGCATTGCTGAGCAGCGACACGCCTTCGTTCGAACCGAAGATGTTGACGACCTCGATGCCGAAGCGGTCGTGGTAGCCGCGGATCATGTCCGGGTCGAGCGGCGCGGAGCCAGAGCCGATGCAGCGCAGCGAGGAGAGATCGATGCCCGCCAGCAGCTTTTCGTCCTTCAGCAGCATGTTGAGGATCGCCGGCGGCGCGATGGCGTAGTGCGGGCGTTCGGTGGCGATCTGGCGCAGGTACACCGGCAGGTCGAGCGGGTGGTGCAGGATCAGCGTGCCGGCGCTGTGCAGCCAGCTCATGAAGCAGCCGCCGAGCGCCGCCATGTTGATCAGCGGGAACGGATTCAGCAGGCGTTCGCTGCGCTGGATGCCGGCACCGGCGAGGTGCGCCCAGCTGATCGCGATCCAGTGGTTGTGCGATCGCGGCACGCCCTTCGGCAGGCCTTCGGTGCCCGAGGTCCAGCAGATCGTCGCGATGTCGTCGGCCGAGATCCGCAGCGACTCGACATGCGCCCGCAGGGCTGTGCGCGCGGCATCGGTCAGCGGCGCCGGCGTGAACGGCGTCGCGCCCGCTGGCGCGTCCGCGCCGAGGCAGAGCACCTGCAGCTTCCCCCCGGCGCCGAGCTGCACGGCGCCGGCGGCATGCTCGACGCCTTTCATCGTGCGCACCGTCAGCGCGGCGCGCGCATCGGTCAGCGCGACGATTTCCTCGAGCTCATGCCGGCGGTACTGCATCGGCACTGGGCTGACGATGATGCCAAGGCGCATCGCGGCGAGGTACAAAGCGACGTACTCGGCGATGTTCGGCAGCTGCGTGATCAGGATGTCGTCGCGCCCGAGGCCGAGCTCGTGCAGGCGCAGCGCGAAGCCTTCGGCGAGGTCCGCGACTTCGGTGAAGCTCAGCCGCAGCGGCGTGCCTCCGACCAGGGCCTCGCGATTCGGCGGATCGACCAGCGCGGTCTGCGTCGGCACGGCCTGCAGCGCGGCATCGAACAGGTCGGTGATGCGCGTGTCGGTCCACCAGCCGCGGCTGCGGTACTCGCGGATGAGTTCTTCGCGGGTCGTGCGCAAGGGGTGCTCCGGAGGGGACGGGATGCGAATCAGTATAGGTAGCGGTCACGGGTGCGGCAATCGCGCGGCCGCAACGCGGCGTCAGCGCGGTGACGCCAGATTGGCGCGCTGCAGCGTCCTGCGTTATGGTCCAGTTATGAAAGCGACTGCGCCTCGAGGGGGGCGATGGCGGGCGTTGGCGTTGGCGTCGTCGTCGTCGTCGTCGTCGTTGGCGACGGTGTTGCACGTCGTCTTCGCCACGGCATTCGCACCCTCGGGCTTCGCCGGCGCAGCGAGCGTGGCGCCGGCTGACACGATCTTCGTCGGCGAGCACATCCTGACGTTCGATCCGGCGCAGCCCGCCGCCACCGGCGTCGCAGTCCGCGGCGGCCTGATCGTCGCCGTCGGCACGCGCGAGAGCCTGCAGCCGTTGACGGGGCCTGGCACCCGGCGCGTCGAGCTCGGCGCGCGTGCCCTGCTGCCGGGGTTCATCGACGCGCACGGCCATCTCACCGCGCTGGCCGCGACCTCGGCCCTGGTGGACCTGCGACCGGCGCCGTCGGGTCGCGTCGATTCCATGCCGGCCCTACAGCAGTCCTTGCGCGCGGCGCTGCAGTCGTCTCCGCCGTCGCAGGGTCGCTGGCTGGTCGGCATCGGCTATGACGATTCGCAGATCGCCGGGAATCGCCACCCCACGCGCGACGACCTCGATGCCGTCAGCGCGAGCATGCCGATCCTCGTGGTCCACGCTTCCGGGCACATCGGCGCCGCGAACGGTGCGTTACTGCGCCAGCTCGGGATTTCCGCCGCGACCGACGATCCTGCCGGCGGCGTGATCCGCCGGCGACCAGGCTCGCGCGAGCCGGACGGCGTGCTCGAAGAATCGGTGCTGATGCAGGCCTATGGCCGGATTCCGCCACCGGGCCCGGACGAGTCGCTGGCGCAGCTGGTCTCGGCGCTGCGCGTGTATGCCCGCTACGGCATCACCACGGTGCAGGACGGCGCCGCGTCGCCCGACAACCTCGCGCTGCTCGAGCGCGCCGCGGCGCGCCGCCTGCTCGACCTTGACGTGGTCGCCTACCGCTTCTGGGCGCCACTCGCGGCCCGCCTCCCGGACGACCGGCCTTTCGGCTTCTACGAGCGGCGGCTCAAGGTCGGCGGCGTGAAGCTGATCCTCGACGGCTCGCCGCAGGCGAAGACCGCCTGGCTCACGCAGCCCTATCGGGTGCCTCCCGCGGGCCGCGGCGCGGACTACCGGGGGTATCCCGCGATGCCACAGCCGCTGGTCGAGCGCGCGGTGCGCGAGGCGCTTTCACGGCGCGTGCCATTGCTCGCGCACGCGAACGGCGATGCGGCGGCGCAGTCCCTGATCGACGCCGTGCGGCTCGCCAACCCGGCGGGCGCCGCCGCCGACCTGCGGCCAGTGATGGTCCACGCGCAGACCGTGCGCGACGACCAGCTCGATGCGATGGCGGTGCTCGGCCTGGTGCCGTCGTTCTTCGTCGCCCACACTTATTTCTGGGGCGACTGGCATCGCGACGAGACGCTCGGCCTCGCGCGCGCCGAGCGCATCAGCCCGTTGCGCTCGGCGCAGGAGCGCGCGCTGCCGTTCACGCTGCATAACGATGCGCCGATCGTCGCGCCCGACATGATCGCGACGCTGTGGTCGGCGACCACGCGGCGCACCCGCAGCAACGACATCCTCGGGCCGGCGCAACGGATCACCGTCCGCGAGGCGCTCGAAGCCGTCACCATCAACGCGGCGCGCCAGTATTTCGAGGAGACTCGCAAGGGTTCGCTGACGGTCGGCAAGCAGGCCGATCTGGTGCTGCTGTCGGCCGACCCACTCGGCATCGATCCCGAGCGGCTGCGGGAGATCGAAGTCGACGAGACCATTTCGCGCGGCGTCACGGTCTGGCCGGTGGCGATGCCGGCGGCGCCGACCCGAAACCCCGTTCAACCCTGAACGCTTCCTTCCCGAGGAGAAACCACCATGGACCGCCGCGCCTTCATCCAGACCACCGCTTCGGTCACGCTCGCGGCCTCCGCCGCCGGCGCCGGGGCCGCCAAGAGGAGAACTGTCATGCCGAACAACATCCAGCACGTCACCGGGCTGATCAACGACTGGCGCCGCAAGGACATCAAGGCCGTGCTGGCTCGGGTGACCGACGACATCGCCTGGCACACGCATGTCGGCAGCCCGACGGTGAACGGCAAGGCTGCGATGGAGCAGGTGCTGAACACGCTGGCGACGCAGATGAACGACGTCAAGTGGCGGATCTTCCACTACGCGGAAAATGAGAACCGGATCTTCCTCGAGGGCGTCGACGATTTCGTCAGCCCCGAAGGGCGGCGCATCGTGATCCCGTATGCCGGCGTGCTCGCGTTCCGCGGCACGCTGATCGCGGAATGGCGCGACTACTTCGACCGCAACCTGTTCAACAAGCTGAAGGCCGGGGAAGCGGCGCCCGACTATATCGAGGCACTGACGAACCGGAAAGCGCTGTTCTAGGCGGAGGGTCTAGCCCGACGGTCTCGGCGGACTGTCGGCGGATCGCGAGCGCGCGCGGCTAGCGGCCGGTGCGGATCACCGGCATCTGCAGCATCTTCGCCATCCGGCGCTCGAGGCCCTTGGGATCGAGCGAATAGGCGGCGCGCATCTCGGTCGCCATCCGGTCGGTGTCGATCTCGTCGATGTTGCGGCTGACGGCCTTGAGCCCGGCGCGCGCCACGTCCTCGGGCTTCTCCTTGCCGCCCTGCACGTGCGCGGCCATGCGCGTGTCGACGGAGCCGACGATCAGCGAGCAGACCTGCGTGCCCTGCGGCGCGAGCTCGGCGCGTACCGCGCCGCTGAGGCTGCGGCAGGCGGCCTTCGACGGCGCATAGCCGCCCATGTTCGGCACCGGCAGCAACGCGGCCACCGACAGCACGTTGACGATCGCGCCGCCGCCGTTGCGGGCCAGCACCGGCGCGAACGCGCGGCACATCGCGAGCGTGCCGAAGTAGTTGACCTCCATCTCGGCGCGCGCCGCCGCGAGGTCCGGCGCGCCGACGAGCAGCTGGTTGGCGAACAACCCCGCGTTGTTGACCAGCAGGCTGACGTCGGTGCACTGGCGCGCCGCCGCTTCGACCTCGGCGTGGTCGGTGACGTCGAGCTCGATCGCGACGCAACGACCGGGATACGCCCGCTCGAGATGCTCCGCGGCTGCGCGGTCGCGGCTGCCGACATAGACCTTCGCGGCGCCGGATTCGAGCAGCACGTGCACGAAGCCCTCGCCGATGCCCCGGTTGCCGCCGGTGACCAGTGCGACGCAGCCCTTGATGTCCATGGGAAGCCCTCGATCCTAAGGAAGACTGGAGTTCAGCGGGCCGTGCCTGCGGGCAGGATCACTGCCGCATCCGGCACGGCGACGTAGAGCCGTTCGACCTCGGCGATACGGCGCGCCATCGCGACCCGCTGGTTGATCGTGCCCTTGTCGGAGACTTCGTGCTGGTCGACGCTCGGCGGCTCGGACAACAGCAGCAGCCGTTCGACGCGCTCGCTCGAGCCGCGGTCGTGGTTGAACGCCGCGAGTCGCGCGGGCAGTTCGGTGGCCAATGTCGCGGCATCGGTGCCAGGGCGGGGCCAGACGAGCATCGCGACGCGTTCGCGGTTCTCGCCGCAGACCAGCACGTCCGAGACCAGCGGCGCAAAGGCCTCGAGGAACTCGGCGCGCAGCCGCCCGGCCTGCACCCAGGTTCCGGTGCCCAGCTTGAACTCCTCGGAAAGGCGGCCGGCGAACTTCAGTCCCTTGCCAACGTCCTGCGGATCGTGGAACTGCGCCGCGTCGCCGGTGCGGTAGAAGCCTTCGTCGTCGAAGATGCCGTGGTTCGCCTCCGCGTTGCCGAGATAGCCCGGGGTGATCATCGGGCCGCGCAGGCGCACTTCGTAGCGCGACCCGTTCGGCACCAGCTTCAGGGTCAGCCCCGGCATCGGCAGGCCGATGCCGACCTCCTCGGTCGGGAAATAGATCGCCATGCAGCCGGAGGAGGTTTCGGTGGCGCCGTAACCGGTAGTGAAGAAAATCCGTTCGCCGACGCTCTCGACGGCGAGTTGCTGGAAGCGGTCGTACAGCGCCTGCGGCAGACCGGCGCCACCGTAGAGAGCGAGGCGCACGCTGCCGAAGAACCGGCTGCGCAGTTCGGCGTCCTTTTCCAGTGCCTCGGCCAGCATCGCGTAGCCGAAAGGGACGTTGACGTAGAACTTTGGCGCCACCTCCTTCAGGTTGCGCAGCGACTCGTCGAACTGGCCGGGTATCGGCCGGCCACCGTCGATGTAGAGCGTGCCGCCGCTGGTCAGGCTGCCCATCAGGGTGTAGGCGCCGGAGACGTGGTTCCACGGCAGCCAGTCGAGCATCACGTCGTTCCAGCCCGCGGTGGTGCCGAGCACCTGCCGGCCCTGGGCCAGGTTCGAGGCCAGCATGCGCTGCGTCTGGATCACGGCCTTCGGCAGGCTGGTCGAACCCGAGGTCAGCATGTAGGCCGTTGGCTCGTCCGGCTGGATGGACTCGATCGAGGCGGCGACGGCCGGCGTGACCGGCGTGGCCAGCACCGTGGCCAGCGCGACGGACGGGCGTGTGAGCGCAGCGGGATCGTCGGTGACCACGATGGCAGCGCCGAAATCGACGCTCTCCAGCGCGCGCTTGAAGGTCGCCGCCTGCTCGGCGAACACCACGGCCGGACGCACCAGTGAGACGACGTGGCGCAGCCGGCCGAAATCGCCCGGCATCAGGGAATAGTTGACGCTGACCGGGCAGCCCGGCACCCGCGCCGCCATCGCGCCGTACTTGACGGTCGCGTGCGCGATCGAGTTTCCGGAGAGGATCAGCACCGAGCGGCCGGGTTCGATGTGGCGATCGAGCAGCCACTGCGCCACGGCTTCGCAGTCGCGACGCATCCCCGCATAGGTCTGGGTCCGCCACGGGCCGCCGCGACTGGCGCGCTCGGCGAGATAGACGTGATCGGGCTGGCGCTGCGCCCAGGTGACGAGTTCCGCGGGCAGGTTCGCCACATAGGGCTCGAGTTGCAGCGCCGGCACGACGACGAACGAACCGTCGGCGCGCCGCTCGACCTGCATCTCGGCCGAGGGGAAGTAGGTCTGCTTGAACGGGATGCGGGCCGTGCTCATCGTGCGGTGCTCATCGTGCGTTGCTCGTCGGTCAGAGGCTCAGCGGCGCTCGTACGACAGATCCTGCGCGTCCTTGCGGCCGAGGTGCATGCCCGGCTTCGACGGATCGAACAGGCCATTGCACCAGCCCTCGTGGCTCGGCGTGTCGCGGTTCCAGTCGAACACCGTGCGCCGGTGCGCGATCTTCCACGCGCCGTCGCGGCGCTCGAAGCGATCGATCAGGCGGCCGCCCGTGAACGTGTCGGTGCTGCCGCCGGGGCCGGCGAAGCGCGCGAACGTCCAGATGCAGGTCTCGACCCAGGCCGTGTCGCCGTCGAACTCGATATGGCTGGTGCCGAGCAGGTGTTGCATCGCGCCCATGGTGCGGATCCGCGGCACTGCGCCGTCGACATATTCGAAGGCGTTGCCGGCGTAGTTGCCGCCGTGCTCTTCGATGCCGTCAGGGTGATAGCAGGATTTCAGCAGTTCTCCATCGGCGCGATCGACGCCGCGCGCATAGCGCGCCAGCACTTCGCGGATCTCGTCGCGCGCGAACAGCCGCTCGAGGCGTTGCGGGTCGATGTCTTGAGTGCGCGTGCTCATCGCTACGTTCCCCGGACGGTGTTAGGGTTTTGAGACTTGCTGCACAACACTGAGAGGAAACGCCGTGACGGTCAAGCAGGCAGCGGAGGACGGACGTCGGGTGGCCATCGTCACCGGTGCCGGCATCGGGCTCGGGCGCGCCTACGCGCTGGAGCTGGCGCGCCGTGGCATGCGCGTGGTGGTCAACAACCGGCGTCGCGAGCTCGATGCGCAGGGGCGCGGCAGCGCCGATCGCGTGGTCGAGGAGATCCGCGCCGCCGGCGGCGAGGCGCTCGCGGACTATGAGGACGTGTGTGACGACGGCGCGGGTGAAAGGCTGGTGCACCGCGCGCTCGAGACCTTCGGTCGGCTCGACGCGCTGGTCAACAACGCGGGCGTCGACCAGCACGCGCCGTTCCATCGCATCGATCTCGCCGCGTTCCGCGCGATCTTCGAGGTGAACTTCTTCGGCACGCTGCAGGTGACGCACGCAGCCTGGGGTCCGATGCGTGCCGCCGGCCACGGGCGGATCCTGGTGTCGACCTCGTCGGCGGGGCTGCACGGCCTGCACGGTTTGTCCGCGTACTCGGCGTCGAAGGCGGCGTTGATCGGCCTGGCGCGGACGCTGGCGGCCGAGGGCGCATCGCGCGACGTGTTCTGCAACGCCATCGCGCCGTATGCGGCGACGCGGATGACTGCGGCGCATCTCGGCGCCGCGGCGCGCGAGCAGATGTCTCCGGCGCAGGTGGCGCCGCTGGTCGCCGATCTCGTCGATGCCGGATGCAGGATCAACGGGCAGGTGATCGTCGCCGGGCTGGGTGCGGCGCGGCGCGCGACCACGGTCGAACTCGACGGCGCGATGTCGGCTGGTTCGTATGCAGTGCAAAATAAAAATGTATCGCCGGCGCCACTGCGCGTGCCCGGCGTGTGCGCAGAGTTTGGCGATGCGCTGCAAGCGTTCGCAGATTTCGAATCGGCTGCAGCAAGGGGGCTTGCGGGTCGGGGCAGCGAGGGATAGCCTCGGGCAGTCTATTTGCGCAAGCCACTTGGCGTTGCCCAAGCGCTAAGCGTGTCCAGCATCACAACGTTAATCACAACGCTCTGAGGGGGCTAACGATGATCCGCAGCCTGATCCGTTCCACACGACGCGCCACCGTTCCCGCAGTGTGCGCCTTGGCTTCCACCGTCGCCGCCATCGTTGCCAGTTCTCCGGTCAGTGCCCAGGAGGGCCTGGAAGAGATCGTGGTGACCGCTCAACGGCGCGAAACCTCGCTGCAGACGACGCCCGTCGCGATCACCGCGTACACCGGCGAAACGCTGGCGGAGAACAAGCTGTTCACGGTCGGCGACCTCGCGGCGGCCGTGCCGGCTTTCTCGCTGACCGCCGGCACGCCTCTGGACGTGGAGCTGAACATCCGCGGTGTCACCAATACCCGCCTCGACTCCCCGTCTGCCGACCCCTCCGTGGGCACGTTCATCGATGGCGTGTACCAAGGGCGCACTGGCGACCTCAACTATGACTTCTATGATCTCGAACGGGTCGAGGTGATCCGCGGGCCCCAGGGCGTGTTGCTCGGCAGGAACGTCGTCGGTGGCGCGCTCAGCGTCATCACCGCCAAGCCGACGTTCGAGGACTCGGGCGCACTGCAGCTCTCCTACGGCAACTATTCGTCGGTGCTGGCCGGCGGCCACATCAACGGCGGCCTCAGCGATTCGGTCGCCGGCCGCTTCTCGTTCCAGTACCGCGCGCGCGACGGCTTCGCGACGGACATCCTGCACAACCGCGAAGTCGAGGACCTCGACTCGGTGCAGGCGCGTGCCCAGCTGCTCTTCAAGCCCGACGGTTCCGCGTGGTCTGGCCGCTTCGCGATGGACTACAACAGGGACTCCACCAACGGCATCAACGTGGTCGCGGTCGACGGCGGCACGACGAACTGCGAGAGCACCTACCTGCGCTCGAACTGCACGCGGCCCTGGAGCAACCTGCGACGGTTCCTCGGGGTCACCGACCCACGCCAGAACGTTGCGCAGAGCATCCAGTATGCCGGCGAGCCGCGCATCCAGCAGTTCATGGAACGGAACGCGATCGGCGCGGTCCTCGACATCCAGTTCGAGGGCAGCGGCTTCACGTTCAATGCGCTGACGGGCTATCGCAACGGCCGCGGCGAGCAGGTGTACGACCAGACCGGCGCCGGTCCCGAGGCGCTGAACTGGGACCTGTCCCGCTGGGCGGCCTACCGCACGTTCGTCTCCTCGACGATTCCGGCCGGCAACGGCTCCAACGGTTTGTTCCTGTTCGCGCAGCCGGTCGGTGAAAAGGCCGACACGCAGCAGATCAGCCAGGAGCTCCGGCTCACGTCCAACAAGAAGGACAGCCGCGTCGACTGGATCGCCGGCCTGTACTACCAGAAGGACGAGATCGACAAGGTCGATCGTTTCATCGGCGAGAATTTCCTCGGCGCCACGTCGCCCGGCATACCCAACGGCCTCTCGACACTCAGTGGCGAGAACCGCTGGGTCAACAATGGCGAGAACGAGAACTATGCCGTGTTCGCGCAGGCCGGTTTCAAGTTCACCGATGCGCTGAAGCTCAGCGCCGGCGTGCGCTATGCGTCCGATGACAAGTCGGGCAATGTCAGGGGTACGGTGGTGTCCACCGGCGATCGCTTCAGCCCGACCGATCCGCGCGCCAACGTCACGATCGAAAGTGTCTGCCGCTCGCCGGCTGGGGCACTCGTCGCCGTTCCGGGCGGAACGACCTGCCTCGCGCCGAACCGCTGGACCTACCAGGCGGGTGACAGTTTCGCGACGGCCTACGGCGAGAAGTGGAGCGAGACCACCCCGCAGGCGACCCTCGAATGGACGGCCAGCGAGCAGCTGTTCATGTACGCGACCGTGGCGCGGGGCTTCAAGGGCGGCGGCTTCGACGACACGCCGGCCAACATTCCGCAGGCCATCACTCCGTTCGATCCGGAAACGGTGACGAACTACGAGATCGGCTTCAAGGCGAACCTGCTCGATCGGCGCATCCGCCTGAACGCCGACGTGTTCATGATGGACTACAAGAACCTGCAGGTGACGCAGACCAATGCAGCCTGCCTGTGCAACCTGACCGACAATGCCGCGAGCGCCGACATCAAGGGCGTCGAGGCGGAGTTCGAGTTCGCCGCCACCGACAACCTGCGGCTCACGCTGGCCGGTTCGTACGTGGATGCGACCTACCAGGACTTCCTCGAGTCGGCGGTGATCCCGGGCACGACGACCCGCCTCGACAGCTCAGGCAATCGCCTGCAGCGCACCCCCGAGACCCAGGTCAGTGCAGGCGTCGACTGGACGACGGGCACGGGCAGCATGGCCGATGCGCTCAGGCTCAGCCTCAACTACAGCTGGCAGGGCGACATGCTCTGGGCGACGGACAACATTGCGAAGGAAGGCTCCTACGGCCTGCTCGACGCCCGCGTCGCACTGTCGCCGAAGGACGCGAACTGGACGGTCTCGCTGTTCGGCAAGAACGTCACGGACGAGCTCTACCGCGTGAACATCATCGCGTTCTTCGGTGAAGAAGTGTCGCAGTTCGGTGCGCCCCGCACCTACGGGCTGGATTTCAACTACAGGTTCTGACGGGCAAGGGGGCGGTGCGCATCGCGCGCGCCGCCCCGTTCGCCTGCAGGAGGTCGCGGCGTGGTCGATACCACCGGCATCTGCCGCTTCTGCCATGCCACCTGCGGCCTGAAGGTCACGATCGAGCACGGGCGCGTGACCGGGCTGATCGGCGACATCGACAACCCGGCCTATCACGGCTATAGCTGCGTCAAGGGACGCAACTTCCATCAGTTCCACTACGACCCGGCCCGCGTGCTGCATCCGTTGCAGCGGGACGCGAGCGGCGCGCTGCAACCCGTCGCCCACCCGGCTGCACTCGCGGGCATCGGCCGCGCGCTGGCGCGGATCCTCGCCGCCCATGGGCCGCGCTCTGTGGCGATGTACTCGGGCACATTCAGCCATTTCTGTCCCGCCGGGGTGATGCTGCGCGAGGCGTTCATGGACGCGATCGGTTCGCCGATGCGCTTCAGCAACGCCACGATCGACCAGCCGGGCAAGCCTATCGCGATGGCGCTGCATGGCAAGTGGGGTGCCGGTCCGCAGTCATTCGCGGACGCCGATGTCTGCATGCTCGTCGGCGCGAACACGCTGGTGTCGATGTGGGGCGGCATCCCCGCCTTCAATCCCGCGAAGCGGCTGCACGAGGCGCACCAGCGCGGACTGAAGCTGATCGTGATCGATCCGCGCCGAACCGAGACCGCACGCAAGGCCGACCTGCACCTTCAATGCCTGCCGGGCCACGATCCTGCGCTGCTCGCCGCGATGCTGAACGTGATCGTTTCCGAAGGGCTGCAGGATCACGACTTCGTGGCACGCGAGACCGCGGGTTTCGAGGCGCTGGCGGCGGCCGTCGCGCCGTTCACGCCGGCGCGTGTCGGCGTGCTCGCCGGGGCGCCGGCGGAGCAGATCGTGGAGGCTGCGCGGATGTTCGCGGCGGCCCGCCGCGGCAATGCGACCAGCGGCACCGGCCCGAGCATGGCGCCACATGGCGTGCTGATGGACTACCTGCTGCTCGCGCTGAACACCGTCTGCGGCCGATGGATCAGGGCGGGCGAGCCGGTGCCGAACCGAGGAGTGCTGTTCCGGCAGTTCTCGGGCGTCGCGCGTGCGGAGAAGCCGCGGGCCGGCGCAGGCTTTGGCGAGGCGCTGCGGGTGCGGGGCCTGACCGACACTGCCGCGGGCCTGCCGACCGCGGCGCTGCCGGACGAGATCCTGACGCCGGGTCCGGGTCAGGTGCGGGCGCTGATCGTCGTCGGCGGCAACCCGCTGACCTCGTGGCCGAACGAGGCGAAGACGCGGCGCGCGCTCGAATCGCTCGAATTGCTGGTGGTCGTGGATCCGCAGATCTCCTCCACCGCGCGGCTCGCGCACTACGTGATCGGGCCGCGCTTCGGCTTCGAGACGCCGGCCACGACCTTCGCCAACGAGGGCATCACCGTCTATGGACTGTCGATCGGTTACCAGGAGCCGTTCGCGCAGTATCAGCCGCAGCTGATCGAACCACCGCCGGACTCCGACGTGCTCGAAGACTGGCGGATCTTCTACGAGCTCGGCCGCGCGATGAACCTGCCGCTCGCCTGGCGCGGCCAGCCGTTCGACATGGCGAACCCGCCGACCACCGATGCCTTGCTCGAGCACTTCCTGCGTCGCAGCCGCGTGCCGCTGGCCGAAATCAAGTCGCATCCGCACGGCGCGCTGTTTCCCGATCCCCAGCCGCTCGCGGAAGCGCGCGCCGCCGACTGGCCGCATCGGCTGCAGCTCGCCGATGCGGCGATGCTGGCCGAGCTCACGCAGATCGAGCGTATGACCCCTCACACCGATGCTGTTGTCTCTGATCCTGGCGCGTCAGTGTCCCGAGCCGCCACCGTGGCGACATCGAGCAGCACAGCGGCGCCACTGCTGGAACTGCTGCTGATCAGTCGCCGGGAGCATGCAACCTACAATTCCGTGGGTCACGACCTGCCGGCGCTGCGCCGCAGGAGGCCCTACAACCCGGCCTACCTGAATCCCGCGGACGCCGAGCGACTCGGCGCGATCGAGGGTTCGGTGGTCGTGATCGAATCGGCGGCAGGCGCGATACAGGCGGTCGTGCATCCTGCGGCCGACGTGCGCGAAGGCGTCGTGTCGCTGGCGCACGGATTCGAGTCCGGGGCGGGCAGGGGCTTCGGCAGGGCGGCGAACGTCGCAGCGCTCGTCGACGACGCGGTGGGCAGCGACCCGATCAGCGGCATGCCGCGGATGAGCGCGATCCCGGTGCGGCTGCGGCTCACCAGCCGCTAGCCCGGCGCCGCTAGCCGCCCAGCTTGTCGCGGTGCAACCGGATGCCGGCCTGCTCGCGATCCCAGGTGTCGGCAGTGATGCCCTGCTCGCGGAACACCACCTTGCGCGTCTTGTTGGTCTCGGTCTTCGGGATCTCGGCCACCACGCGCACGTAGCGCGGCACCATGAAATAGGCGAGCCGCGGGATCAGGAACTCGGTCAGCGCCTTCGGATCGACCTCGCGGCCGGGTTTGGGCTTCACGACCACCATCACTTCCTGCTCGGCGATCTCGCTGGCGACGCCGATCGCGACGACCTCGTCGACCTCGGGGAACTGGCCGACCGCGTGCTCGACCTCGAACGAGGAGATGTTCTCGCCACGGCGCCGGATCGTGTCCTTGACCCGGTCGACGAAGAAAAAATCCCCGGCGTCGTCCTGCCGGAAGAGGTCGCCTGTGTGGAACCAGCCGTTGCGCCAGACGGCTGCGGTCGCTTCCGGCTGGCCGTTATAGCCGGCGTTCATGGTCCACGGCGAGTCGCTGCGCACGATCATCTGGCCGACGGTGCCGCGCGGCACCTCGATGTCGTGATCGTCGACCAGCCGCACCTGCACGCCCGAGCGCGGCCGGCCGCAGGCACCGAAGGCGCGCGTGTTGAGGCCCGTGATCAATGGTGCCGACACTTCCGTCATGTTGAAGCCGGTGACGTAGTCGAAGCCGAAACGCTGCGCGAAGCGGACCGTGAAGTCCTCGATCGGGAACATCGTCAGGCAGCGCAGCGGATTGTCGGCATCGTCGGGACGCGGCTCGGCCTTGGCGAGAAACGCGGACATCACGCCGATCAGGCCGCAGGTCGTGACGCAGCCGCCGGTGCGCACCTGGTCCCAGAACTTGCCGGTGCTGAAGCCGTCGACGAGATGGATGCTGCCGGCGCGGATCAGCGCGGCGAAGGTTGAGCTGGTGCCGCCGACGTGGAACATCGGCAGGTTGACCAGGATCGATTCGCCATCGCGCAGGTAGCCGTAGACCACCATCGCGGTGGTGTAGAGCTGCAGGTAGGGCGAGAGCACGCCCTTGGACGCGCCGGTGGTGCCGGAGGTGTAGATGATGGACTGGATGTCCCAGTGCTCGATCACTGCGCTGTCATCTAGCGTCCCCGCATCGCCGCGCAGGCTGTCCTCGCCGAGCAGGGCGAGGTGCGCCTGCGCGGCGGGCGGTTCGGCGCCGACGCTGATGACGGTTTTCAGGTGCCGCAGCGGCAAGCCGTCGAGCCGCGGCACCAGCGCATGATGCGCGACCATCACCGCGGCCTCGGCGGCATTGACGACGTGGGTCAGAACTTCGCCGCGATAGGCGGTGTTCAACGGCACGAAGACCGCGCCAAGATAGTTGGCTGCGAACCAGGTCAGCACCATGGGGCGGCCGGTCGGCAGCCAGGCGAGCACGCGGTCGCCCTTGCGCACGCCGAGCCGCTGGAGGCCCGCGGCTGCGGCGCGCACGTCCGCCAGGCATTCTCCATAGGTCCAGGTGCTGCCGTCCTCGAACAGCGCCAGGCGGCGCTGCGAATGCCGGGCGGCGCGCGTGTCGAGCAGCGCCTTGAGCACGCAGTCTTCGCGTCGCGGAATCGCCGGATCGAACCACGGCGGGCGGTGTTCGGCGGCAGCTGCGGCCGTCGTCACGGCCGAGGCGGCGGGCGCGAGCCGTCGAGCGGCAGTCCACGCTGGCGCAGCACGGTCTGCAGGTCGAAGTAGTCGCGCCATTCGCGGACCCGGAGGCCGCGGAACAGGAAGGTGGACATGTAGGGCAGGCTGACCTGCTTGCCGTCCTTCAGGTAGTTCTCGACGCCTTCGACGACCGCGCAGTCGCCGTCGACGAGGATGCGCTCGACGTCGTAGCGCTTGTCCGTCATGCCCTTGCCGAAGCGCGCGAAGAATTCGCGCACCGCGGGCTTGCCGTGCAGCGGGCCGATGGGCACGTTGTTGGCGACGAGGTCGTCGGTGCAGAGCGCGAGCACGGCCTCGAGGTCGTCGGCCAGCCAGGCGGTGTAGTAGGCGCGGATCGTGTCGGCGTGGTTCATGTTCACCCCCTCGGTGAATTGGCCGGACCCTCGACAGGCGGGGCGGCCCGGATCAGGATAAGAGCCTGGATCCAGTAGTGCAAGCGACTGGGCTCGCGCGCGAGCCCGCCGCGGAGGCTCGAGACTTGCGCCCGAAGATGCCCACGCTCGAGCAGCTGCGAGCGCTACCGGAACTGTGCCGAATCAGCGTGCCGTCCGAATGGCAGGACATCAACGGCCACGTAAACGTGCAGCATTACCTCGCGATGTACGATCGCGCCGGTCCGCCGATGTTCGCGGCGCTCGGCATCGACGAAGACTGGATCCGCCGCGAGCGTGTCGGCCTGTTCGACCTCGAGCACCACATCTGGTTTCTCGGCGAGATCCACGTCGGGCACGAGGTCACGGCCCACGTGCGCTTCGGGGCGCGCAACGCGAAGCGCACGCAGGGGGTGCTGTTCTTGGTTGATGCGACGGTCGGCCGGCTCGCGAGCGCCATTGAATTCGTCTCGACGGCGGTGGATCTCGACACGCGCCGGACGGTGGCCTTGCCCGACGTGGTGACGCGCCACCTCGATGCCTCGATCGCGGCGCAGGTCGCGCTCGACTGGCCGATGCCGACGAGCGGTGCGATGTCGATCTGAGGCCCGCGGCCCGATCGCAGTCCAGTATTGAAAGCGACCCGTCCGGGCCTTAGTCTGGCCGGGAACTGCGCCGGCGGGCGTACTGCGAAAATCTGGGGGGGGCGATGATGCTCGAGGATCTGGTCCGGCTGGTGCTGGCCGATGCGGCACTGGTGTTCGGCTCGTTCACTGCACTGTGGGCCGTCAGCATGTTGATGCGCGACTCGAGCCTGGTCGACATCTGGTTCTCGCCCTGCATCGCGTTCGCCGCGATCATGGGCGTGTTCCTCGCCCACGGCGCGGAGCCGCGCCGCGAGCTGGTGGCGGTGCTGGCGACGATCTGGGCGGTGCGCCTCGGCGGCTATCTCGCCTGGCGCAACTGGGGGCGCGAGGATCCGCGCTACGCGCGATTCCGCAAGCACATCGAAGACCAGGGCAAGAACTTCGCCTGGTACAGCTTCACCCGCATCAATCTCTACCAGGGTGCGATGGTGTTCTTCGGCCTCGCGCCGATCATGATCGCGCAGACCGCGCCGACCCCGGAGACGCTCGGGCCGCTGGCCTACGCGGGCGCCGCGCTGTCGCTGCTCGGCGTGATGCTGCAGGGTATCGCCGACCTGCAGCTCGCGCGGTTCAAGGCGCAGCCCGCGAATGCGGACAAGGTGCTGGACACCGGGCTGTGGCGCTATTCGCGCCACCCGAACTATTTCGGCGAGGCCTGCGTCTGGTGGGGCTTGTGGCTGATCGCCTGCGAACATCCATGGGGCTGGTTCAGCGTGTTCTCGCCCGCGGTCTTCACCTGGTCGATCCTCGGCATGATGGGCAAGGAGCTGGTCGAACGGCGGATGCTGAAGAAGCGACCCGGCTACCAGGAGTATGTCGAACGCACCAGCGGGTTCGTGCCGTGGCCCCCGCGTCGGCCGCGCGCGTGACGCGGCGCACTCAGCGCCTGGCGCGCGCCCGCGGGATCTTCGGGCCGTGACGCTCGCGGCGCGCAGCCCAGCGCGTGGCGCCGCGGATCTGCACCTGCTGCGGCTCGATGACTTCGCCACAGCTGCCGCAGACCATCTTGCCGCGCAGCCGGTGATCGCAGGGGCGGTGGCGCAGCTTCAGGCCCGGGCCGTGCGGCGAGGCGATCCAGCGCGAGCCCCAGTCGTGCAGCGCGATCGTGAACGGGAACAGGTCCCAGCCCTTCGCGGTCATCTGGTATTCGTAGCGCGGCGGGCGCTCCTGGTAGAGGTGTTGCTCGATTACGCCAGCCGCGAGCAGCCGCCGCAGCCGATCCGCCAGGATGTTGGTGGCGATGCCGAGCGCCGCGTTGATGTCGTCGTAGCGGTGCAGGCCGAAGAACAGCGCAGCCACCAGCAGTGCGGTCCAGCGATCGCCGACCGTGTCGACCGAGTGGAACATCGTGGTGTCTACGCCGTCGACCGGGCCGCTGGCGGGGCCCTGGCGCCGGCGCGTGGTGCGCCCGGCGGTGGCGTAGTGCGCGGCGCCGGGGCCGGGCTCGAACTCCACGTCGTGTGGATCGAGGCGGGCATCGCAGTGCGAGCACGCGAGCACCGGGCTCAGCGACTTGCCGCAAGTGGCGTGCACCAGGCGTGGCGGCAGTCCGAACTCGCCGCCCCAGCGGTTCTCCCAGGTCCACATGCACAGCGCGACCGGGTAGAACGCCAGGCCCTTCTCGGTGAGCCGATATTCGAGGCGGCTCGGCGCATTGCCGTAGGGGCTGCGGTAGAGGATGCCCTGCTCGACCAGCGTGTTCAGGCGCGCCGTCAGCGTGCCGCGCGAGGCGCCGGTGAGCCGGCGCAGGTCTTCGAAGCGGCGCACGCCGAGGAAGGCGTCACGCAGCAGCAGGAACGACCAGCGATCACCGACCGACTGCAGCGCGCGCGCGCCTTCGCCGCTGCGCAGCAGCAGCTTGATCGTCTGGGTGTCGCGGCCTTTCGGCGCGCGACGCATGGTGCGGCTCTGGGGCATGGCAACGCTTTGGCACGTGGAGCGGCGGGAGTCTAGCATTCGCGGCGCGGATCGAAGCCGGACGCGCCGCCCCAACCTGAGGATCGATCGATGAACTTCCAGCAACTCAAGAAGATCGCCGCGTTCTACGGCCGCTTCACGCTCAGCTTCACCCAGGTCGGCTACTGGGCGCGGCGCCTGAGGTGGCCGGCGTTCAAGGCGGACTTCCGCGGCCAGCACTGGCTGGTGACCGGGGGATCCGGCGGCCTCGGCCGACACATCGTGCTGGAGGCGTTGCGCGCGGGCGCGACCGTGACGGCCGCGGCGCGCAGCGAGTCGAAGCTCGCGCAACTGCGCGCCGACGCTGCGCGAGAAGGCCTCGCCGGCATCGATACCGAATGCTGCGATTTCGCGTTGCAGCAGGACACGGCGCGGCTGCTCGATCGCCTGCAGGCCGCGGGCCGCAAGGTCGACGTGCTGGTCAACAACGTCGGTGTGCTGCTCGACGACCACTCGCTGACCACGGAGGGGCGCGAGACCTCGTTCGGCTCGAACTTCCTCAGCCACTACCTGCTGACCGAGGGGTTGATCCGTCGCAACCTCATGACCTTGCCCGGCGGCCTCGTGATCAACATGACTTCGGGCGGCGGCTACAACGCGCCGCTCGGCACGTCGATGCTGAACATGACCGATCCGAAGAAATTCAACGGCACGGTGGCCTACGCCTTCCACAAGCGCGGGCAGATGGTGCTGAACCAGTACTGGCGCGACACCTACGGGCCGCAGGGCCTGACGTTCTACGTGATGCACCCGGGCTGGGCCGACACCGATGGCGTCAAGCGCGCAATGCCGCGCTTCCGCAGGATCCTCAAGTCGATCCTGCGCGATGCGGAGTCCGGCGCCGACACGGCGCTGTGGCTCGCCGGCACGAAGCCGCCGCAGCCCGAGCACGAGCTCGTCTGGTTCGACCGCGCGGTGCGGCCGGCGCACGTCTACGAGCGCACCAAGGTGAGCCGCGAAACCCCGCAGACGCTGGTCGCTTACCTCGAGAAGGAGCTGGACCGCTTTCCCGACGCCCGACCCTGAGCGCTGGTCGGGCGGGCGCTTCCTGGCCGCCGCCGGCGCGCGGCCGGTGCGCGCACCTGCTGGTAGCTTCCGCGCCCAAACCCGTCAGGCCGCAGGCCGGAGGTCGCCGTCTGGCATGAGCCGTCCTTCGCGCATGCGTGCACCCTGCATGACGATGCCGAGCTCCTGCTGATAGCGTCGAACGACGCGCAATTCGCTCTCGGCGACCAGGCTCACGGCCAGGCCCTTCGCGCCTGTCCGGCCGGTGCGGCCCGTGCGATGCAGGTAGGCCTTGCTCAGCGTGGGCACGTCGAGATTCACGACGAGCGCCACGCCCCGGATGTCCAGGCCGCGCGCCGCGATGTCCGAGGCAATCAGCACCCGGATCGCACCGCTGCGAAAGCCGTCCATGGCCTGCTTGCGCAGCTGTTTGTCGTTGGCGGCGTTGAGGTCGGCAGCGGGAATGTGGTGATGCGCAAGCTTGCCAGCGACTCGATCCGCCACGTCATTGCGGTGGACGAAGACGAGCGCGCGCTCGGGTTTGAGGCAATGCAGCAGCTTGCGAAGCTCGTCGGGCTTGTCGCGTTCCTCGCATTGCAGATACAGATGCTCGATGTTCTCGCTGACGGGCGCAGAACCGGCGTTCAGCATGACGAGATCCGGCGACAGCGCGCTGATCGCGGCAGTGCTCTGCTTCTCCCTGGTGGCGGACGCGAACACCAGCTGGCGGCCCGGCGGAGCCGTCCGGATGATCGCGAGCACGGCCTGCAGATGCTCTTCGTTCAGCAGCAGATCCGCTTCGTCGATGACGATGCTCCGCACATCCCGGGTCTTGAGCTTGCCCCTGGCGATCAGTTCGCCGATTCGCCCCGGCGAGCCGACCACCAGGTGTGGCTTCTTCTTCAGCTTGTCGATCTGCCGCTCGGTCGAGGTGCCACCGATCAGCAGCAGGGATCGAAGCGCCATGCCAGCGTGCAGTGCGAGATCGCAGCACTGACGCTGGATCTGGATGGCCAGTTCGTGCGTCGGCGCAACGATCACGATCTGCGTGGCGGCAAGTCCGACGTCGACCCGGCAGAACAGCGGCAGCAGGTACGCCAGCGTCTTGCCCGTGCCGGTCTCGGCGTACAGATAGGCATCCTTGCCCTCGAGCAGCACGGGCAACGCGGCGTCCTGGATCGGTGTGGGGTTCGTGATCTGCTGCCACGCGAGCGCGGCGATCAGTGCAGGGGGCATCTTCAGGTCATCGAACGTCATGGTCCGTATCATGCACGCACCGGCTGCGCTCAGACACTCTCTGGGCGGCTTGCGACGTGCAAGCCACTGACCCACCAGTACGACGGCGACTGCCGCACCGATCTCGATGAACGTCGAGGACGTTTTCGCGTGCTCGATGAACCACGGCTCGATGGCCGCATTGCCGGCGAACATCGCCCCCGCCACGTAGCCGAGCAACGCGGCACCCACCGTGATGATGGCGGGATAGCGTTCCATCACCGAGAGCAGCAACGTGCTGCCGAAGGATGATGAGCGGAATGGAAAGACCGAGGCCGATGATCAGCAGCGGCAGCTTCAGTTCCGGAGGACTGCTCTCGGCGGCGCCGGCGCCGGCGAGATCGTTGTCCATGCTCATGGCCAGGTCTTCGAGCAGGATCGTGCGGATCGCGGACCAGAGGTGGTCGCGCGACTCGATGCCCGCGTCGCTTCGACCCGCGCGCCATAGCGACGAATCACGGGACTGCCCGCACGAGGGGCTCTTGCGAGTGCTCCCCCGCTGCGCCACCGCAGCGCGCGCAGTCTGCTGGCTGCCGCATCGAATGACGCGGAAAGCCGCCGCCTACACCGCCGCCGGCCTCGGTCCCCAGAGCTTCTCGCCGGTGAACCACGAAGCGTGGAAACCGGCGGCCACCCGGCCGGGCAGCGCGACGCGCGCCAGCGGACCGGCGGTGATGCGCTTGGCGTCGAAGATCCAGGCCTCGGAACGCCAGTCGGCGGAGTTGGTCGCGATCGTGATCGCGTAGCCGCTGTCCTCGTCGCCGCCGCTGGAACTCCTGCCGAACGCCGTCTCGCTGGGAAACCAGCCGGCGGGATAGTGGTAGACCTCGCGAGTGCCCTTTTCGTGGTCGTACTTGACCAGCCCCTCGAAGGCCAGGGTCTGCAGGTCCGTGGGGATCAGCTGGTGGTAGGACCAGCGGGTCTTCACGCCATAGAGTTCGATGTCGGGCAGGCAGAACTCGACGTTGAGGTCGTCGAGCTGCTGCTCGGTCTTCTCGCCCGTGACGACGTTCATGCGCCAGCGGCGCAGGTGGCCCTTGTAACGCAGGTAGGCGAGCATCGAGCCAAGCGGGCCTTCCTCGGGATTGCGGCGGATCGTCGGGTCGGGCTGGAAGCAGCCGTCCATCGTGATCCAGTCGCCGTCTTCCCAGGCGTTGACCATGTGCAGCACGTAGCCGGGCTCGAATTCGAACCAGCGCACCTGCTCCTGCGTGCCGTAGCGCGGGATCACGCCGAAGCGCGTCGGCAGGTCGCGGTGGAACTGCGCGACGCGGTGGCCGATGCGCTTCTGCAGCTCGGGGTCGTGGAACAGCGGGAAGTCGTGCAGGATCGTGAAGCGCGGCGTGATGGTGGTGTCGTGCGGCAGGCGCGGGCCGGGCAGGTCGATGCGCGCCTTGTGCCTGAGCTGGCCGTCGGCGCCGATCACGTAGTAGGTGAGCCAGGGCTGGAAGTCGGCATAGCCGTAGTTGATGAACTCGCCGGTGCGCGGGTCCACCTTGCCGTGCGCATTCATCGGGGTGTCGAGGCCGCCGGCGAAATTCTCCCTGCCTGCGGTCTCAAGGGTCAGCGGGTCGAGGGCGTAGACGTCGCCGGCGTTGTACCAGGCCGAGAGCAGCTTGCCGTTGTGCAGGTTCAGCGTGGTGTTCGACGTGTCCTTGCAGTAATCGGGGTTGCTCGATTCCATCTCGTGACCCGCGACGCGCTGCATGTCGTACGGGCCCATCACGCCGGAAAGCTCGACCTTGCCGCGCTTGATCTCGTCGTGCAGCGCCTTGGTCTGCACCCACTTGCGGATGTAGCTGGCGCGGCCGTCGCGGAAATAGACGCCATGCACCATGCCGTCGCCGTCGAACCAGTGGTAGGCGCCGCGCGGCTTGAACACCGGGTTCGGGCCGTTGCGCAGGTAGGCGCCGTAGAGGTCCTGCGGGATCTCGCCCTGCGTGACCGCGAGATCGACCGCGGTGATCTCGGAAACGACCGGCGTGTAGGGGCCGTGCAGGTAGGGGTTGTCGATGCCGTCGGCCCAGGTCGGCCGGTCCGGCGGATCCTGGGTGTTGAAGTCGGTGTACTTGCGCATCGTCGGCGCCGTCTGCATCACTGTCGCCATTGCCATGTCTCCTGTATCCATCGCCGCGGGCGCGCCCGCAGGCCGCCGCAGCGCGTCCGTGTCGCGCTGCCGCTCAGGCGGCGCGACCCACTACGAAACTCACCGTCGTCGTCGCGCTGCCGCCCACGTTCAGCGTCGCGAAATTCTCCGCGCCCTCGACCTGGTAGTCGCCGGCGGTGCCCGTCACCTGCTTGAAGCAGTCGAGCAGCATGCGCACGCCGGTGGCGCCGACCGGGTGGCCGAGGCCGATCAGGCCGCCGCTCGGGTTCACCGGGATGCGGCCGCCGAGCTCGATGTCGCCGGCCTCGATCGCGCGCCAGCTCTCGCCGGGCGGCGTGATGCCGAAGTGGTCGATCGCCATGTACTCGGTGCTGGTGAAGCAGTCGTGGGTCTCGATGCCGTCGACGGCATCGACGCCGGGCAGGCCGGCGCGCCGGAACGCGTCCTCGATCGTGGCGCGCACGAACGGGAACACGTACGGCTGGCCCTGGCTCGCGGCGACCTTGGCGTCGTAGGTGATCGGCGCGGTGCGATGGCCCCAGCCGCGCAGCCGCGCGATCGAGCTCATCGGCCGACCGCGCTTCGCGGCCCACTCGCGGGCGACGGCCTCGGAGGCGAGGAACACGACCGCGGCGCCGTCGCTGATCTGGCCGCAGTCCTGCTTGTGCATCCGGCCTTCGATCACCGGATTGGCCTGCGGATCGGCGGTGAAGCTCTCCGGCGTGAACTGCCAGCGGCGGGTCTGCGCGTTGGGGTTGCGGCGCGCGTTGGCGAAGTTGATCTCGGCGATGCGCCAGAGATGCTCGGGACGCAAGCCGTAACGGCGGTCGTATTCGTCGGCGAGGTTACTGAAGACGTGCGGCCAGGGGTACTTGACGTCCTGGCATTCGTGGCCGGCCCACATCGCGGACTGGCCGATCAGCGCCGCGGCCTGCTCGCCCGGCACGTTGCGCATCTGCTCGATGCCGATCACGGCGGCGAGGCCGTAGCGGCCGGCCTCGAGCTCGGCCGAGGCGGCGAGCGCGGCGAGGCTGCCGGAGGCGCAGGCGCCCTCGTGGCGCGAGGCGGGGATGCCGGCGAGGTCCGGATGGGCGGCGGCGACGAGGCCACCGAGATGACCCTGATTGCAGAACAGCTCGGCGGCGAAATTGCCGACGTGGGCGGTCTGCAGGTCGCGCGGCTCGAGATCGACCGTGCCGAGGCCCTGTTCGAGCACCTCGCGCAGGCCATCGGCGATCTCACGGCCACTGCGCGCCCAGTTGGCGGCGAAGTCCGTCTGATAGCCCCCGAGCACGTAGATCGCGGTTGCCATGGACCCACTCCAGCCCGAAAGTGCCGAGAAGCCGGCACCGTCGAGAGAGTATCATAATGCAAGTCATCGGGGAGGCGGCCATGGCGTCATCGACGGAGGTTGCGGAAGGGCGGCGGGATCGCCTCGGGAGCCTGCGCGAGGGGCTGCGCCTGCCGCTGCTGGCCGCACCGATGTTCCTGGTGTCGGGGCCGGACCTCGTGATCGCGACCTGCCTGGCCGGCATCGGCGGCGCGCTGCCGGCGCCCAATGCCCGCAGTATCGAGATCCTGGACGAGTGGCTCGGCCGCATCGTCCGCGAGTGCGCGCAGGCGCGCGAGGCCGCGCCGGGCACGGTCGGTCCCTGGTCGCTGAATCTCGTCACGCACCGCTCCTACGATCGGCTCGGCGTCGAGCTCGAACTCGTCGACCGCCACCGCCCGCCGCTGGTGATCACTGCGCTCGGCAGTCCGGCGCCGGTGGTCGCGCGCGTGCACGCCTACGGCGGCCGTGTGTTCGCGGACGTCAGCAACCTCGCGTTTGCGCGCAAGGCCGCGGCGACCGGCGTCGATGGGCTGGTGCTGGTCAGCGCCGGCGCCGGCGGGCACACCGGCAAGATCTCGCCGTTCGCGTTCGTCGATGCCGTGCGCAGGTTCTACGACGGCGCGATCGTGCTCGGCGGCAGCCTCGGCACCGGCGGCGCCGTGCGCGCGGTCGAGCTGATCGGCGCCGATCTCGCCTATGCGGGCACGCCGTTCATCGTGGCGCAGGAGAGCCTGGCCGCGCAGGCGTATCGCGACATGGTGGTGCGCGCCTCGCTCGAGGACCTGGTGCTGACCAAAACCTTCACCGGCGCCGATGCCTGGTACCTGCGCGAGAGCATCGTCGCCGCGGGGCTCGATCCGGATGCGCTGGTCGGCAAGGAGCGGATGGACTGGTCGAATTCACAGGGCCAGCTGAAGGCCTGGAAGAACATCTGGTCCGCCGGCCAGGGGGTCGATCACATCCGTGCCGTGGAACCGGCGGCGCGGATCGTCGATCGCTATGCGGCCGAATACGCGGCGGCGCTGCTCCAGCCCGCCTTCGCCTGAGGACGACATGGCGAGCACCAAGGCCCGCGCAGGCACTGCTCACGCGGCGGCGCGCGTCGCCACGCGCGACCTCGTCGGCACCTGGAAGCTCGTCGCCTGGGAAGCCGTGCATCCCGACGGAAGGGTGTCGCATCCGCTCGGGCCTGCGCCGCAGGGGCTCGTGATCTACGGCGCCGACGGCTGGATGAGCGCGGCGATGTCAGCCAGTGGCCGCAGGCCGCTGCCGGTCGGCCGCGCGCGCGCCGCGCCGGATGCGGAGCGGGCACGTGCCTTCGACAGTTTCCTCGCCTATAGCTGCCGCTGGCGGCTGGTCGATGAGACGGTGCTGCACGAAGTGGTGGTGGCACTGAATCCCGCGATGGTCGGCACGCGCCAGCTGCGGCGCGTGGCGCTGTCCGGCCGCACTCTGGTGGTGTCGACGGAGGATCGCGTGGCGGACGGCGTGCGCAGGCATCGATTGCGGCTGCGGCGGGTCGCGCCGACGGCCGCATCGCGGCGCGCATCCGGCAAAGAGGGCGGCGAGCGATGAGTGCACCACGGACGATGGCGCTGCAGTGGTACGAGCAGCACGAGCCGGCCTTGCGCCAGGCGCGCCGCGCCTGTCTCGAGCGCAGCTATTTCAGCCTCTTTCCGGAGACGCCCGATCGGCATCGCGGCGGCGCGGCCGCCGCGGACGCCGGCGCCGCGGCCTTCCGCGCGCAGCTCGGCCGCATGTTCGACCTTCGGCAACCGGGGACGGTCGGCCGGTTGTCGGGCGAGGTTTCGCCGTACACGCAGGCGCCGCTCGGCATCGACTATCCGCGCGCTGATCCGGATCTGCTGTTCGCCGCGGCCGAGGCCGCGATGGGCGCCTGGGCGGCGGCCGGGCCGCAGGCGCGCCTCGGCGCCTGCATGGAGATCGTCGATCGGCTCTACGAAGGCGTGTTCGAGACCGCGCAGGCGGTGATGCACACCGCCGGGCAGAGTGGGCCGATGAGCTATGCGGGCAGTGGCACCAATGCACTCGATCGCGGGGTCGAGGCGCTGGCCTACGCGCAGGCGGCGATGTCGGAAGTACCAGCGGAAGCGCTGTGGGAGCGGCGCTTCGGCTCATCGAACATCCGGCTGCGCAAGCGCTATCGGCTCGTGCCGCGTGGGGTCGCGGTGTGCTTCGCCTGCGCGACCTTCCCGACCTGGAATGCCTATCCGGCAATGCTGGCGAGCCTCGCGACTGGCAACGCCGTGATCGTCAAGCCGCATCCGACTGCGATCCTGCCGATGGCGCTCGCCGTGCGCACCTGCCGGCAGGTGCTCTCCGATGCCGGCTTCTCGCCGGACCTCGTGACGCTCTGCGTCGACAGTGCCGACGACCCGATCGGCAAGCGGCTGGTAAAGCATCCGCGGGCCGCGATCGTCGACTTCACCGGCAGCGCGCGTTTCGGCGCCTGGGTCGAGGCGAACGCGCATCCGGCGCTGTGTTTCTCGGAGACCTCGGGCGTCAACACGGTGGTGGTCGAGTCGGTCGAGGCGCTCGAGCCGGTGCTGAAGAGCCTGGCGACGTCGATGAGCCTGTTCTCGGCGCAGATGTGCACCTCGCCGCAGAACGTCTACGTGCCGCGCGATGGCATCCGCTGCGGCGAGCGGCGCATCGGCGCCGATGAGTTCGGCGCGGCGCTGGCCGCGGCGATCGCCGCGATCGCGAACGACCCGCGGCGCGCCGCGCCGATCATGGCGGCGATCCAGTCGCCCGCCACGCCGCTGCTGATCGACCAGCTCGCGGCCGAGGTCGCGCAGCGCGGGCGCGTGCTGCTCGCCTCGGCGCCGTTTGCGAACCCCGAGTTTCCGCAGGCGCGCACGCGCTCGCCGCTGCTCATCAGCGTGGATTCGGGCGCGAAGGATTTCTATGGCGAGGAGCGCTTCGGCCCGATCGGCTTTGTCATCACGACCTCGGACCGCGACGCCGCGCTGGCCGAGGCTGCCGCCGATGCGCGCGCCGGTGGCGGCATCACGGCGTTCGTCTATTCGACCGAAGCGCTCTACCTGGAGCGGGCGGAGGCGGCGTATTCGGCGGCGGGCGCGCAGCTGACCTGCAACCTCACCGGCGCGATGCCGCTGAACTTCGCCGCGGCCTACAGCGACTATCACGTCACCGGCATGAACCCGGCCGGCAATGCCACGCTGACGGACCTGGCGTTCGTCGCCGCGCGCTTCCGGATCACACAGTCGCGGATGCCGATGCCCTGAGGCGACCGCTGGCGAGCATCAGTTCGCCGAACGGCTTGCGCGCCGCGGCCAGCGCCAGCGCGGCGGTGGGGATCAGCACGCCACAGAGCAGCGACAGCGCGCGGTCCAGCTCCTGGTCGGAACCGAAGACCCACTTCGCGAGCAGCGGCACCGAGGTCGGGCCGATCAGGTAGGCAAGCAGCACCGCCACCAGCATGAAGCTCGAGAGCACCTGGCCGCGCAGCCGGTTCGGCGAGATCAGCTGCAGCACGGTGGCTGCGAGGCCCTGCGGCACCGCGAGCAGCAGCACGACCGGTGCCAGCACCACCGTCGTGACCGCGAGCGAGGGCATCAGCGGCGCGGCGATCACCAGCGGCGAGAGCACCAGCGTCGCGATCATCGAGACACGGATTTCCGCATCCGCGTGGCCTCGCGCGACGGCGCGCTGCGCCCACCAGCCGCCGATGAACGGGCCGGCGGTGCCGAGCGAAACCAGCAGCGCGCCATAGACGAACGCGGCTTCGCCGATCGACACGCCGAACGAGCGGCGCAGCATTTCCGGCGCCCAGACCAGCCAGGCAGTCACCGCGGTGCCGAGCGCTCCGTAGCCGAGGCAATGGGCGCCGAGAAGGCGCCGATTGCCGCGCAGGAACTGCAGCAGCTCCTGCAGCGAAGGCGCTGCGCCGCCGCTGCCGACTGCGGCGCCGGAGTGTTCGGTGCGCGGCGGCTCGCGCACCGTCAGCATCAGCGCGACGACCAGCGCGCCGGGCAGCGCGGCCAGCAGGAACGCGAGCTGCCAGGAATTGAACGTGCCCAATCCCGGCACGACCAGCGGTCCGCTTCCCGTGACCGCCGCCACGACCACGCTACCCGCCAGCAGCGCGACGCCGGAACCGAGATAGACGCCGGTCGAATAGACACCCATCGCGCGTGCCACCCGATCGCGCGCGAAATAGTCGGCGATCATCGAGGCGGCGGCCGGTGCCAGTGTCGCTTCGCCGACACCGACGCCGATGCGCGCGACCAGCAGCGCGGTGAAGCTGGTCGCGAACGCGCTCGCGGCGGTCATCAGGCTCCACAGCGCGACGCCGGCGACGATCAGCCACTTGCGGTTCGAACGGTCAGCGAGGCGCGCGAGTGGCACGCCCATCACGGTGTAGAACAACGCGAAGCCGATGCCGGCGAGCAGGCCGATCTGGGTGTCGGAGATACCGAGGTCGGACTTGAGCGGCTGCACCAGCAGGCCGAGGATCAGCCGATCGATGAACGACACGACGTAGGCGAACATCAGCACGCCGACGACGTACCAGGCGTAGGTCGTGCCGCCGCCCCCGCCGCCCCCGCCGCCCCCGCCGGCACTGGCGCCGGCGCCCGCAGCAAGGCGGGTGCCGACAGCCGCGAGCGGCGCGGCGCGCGGCTGGGTCAGCCTGCTACCCGTTGCAGCAGCACCGCCGCGCCGACGCCCGAGACCGCGTGCGCCACAGCGAGGCCCCATTCGACGTCGCGCCGTTCCATCTCGGCGAGCAGCGTGGTGACCAGGATCGCGCCCGAGGCGCCCATCGGATGGCCCATCGCGAGATGGCCGCCACTGGCATTGACGCGCTCGTCGTCGAGCAGCGCGCGGCGACGGAACGTCGCCGGGACTGCAGCGAACGCCTCCATGAACTCCACCGCCCCGAGATCGCGCGGCGCGAGGCCGGCGCGCGCGAGGATGCGCGCCATCACGTCGAAGCCGGCGGCGAACGGCTGCAGCGGGTCGGTGTTCAGCTCGAGCGCCGCCGCGATGCGCGCGCGCGGCTTCAGGCCGAGTTCGGCGCCGCGTCGCGCCGACCCTAGCAGCAGCAGCGAGGCGCCATCGGCGATCGGCGGGCAATGCGGCACGGCATGCAGGTGCACGACTTCCTTCAGGCCCGGGATGGCGGCCGTCAGCAGTGCGTCGTGGCCGAGCGCGCCGAGCGCGCCGAACGCCGGCCCGAAGCGCGCGATGTCGGCGGCAGTCATCTTCGGCCGCACCAGCTCGTCGCGCTCGAACAGGCTGCCGTCGGCGCGCGTGACCGGAATGACGCTGGAGGCATAGCGGCCCTCGCTCCAGGCGAGGCCGGCGCGCTGGTGCGAGTCGACGGTGACGGCGTCGAGCTCCTCGCGCGTCAGCCCCTCGAGCGTGGCGAGCAGGTCGCCGACGATCGGCGGCGAGACGTAGCGCAGGCGAGTGGCGAGCGCGGGGTCGGAGAAGAACGAAGCGCGGTCGCCCTCGAACGGCGCCTGCGACATGCTCTCGACGCCGCCGGCGATCGCGAGGCCTTCCTCACCGCTCTCGATCGCGCGTGCGGCCAGCGCAGCGGCGCTCATGCCAGAGACGCAGTAGTTGTTCAGCGTGGTCGCGACCGCCGTGTCGGGCAGGCCCGCGTAGCTGCGCGCCATCAGCGCGACATGCCCGCCCTGGGGGCCGACCTGGGTGACGCAGCCGAGTGCGACGCGCTCGACCTGCTCGAGCGCCGGCGCGCCGTTGCGGCGGCGCAGCGCCTCGACGAGCTGGCGGACCAGTTCGTAGGGCGTGACGCCCGCGAGCGCGCCATCGGGCTTGCCCTTGGCGCGCGGCGTACGCACGGCATCGAAGAGCAGAACGTTTTCCATGGCGCGTACCCCGGCCCGGGGGCCACATCAGTTCGATTGTGAAAGCGATACTTGCATGCGTCGCGGGCGCCGGCAAGCCGACGCCAATGCCGGTGCGCAGACGCTCACGAGCGCCGCGACCAGCGCCTGTTCCATCGTGTCGTCGTGAAGCGGCGAAGGCGTGATGCGCAGGCGCTCGGCGCCGCGCGGCACGGTCGGGTAGTTGATCGGCTGCAGGTAGATCGAGTGCTCGCGCAGCAGGCGATCGGCGAGCTCGCTGCAGCGGCGTGAATCGCCGATCACGAGCGGCAGGATCTGCGCCCGCGACGGCAGCAGTGCCAGGCCTGCCGAGCTGAGCCGCGCACGCAGGCTTGAGACGCGCCGCCACAATGCCTGGCGCTCCGTCTGGCTGCGGCGCAGATGCCGGATGCTCGCGAGTGCGGCGGCGGCGGTGGCGGGTGGCAATGCGGTCGTGAAGATGAATCCCGGCGCGTGGCTGCGCACGAAGTCGATCAGCGTGCGCCCGCCGGTGACGAAGCCGCCGATCACGCCGAAGCCCTTGCCGAGCCCGCCCTGCACCAGGTCCGCCTGGTCGAGCAGGCCATCGGCCTCGAGCACGCCGCCGCCCTGGGGCCCATGCACGCCGACCGCATGGGTCTCGTCGACGTAGGTCAGCGCGCCATGTCGACGCGCCACCGCGAGCAGCTCGCGCAGCGGCGCGAGATCGCCGTTCATCGAATAGAGCGATTCGAATGCAACCAGCCTGGGGCGCGAGGGATCGAGCGCGGCGAGGCGTGCGTCGAGGTCGGCCGGGTCGTTGTGCGCGAACACGATCGTCTCGGCGCGGCTGCGACGGATGCCCTCGATCATCGAGGCGTGGTTGTCGGCATCGGACAGCACCACGCAGCGCGGCAGTGCGGCCGCGAGCGTCGCGAGAACGGTGTCGTTGGCGACGTAGCCGGAGGAGAACACCAGCGCGGCGTCCTTGCCGTGCAGCGAGGCGAGCTCGGCCTCGAGTGCGACGATCGGGTCGTGGGTGCCGGCGATGTTGCGCGTGCCGCCCGCGCCGGCACCGTAGCGAGCGAGCGCGCTGCGGCTGGCCTCGAGCACCAGCGGGTGGCGGCTCATGCCGAGGTAGTCGTTGCTGCACCAGACCGTCACGGCGCGGCGCTTGCCGTCGATGCTGGTGAACGCGACCGGGCCGGGCGCGAGCTCGCGGCCGAGCTGACGGAAGACGCGATAGCGGCCCTCGCGGTGCAGGCGGCCGAGGGCGTCGTCGAAGAAGCCTTCGTAGTCGAAGTGGCGCATCGCGGCTAGGTTACGTCATCGCCGGCGCGATGGATCAGGATGGGCGCTCGAGCGACGCCGGGGCGAGGCGCTCCGGAGGGCACCCGAACCAGTGCAAGGAATGGCTGAGTGCCGCGGCCTCGCCGACGATCATGACGACCGGCCCACGTAGCAGGTCCGCGCCGTCGCCGGCGGCCAGCGCGCCGAGCGTCGTGGTCAGGATGCGCTGGGTGGCGCGGGTCGCATTCTCGACCAGGGCCACGGGCGTCATCGCAGCGCGCCCGCCCTGCAACAGGGTCCGGGCGCTGCGCTGCATCTGCGCGCGCCCCATGTAGATCGCCAGGGTGTCGGTGCCTGCGGCCTGCGCCTGCAGCGGATCGGGCGCGTCGTCCGGCGCCCGGCGCGCGGTGATGAAGCGGACGCCGGCCGCGTAGTCGCGATCGGTGAGCGGGATGCCCGCGTAGGCGGCCGCGCCGACGGCGGCCGTGATGCCCGGGACCACTTCGTAGGGGATGCCGGCGGCACGCAGCACCCGCAGTTCCTCGCCGCCGCGGCCGAAGATGAACGGGTCGCCACCCTTCAGGCGCACGACGGTCTCACCACGGCTTGCATGTTCGACCAGTTGCGCGTTGATCCAGGCCTGCAGCACCGCGGGGCCGCCGCCTTCCTTGCTCGCGTCGATGCGCGTCGCGTCGCGCCGCACCAGGGCCAGCACGCCGTCGGACACCAGCCCGTCGTGGAACACGACGTCGGCTTCCTGCAGCGCGCGCAGCGCGCGCAGCGTCAGCAGTCCCGGATCGCCGGGACCTGCGCCGACCAGCAGCACGCGACCGAGCGGGGCACCACCGGCTTCGCGCCGCCGTGCCGTCTCGAGAGCCGCGTCGAGCGCGGACTCGGCTTCCGCATCGCGCCCCGCGCGCACCAGCCGTGCCACGTCGCCCGCAAGGGCTTCGTCGTAGAAACGGCGGCGCGCGGCGGCATCGGGCAGCCGCTCGACGATGCGGCGGCGCGCCCGGGCGAGCACGCGCGCCAGTGCGCCGAACGACTCGTCGACCAGGGTCTCGAGCTTCTCGCGCACGGCGCGCGCCAGCATCGGCGCGGTGCCGGCGCTGGAGACGGCGATCATCAGCGGCGAGCGATCGATGATCGCCGGCACGATGGTGTTCGAGAGTTCGGGATCATCGACCACGTTGACTGGCAGGCCGGCGGCTTCGCAGGCCGCCGCGACCGCGGCATTGACCTCGCGATCGGCGGTGGCCGCGATCACCAAGCGCTGACCACCGACCAGGGCAGCGTCGAACCGGCCTTCGAGCCACCGGAAGCGACCGGCGAACGGCGCCGCGGCGAGCGCGGCACCGAGCTGCGGCGCCACCACGGTGACGTCGGCGCCGGCCTCGAGGAGTAGCGCGAGCTTGCGCGAGGCGATCGCGCCGCCACCGACCAGCAGCACCGGGCGGCCGCGCAGGTCGAAGAACAGGGGCAGGTACTGCATCGCACGCCCTCGCGAGCAATCAGCCTTCGAGACCGTGAAGCCCGCACTCGCGCTTGAGGCCGCCGAAGCGGGTCGACTGCTGGTCGCCCGCTTCGGCGAGGGTGCGGGTCGAGTGCGTGTCGCCGATCGAGACGTAGCCCTGGTCCCAGAGCGGGTGCCAGGGCAGGCCGTGGCGCTTCAGGTACCTGCCGACGTCGCGGTCGGTCCAGTCGACGATCGGGTGCACCTTGAAGCGCCCGTCGAGCCGCTGCAGCACGCGCAGGCCGCGGCGGGTCGTCGACTGCGCACGGCGCAGGCCGGAAAACCAGCTATTCGCGCCGAGCTCGCGCAGGGCGCGACGGAACGGCTCGAGCTTGGCTATCTCGTTGTAGCGCGCGAGACCTGCGGCGCCCTGTTCCCAGAGCCGGCCGTGCCCGGCTTCGAATTCGGTGGCGGAATGCGACATGTGGTAGATGCGCAGGTCGAGGTCGAATCGTTCGGCGAGGTCGGCGGCGAACTGCCGCGTCTCCGGGTAGAGATACCGCGTGTCGACCAGCACGACCGGAATGCGCGGCGCCAGGCGGGTGACCAGATGCAGCGCGACGGCCGCCTGGGCACCGAAGCTCGACGACAACACGAAGGGGCCGGGGAGGTTCGTGAGCGCCCACTCGACCCGCTGCTCGGGTGAGCGCGATTCGAGAGCCTGCGACAGCGACTCGAGCGCCGCTGCGTCGTGCGCCCCTGGGTCGTGCCAAGCAGGCTCGTGCAACGCAGCCTCCACCCGTGCTTTCACGACGCGGCCCGCGCCAGGTCCGGCGCGATCGGCCCCGCGGGCCAGAGCCGGTGCATCCAGTCGCCGAAGCGCTCCTGCGCGCCGCGCTCGCGCGCCCAGCGCGCGAACAGCAGGTCGAGCTCGGCGAGGATCGTCGGCTCGTCGAGGTTCTCGCGGTGCAGGCGGTTCAGGCGCTGGCCGCGTGAGTCGCCGCCGAGATAGAGGTTGTAGCGGCCGGGCGCCTTGCCGATCAGGGCCACTTCGGCGAGCTGCGGCCGCGCGCAGCCGTTCGGACAGCCGGTGATGCGCAACAGCAGCGGTTCGCCCGGCAGGCCGTTGTGCGCCAGCAGGGCGTCGACCCGCTCGACGAAGGCCGGCAGGTAGCGCTCGGCTTCGGCCATCGCCAGCGGGCAGGTCGGCATCGCCACGCAGGCCAGCGCATCGCGCAGCAGCGGCGTGGCGCGTTCGTGCAGGTCGAGCGCGTACTGGCGGACCAGAGCTTCGAGCGTCGCGCGCTCGCCTTCGGGAATGTCGGCAATCACCAGGTTCTGGTTCGGCGTGACGCGGAAGTGCCCGCGGTGCACGCCGGCGATCTCGCGCAGGCCGGTGCGCCAGGGCGCGCCGTCGCGGTCTGCGATGCGGCCGGCGGGGATCCGCAGCGTCAGCTGCCAGCGGCCGTTCTCGCCCTGGTACCAGCCGAAGCGGTCGCCCGAGGTGGAGAAGTGGAAGGCGCGCGGCGCCTCGAGCGGGCCGCCGAGACGCTGCGCCAGCTCCGCATGGAACCAGGGCAGGCCGCGATCGTCGATCGTGTACTTGAGCCGCGCGTGCCTGCGGTTGGTGCGATCGCCGAAATCGCGCTGGATCCTGACCACTGTCTCGGCCACTTCGAGCAGCCGCTGCGGCGGCAGGAAACCGATCACGCTCGCGAGGCGCGGGTAGGTGGCCGGCTCGCCGTGCGTCATGCCCATGCCGCCGCCGACCGTCAGGTTGAAGCCGAGCAGGTGGCCGTCCGCGACGATCGCGATGAAGCCGAGATCCTGCGAGAACACGTCGACGTCGTTGATCGGCGGCAGCGCGATGGCGGACTTGAACTTGCGTGGCAGGTAGGTGGGACCGAGGATCGGCTCTTGCTCGGCGCCTGGCGCCGCGGTCGCCGGGATCGGCGTGCCGTCGGCGGCGACGCGCTTGCCGTCGAGCCAGATGTCCCAGTAGGCGCGGGTCTTCGGCAGCAGGTGCTCGGAGAGGCGCTGCGACCAGTCGACCATTTCCGCTTCGAGCGGCGAGCCGCCGGCGTGGCTGCTGGCGGCGACGTTGCGGTTGACGTCGCCGCAGGCGGCGATGGTGTCGATCAGCGCCGCGTTCAGCGCTGCCATCGTCGCCTTCAACTCGCGCTTGACGATGCCGTGGAACTGGAACGCCTGACGGGTCGTCATCCGCAGCGTGCCGTTGGCGAAATCATCGGCGATCGCATCGAGCGCGAGCCACTGCGCCGGCGTGACGACGCCGCCCGGCAGGCGCGTGCGGATCATGAAGCTCCAGGCGGGCTCGAGCTTCTGCAGGCGCCGCTCGTCGCGCAGGTCGCGGTCGTCCTGCTGGTAGCTGCCGTGGAACTTGATCAGCTGCGTGTCGTCCTCGCGCAGCGCGCCGGTCACCGGGTCGGCGAGGCTCTCCGCGAGCGTACCGCGCAGCAGGCGGCTCTCGCTCTTGATCTTCTCGACGGGGGAAGGGCCGCTCATCTCAGTAGACGTCCCGCGCGTAGCGCCGCTCGGCGAGCAGCTGGTCGACGTAGGCGCGCGCCGCCTCGGCGTCGCGACCGCCGTGGACGCGCACCAGGTCGATCAGCGCGGCGTGCACGTCGGGCGCCATCCGTTGCGCATCGCCGCAGACATAGACGTGCGCGCCGCCGTCGATCCAGCGGAACAGCTCGGCGCCCTGTTCGGCCATGCGTTGCTGCACGTAGATGCGTTTCAGCGTGTCGCGCGAGAACGCGACGTCGAGGCGCTGCAGCGCGCCGCGCTTGAGCGCCGCGAGCCACTCGGACTGGTAGAGGAACTCGTCGTCGAAGTGGCGCGCGCCGAAGAACAGCCAGTTGCGCCCGGTGGCGCCGGACTCCTCGCGGTGCTGCAGGAAGCCGCGGAACGGCGCGACGCCGGTGCCCGGGCCGATCATCACGACGTCGCGTTGTCCATCTGCGGGCAGGCGGAAGCGCGGGTTGGGTTCGATGTAGGCGTGGACCGTGTCGGTCTCGGCAGCGCGGCCCGCGAGCCAGCTCGAGGCCGAGCCGACGCGGCGCTCGCCATCCTGCGCGTAGTCGACGACCGCGACGGTGAGGTGCGCTTCGTCACCGACGGCGAGCCGGCTCGAGGCGATCGAATAGAGGCGCGGCGCGAGCGGCCGCAGCGCGCCGACCAGGGCCGCGGGGCTCCAGGCGGCCGGATAGCGCTTCAACACGTCGGCAACCTGCCAGTCCTTCAGCAGCGCGCGCAGCTGCGCGGTGCCGGCGGGCTGCAATGCCGCGCCGAGTTCGGCGGCGTTCGCGAGCCGCGCATGCGCCTCGAGGAAGGGCCGCGACAGCTTGGTGATCTCGCGCTCGGCCTGCAGCCAGGCGGACAGCGGCTGGCGGCGCCCGTCGTGCTCGACGCTCGCGCTGCCGTCGAGGCCGGCGGCGCGCAGCACGCCGTCGATCGCGATCTCGGGATTGCGGTGCACGATGCCGAGCGAGTCGCCCGGTTCGTAGTCGAGCCGGCCGGCCGGCGCGGCAATCTCGAGATGGCGCACCTCGCGCGAGCTGCCGCGCCCGGTGATGCGCTGGCTCGCCAGCAGCTCGACCTCGACCGGCTTCTCGCGGCTGGCCTCGCCGGCGGCGGGGCGCAGCGGTGTCACCACCGCGAGACGTGGGCCGCCGATCTCGGCGAGTTGCTCGCGCGCCAGCGCCAGCGAACGATCGACCCAGAGGCCGGCCCCGGGCTCGTAGTCGACGTCGCACTCCTGCAGCGGCGTCAGGCGGCGCGCGCCGAGCGCGGCGAAACGGGCATCGAGCTGGCGACCGGTCTCGCAGAACTTGGGATAACTGGAATCGCCTAGCGCCAGCACCGCGAACCCGAGGCGCTCGAGACGCGGCGCGCGCTTGCCCTGAAGCAGGTCGAGCAGCGCGCGCACGTCGTCGGGCGGATCGCCGTCGCCATGGGTGCTGGCGACCATGAACAGCAGCCGCTCGCTGGCGAGCTCGCGCGGGGCGTAGTCCGCGGCGCTGACCAGCCGCACGGCGAGGCCGGTTGACTCGGCGCTGCGCGCGAACTTCTCGGCGACGCGACGACCATTGCCGGTCTGCGAAGCGTAGAGGATGGTCGCGCGGATGGCGGCGTCGGTGCGCCCTTCCGCGCCCGGTCCATGGCCGGTGACCGCGGCCAGTGGCTGCGTGGTGCTGCCGGCTCGCGCACGCGACACGCCGGCGAGGTAGCCCGAGGCCCAGCTCAGGGCGATCGGGTCGAGCCCCTGGACGAGCTTCTCGAGCGCCGCGTGCTGCTCGTTGTCCAGGGCGGATGCGGGGAGGGTGGCGTTCATCGGGGCAGGGTACGCAGCGCCCTGCGGGGCGGAACGATCGTTTCGTTATATGCGGATAACTTCTGGTTCCCCACGGCTGGTTCCCCATGGCCAGTGCCCGCTTGCTTCTCCCGCACGGGGTTCGGCCGAGACCGGTGCAGATAACCGGCTGATCGGTGCTGAGGCAGGTTTGTTCTTGGACCCCGGGGACGGGGGCCGGCAGAGTCGTTCTGTCACCAGGGAGTCACCGCCATGTCACTCGAACTCGCCTCCGCCGTCGTGTCAGCCAAGGTCGTGCCGTTTCGCGACCCTTCGGCGGTCCATGAGGCCGTCCATGGGGCTTCTCTTGGGACTGCCGTAGCAGCCGTTCACGGTGCCGGCCGCGAGGCGGCGCATGTCGGCGCCCGTCCGGCGATGTCGCGCAGCCTGCGGGCGCTGGAGGCCGAGGCGATCCACGTTTTCCGCGAGGTGGCGGCGGAGTTCGAACGTCCGGTGCTGCTGTATTCGATCGGCAAGGACTCCTCGGTCCTGCTGCACCTGGCGCGCAAGGCCTTTGCCCCTGCGACGCTGCCTTTCCCGCTGCTGCACATCGAGAGCGGCTGGGATTTCCGCGAGGTGCTCGAGTTCCGCGACCGCACCGCGCGCGAGTCCGGCCTCGACCTGCGGGTGCACTTCAACGCGCAGGCGCGCCGCGACGGTGTCACGCCGTTCACGCACGGCAGCAGCTATGCCGACCTGATGCTGACCGCCGCGTTGAAGCAGGGCCTGGATCGCGGGAACTTCGACGCCGCCTTCGGCGGCGGCCGTCGTGACGAGGAGAAGTCGCGTGCCAAGGAGCGCATCCTCTCGTTCCGCGACACCCAGCATCGCTGGGACCCGCGCAACCAGCGCCCGGAGCTCTGGCGCCACTACAACGGCCGCATCGAGCGCGGTCAGCGCGTGCGTGCCTTTCCGCTGTCGAACTGGACCGAGGCCGACATCTGGTCCTACATCCACCTCGAGAACATCCCGCTGGTGCCACTGTATTTCGCCAAGCCGCGCCCCGTGGTGCACCGCGACGGCGCGCTAATCGTGGTCGACGATGCGCGCATGCCGCTGCGCGACGGCGAGGTGCCGCGGCTCGAGCGCGTCCGTTTCCGAACCCTCGGCTGCTATCCGCTGACGGCGGCCACGCGGTCGGCCGCGACGACGGTTCCCGAGGTGATCGGCGAGCTGCTGCTGAGCCGCGAATCCGAGCGCGCCGGGCGCCTCGTGGACTCCGACCAGGCGGCCTCGATGGAGCGGAAGAAGGCGGAAGGCTACTTCTGATGTCCGGTGAGATCGCATTCCAGCGCTACAACGACGGGCAGCAGTCGAAGGACCTGCTGCGGCTGATGACCTGCGGCAGCGTCGACGATGGCAAGAGCACGTTGATCGGTCGCCTGCTGCTCGATACCGGCAGCGTGCCCGACGACGTGGTGCACGCGGCCACGCGCGACAGCGAGCGCTGGGGCACCAACGGCGACGACCTAGACGTTGCGCTGCTGGTCGATGGCCTGCAGTCCGAGCGCGAGCAGGGCATCACGATCGACGTCGCGCACCGCTACTTCGACACCGCGCGGCGCAAGTTCATCCTTGCCGACACGCCGGGTCACGAGCAGTACACCCGAAATATGGCGACCGCGGCCTCGACTGCGACGGCTGCCGTGCTGCTGGTCGATGCGAGCCGCGGCCTGCAGCCGCAGACCCTGCGCCACGCCTGCATCGCGCGGCTGATGGGCGTGCGGCAGTTTGTCGTGGCGATCAACAAGATGGACCTGGTCGGCAGCGAGCAGGCGGCGTTCGACGCGATCGTCGCGCAGTGCCGCGAGGCGCTGGAGCGTCTTCCGGCGCATGTCGCGCACTACGTGCCGCTGTCCGCGCGCGGTGGCGACAACGTCGTGCACCGCAGCGCCGCGCTCGGCTGGCATGCGGGTCCGACGCTGCTCGAGCTGCTCGAGACGCTCGACGCCAGCGAGCCGGAGGCGCCGGAGCTGCGCCTGCCCGTGCAATACGTCAGCCGGCCGAACGCGCATTTTCGTGGCTACGCCGGCACGCTTTCCGGCGGCCGGCTGCAGGTCGGTGACAACGTCGTCGCGCTGCCCTCGGGAGTGCGCAGCCGCGTCACCTCGATCGCCACCCCGCAGGGCAACCGCGATCAGGCCGCGATGGGCGAGGCGGTCATCATCACGCTCGCCGACGCGGTCGACATCGGTCGTGGCCAGGTGCTGGCGCATGCCGCGAACCCGCCGAGCGTCGGCACGCGCTTCGAGGCCGAGGTGGTCTGGATGGCGCCGCAGGCGCTGGTCGCCGGCGGCAGCCTCGAATTCAAGTTCGCGCATCGCTACGTGCCCGGCAGCGCCGCGCGCGTGGTGCACCGGGTCGACGTCACCGACCTCAGCGTGCACCCGGCCGCGACGCTCGGCCTCAATGACGTCGGCCGATGCGAGTTCGTGCTGGCAGAGCCGGTCGCGTTCGACAGCTACGATGAGCACCGCACGACCGGCAGCTTCGTGATCGTCGATCGAGTCACGCACGCGACGCTTGGCGCCGGCATGGTGCGCAGCGCATCCCGCGGACGCCTGGTGGCGGCGCCTGAACAGGTGACGCGCCAGCAGCGTGCGGCGCAGAAGCACCAGCGTGCGGCGGTCGTCTGGCTCAACGGCCTCTCTGGCTCGGGCAAGTCCACGATCGCGGCGGCGCTCGACCGCGCGCTGTTCGAGCGCGGCCACCATGCCTACCTGCTCGACGGCGACGGGCTGCGGCAGGGGTTGAACCGCGACCTCGGTTTCTCGCCGCAGGAGCGACGCGAGAACCTGCGGCGCGCGTCCGAGGCCGCGCGGCTGCTCGCCGATGCCGGCCTGATCGTGATCGGCGCATTCATCTCGCCGTTGCAGGCCGATCGCGATGCGGTGCGCGCCATCCTGGGCGCCGCGCTGGTGGAGGTGCACGTCGATGCGCCGCTGGCCGAGTGCGAGCGGCGCGATCCGAAGGGCCATTACCGGCGCGCGCGCGCCGGCACGCTGCGCGAATTCACCGGCATCGATGCGCCGTACGAGCCACCGTCCGCGCCCGACCTGCGCATCGACACAGTGACGCTCGACGTCGCGGCCGCGGTCGAGCAGTTGCTGACGCACCTGGAATCAACGGGCCGGCTCGCAAGCCCGCACTGACGACGACGCGCTGCCGGCCGCGCGTGGCGGCCCGGCGTTGCAGGCGGCCGGTGCGCTCAGTGCCGCACGGCGCGCATCACCTCGTCCGCCGTGGCGCCGACGCTGCCGGCGCCGGTGGCGAAGTCGCCGCGCAGCGCCTGCAGCGCGAACCGCTCCTGGTTGATCTCGTCGGCGGTGCGCACGCCGATGCGGCGCAGCACCGGCAGCGGCGGACACCAGCCCTGCAGTGCGTGCTGCAGCAGGAAAGCGCCGACCGCCGCGGGCAGCAGGAACCACTTCCGGTCGACCCCCACGCCGAGCAGCGTGCCGGCCAGCATCAGCGACGCAGCGCCGGTCTCGAGCCAGCGTTCGATGTCCCATTCCCGGTCGAGTTCGGCGAGCCGCGCATCGATCGCCTGCGGGCCGCTGCGCGCGAGCGCGGCGACGCGGCTGTCCGTTTCCCGACGGATCCGCTCGTTGATTTCGTCATCGGTGTAGCGCGAGACACGTTCTGCAGTACTGCTCAAGGTTGTCACGAAACTCTCCTCACCCGGCGGGTGCTGGCTGGAATGCGGGCCTGGCGCCGGACGCGACCCGCATGAATAGCTCAGCGGCCGGGCGCTGACCATCCGCCACGGTCGGGGGCGGTTGCAGGACGGGTCCGGCAGCCATGCGCCCGTGCAACCAAATCGTCTACCGGATCACGGCGCCGCAAGCGGCCTTGCAGTCCAATCGCGCGATGCTCCCGATGTCGAAACCCCCGGCTGCCTCTGGCGACAATACCCCGGCCGTCAGCGTGATCGTGCCCACCCACGACCGTCAGGCAATGCTGGTGCGCGCGATCGACAGCGTGCTGGCACAGACCTGCACCGACTTCGAGCTGATCGTGGTGGACGACGCGTCGGTCGATGGCACTGGCGCGTGGCTGCAAACCCTCTCCGATCCACGACTGCGCTGCCTGCGTTTCGACACCGCCGGCGGCGCACCACGCGCCCGCAATCTCGGCATCGGCGCGGCTCGTGGGCGTTACGTCGCGTTCCTCGACGATGACGACGAGTGGCTGCCGCGCAAGCTCGAACTGCAGCTGGCCGCATTCGAGCGCGGTTCGCCCCGGCTCGGGCTGGTCCATGGCGGCTCCGCCGTGATCGCAGCGCAGTCGGGCCGGGTCGTGCATACCGTGGTGCCGACGCCCGGCCTCGCGACCCGGGCGGCAGACTTCCTCGGCGAAATCACGTTCACGACTTCCGTCGTGATGATCCGTCGGCAGTGTTTCGACGCGATAGGCGGGTTCGACGAGTCGCTCGCCGGGGCCCAGGATCGCGACCTGTGGATCCGTCTGGCCGGGGCGTTCGAATTCGACGCCGTGCCTGAAGTGCTGCTGCGGCGCTTCGTCCACGGCGCCCAGATCACCAGCTCGCTACCCGCCAAGATCCTCGCCAAACAGCAGATCATCGCGAAATACCGGCGCGAACTGCGGGCGATGCCGCGACGGCATGCGCATCACCTCTGGCGACTCGGCATCCTGCAATGCGTCGCCGGCGACCGCGCTGGCGGCCGCCGCACGCTGCTCGCGTCGCTCGTGGCGTATCCTTGGCAGCGTGCGGCCTGGCGCGACCTGCTGACCACGCTGCGACCGCGCGATCGCTGCCGCGACAGGCTGGCTGCGCGCCGCCTCGAGACCGTCGACGGCGTTCGTCTCTATTACTAGATGCCGACCGTCCGCAGCCGTGGCGGCGCCTCTGCCAGAATGAAGTCCGAGCGCGCCGCCGCCGGGTGCGCCGCGATCCGGAGGCCGCCGTGAACGATGAGTCCCCACCGCCCCCGATCGAGAAGGCGTATATCAGCGCCGAAGGCCTGCTGCGCGACTCGTTCGCGCTCGCGGCGCAGATCCTCGCCAGCGGCTTCCGTCCCTCGTTCCTGGTCGCGCTG
>Ga0163144_10001424_pt1 | contig 56600 bp, 31 predicted proteins | sample OliLak19BULKMAT1_FD_123175 | JGI IMG/M metagenome (GOLD analysis project Ga0163144, IMG submission 123175) | Freshwater microbial mat bacterial communities from Lake Vanda, McMurdo Dry Valleys, Antarctica - Oligotrophic Lake LV.19.BULKMAT1 | ecosystem: Environmental > Aquatic > Freshwater >... | reverse complement strand
TCGGTGGAGGTGATCGGTACGTGGGGCAACGTCGATGGCCTGTATGTCAACGCCGGGAAGCTCATCATTGGTCCCGACAGCACCTGGTACGGAGGCGATCGTCACCAGAACACCATCGGGCCCAAGGCTTCGCTGATCCTGATGTCGGGGGCGAAGTTCCAGACCTATGTGAACAAGAACCGCGAGATGGACCTGGACATCTATGGCGAACTGCTGGCGGGTACGGCCGAGCGTCCGCTGGAAAGGGACGTCACGATTTCGCTCAGCTACAAATCACGCGGACGCCTGACGGACAAAAACAGCGGAAAGCCGTACGGCAGTGCCCAGGATTATGGACTGGTGCTGCGTCCCGCGGCGCGCCTGGCGGTGAACAGCAGCGATCCCACCAAGGCGCGCCTGGTCATCAACCGCTGGGCCTCGTGGCGTCCTGACAAGGATCGTCCAGCCCCGACCGGGTTGGTGCAGATCGCCCTGCTGGGCAAGCTCGACGTGAATGGCATCTCCTTCGACCACTTCGATCTCGGCGGCATCGAACTGGCCGACCCGACGGCGGCGACGCAGTGGAAGAACGTCACCTTCGGCAAGGACAATGCGGGCAAGCCCGACGAGATCTTCAGGAAGTTCTCGGGCAAGCTGTCGCGCGAACGGCTGACTCCGTGACGCCCTCCGGTCTGACGCTGGCGCTGCTGCTGATCCTGGCCGGACCGGCGACCCTGGGCATCATCAATCCCGGGCTGCAGCCCTCCGATCTCTACAATCGCTATGATGTGGTGCTGAACCTGAAGGTCGCGAGCAGCGATGCCGAAAAACATACCGCGGTGCTGGAGGTCGTCCGGGTGTGCAAGGGTGACTTCGCGCCCAAGACCGTCTCCCTGGCCGTGTCCGGCAGCGATGTCGCTGCCGCCTTCGGCCTGCTCGGCCAGCCGGGGTCGGTCATCGTCGCCTTTTGCGGACAGAAGGGTCGCAAGCCAGCGGACAAGCTGTGCTTCTATCCGGGCAGCGGACGCTGGCAGATCGGCACCGTCGATGCGCGCGATCCGTCGAGTTGGCTGTGGACCGAGGACATCGACCCCGCGGTGGACGGCACCGGGATGTCCGGCACCTTCAATGGCGGCACCGAACGGCTGGCGGAAATGATGGAGGACAAGCTGGCCGGCCGTTATTTCTTTCCCGCCACCCCCAATTTCCAGTTCGGCAATGACATCGTCCTCGGGCGCTTCGCCCAGCCGATCGGCGGAGTGGCGCTCTACGATCTCGATGGCGACGGGAAGCCGGACATCTACGCGTGCTCCGCTGCTGGCGACCGGATCTATCGGCAGACGGGGACGATGGAGTTCGTCGACGCGACCACGGCGCTCGGGCTGACCGGGGTGCGCAGTCCGAGCGTTGGTATCGCCGACGTCGACGGCGACGGCCGGCCGGATCTGCTGGCCGGCGCGGTCGTCCTGCTCGCCGAAGGCGATGGTGCGGGCCGACGGTTCCGCGCCGTGGAGCTGCTGCCGACATCGGCGGCGGAGCGGTTGAAGTGCGCCACCTTCGTCGAGGTCAACGGCGACGGATACCCGGACGTCGTGGTCTCGACGCTCGACGGCGGCCTGCACGCGTATCTCAATCCCGGCGCCGCTGGTGGTGCGTTCCGTGACGTCACCGCCGCCCGTGGTCTGGATAAGGAGGACTGCGGCGCCGGCCTCACTGGCTGGTTCACTCCTGGCGACTGGAATGGGGATGGTCGTACGGATCTGTTCTACGCCGTCGGCAGTGGGCTGCTGCTGTTGCAAGGAGCCGATGGCCGTTTCGCCCCGCTGCGGCATGGCCAACGCTTCGACTTCAGCACCGACGGCAAGGACCAGGGCCTGACCGGAGCGAGCTGTTTTGCTCCGCTGTGGGATCCTGGCCGCTTCGATGTGGTCGCCACCGGGCAATTCCGCCTTCAGTGGATGGGTGAGCGCGGCGGCTCGTTGCGTGACCTGGTGCCCTATGGCAACGAGATCTGGGAAGGGACCGATTCCATGGGTCCGCTCATCGCCGAGGACCTGAACGCCGACGGCAACGTCGACCTGTATGCCGGAAGCCGGCTCGACTACCGCAATGCCATCTACGGGAACCGTGGGTACGGGTCCTTCACCACCCCGGTCCTGCACAAGCCCGACATCTTCCCCGGCCCGGCCTATCAGCATGGTGCCCTGGGACTGGCGGCGGGCGACGCCAACGGTGATGGCGCCAATGATCTGCTCATCGGCGGGGTCGACGGGAACCTGGTGCTGATCCCCAATGCCGCCCTGGCCGAGCGCACACCGAAGGAGAACCCGACCCTGGCGGAGCAGGTGCTGGAGCGCACGAAGATCCTCCGCGTGCAGGTCTCCGGGAAGGTCGGCGTACTCGGTGCCGTCGTCAGCCTGACCGACAGCAAGGGACGCGTGGTCGGCATGCGCGTCATCGGTGCGAACGTCGCCACCGGCTGCCGCGGCCCGGACACGGTGAATCTGGCGGTGCGCGAGCCTGTTGGCGCCATGCGGCTGAGCGTGCGTTTCTCCGATGGTCATAAACAGGAATGGCCGGTCGACCTGGCCGCCAGCGAGCGCTGCCTGTCCATCCGCGCCGCGCGTGGGCCGTGATCCGCGTCGGCGAATCCCAAGCCGGTTTCCCGACTACGGCGCGGCGGCCTTCGCCGGCTCTGACTTCAGTCCGACGCCATTCACTGTGATGACGCTGTACACATGCGTGCTGCCGGCGACCGGGGCCTTGTCGACGAAGCGCATTTCGGGCATCGGCTTCTCGGGGGTGTCGTGGAAGGACATGGCCTGGAAAAGCGATCGGCCGTGCTTGAGCACCGCCTTCTCAGGAAGCCGGGCGTAATCGGCGCCGTCGCGCTGGATCACGAACGCGCTCAAACCGCTCTCGAAGTCGGCCGCGGCCTGCCAGCGGATCTCCATGCCCTCGGCGGTCGTGGCGGTGGTCACCGCGGCGGGTGCCGCTGGCGGCGTGGTGTCGGCGATCGCGCCGGTGCGCACATATTCGGACCACGCCTTGGCCACCGCCGCATTGGGCAGCCACACTGATTCCTCAGGCTTGCCGGTGTAGGCCGCAGGGGCGACCGCGCTATCGCCCAGGAGCGTTCCGAGCCAGCCCGACTTCACATCGATGGGTTTCAGCTTGGTCGAACCCGCCTCGGGCAGCCGCAGCGCCAGGCAGGCGTCAAAGAATGGGATGGCCAGATAGCGCGAGCCGCCGCATTCATGCGCGGAGAGCAGATCGGGCGCGAAGCCGATCGGCGCGCCCTTGGCACGGTAGGCCTTGAACATTGCCAGCGTGCCGGTCCAGGCACCGTTGAAGCGCGCGTCGCCGTTCTCCTTCGCACCGGGATTGCACATCACCGGCACGCCGAGCACGGCGGGGGGAATATCGGCCGCCTCGACATCCTTCTTCGACGTGCCTGAGCGCAGCCAGATCGCTACACAGCGTTCAGGGTGACGGAGCTGCATGATGCTCGACCAGGTGCCACCCCCGGAATGGCCCCACAGACACCACGGAGCAGTGGCGATCTCGGGATGCTTCGCCTTCGTGGCCAGTTCGCCGAGCGCGGTGAGGAAGGTCTTCTCGGAACCATTGCGCGGGTCGCACCACAGCCGGCACTCCTGCTTGTCCTCCTGCTGGTAGGAAGGGCCGAGCAGCGCGCAGTCCCACTTGGTCGCCAGCGCTTGCCAGTGGAGGTCATAGGCGGCGGTGGCGCCACCCTTGCAGGCACCCGATCCGCAGCCGTGCTGATGGACGATGACGCCACGGATGGTCGCGACGCCGTCGGGAACCCACAGCGTATAGGTCACTCCGTACGGCAACTCGCCAGCGGTGGTCGAAGGCGGATAGGTAACCTCAACATAGGAACCGGCGCCAGCGAGCGAGACGGCCAGGAACGCGATGGCGGTGATCATGACGATGCTCCTGCGGCGCCAGGCTTGCGGCAGCGCAGACGACGCAATCCGATTCCACGTCAGCGAACGCCTGGCGTCTGGTCGTGACTCACGGCGGCCGCCGCCGGTCGGGAGGGGACGGTCCAGGCGGGGGCTTAGCCCGTCTCGCCCGCCAGCAGCGTGAATGGCAGCGCCCGCGCCGCTGCTGGCCGCCCACCGTCCAGGCGGGCGATGAGCATCTCCGCCGCCGCCTGGCCGACTTCGGCGGTCGGCACCCGCGCGACGGTGAAGTTCAGTCCGGCGCTGAGCGACTCATGGTGGGCGAGCACCAGGGCGAGATCCTCCGGCACCCGCCAGCCGAGCAGCGCGATGGCGGCATAGAAGGCGGCGAGCGCCTCGTGAGTGCCGTAGCACGCCAGCGCCCGGGGCCGGTGCTGGCGCAACTGCGCCGCGATCCAGGCGACGTTCTCTTCGCGGGCCAGCTTGCGCTCCGGGGTGATCAGCAGCGCCGGCAGACCGGCGTCGGCCATGGCCGTTCGGTATCCGGCGATGCGCGCTGCGCGGCTGTAATGGTGTGTTGTCGCCGGCGCCTGGCCGAACTGGAGATCGTACCAGGCGACGGCGCGATGGCCGGCAGCGAGCAGATGATCGGTCATCAGCCGTGCGCCCTGCTGGTCATCGGGATGCACGGCATCGCGCGCCAGCGGTTGGTTGATCCACACCACCGGCACGCCGCAGCCGGTCAACAGCGTCTGCAAGGCCGGCGTCGGATCGAATCCTCCGTGCACCAGGATGCCGTCGACCATCGCCTCGCGCAGGCTGCGCGGGATCACGCCGGCGCGCAGGTCGGCCAGGGACAGGCGGTCGATCACCAGCGAACGCTGACAGGCGGCCAGACCATCGGCGATGCCGTCGATCAGGCCAGGATTGAGGCGGTGGTGATGCGCCTCCACCAGTTGCAGCAGCAACACGCTGTCGAAGCGCCGGCTGCGCACGCTGCGCGCGCTCTGGTTGGGACGGTAGCCATGCAGCTTGGCAGCGGCGAGGATGCGCGCCCGCAGCGCCGGCGCGACTTTGGGCTCGCCGGCCAGGGCGCGCGACACCGTCTTCTGGCCGACGCCGAGCTTGTCCGCGAGGTCGTACTGGGTGATCAGCGGTTTGGCGGGGCGCAGCATATCACGGCGATGGACGCACAGCCTCCACCAGCGTCCGGCGGGGTCCATCACCGGCGGCCAGCCCGGACCACGAGCGGGTCACCCCGTCCGACCAGCGCACCTGGACGCTCACCGGACCGGGATCGCGGATGGCGAGGTTGACCAGATCCGGACTGCGGCAGCCGGTAGCGACGTTCGCACCGATGACGCGCAGCCCGACCACCCGACCATCGCCGGCGGTCGCGGTCACGGTCGCTCCGATCACCCCGCGCGGGCCGCGTACGGCGATCGCGATCAGGCGCGTCGCGGCGAGCGTGCGTTCGAGTGGGGTGGGAACTTCGCTGTGCTGACGCAGCGCCAGGCAGGTATTCAGCAGCAGCGTGACACGACCGTCCGGAGCCGCGAGCAGCAGGTCGTTGGCGCCATCCCCATCGACGTCGCCAGCAGCCAGACCCCAGGCGCCGTGCAGGTGCGCCGCACCGGGAAAGACCGCTGCCCAGTAGCGAAAGGGGGTCATGAAGGAGCCATAGCCGCGATTGATGTAGTAGCCGTTGGGCTGACCGCTGCGGCTGCCGACATAGAGGTCGACGGTGCCGTCGGCGTTGAGGTCCTCGGCGATCAACGGCAAGTGGTCCAGGCTGGCGAGCTGCAATTCGTTGCCGTATTGCGCGGCGTCGTTCACGACGCCGTCACGGTTGATCGCGAAGTCGATGCCGCTATCGCGGGTGAACAGCAGATCCTGTCGCGTGCCATTCCATACCGGGGCGAAGCAGCCGGCGCCGGTGATGCCATCAGCGGCGATGGTGCTGAAGTCAAAGGCCAGTGGCGTCGCGCCGACCGGAGCGAAACGTCCGTGCCCATCCTGTACCAACAGGTGACCGCCACCGCTGGCGTGGAAGACATCCGGACGCTGGTCGCCATTCCAGTCGCCCCACATGGCGAAGCCGGTGCCATCGCGGCGGTCGAGGCCGGGCATTTCCGTGAAGGTGCCGCCAGTGCCTGGATTCCGGTAGAGGCGCAGACCACTGCCGCGACGCGACACCAGCGCATCGGGATGACCATCGCCGTCGGCATCGACGAAGAACGCTTGGAGCACCGCGCCCGCGGCCTCGGGCAGCGTCTCGGTGGCAGCGAAACGCCCATCCGCCAAACGACGGCGCAGGCTGCCGTCGAGCAGGAGATCGATGCGCCCATCGCCATCGATGTCGGCGGCATTGACGCTGACGCTGGCGCTGCCGGCCAGTCCGAGTTCGCTGGTGCGGTCGGTGAACACCAAGGGCGCGGTCTGCATCCACACGCGGTCGCCAGCCGGCGAACAGGCGTAGACGTCGAGGCGATCGTCGCCGTCGAGATCGATCAAGGCGACTCCTCGGCCGGGGCCGGCCAGGGTGCCCAGCACGCGATCGTCGGCGAAGCTGTCGATGCGCGCGGCCGGGAAGTACGGCCGACCGGCGAACTGATCGGCGATCAGGTCGGCCAGCCGACTGGAATCGCCATTGTAGGTGCCGAAGAGAGCCTGTCCGAGATCCCTGGTCCATTGCCAGCGTCCAGGTTCGTCGGCAGAGGCGACGGCGCCGCTCTGCCAGCGGCCCTCACCACCGGCATAGAACAGCAGGTCGAGCGGCTTGCGTGAGTCGCCGATCATCGCCACCACGGTGTGCCCGCGGTGCAGCACCGCGAAGAAGGCTTCCTGAGGCTGGTCGCCGACCAGCGCGAGTTCGACGGTCTGGGGAGCGAACGTCCCTTTGAATACCCGCTGCACCGAAAGCGAGACCACCTTGGTGTCGAGGTCGATGCGCTCGACGCGCAGCGCGAGGACGATCCTCCGACGCTCGACCAGGTCACCGGGTTGCAGGCTTGGATTCACCAGGCCGATGGCCGTGGCCAGGACTGCCAACAGGACGAGGGCCGGGTTCAGAAGTCCCCCATGGTGAACAGGCCGGTCGGTTTGCGGTTCCAGACCGTGATCGACTCGTCGGGTCTGCCCTGGTTGTTGCCGCCCCAGGTGACGTGCTTCCACTGGGCCGCCGCTGTTGGATCGGCGACGATGACCCCACCTTTCTGCATCCAATCGAGATGCAGACCATCGATCGCGGTGCTGCCCAGCAGCATGATCTCGAGATGGGTCTCCTTGAGATTGGACAGCTTGGCGAAGTTCTCTGGTCCGCCCGGCCCCTTCTTGACCTCATTGCTCACCGGCAGGCCATTCCAGGTCAGCACCAGGCGGGCCTTGGTGGGATCGGCGCTGTGCACGGTCAGCGATGCACCCGGCATGACGATCAACGCCACGTCGTCGATGCGTTCGCAGCGGTAGGTGTCCGCCTTGCCGCCGAGGAAACGGCGCTTGGCTTTCCAGCTCAGGCCCAGGGTGCAGTCCCGGGTGAGCGGCCGTTCTGGCAGGCCGGCCATCAACCGGCCACGCACCACCAGATCAGCTGCGAAGGTCTGGTTGCCCTGCTTGCGGTAGGTGGCGCCAGAGAGCAGCACCAGCGCCGCTTTCTCGCTGACGTTGAGATTCGATCGCGCCTGCGGGGTGATCACGCTGTCGACGCCGAGGATGGTCATGCCCGAGCCGAAATGATAGCTGTCATCGACCGACCACGGCCCGAGCAGTTCGATCGAGGCTTGGGGATCCTTCTGGCAGTACAGGTGATCGACCACCCACCAGGACTCCGGGTTGTCATTGCGCAGGAAGGCGTGCTTGTCGCCGCCGATCCAGCCGAGCAGTCCCAGCTTTCCACCCGGCTTGACCCAGGTGTTGCCGGTGGCGCCATGCAACCAGGTGACCACGACGTTCTCGCCGACGGTGAGATGCCGGCGCCAGGTGATCGGGCTCTTGCCGCCGGGTAGTGAGACGAAGTAGCGCTTCTTGTCAGGAGCGGCAGGGAACTCGAGATCGGTCTCAGCGTCCATCGGCTTGGTCGCCGGCACGCCGTCCTCCAACCACCACTTGGGATCGAGTGGCTTGCTGTCCTGATTGGCGGACTGACCTGGATTGGCCCACACCAGCAGCCGGCCCTTGGGCCACACCTGCTGGGCGTGGTAGCTCTTGCTGGTGTCGGCGCTCCACCGGTCGCGGCTGTCGTACTGCGGAGCGTGCGCACTGGGCACGGCGGCGCCTTCCACAGCGCTGGCCACCAGGACGCAGGCCCAGGCGAGCAGGCTGGTCAGGAGGGGGCCGGGGCAGGGGATGGGCATGCGATGACTCCGAAGTCCTTCGCAATTTATTTATACAATCCCGGCAATTCAAGTCCGGCCATCCGGAGCTTGCCCGGCTGCCTCACCCAGCCGGGATGGTTACATGACATCGGCGACAACCTGTGTCCCGTTCCAGGAAATCCCAAGTGGATTGCTCGGGGTTGGATCCGATCACGGCACTGCCGGATCGTTTACGGCGGTGTCGGCTTGCCGGTCGGCATGGCCCCGCGCGCGTAGCGCCACAGCGTCGCGCCGTTGAGATTCGGCTTCGGGGCACTGAGGTAGCAGATGCCCTGCTGCACATCGTAGGCGAGCCCGAACGAGTAGCGGGTGGTGCGCAGCGACCCCTTCGGCGCCGTGGCGGGATAGGCCGCGACCAGGGTCCAGTGTTCGCCGGCATCGGTAGTCTCGACGATGCCCTCCTGGCTCAGCACCAGCAGGTGATTGCGGTCGCGACCCAGGCAGGGGCCGAACCAGCCCGGCGCTGCCAAGGGTTTGCCCAGCACGGTCCAAGTCACGCCCTTGTCCGTCGTGATCAGCACGCGGCCCAGGCCATCCTGGTTCGCCATCCAGTAGCCGGTCCCCTGCATGTGGATGACCGCGCCGACACAGGACGGGCCCTGAAGCACCGTCGTCCAGGTCTGACCGCCGTCAGCGCTACGGTGGATGCCGTCCTTGTAGACCACCAGTTCCTTGGGGCTGAAGATGCCCACGCCCCAGTGCGGATCGCCGTAGTCCTTGAAGCTGGTGGGCAGCCAGGTCCTGGCGCCGTCAGTGGACAGCAGGATGGCCGTGCTCTCGTGCGGAGCGGCGATGAATGACCCGCTCTCCCAGTCCGCCGCCGCGTAGTCGAAGCGGATCGGGCTCGGCCGATTCTCCCAGGTCTTGCCACCGTCCTCGCTGTACTGCACCGCCGCGCAGTCGCAGCTCACCACCAGGTGCCGGCTGCCTTCGGGATGCGAGATGATCGACCAGGCCGCAAACGAACCGCCACCGCCGCGATCCACGTCGACCCGCCGGAAGGTCTCACCGCGATCGCTGCTGGTATAGAGCCCGCCGTAGCGGTTGACGATCACCATGCCGGTCTTGCGGTCGACCGCGACGGTGTCCTGCGGATGCGCCTTCACCTTGAACGGGACCGGATCCAGCAACCGACCCGTGAGTTCGGTCCATTCGCCCGCACCTGCCTGGGCCAGCGACGCGACCGCCAGCAGCAGGATCAGCCGGCAACGCGCACGCTGGTCCAGGTGCCGAGAGTTCAGATGAGCCATGGCTTGCCTTCCGGGCCGTGCCGGGTTGACGGATGCACGGCACGGATCGGATCCATAGTCGTCCCGCAACAGCACATGATTCCCGGACGACGACCGCTCGTGCGCCGCACTCGCATCCCCTGACTTGCCATGAGCACTGCTTCGCCCTTCTCCCACTTCAGGAACTCCCGATGCCCTTCCGCCGCTACGCCGTCGTTCTCGCCATGCTGATCGCGGCGGGCGTCGCAGCAGGCGAAGCGCTCCCGTCATTGACTGGCAAACGCGTGCTCATCCTCGGCGACAGCATCACCCAGGATGGCACCTGGGTGAGCTTCCTCGCCTATGCCCTGACCAAGGCCGAGCGCACGGTTCCCGACTTCGTCAGCATCGGCCTGGCAAGCGAGACCGCGTCGGGCCTGTCGGAAACCGACCATCCCTTTCCGCGTCCGTGCATCCACGAACGGCTGGGACGGGCGCTCGAGCTGATCAAGCCGCAGGTGGTGATCGCCTGCTATGGGATGAACGACGGGATCTACCACCCGCTCGACGACGCGCGCCTGGCGGCGTTCCAGGGCGGCATCCGCCGGTTGATCGCTGCCGGCGCACAGAACGGGGCGCGGGTCATCGTGCTGACACCACCGCCATTCGATCCGCAGCCGATCCTCGCCAAGCTGGTACCGCTCGGTGCGCCCGACTTCGGTTTCAAGACCCCGTTCGACGGCTATGCGGGCGTGCTCGCGGCCTTCAGCCGTTGGGAACTGACGCTGCCCGCCACCCAGGCCGCGGTCATCGACCTCAACGGTCCGCTGACCGCCTACCTCGCCGAGCGACGCACGCGCGAACCCGGGTTCGCGCTCAGCGGCGATGGCATCCATCCCACGCGCCTAGGCCATCTCCTCATCGCCGACGTGGTGGCCGCCGCCTTCGGCCAGCCGTCGCGACGCGACCGGCTCGACGCCGACCTGGCCACCATCCAGACTGACCCGCTCTTCGCCGCCGTCGCCAAATGGCGCGCGACCCGCTCGCAGGGCTGGCTCGATCACGTCGGCTATACGCGCGGTGAGACGGTGAAGACCGCGTCGGTCGCTGCGGCCGAAACGGCGACAGCGGCACTGGCGCTGGAGGTCAACCGGTTGGCAGCAGGAGGAGCGGCCGGAGCCGGGCCTACGACGCGGTGAACCGGTCGCCCCGCGTGGCGGTGTTACGGGTGATGTCCCGTTGCCTCGTGATCACGTCTGGTGGATGCCTGCCTACCAAGGGCGACCACGGCGTCATCAGTCGGACTCCCACCGCCGATGTGATCGGTTCCCGCCGTCCACGTGGGAATGCGCTGCGAGACGTTCACCGGCACCGCCGGCGCGCCGGAACGGAACAGGTTCGCATCCGGGATCAGTTGCTTGGCGATTCCCGGGCCGCTCCAGCGCACGCTGAGCGTCTCGCCACCCGCGTTCTCGAAGAATGAGACCGTGATGGCGTGCAGGCCGGCCTGCAGGGCGATGGTGCCCGAGCGTTCAATCGAGCCGTGCGCGCCATCGTTGTTGACCACCAGCGTATTGCCGATGAGCAACCGGCTGCCGTCGTCGGAGGTGGTGAACAGCCGGTAGATGCCTTCGACCGGCACCGAGAGATGGCCGGTGAAGACGAAGCCGAAGCGATCGTTCTGGGTGCGCGGCTGCAACTGGAACACACCGACCGCGCGCGCGCCCGTCGCAACCGGAACCAGCGTGTCGAGGGTGGTCACGGTGGTCAGGTTGGAGTGGTGGTAGTAGGCGAAGGTGACGCCGGGCACCGGATCGATCACCACATCCGGCGCTCGCGCCGCCTGTGCGGTGAGCACAAAGGTGTCGCTCGCGGACAGCAGACCGTCGGACACCGTCACCGTGATCGTCGCCGTACCGGTCACTCCGGGAGTGCCGCTGACCGCAACCGTGCGCGCCGTGCCGGTGCCACCGAGCACGATGTTCGCTGACGGCACCAGCGCCGCATTCGAACTGCTGGCCGACACGGTCAGCAGGGCGAGCGCGGTATCGATGTCGCCCACGGTGAAGGCCAACGCCGCGGTGGACCCACCGGGCAGCACGGTCTGATCGACCGTGTCGCTGATGGTCGGACGGTCGTTGACCGGGTTGACGGTGAGGGTGAGCCGATCGAAGGCGGAGGTGGTGCCGTCCGCCACGGTGATGGTGATGAGCGCGCTGCCAAACTGGTTGGCCGCCGGCGTGATCGTGACCGTCCGATTGGCGCCACTGCCGCCGAGCACGATCCGACTGATCGGCACCAGTACGGTGTTGCCCGATGCCACGGTCAGCGTCAGCGCCGTCGCCGCCGACTCGGCATCGCCGATGGTGAAGGGGATGGCGCCGGTGTTGCCATCCTCGCTGATCGTGCGATTGGCGATGTCGGTGATCGTCGGAGCATCGTTGACGGCGTTCACGGTCAGGACGAACGCAGTGTTCGCCGTGCCGCCGCGGCCGTCGTTCACGGTCAGGGTGATGGTGGCCGCGCCGCTCTTGTCGGCGGCCGGCGTGATGACCACGATCGAGCCGACGACCGCAGCGCTGGCGATCAGGCCAGGGACGCTCTCATTGGTGACGGACGCCGACGTATTCAGGGCGTCGCCATCGAGGTCAGCGACCACGAAGGGAATGGTCGCGACCGTGTCCTCCGCTGTCGTCTGGGCCGCGATGAGCGCGATGGTCGGCGCGTCGTTCACCGCCGTCACGGTGAGGACGAACGCGGTGTTCGCCGTGCCGCCTTGGCCGTCGTTCACGGTCAGGGTGATGGTCGCCGTGCCGCTCTTGTCGGTGGCCGGCGTGATGACCACGGTCGAGCCGACGACCGCGGCGCTGGCAATCAGGCCGGGAGTGCTCTCATTGATGACGGACACCGACGTGGTCAGGGCGTCGCCATCGAGGTCAGCGACCACGAAGGGAATGGTCGCGACCGTGTCCTCCGCTGTCGTCTGGGCCGCGATGAGCGCGATGGTCGGCGCGTCGTTCACCGCCGTCACGGTGAGGTCGAACGCGGTGTTCGCGGTACCGCCCTGACCATCGTTCACGGTGAGGGTGATGGTCGCCGTGCCGGTCAGATTGGCGGCTGGCGTGATGACCACGGTCGAGCCGACGACCGCGGCGCTGGCGACCAGGCCAGGGACGCTCTCGTTGGAGACCGCCGAAGTCGTGGTCAGGGGGTCGCCATCGACGTCGCCAACCACGAAGGGAATGGTTGCGACCGTGTCTTCTTGGGTGACCTGGGCGGCAATGGACGCCATGGTCGGCAGGTCGTTCACCGCTGTCACGGTGAGGTCGAACGCGGTGTTCGCGGTACCGCCCTGACCGTCGTTCACGGTCAGGGTGATGGTCGCCGTGCCAGTCAGATTGGCGGCTGGCGTGATGACCACGGTCGAGCCGACGACCGCGGCGCCGGCGATCAGGCCAGGGACGCTCGCGTTGGAGACCGTCGCACTCGTGGTCAGGGTGTCGCCATCGACGTCGCCAACCACGAAAGAAACGGTCTTCGCCGTGTCCTCAGCGGTGACCTGGGCCGTCGGGGGGGCGATGGTCGGCGTATCGTTCACGGCATTCACCGTCAGCAGAAAACTGCTGGTCGCCGACAGCGTCCCATCCGAGACCGTCACCGTGATCGTCGACGAGCCCGAACGGTTGGCGGCTGGAATGACGGTCAGGACGCGATTCGCGGCAGCGCCACCGATCAGCAGATTTGCCACCGGAACCAGGACGGAGTTGGTGGACGTCGCGGTGACCGTCAGCGCTGTGGCCGGCGTCTCGGCGTCGTTGATGGAGAAGGCGAGCGCGGCGGTGGAGGTGTCCTCGTTGATGATCTGCGCGGGGATGGCGGTGATCGTGGGAGCGGTCGTCGTCGGGGCATTGCTGAAGCGGATGGCCGAGTTGTTGGTGAGCAGCCGGCTGCCATTGAAGCTGAACCGCGTGGCCCGTGTGCCCGTGCTGTTCTCCACGCCGACGGTCGCTGCCCGACCGGCGCCGACGCCGGTCAGGGTGGGGCGGACCTCGACATACTGCATGGTGATGTCGTTGGACGTTTCGTGGAGCAGCACCTGGAAGGTGAAGCCGTTCGTCTTGGATGAGAAATGCGGCACCTTGGTCCAGGTCACCACCAACCGGCGATTCGGCGCCGCACCGTTGGTGCCGATCGAGATCTTGGCGCCGGTTTGCGGCGGGAAGAGGTCGCTCCACAGCGGGCAGATGATGCCGTTGGGGAGTGCAGATGAAGGCAGGTCGACGTTGGCGAAGTTCGTCAATCCCGCGGCGGTGAATCCGATCAGGCCGTTCGATCCGATGAACACCTGGCTGACCGGGCGACCATAGAACGCGAAGGCGAAGGGGATGGTCTGGCCGGTGCTGACCGCGTCATCGCCGAAGGCGCCGGTGGCGTGGCCGACGGGATCGATGAAGGCGATGGCCGGGGTGGTGATCGTGTAATCCGCGCCCACGGCCACGGTGATCGGAATGGCGGTGCTGCCTGCCCCACCGCTGGCGTTGGTGACGGCGATCGATCCTTGATGCAGACCCAGGGGCAAGGCGGCGGTGGCCGCATTGGTGGCGAGCGTCAGGACGAACGAACCAGCGGGCGCCAGTACTGTGCCCGAGCTGCCCAGGGTGACCCAGGGGACGTCGCTGGTCGCGGTCCAGGTCAGGCTGGTGTCCGACAGATTGGCGATGGTGAGCGCCGGCGGTCCGGGTGGGAAGGGTCCGCCAGGGGGCCCATCCAGATCGATGCGTCCGCCCGGCACCGACACCAGCAGGTCGCTCGGCACGGTCGTATCCGCCTGCGTGCCCAGCGTGGACCCATCGCCTGGCACCGTGGCATTGGGGCCGATCCCGCGCTTGGCGAAGGCACCCCACAACGCACGCAGATTGGCTCCGCCACTGCCCACGACGTCAGCCTGCAGGATGGCATCGCGGGCCTGGATGAAGGTCGGGAAGGATGGCGTCAGTTTCAATCCATCGGTGACCAGGCGCAGCGCCAACTCGTTGCCGGCGAAGCCATGCTTGTTCACCAGCGCGCAGCGCATCTCCCACAGGATGGTGCACCAGACCTCGCCGACGTCATGCACCTCGCTGCGGCTGTTGAGCGCGGCCAGGGTCAGGGGATTGCGTACCGGATCGCTGGTATACGGGACCGAACGGATCCCGCGGAAGTAGTTCTGCACCACGTAGGAGCCGACTGGATAATTTCCATTCACGTCGTCACCGGCCTGGCTGAGCAGGGCGATGGCGATGAAGTCCGACCAGCCCTCGCCCATGCCGCCGCCTTGCGACGTGACCAGGCTGCCGTCGCCACCGCCAACCAGACGCGTGCTCATCCCGTGAGCGTATTCGTGGAGGATGATCGAGGCGTCGAAGTCGCCGTCGCGATCAGGCGTGGGCGCCGTGAAGTTGAACATCTGCATGCGGGCGGGCACGCCATCGGGCGGGGTCGAGAAGTTGGCGTTGTTGACGCCGCTGCCGTCCTGCGCCTCAGCCCGGACCGGATCCCCGCCCAGTCCGCCATTGCCGAAGTTGTTGACCTGGAAATTGCCGGCCGATTCCGTGAATCCGAGCTGGTACAGCCGGTCGTGGGCGAAGTTGCACCAGTAGAAAAGATTCACCACCGCCGCTTTGCGATAATCCGCACCGGTGGGGGCGAGAGCGAGATCGAGCGGGAAATCGAACGTCAGCGGCGAACCGCTGCCGGTGGGACGACCGCTGTCGGGACTGTTGTCATTATTGATGTCGAGGTAGGCGTCGACGTTGTTGCCCTTGGTCTCGGTGCCGGACACCCAGCCATCCGGTGACGCGGTGGCGTCGATCGAATCCAAGGTGATCAGATCACGCGGCACCTCTGGCGGTTCGAGTCCGCCTTCACTGGCTGTCGCCCGACCGGGCAACAGTGGTCGCGGACTTTCCTTCGGCCAGGCGAAGCAGCGCAGCGCCATCGTGGCTGCCAGGCTGGAAGTGCCTGCTGCCGGGCCGAGGGCTGACGGTGCGGCCGCGCCATCCCCGGCCACCAGACCGGCCGGTGCCCGCCGGGCCTGTAGCCGCGCTGGTCCGACGGCCTTGATGGGCGCCGGCTTGGCGCCGGGGCCTTGGTCACCCATGCGGGTGATGACGGTCAGGACGCGGTCGAGACGCACCGCGCCGGTCACGGCGTCGACCAGGGTCCGCCGCATGAGCTGGTCATGCGCACCGGTGTGGCAGATGTCCCAGCACAGCACCAGGGCGCCATTGACCGGCAGCCAGGACAGCCAGGTGTAGGCTTCATCGCGCAGTCCATCAGCCGTCAGGCGTTGGCGTCGGGTGGCATCGCCCGGCAGGGGGGCCGTGCTGACCGCCGCCGGGCCGGACTCGCCCCCGGCTGCCATGATCGCGGTGATCAGCGCCGCGCCGGCATCGATAAACGGCGCGATCACCACCGGGACCTTCAGCTCGCCGCGCGCTCCGGCATGACTGAAGGCGATCACCGCGCCGTCGCCGGCCTGGTTGGCGACCATCACCGCGCCGAACACCGCGATGCCGGACACTTCGCGTTGCCACACCGTGGTGCGCAGTCCGCTGTGCGCAGACGTGCCATCGCGGGTCATACGGGAACGCTCGATCAGGTCGCGACCGCCGCCGATCAGCGCGCGGTAGTCATCCAGAAAATCTCGCAGGTTGGCGTGGGCATCCGCCGGCTTCCTGGCGCCATCGCGGGCGTCCGGTCGGGTCAGACGATGATTCAGGCCGGCAACGCTGAACTGCTCAGCAGTCCTGGTGACGCGCACACCGGGGACGCGCGCTTTCAGGCGGGCAAGAGCGGCATCGGCTTCCTCTCCGGCGGTAAGCGCGAGGGCGCCGAGGCAGAGCAGCAGGCATGACCAGGATCGGGCGGGGGATTTGAGCATCGTGCATCCAGTGCGGTGTTGGCTTGCCGCGGTCGGGTGCGAGCAGGCGGATGATTACCGACAGTGGATCCGTCCGTGTGACTCCCTTGAGCATGGGTTCGGCGAAGTATCCATGAAGCAGACTGATTCGATCGCGTTGCGTCGGTCCGATCTTCGACTGGCAGGCAACCGCAGGTGGCGCCGTGATCAGCGCCACGGGATGCCATTGGGGGCTTCAGCCCAGGGACAGGGCGTGGGTGCGTCGAACGCCCGGCACCAGAAACCGGCTCAACCGGCGCGACGCAGCCGGCGCCGGCTGGCGCCGGCCTGCGGCCGTTCGCGGCCGGTGACGTTGCCGGCGCGGCCGGTGCGGCGGGTGGTGCCGCCGCCGCTGCGGCGGGTGGCGGTCGGCGCCGCTGGGCTGCGCGAGAGCTGGACGATGCCGACCAGCACCAGGACGCCACCGAGGGCGGCCAGCGCCCAGGTGCTGTTGGTGCCGCGCATCACGAAGTGACCGCTGACCCCTCCGATGATGAACAGCGCGCCGATGATCAGGTTGCCCATAGCCGACAGTCGTCTCCTCCGCCGTCACCGGCGGCATCCGTTTAGGAACCCGCTCTGCCGGTACAACCGGCGATGACCGGAAGCGCTACACGTCCACCCAGCGCAGGACATCAGTGGCGATAGGGGAGCAGCCTTGGGCCTTGGCGACAGCGGTGGTCTCTCCGGGATGTGGTCGGGGATGGTGCGCAGGTGGGCCTGAGGCGATCCGGCGGATCGTCTGCTAAGATTCGCCGTCAGTCGGTGAACAGGGGTATGCTTCCCGGCATAGCTACCGACGTGGATGCCTTGGTAGCCGCGGCATTGGCGGGCAATGACCGGGCTTTTCGTGCGCTGTTCGACGCCACCTATCGGGAGGTCCGCCTATTCGTCGGCGCTCGCGCCGCGTCGCTGGATCTGATGGATGAGGTGGTCCAGGCCACCTACGTGATCGCCTTCGAATCGCTCGCTCGCTACCAGCCCCCGGGCAAGGTGCTCGGCTGGCTGAAAGGCATCGCCCGCAACCGTCTGCTGCAAGAGGTGGATCGGCGCGGTCGGCTGGAGCCCATCCAGAACGCGCCCGAGCATCTGGAGCCGGTGGTCGAGGACGATCTGGGTCCGCGCCTCCAGAAATGCATCCAGGGGCTCACCCCCACGGCACGGGTCCTGCTCGATCTGCGCTACGATCAGCGCATCCCGGTGCAGGGCATCGCCGAGCGGCTCGGACGCACAGCGGGTTCGGTCTCGGTCTCACTGCATCGCCTGCGCAAGGCCCTGGCCGACTGCCTGGGGTCGGAGGTGATGGACCATGGCTGACGACGACGATGCCGTGGCTGTGGAGGCGGCGCTCGATGGCGATGCGTCCGCCCCCATCGGCGATCCGGCGCAGGCGATGGACCTCCAGCGCCAGCGACGCGTCCATCTCCTGCTGACCGCCTACCTGACCAGCGCTGCGCCCGAGCAGGTCTATGCCTCCATCCGCGCGTCCACCTCGGGCAGTCGCCGCGAGCGCATTGCCGAAGCCATCGGCGAACGCGTCGGCCGACCCATGCGCCATCCCGGCTGGCGTTGGCCGGCGCTGTGGCCCACCGGACTGATCGCCGCCGCGGCGGTGGTGCTGGCATGCGGACTGTGGTTCGGACGCCCCGCTGCGCCTGCGCAACCGGAAACGTCGACGGCGATCCGTCTGGCCACGGCGCCGTCCGGCGTGCTGGTGCAACGCGCCGGCAGGCTGGTGGCGGCGGTCCCAGAACTGGAGCTGGAAACGGGGGACACCATCGAGTCGCCCACCGACGGGGCCGAAATCGTCTACGCCGATGGCAGTCGTTTCCGCCTGGCAGCCGGGACGCGGTTGTTGCTGCAAGGCGATACCGGCGGCAGACGTCTGCGCCTCGCTGCCGGACTGGTCACCGCCAGCGTCGCACCACAACCCCCCGGCAAGCCGCTGGTGATCGCCGGTCGGCATGGACAGGCCGAGGTGGTCGGCACCGCTTTCACTTTCGCTGAGGACGAGATCGGGACGCGGCTGCACGTCGACCACGGCCTGGTGCGTCTGTCGGCGAGCGGCGCCGCGCTGCTGGTGGCAGCCGGCACGCAGGCGCTTGCCGTCCGCGACCGTCCACCAGAGGTCGCCTCGGCGTTGACCAGCAACGCCTGGGCCGTGCGCATGACCGATGTCTGCGATCTGGCCGATGCCTGGGGTCTGAAGACCGGACGCGACACGGAACTCACCCTGGTCCACGACCGTCCCGCCACCGGGACGGCGTGCCTGCGCCTGGACATCCGTCGCGGTGATGACCAGCCGAATTGGGGCACCCGCGGACGGCTGCTGACGCTGCGCGCGGATGATCGCGCCCTGCGCTTCCAACTGCGCGTCGAACGCGCCGAACCGGGGGCGGAGATCGTCGTGCAGGTGCATGAGGCCGACCATGGCGTGCAGGTGCTGGCGCAGTGGCCCGTGGCCGCGAGCGCGGGATGGCGCACCGTCGTGGTTCCGATTCCACCGCCTGAACGCCGCATCCTGACGTCTGAACCCCACCGCGTCGCCTGGCAGCCGGAACGCGTGCAAAGCGTGTTCATCGGCGCCCGCTTCGCTGCGCTCACGGTGTGCGTCGATCAGTTCGACGTGCTGGAGGGTCGCTGACGTGCGCAGCCCGTCGGCCACCGCGTCAACGTCCGGCGCTGCTCCAGCGCTCCCGTCGCGATCGCACCCAAGTTCCCGCTTCCGTCACCCCGCATCAGGACCACCGACCGTCATGCGCACGCTCGCACCCGCCCTCTTCGTCCTGCTCGCCATCGGCTCGTTCCTGGGCGCCGCCGAAGGCCGTTTCACCACCAATCCGAACCCGACCATCAGCGGAACTCTGACCGCCATCGACGCCGCCATTCCGACCATCACGGTCAAGAACGACAGTGACGGCAAAGAGCTGGTGATGATCTTCAATCACCACTCCAGCGTCACCATTGACAACGCCAACGCCGGCATCGCCGATCTGAAAGTCGGTGACAAGGCGTTCATCCGCTTCGAGAAGACCATCGCCAAATCGGTCAGCGTCATGCGCAGGTACGTCCTGCCGCAGGGCAAATGACCTCCTGCCCTCACCGCCGGATGCACGCCAGGGGTCACGCCACCGCGCTGCTGCTGGCGCTGGCAGGGGCGATCACGGCCGGCGAGGCCGGCGCCAAGCCGGCGTTCGAATCCGAGATCAGGCCGCTGCTGGCGAAGTACTGCCATGAATGCCACGGCGACGCCAAGGCGAAGGCCGGGATCAATCTGGCGCTGCATAAGACCATCGCCGATGTGCAGCGTGCTGGCGATCGCTGGCAGGAGGTGTTGCGCGTACTGGAACAGGGCGAGATGCCGCCCAAGACCGCGGCCCAGCCCTCGCTCGATGAGCGGCAGAAGCTGGCGCGCTGGATCGATCAGACCCTGGACGCGATCGACGGCGGGGTACGCGATCCCGGGCACGTCGTCCTGCACCGGCTCAGCCGCCATGAATATGACAACTCCATCCGCGATCTGCTCGGCGTCGACACCCGGCCGTCCGAGCGCTTTCCCGCCGACGCCGGCGGTGGCAGCGGCTTCGACAACAATGCCGACACCCTGTTCATCCCGCCGCTGCTGATGGAAAAACTGCTCGCGGCGGCGGCTGAGGTCATCGCTGCGGCAAAGCCGGAACGCCTGGTCATCGCCCAGCCGGTGGACGACAAGCCGAAGAGCCGGCGCGATGCGGCGCGTATCAGCATCACCGCCCTGGTGCGACGCGCCTACCGCCGTCCGCCGCTGGCCATGGATGTCGAACGCGTGCTCACCGTCTTCGATCAGATCGAGCGATCGGGAGCGACCTTCGAGCGCTCGCTGCGCAGCGCCATGAAGCTGGTGCTGGTCTCGCCGAATTTCCTCTTCCGCGTCGAAGCGACGACAACGGGTACGCAGCCCAGCGAGATCGACCACTACGAGATGGCCGCGCGGCTGTCCTACTTCCTGTGGTCGTCGATGCCCGACGAGGAATTGTTCACCCTGGCCGCAGCCAAGAAGCTGCACGATCCGCTGGTGATCGAGCAGCAGGTCATGCGCATGGTCGCCGACGCCAAGGGGAGTGCCCTGGGCGAGAGCTTCGCCAGCCAGTGGCTCCAGACCGAACGGCTGGCCACCGGCAGCGGGCCAGACCCCAAGCGCTTCCCGGAATTCACCGCGACGCTGCGCGCCGCCATGGCGCAGGAGCCGGTCGCCTTCTTCAACGCTCTGGTGCGTGAAGATCGCAGCCTGCTGCACCTGATCGACAGCGACTACACCGTCGTCAACGGTGACCTGGCCGCGCACTATGGCATCGCCGGGGTCAGCGGTGCGGATTGGCGCGAGGTCAAGCTGCGCGACGCCAACCGCGGCGGGGTGCTCGGCATGGCCGGCGTGCTGGCGGTGACCTCGCAGACGCTGCGCACCAGCCCGGTGGCGCGCGGCAAGTGGGTGCTTGAGCAGATCCTCGACGCGCCGCCACCACCACCGCCTGCGAACATTCCCGCACTGGCCAAAGAGGAGCCGACGAAGGGTGAGCACAGCCTGCGTCAGCGGCTGGAGGCGCATCGCGCCAACCCGACCTGCGCGTCCTGCCACGACCGCATCGATCCGCTGGGCTTCGGTCTGGAGAACTTCGACCCGCTCGGTCGCTGGCGCACCACGGACGGCGCCGGCAAGCCGATCGACGCCACCGGAACGCTGATCACCGGCGAGCGTTTCAACGGACCGGCCGAGCTGCGTCGGCTGCTGCTCGCGCGCAAGGATGCCTTCGCCCGCACCATGGTCGAACGCATGCTGTCCTACGCCCTGGGCCGCGGCATCGCGGTCGGCGACCGGGTGACGGTGAAGGAGATCCTCGCCACGCTGGCGCGCAAAGGTTACGGCGCCCGACTGCTGATGGCTGAGATCGCCAAGAGCCATCCCTTCCGTTACCGCCGCCCTCAGACGCCAGTCACGCTTACCGTCAAACCGGACCGCGCCCCATGAGCAGCCGCCTGCCGATCCTCTCGCGTCGCACCGTCCTCAAGGGGATGGGCGTCGCCATCGCCCTGCCGCTGCTGGAAGCGATGGTGCCCAGCGCACTCTTCGCCGGCGACCCACGCGTCACGCCGCAGAAGAAGGCGATCCGCTTCGGCGTCGTCTACATGCCCAACGGGATCAGTCCCAAGCACTGGGACCCCCCGACCCCCGGGTCGCTGACCACGCTGTCCCCGATCCTGGCGCCACTCGCCGCGCTGCGCGGCGAGATCCTGGTGCTGAGCCAGCTCTGGCACAAAGGCACGGTGCATAAGGAGGGCCACTTCACCAAGGAGGGGTCCTTCCTCACCGGCGGCACGGTGGATCCCGCCCGCACCAACTGCGGAGGCATCTCCGTCGATCAGTTGGCGGCGAAGCTGATCGGCCACGCGACGCGACTGCCGTCGATCGAACTCGGCACCATGGACACCGAGAAGGGCATCGACAAGGCATCGGGCATCCCCCACATCTACGGTGGGCACATCGCCTGGAGCTCGCCTTCGACGCCAGCGCCCAAAGAGATCGACCCGCGCCAGGCTTTCGATCGTCTGTTCTCCGCCGGCGTCAGACTCCCCACGCCGACCACGGCCACCGTCCCCGCAAGCGGCGGTGGCGTCGAGGACGCGAGCATCCTCGACGCGGCCTTGCAGGACGCCACGGCGCTGCGCCTGCGCCTGGGCGTGGTCGATCAGCGCAAGCTCGACGAATACCTCAGTTCGGTGCGCGACATCGAGCGCCGGATGAAGCGCGACTCCAGACCGGCAACGGCGCCGGCGCCGCTGGATCAGAACGCGGGCAAGGTACGGGCGACGCTCGCCGGCGATGTGGCGAAGTTCAATCCGTTGGATGTCCAGCCCGCGAACTATGCCGAACGCGTCCGGCTGATGCTCGACATCATGGTGCTGGCATTCTGGACCGACTCGACCCGGATCGCGACCTTCATGGTCGGCAATGGATCCAACAGCCGGAATTTCTCCTTCGTCGACGGCGTCACCGGCCGTCACCACGACCTCTCCCACCACGAGAACAACAAGGACAAGACCGAGCAGTACAAGCGCTGCAATATTTGGTTCGTCCAGCAGTTCGCCTACCTGCTCGGCAAGATGCAGGCGATCCGCGAGGGTGACGCGACCCTCCTCGACAATTCGATGCTGCTGTTCGGATCCGGCATCCGAGACGGCAATACGCACGATGTCCATGATCTGCCGGTGGTGCTCGCCGGCCGCGGCGGCCGGACCATCCAGCCCGGCCGGCACATCGTGTTCAAGAAGGACACCGCGCTGTGCAACCTGCACGGCGAGATCCTGAGCCGACTCGGCATCGTGGTGGACCGTTTCGGTGACAGTGACGGATCGCTGCCAGAGCTGGCGAAGGCGTGAGGCGCGCGGGCGGCGTCACTCGTCCTTGTCGTCGGTCTTGATCCTCTTAAGCAGCCCGGTGACCGTGGCGCGATCGCCGGACCAACCATTCGCGGGCTGGGTGGCGAGGGAGGCGGGATGCCGGCCGGTCATGACGCCGGTGACGTGGAACTGCGTGAAGCGGGCGCTGGCCAGACGATCGAGGTTCGGCGTGACCGCGTAAAGATTGCCGTAGCACGCCAGGTCACCGGACCCGAGGTCATCTGCGAGGAAGAATGTGCCAACCAGGGAGCAGCTCATCGTGGCCGTGAGGAAGTCGGTACCCAGCGTGCCTCGCGTCGCCTGGCGCCGTGATCCTGGGCTGTCCGAGACCTACCTGCCCAGCTTCTCAAGAATGTTGCGCGTGATGCGGACGACCATCGGATCGTTGCCGCGCAGGCCGTGGGCCCAGTCCGTGGTGCCGACGCTGATCACGGTGCCGCCGCGCGTGTAGGTGCCCAGCACCGCGTTGCCTTGACGGCCTTTCTCCCAGCGCTCGTACCAGTCGCTGTCGTCGGGATGCCAGATCGCCGGAGCGGTGCCGAGGATCTCGAAGGTCTTCGGCGTACCATCGCGTCCGGTCGGGAAAGGCAGGCCATCCCGCCACTCGATCTCGCAGCCGTCGCATTCATAGCCGACGATGGTGTCCTTGCCGCCAAACTCATCGCCGCGCTTCAGGCCGGTGCCGTTGAAGATCCAGTGATCAGGGCGCTGGACCGCGAACGCCGCCGAGGCGTTCATCAACTGTCCGTGGCTGCGGTGGTAGCCGCCCCACAGGAACCCGGTGCCGGTCATCTGATTTTCCGGGCGCGCCACCAGGTGATGGCTCCACAGGGTGCTCAGTAGTTTCAGATCACCGCCGGCGAAGAGCGGGTCCTCCTTGAACGCCTGTTTCCAGCAGGTGAAGGCGTTGCCGCCCTCCTCATTGCGGATCTGCCAGCAGCAGGTGTTGCCACTGAAAAAGGCGGCGTGTCCACCACCGCCGATGAAGCCTTCGAGCGCGTCGCGCATCGGCGCAGACCAGTATTCATCATGTCCGACCGAGAGGACGAGCTGGTAGGACTTGAGCAGCTCCGGGCGGAATTCGAGATCGTTGTTGGTCGCGAAGTCGAGGGCGAAGCCGTTGCTCTCGGCCCAGGCAACGAAGGGGAGCTCCCAGGTGGCGAACTGACTCGCTTGAGGCCGCTGGATTGAGACGCGGCGCCCCTGCACCTTGTCGCGGGCATGGTAGGCATAGACGCTGGTGCCTCCCCAGTTGTTGTACGCGTTGTAGGTGTTGGTCGCCAATTGGAGGAGGATCCGGGAGCCCCGCCCCGGCTGGCGCGCTCGCACGACGAAGAAGGCGTTGGACTCTGCCGTACGCCGGCCGCGGCGGACGAACTGTCCGCCGTTGTCGGAGACGCTGATGCGGACGTTGTAGTAGCCGGACTTCCATTCCGGCGGGATCGTGAACGTGAATGCGACCGGCCATCCGCAGCCGTGGGACGAGGCGTTGTCGGGAATGGCATGTTCACCGACTTTCACGCCCTCCTGGCGCAGAACGCTTTCGACCACGGCGCCGACGCGGGTGATCTCGATCGCGACCGTGGGGCTGCTGCTGGAAACATGCAGCCGGACTTCATCGCCCGCCTGGGCGCTCCACACGCTGGGGTAGCCTTCCACGAAGATCGGCTGGTCTGGTGGCACGACGGCCAGCGCACCGCACAGGAGGATGGTCATCAGCACCGCGACTCTTGTGAGCGACCGGAGTCGGTTGACCAGCCGAATGTGCCACGATGGCCGTGGGAGCATCTGACAGCCAGCCCGGGACCGCGAGCACCCCGAACGGTCCTGATCAGCGCGCGGTTGGCGGTCGTTCCATGGTGATCCGCCGCATCAGCACCTGGTCGGAATCGATGGTCACGGTCTTGGCGCTGATCGCGCCATCGCTCCAGCGCACGGTCAGGGTATAGGCGCCGGCCTCACGGATGGCCAGGCAGCTCGGCCCGGAGGACCAGCTACCGGCGACGCCGTTGCCGCCGCACTCGCGCCGGGCCACCAGGCGGCCCTGCTGGTCGGTGACGCGCAGGCTGGCGCCGATGGCGCCGCGCGCTCCGACGAGATCGACCGCAAGCAGACGCGCCTTGGCGACCTTGGTGAGGTAGAGGACGGCGCTCTCGTCGAGATTGGTGCGCAGCTTCAACGACTCGTTGATGAGCAGGCGCACGTGGCCGTCGGTGCCGCCCAGCAGCAGATCGACAGCGCCGTCGCCGTTGACATCCCCGGCCGCCACGCCCCAGGAGCCGCCGCCATGACCGGCCGCCGGGAAGATCTGGTCGTCCTGCTTCATCGGACGCATGAAGGATCCGTAGCCGCGATTGAGATGACAGACATCGGACACGTCGGCTGCACCGGAGGCGGTATAGATATCGCTGTTGCCATCGGCATCGAGATCCTCGGCCAAGGTCCACAACTGGCGGGAGGAATACTCCGAGGTCTCGTTGCAGGCGCCGATGTAGTCGAGCACGCGCTTCTGCTCGGGCACCAGCAACGAGAAACCGCCATGCCTCGGTACCAGCACGCTCAAAGCAGCGGTCTGCCAGAGCGGGCCGATGACCGCTCCGCCGGTGCGGCCGCCATCATCGGCGGGGGCGCATTCCAGCTCTGGCGTGGTCACGGGATGGAAGCCGCCGTCCTTGCCGCGCAGCAGCAGGAGGGGGCGGCGGGCGCCGAGGAACAACGCGCAGCCGCCGTGGCCATCCCAATCCTGGACCGCGGTGATCATGCCGGGTTGACCGCCGCCGTAGTCCGGCCGGTCGAGACCGAGCCGCGACGTCGCGTCGGTGAATGGCGCGTCCGCCTTGGCGGGATTCCGCAGGACGCGCGGGCCGGTCGCGGTGCCGGCGAGCACATCCGGCCAACCATCGCTGTCGACATCAGCGAAGGTTGCGCTGAGCAGGCCGGCGATCGGCGGCAGCCGTGCGCTCGGCATGAAGGCCGTTGCGCTCCGCTGCCACAGCACGCCGTCCAGGAGGAGCGCAGTCCGGCCGCTGCCGTCCACATCGGCCATCGCCACGCTCGACGCGGCGGTGATCCCGGCCAGTCCGAGCGCGGCGGTGGCATCGGCGAAGGCGAGGTCGTCACGCTGGAGCCAGGCGCGCACGCCGCTCTCCGAAGTCGCGATCGCGTCCAAGCGGCCATCGCCGTCGAGATCGACCAGGGCGACGCCGCGCGACGCTTTGGTGAAGGCTCCGAGTTCACGCGCCAGACGGAATTGCATGGCGGGCTTGGCGGGAAAGAAATCCCGTCCGGCCGCGATGTCCGCCATGAGTTCAGCCAGCCGGGTCGCGCTGCCGTTGAAGATGCCGCCCATGCTGTTGGGATCGCCGATCTCGTTCCATTGCCATTGATCCGGTTTGGACAGTTCCGACATCCTGCCCAGGTACCAATTGCCGGCGCCGGCGTAGCACAGCAGTTCCTCCTCGTGTCCCTTGCGCTTCTTGCCCACGAAGGCGACCAGGATCTGTCCGACGCCCAGGCTGAACAGCGCCTGATCGGCGGCGTCGCCGACCTGGATGCGCACGTCGGTGGGTGCGAAGGCGCCGGTGGTCACCGCGGTCACGCGCGCGGTGATCTGCTTCTCCTTGGGATCGACCGCCGTGACGCGCAACGTGAGGACGGCGTGATGCTTCTTGGTCTGGTCGATCGGCTGGTCGAAGGGATTGATCACGGCGAAGCCGGGTGGCGTCACCGTGACGAACACCAGGAGGAGCGCGAGCAGGCGCGCGGCCATGGCCCGGATGGGACGACGAACGGTCATGAACAGCTCCTTGGTCGGGCAGTGACCGACGCCGGCATTGGAATCGGGATACATCGGATTCCCGCGCTGGTGGCTGGCGCTGTGACTGAGGCGTCAGCCCCTCGGCCAACGCAGCCTGCTCGGGTCACTCGGTTTTCACCGGTGCCGTGATCGCCGGGATGGCTGGCGAGGCGATGATCGCCCGCCACCGGGACGCATGAGGCACCGCACGTCTGCTGGATGACCAAAAATTAGTGTCTGATCAAACGATTGCACAACAAATTCCTGCCCGCCTGTCCTGTGACCGGGGCCTGCGCCAGTCACGGGATCGGTCACGGGGTCGGTCACGGGCTGGGCACGGCGTTGCGATGGACGGGTGACGTCGCCAGAACGACCCGCTCACCGCGGGCGGCTGGATCAGGGTCTGCTGCACCCACGACGTGCGTGGTGTGGGCCGATCAGCTCACTTCTTCGCTGTGGCGCTGCGCGCAGTGGCGACGTCCTGCTCGACGCTCTTGCGAAACCGCGCCCAGGAAAAGGGCTGTCCGGTATGCACCAGCGAGACCTCGGGGTGGACGGGGGAGGTGATGGCGATGACCTCGTCCCAGCGCTTGAGCGCGCTTTCCAGATGCTGGATCGCCTTGGCCTGCTGGGTCGCCTCGCCGGTGGCGCGGAAGAGGGCCAGGGCGACGCCGCCGCGCAGCTTGTCGGCGAAATACCGGCTGAGCGCGGCCCAAGCGCGGATATCAGCGAGTTCGAAGGCGATGGCATCGGTGCGCTGGGCCAGCGGCGCGATGCGCCGGAGCGCGTCGTCGGCATCGCGCTCAAGAGCATCGGCCAATGCCAGCGGGGTGAGCTGGTCGGCCGTCGCCGACCGCCCTTTCTTGGCCAGATCGACGAAGGCGCCGATCGCCAGGTAGGTCGGCTCCAGCGGGGTCACGCTGATCAGTTCGTCGACGCTGATGAAGGGATCGCCGCCGCGTCCCGCCGAGATGAATCCTTCGGAATAGAGCGTGTTGTCCCACGACGAATTCATGTACGAGGCCAGGCGCAGCGGCATGCGACTGACCGCGGTGTAGGCGGGTTGCAGCGCCGCCCCGGTACCGGCGCCATAGCGGGCATCGAAATCGGCGACGAACACCGCATCGGGCGTCTCGGGGTCGTAGAGCAGGCGACCCCACTGCCGGTAGAAGAGCCACTGGCGCTCGAAGCTGTAGCGCCAGGTACGGCGGGCATCGGCGACGCTCAGGTAGTCGGCGGCGGGGATGTAGCATTCCGAGCCGATGAAGCAGCCAGCCACCCAGGGCTGGCTGTTGTTGCGCAGCATCGCGCGGATGAATCCCGGTTCGCCCCAGCGCAGCGCGAAGAAATCCTCGTTGCGCACCGTCCAGGCGATGCGGTAGGCGGTGGGGGGAGGGTTCCAGTATTCGTCGGCGATCCGCCCGCCGTGAACGATGCGCAGGATCGGCGTCGAGTGGCCGTGCGACCAGTTGTACTTCAGTTCGACCAGCGCCGGCTCGGGCAGCGCCATGGCCGCGATGGCGGCGGTGGTCATGCGCGACACCGCGCTGGTGGTGGAACCTCCCGAGTCGGTCCCCGCGGACAGCGGCGCGCGGTGGATGAATTTCACCCGACGGCGCGCGTCCTTCATGCCAGCGACGATGGTCTCGGTCAGCCAGTCCTCGCGCTGTCGCGGCGTCATGCCGCCCATGCGTTCGCCGAGGGTGATGCCGAGGCCGGTGAGATCCTCGTAGGTGTTGATGACCTGGGTGATCGATGAACGCGTGTAGCGCTTGACCAGGTCGGAGGTGTCGGCCTCGCCGAAGAACGTCTCCTGGCCGCCGTCGCCGTCGTTGCTCCAGGTCGCCACGTTGTGGGCGCGCGCAAAGGCGGGGGACACGAAGATGTTCCAGTTCACCAGATAGGTCTCGATGCCGCGTTCCTTGGCCATGCGGAACAATCCGCGCCAGAACGTCTGCCACTGCGCGAGCTCGGCGTCGGACAAGGCGCAGGCCTCGGGGAAATCCGGCAGGCGGACCATCAGGTGGAAGGGATGCATGCTCCACAGCGACAGCGCGTTGAAGCGGTTGGCCGCCATCATGTCGAGGAAGGATTCCCAGAAGACGAGATCGCGACAGGTGGCATCGTGCAATTGGAGCGAGGGATTCCGCCGATAGCTCATCCACGGCAGGTTGAACTTCAGAGCGCGGAAGGCGAGGCGCGGACGTGCGGTCCGTGGCGTCACCGTGGCCAGCGTGCCGCCGGCACGCACGTGGTCGGCGAGGTCGCCCAGGCCATACATCGCCCCCGTCGTGTGCTTGGCCACCACCGCCGTCACCATGCCGCCCCGGCATGACAGGCGGGCGATGCGATAGCCTTCCGGCCCGAGATCCGCGACTGATGGCGCGGACAGCCCGGACATCGACGGCTTGCCCTCGATCACCACCACCAGCCCGGGGACAGCGGTGCTGGCAGGATCGAGGCGGTCGATGCTGAGCTGGCGGAGGGCGAGGGCCTCACCGAGTTGGCGCAGGCCGAGATCGATGGCCACCGTCCCGACCGGCGCGAGCACGCCGACCGTCTCGCCAGCGCTGAGCAGGAGCATCCCGCCGACGATGATCGCCACCAGTCGTGCCCACCGTCCGGGCGACGGCCGCGGAGTGGTTGCACCGCAACCGGTGCCATCGCCGTCGATCTGCAATGATTTAACGACCACCACGCACCTCCGAGGTCGACGCCTGGGGGTATCGGAGTCGTCCGGGATCGGGTAACGCGATTGCCGAGACATGCAGGACTTAGTGGCTCATGCACCGGTATGAGCAACGGCTGGGCAGCGTCGGCGGTATGCGTGTCGTGTTGTCCCGCAGACGGCGCAACGCGGATCGGGCACGCTCACTACGCGCTGGTGGTGGCCTGCATCAGGGGGTCGCGCTCTGCTGCTGAACTGCTGCTGAACTGCGACGGCGGCACCGCCACCATTTCCTGGGAGTTCCCGCCATGACCCTGCCCTCCTGGTTGTTGTCCGTCGTCCTGGTCGTGCCGGTGGCAGCCGGCGAAAGCGGGTTGATCGGCAGTCGTGGCCCCGCGCCCGGGGTGTTCGCCACTCCGCTGAACGCCGCTGATCTTGCCGCAGCCCAGGACGTGTCCTGGCTCGACGGCCAGAGCACGCCGGTCGCCAGCATGGCCAAGGACAACCATCGCGCGCTGTGGACGCGCGGCGCCACCAGCAGCAACCAGGCCATCGCCTACGGCGAGGGCCGGTCGACCGGCGTCCGTCACCTGCGCCTGGCCTTCGCCCGCGAGATCGCGGTCGGTTCGGTCCTGGCATCCGGCAACGGCAACCTCGCCATCCTCAAGCCGGGCACCGACGGCTGGGGCGACCCCGGCGATGATCGCCAGTGGATCGCGGCCGAACGCCTCGACGGCGCGACGGTCAGCGCGACGCAGCCGACCACCGGCACGCTGGCGCTGTGGGTGCTGCCCCCAGGCAGCCGGACGCGTGCGCTGCGTTTCTCGCACCGGCCCGAGCCCACCGACACCGACTTCGCCGGCCAGCAAAGCGGGGTCTACGTCCTCGCCGGCCGCTACGCCAACGTGGCGCCGCAGGCGCGCGTCGCGGTCTCTGCCGGAGCCACCCAGGCCCACAAACTGATCGACGGTCGCGACAACAACTGGGGCACCTGGAGCAACGGCGATCCCGGCGCCGACCAGCCGGTGTCGCGTGAACGCCCGGTCGACATCGTCCTCGCCTTTCCGGCTCCGGTCACGCTGCGCGGCATCGGCACCTGGGCCTGTGGCGCCGAATCTGCTGAACTGGCCGCACTGCCCACCGCCCGTGCCATGCCCGCTTTCAACGACCCGGCCTGGAAGCCCCTGCGCGAGGCCAGTGGTCTCAACGACTGGTACCCCAGCACGCTGCGCGCGAACTGGCTCGATCTCGGTGCTGACGCCACCCTCGGCGGACTGCGCCTGCGGCTGACCGCGGCTGCCGACCCCAAGACGCTGCACCCCCATCAGACCAAGAATCCCAGGGACGGACGCCGGGTGTGGTTCGACGAGGTGATCGCGCTGATGCCGCTGGCTGAGCGGCCACTGCGCGATGCCATCCTTCCCGCCTGGCCGGTGACCACCGCGCATGCGCCGATTCCGGTGCCCTTCCACCTCGACCAACCGGGCCACGTCACCCTGGTGATCGAGGACACCGATGGTCGGCGCATCCGCAATCTGGTCGCCGACGCGCCCTTTCCCGCCGGCGACAACACCGCCTGGTGGGATGGCCTCGACGATCTCGGTCGTGACAGCGAGGCGGCCCGGCACGGGCTCTACCACGTCCCCGGTAAGTTGGTCGCCGCCGGCACCTACCGCGCGCGCGGCCTGTCCGGGCCGGAAATCGCGCTGCACTACGAATTCTCGCCCGACGACGCCGGTGAACCGCCCTGGTCGACCGCCGACAACACCGGCGGCTGGGGCACCAACCACACGCCACCGAGCTGCGCCGCCTTCGTCGCGGCCGAGCGCACCACGCTGAAGGTGCCGCTGGTGTTCATCGGCAGCTACGTCGCCGAAGGCGGCCACGGACTGTTCTGGGTCGATGGCGACGGTCGCAAACGTGGCGGCGTGGGTTGGCTGGGCGGAACCTGGACCGGCGCCGAGACGGTTGCGGCGGACAGCGGGCCCAAGGCCGATGTCAGCACCGCCATCTACGCCGCTTCCGGCTTCGGCGGCGAGGTGCGCTTCACCTCACTGACGCGCGAACTGACCGAACGCATCGTGCTGAAACTGACCGTGCTGACCCAGGCCTCCGCGGTCGCGAAGCCCAAGCCGGCGGGCGCGGCGGCAGAGCTCCAGACGATCACCGTCGACAGCACGCTGAAACCGGCGCAGGCCTGCCGGCTCGGCGATCTCGCCGCCCGCGATGGCCTGCTGGTGGCGAGCCTGCCGGCGATCGGCGAGCTGTGGTTCGTCGACACGGCGAGCAAGCGGCTGATCGCCCGCCTGGCGCTGCCGGCACCGTCCGGTGTCGCCTTCGCCGCCGATGGTGGCGTGCTCGCGACCAGCGGCGACCAGGTGGTGCGGCTCGCCCTGACCGAGCCCGAACTCGTCGCTGCGCGCGCCGCCAAAGGCGATGCGGTGATCCTGCGCCTGGCCAAGCCGGCCGTCCTGGTGCGCAACCTCGATCATCCCCGCGATCTCGGCGTGACGCCGGCGGGCGAACTGGTGGTCAGCGAATGGGGCATCCGCCACCAGGTGCGGGTGTTCCGCGGCGACGGGACGCCGGTGCGCAGCATCGGCAAGCCCGGTGCACCGACCACCGGACCCTACGATCCCGCCCATCTCAACCGACCGGCCGGTGTCGCCATCGACGACCGCGGCCGGCTGTGGATCACCGAGGCGAGTTCCCAGCCCAAACGGGTCGGGGTGTGGGGCAGCGATGGTGCGCTGCAACGCGCCTGGTACGGCCCCAGCCGCTACGGCGGCGGCGGCTCGCTCGACCCCTTCGATCGCACCCGCTTCCACAACGCCGGCATGACCTTCCGCCTCGACTGGAAGGCGGGCACGGTGGCGGTCGACCGCATCCTGTGGACCGATCCCGAGATGGTGGATGGCGAGCGCCCGCAGTTTCCACCCGACCGGCACGCCAGCGACGGCCTGCCCGAGTGTCCGCACCGGGTCGACGGCCGGCGCTTCTTCAGCAACTGGACCAACAGCAATCCGACCAATGGTTCCACCCTGGTGACGCTGTGGGAGGACCGCGACGGCGCGCTGCGTCCGATCGCCGCCATCGGCAGTCCCTGGGAGTGGCGTCTGCTCGCCTCGCCCGCCTTCGCGAGCTGCTGGCCATCCGGCGTGACCGCCGAGATGCGTCAGAAACCGAAACTGTGGTGCGCCTGGACCGACCGCGACGGCGATGGCGTGATGCAGCCCGGCGAAGTGACCATGCGCCCCGGCCAGAACGGTGGCATCACCATCCAGGGCGATCTTGCGCTGGTCATGCGTCTCGACGACCAGGTGGTGCGCATCCCGGCCACGGTCGGCAACGGCCCGGTCTCCTGGGCCTTCGCCGCACCCGAGATCCTGTCGGCAGGTGCGCAGGGTCCGGCCAGCTCGGGGGGCGACACCCATCTGCTGACCGCCGATCGACGGCTCTTCTCCTACCCGCCGCCGCAGCCGTTCAGCCGCTACAGCGTCGGCGGCGTTGGCGTTGGCGTTGGCGTCGCGAGCTGGAGCTATCCGAATATGTGGCCCGGCCTGCACGCCTCGCACGAGGCGGCGATGCCCGACCGTCCTGGCATGCTGATCGGACCCACGCGCCTGATCGGCCACGATGCCACACCGCGCAGCGGCGACGCCGGGCCGCTGATCTTCCTCAATCAGAACATGGGCAACATCGCGGTGTTCACCAGCGACGGACTGATGGTCGCGACGCTGTTCACCGATTCGCGCTCGGGAGCGCGCTGGCGCATGCCGGTGCGCACCCGCGGCATGCGCGTCGACCACCTGACCCTCGGCGACGAGACCTTCTGGCCGACCGTCACCCAGTGCCAGGACGATGGCTCCATCTACCTGTGCACCGGCTCCGGGTCGGTGTCGTCCCTGGTGCGCGTCGACGGCCTGGAACGCATCCGCCGCCTGCCCAAGCGTGACGTCGTGGTCGACGCGGCGCTGCTGGCGCGCTGCACGGCGTGGCAGGCGGATCAGGAGCGCGAACGCCAGGCGCTGTCGGCGCCGTGCCGATTGACCGTGCCGCTGACCGCCAAGCCGCCGACCGTGGACGGCGATCTCGCGGACTGGGCCGGCGCCGACTGGGCGGCGGTCGACGAGCGCGGCGTGCGCGCCAACTTCAACAGCGATTCGCAGCCCTACGCGGTGTTCGCCAGCCTGCGCATCGCCGGCGACCGTCTCTATGCGGCCTGGCGCAGTGCAGAGAAGGATCTCACCGTGAACAGCGCGGAGCAGGCGACGGCGCCGTTCAAGACCGGCAGCGCGCTCGATCTGATGCTGGGCAGCGATCCGTCGATGGCGCTCGACCGCGCGAAGCCCGCCGCCGGCGACCTGCGCCTGCTGATCACCCGCCGTCCCGACGGCAAGCAGACGACGACCTGGGCGGTGCTCTATCGCGCTGTGGTGCCCGGCACCGCGGCGGGCGCCAAGGTCCCGTTCAGTTCACCGTGGCGCACCATCACCTTCGACGCCGTCACCGATGTCAGCGCCCAGGTCGTGCTGGCGCAGAAGGACGGCGCCTACGAGGCCTCGATTCCGCTCGCCCTGCTCGGCCTGAAACCGTCCCCTGGCCAGCGCCTGCGCGGCGACCTCGGCGTGCTGCGCGGCCGCGATGGCCTCACCACCCAGCGCGTCTACTGGAGCAACAAGGCGACCGGCATCACCGCCGACGTGCCGAGCGAGGCCGAACTGCAACCGGCGCTGTGGGGGACGTTCGAATTGAAGTGAGTGACTGCTGGTGAGGGCGGAAGTACCTGCCCAGGCAGGGCGCGGTGGGCGGTGGCGTGACGTGCGTGCGCTTCCCGCTTACAAGCCGGCGCCGCTAGCTTGCCGATCAGATAGGCTTGTGACGATGCTGCGTATGGCGAAGGACAAGCGGATCACGGTTTCCACGTCGCACGTGGGGAAGCATGAGGAGAGGCGCGAGACGAACTTCGACGCGGTGTCCTTCTGTACGGCATTCGCGCGGCGCCCGACGCCAGGACTTGCCGTAATGCTGCATGGTGAATGGGGATGCGGAAAGACTTGGTTCTTGAAACATCGTCTCATGCCCGCAATCCGAGGAGGAACCGCAGGGCAGCCTTGCTTGTACGTGACCCTGAACGGTCTGGCCACGAAGGAGGAGATCCAGGCGAAGGTCTTCCAGGCGATCGCCGCGGAATCCGCAGAGGGCAAGAAGGGGTCTCACTTCATCAAGGAAGCCATCGACAAGGGTGCGAGGTTCATCGCCCAGGGCGCAAAATCCGTAGACCATTGGGCGATGGGCGGCATCAAGTTGCTGACAACTATGGCCGCCGAATCGGCCGCGAAGGTCTACTTCGACGAGGAACGTCCAGTCATCGTGTTCGATGATTTCGAGCGGTGTCCACTTCTCGACGCAGAACTGCTCGGCTTGCTGAACTACTATGTCGAACACCTGCGGCTCCCCGTTTTCGTTGTGTGCAACCTCGCCGAGAAATTGAGGCGCGCCGAGACTGACAAGGCGGCTGTTTCTGCCGATGGCCGCTTCGCCATGGTTCTGGAGAAGGTCGTCGGGTCACGGCTGACCGTGAAGCCGGAGATTGAACTGTTCATGAGGCAGCAGGTAGGCGAGGTGCAAGGGCAGCCGACGAAGGCATTTCTCAATGTGATGATGCCGACCTTACTCAGCATCGCCGATAAGCTGGACCGGGTGAACCTGCGTTCATGGCGTCTCGCGTTGTACCATTTCGCCACCATCGACGCCGTGATGGTCGAAGCCATGGGAATCGACAAATGCCAAGAGCACGCGGATGGGCGCGAGATGATCCTTCGTCGCGTCTTGGCTGCGACAATTCATTCACGCGACAACGGCACCTCGGGACAAGAGGTGTTTGAACTGTTGCGGGACCGCATTCACCACCGAGACGACGAGAACAAAAACGACCACGTCAAGCGTGAGATGGCAGAGAAGCTCAGCTATTTAACCGATTCGTTTCTCAACAACATGGTGACTTTCGACGAGTCGCCGTACGCCTTCATTCCAACCCTGGTCGACGACGGCGTGGTCGATCAAGTCGCCATCGTGCGGTTGTCGAACCTGTGGACGGGATACGGCGTGACCGAGACCGAGCGCCAGATTCGTTTTCTCAGCGCCGATGCCTATAACCGGCTCGAAGACCAGGAATTGAATGGTCTGGTGCGCAGCACCTTGGTCTCCATTGCCAAGGGTGGCTTTAAGAAGCCAGACGTGTTCCGCACGCTGAGCAGGAACATCTTAATGTTGGCGAAAATTGGCTATATCGACATCGAATTAGTTGCTGTCGCGAAGAGCATCGAGCAGGGAGTCGAGGCAACCGACTTCGATCTTTATGCGGGTGGCTTCGAGCTAATGAATGGCCGTTCAGGTCCGGCATATGGTGCGGAGGATAGCTTGGTCATGAAGCTGATGGCCGACAAGATGCGACGGCAATTCGCCGAAATGGCTTCGGCCACGGCTCGTGCCAAGGTCCTTGAAGGCCCGATCGCCTTCTTCGAATGGGCCTGTGATACTAAGAATCCGTACCTGGATCGACCATTGTTCTCCTACGCCGAGGTTGAGCCGTTTTGGCAGGCGACGTTGGCACTCAAGAACGATGTGAAGTGTAACCTTGCGTCTGCTTTTAGCATGCGATTCGCTTACGTTGATCGCCATTTCAAGATCGACGCGGATGAGATCGAGTGGCTCAAGCACTCCCGCGATTACCTCAATAAATGCATGGGAGCTGCTCCGAAGGGAGTGTCCGGTCACCTCATTGGTGATTTTCTAAAGACGACCGAGAAGTATGCCCCGAACGTCGAACGGCCGAATACGGCTACGTAGAGTGCGTTTGGCGATGACGGAGAAGGGTCAGACCCCCCAAGAAGATTTTACGGAAGTTAGAGCATGACGCCCATCAGGACAATCGTGGGCGGCACTGACCGCAGCAAATAATTGGAAGTGAATGGCCCGGAATGAGGCGATCAGCGTGGTCGTTCAGGGGGCCGCAGCGCCGACCGTGAGCAGCGCCGGGCCGCGCCCCTGCACCTGCTTCTGGGTGAAGTCCGTCCACGGACCTTCGCCGGCCTGCGGTCGGGTGCGCAGCCAGACGGGATAGCGGTCGCCGTTGGGGCTGAAGCTGAGCGCCATCCGACCGCCATCGTTGACGAAACACACGGCGCCGTCCGGTGGTTTGCGCAGGGCGTAGAGGTTGGCGCCGAGCACTTCGACGCTGCCGCCGTGGTTGACCAGGCAGGTCCAGTCCGGTTCGCCTTTCTCGGTCTTGAAGCCGAGCATCCACAGCGTGCCGCGATTGACGATCAAGGGCGCCGGGCCGAACTCGGCGTTGAGCTGGCGCGCCCACAGGCGGTGACCGACGGCGATCTGGTAGTCGCGGCCGATGACGTCGCTGATGAAGCTCTTGCCGATGCCGGTGGCATGGTAGCCATCATGGTCGCCATGGAGCAGGGCGAGGCTGCCGGCGCCGGCATGCTCAAGCACACCGCCGACGCAGATGTGCTCGATGCTCACCGCTTCGCCGGCGCCGCCCTCGAAGCGGATGAGCGGTTCGACTTTCTTCCCCTTCGGCGCGGTGATCGACGCGCACAGGCCGATGATGCGGCGGGTGCCGCGGCGGATCACCAGGGTCTCGGTGGTCGGGTAGTGGCCCTGGGGCAGGTAGACCACCGGCGTGCCACTGTCGAGCGCGGCCTGCAGACCGCTGGCACCGCTGACCAGGTCGGCGGCGCCCTTGGGCAGGTAGATCGGCGCCTCCTCGATCGGCAGGAGCAGCGGCTTGGCCTCGCCGCCATCCATCGCCGCCACCTGGCCGCGGCTGTAGGTCGCCAGCGCGAAGGGCTTGGCGGGATCAGTGGCGACTTCGGCGCCGGATTTTCCGGCGGCGATGACGGTGGCGAATCCGCTGCTGCTGAGGTTGCGGATGGCCAGCGACCCCATGGCAGAGAAGGCTGGCCCGGTGGCCGCGGTCCCGGTGATCGCTGCGCCGATCAGCGTCACCGAGCCCTGATCGCTGGTGCCGCGCAGCAGCGGTGCCGAGCCCTGGTAGCGCAGATCCTCGATGAACAGGGTGTTGGGACCGTTGACGATGGCGCACTCACGTTGACCGCTGAGGTCGAGATGGCTGAAGGTCATGCCGTATTGGTAGTGGTCGACGCGCATGCCGATGGCAAAGCCCTCGATGCGTACTGAACGCACCAGGGCCGGTCCCGGCCAGGCGCGTTCCATGCGCAGGCCGCACCAGCCGCTGTCCTTCCCGGCGCGCACGGTGACCTCTTCGACCGTGCCGCGGTTGTTGCAGACATAGTCGATGCCGACCGCGCCGGGATTGCCGTTGCCGACATCGAGCGTGAAGTTCACCAGGTTGTGGCGGAAGGCGCGGTTGCCGCCGCCTTGGCGTTTGTCGACCTTCTCGTCGAACTCGCTGCCGCAGGCGACCACCCATTTGGGATTCTTGACGTCGCCGTAGCCGTCGCAGCCATCCTTGAGGCGGATGACCGTGCCCTCGCGGCTCTCGCCCCACAGTTGCATACCGGAACGCCAGCCCGCGCTCCAACCGGTCGTGCCGTTACGACCTTCGATCGGCCCGCTCACCAGGTAGGTGCCTTTGCGCAGGTAGACGATGGCCATGGCGCGGTAGCGATCGCGATCGATCGATGCCTTGATGGCGTTGCGGATCGCCTCGGTGTCATCAGTGATCCCGTCGCCCTTGGCGCCGAAATCCTTCTGCACATCGACCACCTTAGCGTCGTCGGGCATGGGGAAGGCGTAGGGATTGGCGGCCGCCGACAGCGCGGCGATGAGCAGGCAGAGCAGGACGGTGCGCACAGCGGTCTCCACGGTCCGCGGCCGGGCGTGGCCACGATGGATCGGCCGATAATGGAACCGGACCAGGTGGCCGCAATCGACCCAACCGCCGATAGCAGGCGGCGTTCACTGCGGCTGTGACAGCCGGTCCGCAATCTGTCCGGGAGCAAGCACATGGTCAACGCAGCCGGTGGCCATGGCGTGCTGCGGCATCTGGTCGACCTCAGCCGAGCGGTCCTGGGCGTAGGTGATCCCGCCGTGTTTCTTGATGGCGACGAACCCCTCGGAGCCGTCGCCGTCATATCCTGAGAGCACCACGGCGGTGGCCCGCTCATGGCAGTCGATGGCGAGCGAGTTCAGGAAGCGATCGAACGGTTTGTGACGAGCTGGCGACTCGGTGCGTGGCGCCAACCGGAGGCGCCCCTTGGCAATGGTCAACTGAACATTCGGCGGGATGGTGTAGACGTGATTGGGCAGGACGAGCTCGTCATCCTTGGCTTGATCGACCGGCATCGCCGTGATGGACCGCAGGATCTCTGGGGTCAGGGTCGGCGAGTCCGCCTTGAGATGCTGGATGACGACAAATGCCGAGCCCGAGTCCGGCGCCATCCGTTCGAAGAATGCGATCAGTGCGGCTAGGCCACCGGTCGATGATCCCAGGCAGACTATCTTCGGTCGGGTCATGGTCGCGACCTTACCACCTGTCACGAGTGGCCGTACCGCAATAATTTCTCGCTCCTGCATGGTCACCAGCTACACGCTGGCGATCGGTCCGTTCTCGGAGACCACCCAGGACTGACGGTCACCCGCTGGAGCCGTCGCGCCGACCTTTGGGATCGTGCCGACGCAGGGCACCGTCCGCATGCACCTCCGGCCTGGAGTCCGTGGCGTTCGCCGGCGCATCGTCCTGCTTGGCGCTGGCACTGCGCATCAGCAGGTCGGCTAATTGGATGAACCCATCCCATGTGCCCGGCTTCGTAAGGAAGCTCTCCTTCGACACGATCCTGGCCTGGATGAGATCCTCGTACCCGCGCTCCGCCGCGAAGATGTAGACGGGCGTATCGTCAAACACCCGTGACCCTCGGATGAAGCGGAGCAGGGCGGCACCGGTCACGGCGGGGAGATGGGCATCGAGGAGGATGCAATGCGGGGGCGGCACATCGTGAGCCTCCGCCTTGATCTCGAAATAGTGGAGCGCGCTGTCGCCCTTCTCGATCACCAGCAACTGAGTGGCGTGGCCGCGATCGCGAAGCGCCTCTTCCAGCAGCAGGGCATCGCCGGCGTTGTCTTCGACGTAGACGATGGTGGGGATATGACTCTTGGTGGTGTTGGTCATGGGCGCAGGCTAGTGGCCGCGCACGATTTCGCGTTCGACGAAATCTGCCCGGCCGTCTCCGTCACCAACCAGGGCCAGCTGCGGAATCGGGCGACCAGCGTTGCGGGGATCATCCCGGTTCGCGGTTACGCGATCCGCAGCAGCCGCTTCGCCAGGAGCATCGCCGGCAGGTAGGCGATCAGGTACGTCCACAGCCACCCCGCATCCCAGTGCCAGCCGAGGCGGATGCCGGGTTGCCAGAACGGCGGCGGCGCCTGCGGCGATTTGTAGGTGACGCTGAGCGTGCGCAGGGGGCCGTTGCCCTGCACGGCCTGGACGGCGCCGCGGCCGTCCTCGAGGTCGAGCTTGCCCGGTGGCGGCACGCCGTGGCCGGTGACCAGGGGTGTCTTCAACTGGTGATCGCCACTGCGGATCGACAGCGGAAACGAACCGCCACGCTCGGGCAGTTCGACGGTCCACGCCAGGACCTGGTCGGGGATGGGCTGGGCGAGGTAGGCATCGAGGTCGGCGCGCAGGACGGTGGCGCTGTGCATCGCCGCGGCCTGCACCGGCCAGGGCTGGCTGCTGAGGTCGACCGGACGCCGCCAGTCTGCGCGCAGGCTCTCCAGCGTGGAACGGATCGGCGGCAGTGCCTGCTCGGCAGGGGCGGTGTCGGTGAGCGTGGACGCGGGGTCGACCGTCAGGCGCACCGGGTCGAGGTGGTCGCCGGCGACCACGACCTGCACGGTGGCGACGCTGCCGGGCTGGGCATTCCACGCCGGCACGTCCAGGCGTTCGGGCAGCCACAGGAAGGACACCACCAACGGCCCGAGGATCACCGCCAGCGGTACCAGCGCGGCCATGGTCACGCGGCCGTTGACCGGCGCCGCAGCTGCGATCAGTGCGCTGCGCCGCGCACTGCCCATGGGCAGCGTCTCGGCCTGCACGCGCAGCGCGCCGGCGCGCAGCTTCGCCTCGATGAGGCGGGCGTTGTCGGTGAGCAGACTTTGCAGCACCAGCGTCAGCACCGCCAGCACGATGGCGATGATCGCCACCGTCCCGGCCGGGCCGACGCGCGGCACCAGCGGCAGCAGCACGGCGTCGAGGGCGGCGAAGACCGGCAGGCGCACCCAGGGCTCGGGCAACAGGAAGAACGCGGCCAGGGCGATGGCCCAGATCAGCAGCGACCAGTCGCGCCACCGCGCTGAGCGCGCCTCGCCGCCAGCACGCACCGGCGGCAGCGCCGACCACGGAATGCGGGTGTCGCTGGGATCGGGGCCGACGGCGACCGGCGCCGCGGCGGTGGCGCGCGCGACTGCGCCACGGTTGCCGTCGACGATGATCGACTCGCCCTCGATCAGGCGCGTGCAGGCGTCGGGCAGCACCACCGCCGGTACGCCCATCTCGCGCGCCACCACGGCGCCGTGCGAAAGGGTGCCACCGCGTTCGAGCACCACGCCGGCGGCGTTGACGAAGAGCGGCGTCCAACTCGGATCCGTGCTGGTGCACACCAGCAGGTAGCCCTTGCCAAGGTCGCCGGCGTCCAGCGGCGAGCGCACGATGCGTGCCGGGCCGGTGGCCATGCCAGGCGAGATGGCCAGGGCGCTCCAGCGATCGGCGCCGGGTTCGAGGCGCACTTCGCCGACCTGCGCGATGTCGTCGGCAGCGATCACCACCGGCAGCGTCAGGCGGGTCTCGGCGGCGCGTTCCAGGCGGCGACGGTCGATCAGGTGCAGTGGCGCGAAGCCGATGGCCAGGGCGTCGCGGATCTCGTCGAGCGTCAACAGGAAGACGTCGTCGCCGATGTCGAGCCGACGGCCGGCCTCGCGGGCGAGGTCGCGCAGCAGGCGATAGCCGCGCATCAGGTGGCCTTTGGCATCCTCGCGGAACGGCGTGTAGCGATGGACCAGTGTCAGTCGACGGGCGAACTCGGCGCGATCCGTTGCGGACATCCCAGCGCCCAGACGTTCGGCGAGGGCGCGGGACTCGCTGACGCGACGCTGATGCGCGTCAACCGGCACGGCGCCATCGGCGAGGTGGGCGGCAAGCTGGTCGACGCGCTCCGGGCATTCGTCCCAGCGCGGGGCGGCGAGATCGAATTCCCCGAGGGCGCGGTGGCCGTGCTCGGCCAGCCAAGTGGCGCGGGTCACGGTGCCATGGGCGAGCTGATAGAGCCCCTGGTTGGCGCGGGCGGTGCAGTCCTCGCCGCCGCCGGCGGAGAGCCGGTTGGCCAGTTCGGCCGGTTCGGCGTCCCAGACGTGTTCGCCGAGGAAACCGCGCAGTTCGTCGAGCGCCCACACCGCCAGCACGCTTGGCAGCAGTGAGGCCGGGGCGAATTCGTCGAGGACGCGCCGTTCGCGATCCTGCCAGCACGCCCACCAGCCCGCGGCATCGAGCGCGGCGAGATCGCGGGCGCGTTCGTTGGCGACCCAGGAGGTGAACGCCGGCACTTCGCGCTGCATGAAGTCGCGATCGGTGGACTCGGCCAGGGCCGCCACCGTGGCCGGGATGCCGGCCAGCCGTCGACCGGCGCTGACCGTTGCCGCCATGCCGCCCACCGGCCGTGTCGGTGGACGCTGACTGGCGTCGGGATCGCTCTTCAGCAGGTCGACGTCGTAGGCGAAGGGATAGCCGTCGAGGAAGAGTTCCGGACCGCGCGCGCAGTCGAGGTAGATGCGACCGCCAATCAGATCGAGGAAGCCGTCGCGTTCGACCCGGGCCGAGGGCGCGTAGCCCAGCCGCTTGTAGAGGCTGCCGAAGCCACCGGCGCCGCTCATGAAGCGGCGGAGCACGCTCCAGGTCAGGGGATGCGGATGCGGCACCGTCTCGCCGAGATTGTGCGCGACCCACGGACCGCGGCCCGCGTCACTGGCGGCGCGCAGATCGGCGCGCACCGCGGTGAGGCGTTCCTGGTAGGCCTCGGCGTCCTCCAACGTGGTGATGGCGCGGGTCTGGAGCAGGAACAGCCGATCGCCGGCGATCGCCCATTCCACATCCTGGGCGCGGCCGAAGCGTTCCATGACCAGCAGGCCCAGCTTCCAGAGTTCACGCACCTGCACCGCGGTGAGACAGCGGATGCTGCGCCGGGCCGCTGGCACCTCGCGCGCCTCATGGTCGCCGGCGAGGATGGCGACGCGCTTGTCGCCCACCGTGCAGGTGAGCACGGCGCCGGTGGCGCGATCGACGGTCACGGTGTCGGGCTGCACCAGCCCCGATACCACCGCTTCGCCCAATCCCCACGACGCATCGATCACCAGTTCGTGACGGGCGCCGGTGCGCGGATTGGCGGTGAAGAGCACACCGGCGACATCGGCGCGTACCAGTTCCTGCACCACCACCGCCATCGCCACCTGGGCGCGATCGATGCCGCGTTCGCGCAGGTAGACGCCTACCCGGTCACCGGCGACGCTGGCCCAGCAACGCTCCACGGCGGCGAGCACGGCGTCCTCGCCCTGCACGTCGAGAATGGTCTCGTACTGCCCGGCCATGGATGAGCCGGCGAGATCCTCGGCCGTGGCGGACGAGCGCACCGCCACCACTGGCGCCCCGCGCTGGCGGTAGGCGACGCGGATGGCCTCGGCGATCGCCGGCGGCATGCCGCCGGCGCTGGCGGCGCTGGCGGCTTCGCGGTAGGCGTCGGTGGTGATCACGAAGCCGTCCGGAACCGGAAAGCCGGCAGTGATCAGCTTCTGGAGATTGATCGCCTTGCCGCCGACCACTGCGGCATCGGTGGCGTCGCTCAGACGCAGCACGTGCGGATGGGCCGACGTCATGGCGTTCCGGCGTAGCAACGCAGGCCGCCGGTCTCGGAGCCGACGTACACGCGGCCGCCTTCCACCCATGGTGCGCTGGTCGACAGGCCCATCTCGCCCGGGCGGTTCTTGGCGTTGAGATAGGTGCGTTCCACCAGGGCACCGGTGGCCGTTTCGAAGATGCCGAGATAGCCGTCACCCGACACCGCGTAGATCAGGCCACCGGCCACCGCCGGACCGGCGAGCAGCGGCGACTTCTTGCGCAGGCGTTTCTCGGGTTCGGCCTGGCGCCAGCGCACGGCGCCGCTGGCGATGTCGATGGCGACCAGTTCGCCGTTGCGCACCGGGCAGTAGGCGACGCCGTCGACCACGGCGATGGCGCCGAGCACGGCGTCGGGCAGTTCGCAGCGCCAGCGCACCGCGCCCGAGACGCGGTCGATGGCCAGGACCAGGCCCGAGGGGTTCTTGGCGGCGAAGACGAAATCGCCATTGCCGCAACCGACCAGCACCAGATCGCCGACCAGGGTGACCGCGCCGGTGGCGGGGTGCGGCGTCGCGACCTTCCACACCTGGCGGTTCTGGTTCCGGGTCTTCAGCACCTCATCGCTCTCGGTGCGTAGCGCTATCACGGCGCTGCCATTGAAACCGCTGCCGATGTAGATCACGCCGTCCGGGCCGGCCACCGGTGAGCTCTCAGGGTCGATGACCGGGAACTTCCAGACCGGGGCGCCATCGGCGAGGCGTACGGCGAAGACATAGCCGGGGTCGCCGATGGCCTTGTGGCTGGTCGGATCCTCGATGGCGCCGGCTCCGGCCACCACCAGGTCGCCGACGATGATCGGTGATCCTTCGATGTGCAGCGTGGTTGGCGCCAACCAGCGCAGGGCGCCATTGGCGGTGTCGAAGCACAGCAGCGCGGCGTCCTTGTCGGGATGGAGGCCCTGGCCGATGACCAGGCTGGTGCCGTCAGCCGACAGCGTCGGCGAACTGAAGAATCCCATCAGGTTGATCTCCTTGCCGCCGGGCCCTTTCACCGACTGGACATTCCACACCGGCTTGCCGGTGATGGCGTCGAGGCAGAACACCGAGCCGTAGCTCTTGGGCGGATCAAGGTAGCAGGTGGCGCCGAACACGCGCCCGTTGGCGACCAGCGGTGCCGACAGATAGAGGGTGTTGTCTTCGTTGAATTCCCACAGCGGCTTCAGGCCCTTGGGCGCGGCGCCGCCCCCGTGGCCGGTGCGCGCTGCGTTGGCGCGGAAGAGCACGGGACCGGCGCTGGCGGCGGGCGGCGGGTTCGCCGTGGGCACCGTCGGCGCCACTGCGACCGCGGGGCCGGAGGCTGCCGGAACGACCACGGCGGGCGCCGGAGCGCGTTCGCGCTGCTTGATCAGTTCGAGGGCGACGGCTGTCCAGTTGGTCGCGCTGCCGGTGCTGGCGGTGACAGCCGATCCCGGAGCGGCGCGACGGCCGGCGACCGGTTCCTCGGGCGTCGGCGCGAAGAACACCCACCAGCCCAGGGCCGCGACCGCGGCGATTCCGAACAGCGTGCCGACCGCGCGGGCGGGATTCGCGCGGCATGCACGGATGAGATCCTTGGGCTTCAGCAGCAGCGCCACCGCCGTTCCCAGGCCAGCAAACAACGCCGGCAGCAATGCCGTGCCCAGGTTGGCCACGACCGGCACCACGGCGGGTTGAAACCACTCGAAAGGCGGCAGACCGACATCAATGAACGGCATGGAGAACTTTCCTGGCGGGCGGATCCGCCGGCGCGGCGATGGTCAGGGGCACGGCGTAGGGGGCGCGATGGTCGTATCGGTCACGGGCATGCAACGGTGGCGCGGCATTGAAGTTGGCTGGTGACGGTCGGCAACTGCTTCCTGATCGTGGTACAAGTCGTGTGGCTGATGGACCAGGGTGGTCATTCCGGGCGGCGCCCGTGCGCTCTGTGCAGATCAGGCGCGGGGCATGTCTGGTCCGTACGGCGCCAAGCCGACCGTCCAGTACGAGTTGGCGAAGTGGTCCCCATGGTCGCGGGCGATCTGCCAGAAGTGGCGTAGCAGGCGCTGACGGACGCCATCGAGATCCGTCGACAAACGCGGCCAGGCCACGTGGTCAGCGTCTGCGGCACTGGCTGCACCAGCCGTCGGGTAGGCGAGGTTGACCAGTTCATGGGGATCCTGGCGCAGATCGTACAGCTCATCGAAATCGTGACCGTTGAACACGTACTTCCATTCCCGACTCCAGATCACCCGCTGGGTGTAGTGCAGTTCGAAGCCGTTCACCTGGCCGACCAGCACCTCGCGCCAATCCTGGGGCTGCTGGGCGGCGAGGAACGGCGTCAGGCTGCGCCCATGGATCCCGTCCGGGGCGGAGACGCCCGCGAGGGCGAGGAAGGTCGGCGCGAAATCGGCGATCGACACCAGGTCATCGACGGTGCGACCGGGACGGACGATGCCGGCCGGCCAGCGCATGATCGCCGGTATCGCATACGCCTCGCGGAAGGCCGCGATGCCTTTGCACCACAGGCCGTGCGCGCCGGCATAGTCGCCATGGTCGGAGACGAACAGCACCAGGGTGTCGTCGGCCTGGCCGGTCGCGTCGAGGGTGTCGAGCAGCATGCCCAGCCAGTTGTCGACCAGCGAGCAGCTCGCCCAGTAGTGACGCAGGCATTCGCGGTTGCCGGCCTCGCCGAGGCGATCCCACAATTGACGGCGCTGACGTTGGGCGATCCGCGGTTTGTCCTCCAGGGTGTCGGCGAAGCTGGCGGGCAGTTCGACGCCGTCGCGGGCGTAGAGGTCGAGGTAGTTGACCGGGGCGGTGTACGGGTCATGCGGCGGATCGGGCGAGACGAAGGCGCACCATGGGCCGGTGCCGGCGGCCAGCGTCCGGATCGCATTGACCCCGGATTGGATGGTGTCCCAGCCCCAGTTGGCTTCGCCCTGGGAGGCCGGCAGGGTCTTGAAGATGCGGGTATCGCCGTTCCAACCCGGACGCGGCAGTTCGCCGGCAGGGTCGTCGACGACGGGCGTCGGAATCGCCGGCGTCGGTGCGATCGGACGACGCGGCATCAACGGCGGCGTCACCGCCGCGAAGCGCGTCCATCCGAAGGCCTCGACGCCGCGCAGCGCCGACACATGCCATTTGCCGGCGAAACCCAGGCGATAGCCGGCAGCCGCCAACGGCTCGGCGAACGTCCCGATGCCGGCGGCAAGATCGCGACCGAACGCCTTGGGACTGTCGATGCTGTTCCAGATCCCATGCCGCGACGGCAGGTGGCCGGTGAAGAACGCGGCACGTGACGGACAGCAGTGCGGCGAACTGGTGGACGCATTGCTGAACCGCAGACCCTCCGCCGCCAGACGTTGGACGTTGGGCAACTGGCAGGGATGGCCTGGTCGGGTGACGTCGGCCTGCATCTGATCGGGCATGACGATCAGGATGTTCGGCGGTCTGGTCATTGCTGGTCTGCGCGTAGCGCTCAACGCGACAGTTCGACGACGAAGACCGGCTGGTTGTCGGGAATGATCAGGGTCCCGTCCTGCACCACGCCGCGGCTGATCTCGCGCATCGAGAACGTACGCATGACGTACTGCATCCCGGTGATGGCCTTGGCCTGGATCCGGCAACCGACCCGCGTCACCAGGACCGGAAGGGTGCCGGGCTTGGTGACCTTGAGCTGGCCGCCGCCGCGATGGTGGCGGTCGGTGAGCGAGGTCTCGATGACCAGGCCGGTGTTGAAGCTGGTGCTCACCGCCGAGATCAGCGCGCGCGTGCAGGTGGCGAGCGGCTTGCCGTCCTCGCTCACCACGCTGATCGAGACGTACTTCTCGTCGTCAGCAACGGGATAGGGCGATCCGGCAGGATTGTTCACGGTGATGTCGCTGATGGTGACACCGTTGCGGAACACGATCGACGTGCCGGGATGTCGCGCGGCGAAGCCGGTGAAGGTGGCGATCCCGGGCGCGTCCAGCAGCAGATGTCCGAGATTCCAGTTGTAGGCCATCTCGGGGGTCGGCCGCAGGGGATTGGGATGCGCCCAACCGACCTCGCGGACGATCGGACCGATCACCTGATCGTCCTCGCGCGTGGGATCGAGCTTCAGCCGCGAGCCGTAGCGATAGCTGGTCGGCAGCATGTCCTGTCCGACCTCGCCATAGGAGGCGCCGTAGTCCATCATCGCCGGATCGAACAGCGTGCGGCGTCCGAACACGAAGGTGGTGGGACTGGCCGCCGGTTTGAGCAGCCCGCCGGTGAACGCCGCCGCCGCGGCACGGAAGGCGGAGAACTGCACCTCATCATGGGTGAAGCTGAACTGGTAGGCGCCACGTCCGGGAAACGTCAGGGGGCCGACATAGGGGTCGTCCTTCTTCGTCTGCCCCTTCGGCGTGTGGTAGTAGTCCTCGATGTTGTGCCAGGAGACGATGTCCCAGTCCTGCACGGCAGCGAGGAACAGCAGGCGGTAGGGGAACTCGCTGCGGTATTTCGACGGCGATCCCATCTGGGTCTCGTAGACGAAGTAGGGCTTGCCGGCCACGGTGTTGTTCTCCAACCAGGGCACGCCGGTGCAGATGCGCGGCGGCTCCTCCAGGCCGCTGAACCAGGGATAGCGCTGATGGCCGGTATCGGCGGTCCAGCCATTGATGTAGGCGCAGTGGCTGACCGCGTCACCGCATTCCTGGTGCATGTACTGGCAGATGGTGTTGTAGCCGATGCCGGTATCGGCCACCCACGGCGCATTGGCGGTGGAACGACCGGTCTTCTTCAGCGCGGCGAGGACGCGCTGCTTGTGGCTGACCAGCAGGCCGGCGAAGAACTCCAGCACATCGCTGCCGCGGTGGCGGTTGAAGTCGGCGCGTCCGTAGGGCTGGACGTTGGCCTTGAACTTGGCGTAGGCCTCCTCGTTGGTGTCGGCCTGCAAGGCGACCGGTGGTCGCGGTTCCTGCATCGGGGCCAGCAGCACGCTCCCGCGATCGAGATCCTCGCCATCGAGCAGTCCGCCCCATTTTTTCAGCAGGGCGGCGGGCGAACCATATTTGCGGCGCAGGAACTCCTGCCAGCGTTCGAGCAGGCGCTTGCGGAAGAAGGGCGCCTCGTCCTGCCAACGGCCACCGAGCATCGAGACGATCCACCACTGCTCGTTGATCAGTTCCCATACCGCGATGTTGGGATCGTCGCCCCAACGCAGACCGCTGTGCCGATTGATGTGATCATGGAAGGCGGTGAGGTTGCGGATGTCGGCACGTTCCAGGCGCTCATCCCACATGTGCGCCATGCTGAAGTGCGAGATCATCCCGTTGCCAGCGTAGCGCTTGTGCTCCTTGCTCTGCGAGCGCACCGCCTCTGCCCACGCCGCGGCGCTGGCGGGATCATCGACCAACGCCACGTCGTCGACGGTGGTCAGGGTGCCGCCACCCGCACCGGCCGCCCACACCGCGATGCCTTCATCGCTCAGCGTCTTGAGGAAATGGTCGAGCAGATCCAGACGCGAGAAATCACCCTTGGCGTAGATCCCCTTCTGCTGCTCGTAGCGCTCGTCCATCTGCCACAGACGCACCATGTTGCAGCCCATCTGCTTCAGGCGCTTGGCCAACCGGATGTTGTTGTGGTAGGGGTCGGGCCCTTCCAGATCCGGCTGTGGCGGCATGTGGCCGGTGACGCTCCAGAAGCGCACGCGCTCTCCGCCGCGGGCGAGATGGCCGTCCTTGACGCTGACGTAGGCCGCTGCGGGGATCGTGGCCGCCAAGGCGCGCGCCTGGGTAGTGGCGGCTGCCGTCTCGCCGGCCGTCAGCGCGGCGATGGCCAGCAGGGGGAGGACGATCAGCACGGGGACGACGGCTGGATAACGCAGCATGCGGGGACCTCTGGTCGGCGGCAGATGTGGGATCAGGGATCGGACGAGACGGTGAGCCGGGTGCGCACCTGGGAGGTCAGATCGACGGTCAGAACGACGGTCAGATAGCGCGCCTGCTGGCGCAGCTCAAAGCGCAGGTGCGGCACGCCCAGAGGGATGACCGCACCAGGGCGACATGGCGCAGCCGCGCGGATCACGGCCCACGCGCGGCGCGAAGTGTCAGGCAGCGCTCGCTGGCCGTCAGATCGACCGGCCATTCCTGTTTATGGCCATCGGAGAAACGCACGCTCAGCCGCATGGCGCCGGGTTCGCGCACCGCCAGGTTCACCGTGTCCGGGCCGCGGCAGCCGGTGGCGACGTTCGTACCGATGACGCGCATGCCGATCACGCGTCCCTTGCTGTCGGTCAGGCTGACCACGGCTCCGAGCACGCCGACCTTCCCGGAGACCTGCACGCTGAGGATCTTGGTGCGCTCCAGCACCTGCTCCGCCTGGGTCGGGTTCTCCTTCGGTGTGCGCTCGGCCAGGGCGGCGTTGGGGATCAGCACCAGGTTCCCGTCGACCCCGGCGATGAGCAGATCATTGGCGCCATCGCCGTTGGCGTCGCCCGCCGCCAGTCCCAGGGCGCCATGCTGGTAGGCCGGGCCAGAGAAGATGTCGGGCTTGTGCAGGACCGGGGTGGTGAAGGACCCGTACCCACGATTCCCGTAGATGGCATTGCGATAGTCGAGCCGGCTTCCGGCATACAGGTCGACGTTGCCGTCCGCGTTCAGGTCCTCGGCGATGAGCGGACCCATGGAATCGGTGCCCTCCCAGATCTCGTTGCCATAAGGCACCAGGTCGCGCAACGAGCCGCGGCGCTCGCCCACCCAGTGCAGACGGAATTGCCCGGTGGCGACCAGATCGAAGCGGCTTGGATCCCACAGCGGAGCAAAACAGCTCGCGCCGGTCAGGCCCTGGTCCTTGCCGTCGGTGCTGAAGTCGAAGCGTTGGCCATGCCGCAGTGGGGCGAAACGGCCATCGGCTCCTTGCAGCAGCAGCAGCCCACTGCCGACGGCATAGAACAGATCCGTACGACCATCCCCATTCCAGTCGCCAGGCGTGAACCAGCCCGTGAGACCGGCGCCGCAGTCCTCCTTATCCAGACCACGGGCGGCGGTGACGTCACGGAACGCACCACCAGCGGTGCCGGGATTGAGATACGCGTGCAGGCCGCCGTCGAGCGTCGAAACCACGACGTCCGGGTATCCGTCTCCGTTGACCTCGACGAAGGTGGCGCACTTCAACCGCTCCGCTGCCGATGTCGGCAGCAGCTCCGCGGCGCGGAACCGTCGGCCCGCACCATCGCCTTCGGCGAGCAGGATGACCGCGCCGGCCAGCAGATCCGGCCGGCTGTCGCCGTCGACGTCGGCGATACCGACGCTCGGATTGCGCATCCCGGTCAGCCCGAGCGCCGTGGTCGCGTCGACGAAGTCCAGCGTCCCGGTCTGCCGATAGATCCGGTCGCCGCCCGCGGAGCACGCGTAGATGTCCGGCTTCCCGTCGCCGTCGAGGTCGTAGAGCGCCACCCCGCCGATCGGCTGCGCGAAGCGCCCGAGGACGATGTCATTGCCGAACTGGAAGTTGGGGGTGGCAGGGAAGAAATAGCGGTCCGCCAGCTTGTCCTCCATCATCTCCGCCAGCCGTTCGGTGCCGCCATTGAAGGTGCCGGACATCCCGGTGCCGTCCACCGCTGGGTCGATGTCCTCGGTCCACAGCCACCTCGACGGATCGCGCGCATCGACGGTACCAATCTGCCAGCGTCCGCTGCCCGGATAGAAGCACAGCTTGTCCGCTGGCTTGCGGCCCTTCTGTCCGCAATAGGCGACGATGACCGACCCCGGCTGGCCAAGGAGGCCGAAGGCAGCAGTGACCTCGCTGCCGGACACGGCCAGCGAGATGGTCTTGGGCGCGAAGTCACCCTTGCACACGCGGACGACCTCCAGCACCGCGGTCTGCTTCTCGGCATCGCTGCTCACGACCTTCAGGTTCAGCACCACATCATAGCGATTGTAGAGATCAGAGGGCTGCAGCCCGGGATTGATGATGCCCAGGGTCGCCGGTCCGACCAGGATCAGCAACAGCGCCAGTGTCAGTCCGGAGGGCATCACAGGGTCAGCCGATCGCGCGACAGCTTGCCCGAGAACTTCCTGAAGATCTCGCCGGGCCTGCCAGCAATTGGCGAAGACGCTCGAAGCTCATACCTGCCCTCGCGCGATCCGATCGCGGTCCGGGCGATGTCGAGTATCGGGCGAATGGCGGTGAGGGAGCGCGCTGCGCAGACGACTGGGGATCTGGTCATCGTCTTCACCGCTCCGTCTCATCCGGATGCCAGGCATCCATGACCAGGTGCTTCCCAGGTTCGATTTTCACCGGCCAGGAGCGCAGCTTGCCGTCCGCGTAGCGGACCTTGAGCACGCACGGTCCCGGCTCCTGTACCGCCAGGTTCACCGTGTCCGGTCCGCGGCATCCGGTGGCGATGTTCGTGCCGATTTCGCGCATGCCGACGATCCTGCCCTGGGCATCGGCCAAGGTCACGCGCGCGCCGAGCACGCCGTGTTTCCCGCGGACACGCACGCCAAGCATTCCCGTCTTCGCCAGCAGCGTCTCCTCCGGCAGTTGATTCTCCTTGGCCTCGCGCAGCCGGAGGCTGTCGTTGGGGATCAGCACCAGCGAACCATCGGCGCAGCCGAGCAGCAGATCATTCACGCCATCGCCGTCGGCATCACCGGTGGCCAGCGACCAGGCGCCACGCTCGTTTGATTCGCCGACGAAGATGTCGGGCTTGTGCGACAGGGCGGAGGTGAACGAACCGTAGCCGCGGTTCAGATAGATCGCATTCGGGCCCGCCTTGCGCGAGCCGACGTAGAGGTCGACCAGGCCATCGGCGTTGAGATCCTCGGCGATGACTGGGAACATCGCGTTGCTGCCGACCTGAAGTTCATTGCCATAGCCGGTCAGGTTACGCAGGACTCCGGCCGCTTCCCCCAGCCAGTGGACCTTGGTCTCCAGGCAGATCGCCAGGTCGAGCCGGTCCGGTCGCCACAGCGGCGCGAAGCAACTGGCGCCGGCCAAGGTCTGCGGGAGTTCTTCTCCTTTGTCGTCGAACCGCGCTTCCAGCACGAGGTTGAGTTTCTTCGCCGTGAAGCGCCCGCGTTCGTCCTGATGCAACAGAAGGCCTCTGCCGGCGGCATATATGAGATCGGTCCGGCCATCCCCGTTCTGGTCGCCGGCCGAGAAGTACCCAGTCAGCGCGGCGCCAAAGGATTCCTGGTCCAGACCCATCGCCGCGGTGGCGTCGGCGAATGGGCCTCCTTTCGCCCCCGGATTCAGGAAGACGTGCAGACCGCCGCCGATCCGCGACACCATCACATCCGGATAACCGTCGCCGTTGATCTCGACGAACGCGGCGCAGAGGATATTCGCCGCCGCCGCCTTCGGCAGCAACTCGGAGGCGCTAAATGTTTTTCTGTCGCCCAGGTGGATGACCGCGCCAGCCAACAGGTCGGGATGCCCGTCGGCGTTGACGTCGGCGAAGTTCACACTCGGACTCCTCAGGTTGCGCAGCCCCAGCGCCTCGGTGGCATCGACGAATTCAAGCTTGCCCCGTTGCAGGAACACCCGATCGCCATCGTCGCCAGCCGCATAGATGTCGAGACGTCCATCGCCATCGATGTCAAAGAGCGCGACTCCGCGAACCGGACTCTTGAACCTGCCGATGGTCAGCGCTTCCCGGCACTGCATCTGTGGCGTCACCGGGAAGTAGTAATGCTCCCGCTTCTTGTCGAGCATCATCTCGACCAGGCGATCATTGGCGCCATTGAAGGTGCCGGACATCCCGCCATCATTTCTGAGCGGATCGATCAGCTCCGTCCATTTCCAGGACGCCGGATCCTTGGCGTCCCGTTCACCAACCTGCCACTGACCGGTTCCCCCGGCGTAGAGCAGGATCTTGTCGGACTTGCGCCGCGCCTGACCGACGTAGGCCACCACCGGCGAGCCGACCTTCGCCAACGATTCGAATGCCCCCGCGATATCCTCTCCGGACGCCGACAGGATGACTGTCGTCGCAGCGAAGGTGCCCTTGATCACCTGCACCACCTGGAGCGTGGCCGTTCGTTTCCCGGCATCGACCGCGGTGAACCTGAGTTCGAGCACGGCATCGTAGCGCGCGAACAGATCTCCCGGTTGTAGACTGGGATTGATGATCGCCTGCGCGTACAGCGGGGCGAGCAGCAGGATCAGCAACCTGAACCAAGGTGATGATTTATGATGATGAGCCGTCATGGTCTCCCTTTTCGTAGGCTGACGATCCAGCGCGGGAACAGCACAGTCACCGCGGCGGCGTGATCGGCTTCACTTGGGCGGCTTGGCATTCACCGTGAAGAGAGTTTCGGGTTCTCCGGCATTGTCCTTGCCATAGAAGACATTCTTCCAACCCGCACGGATCGACTGGCCAGTGATCTCGATGCCGCCAGTCCGGATATCGTTGAACTCGACGCCATTGAAGTCGACTTTGCCGTACAGGCTCATGACGATTTTCTGGTTTTTCTCCGATTCCTTCTGCTTTGCCTGTTCTTCCGCTTTCCCCCTGGCGGGATACTTCGCCAGGGCGAAGACCAGACGCGCCTTTTTCGGATCAGCGCTGGTGACAGTGATGCTGCCTTTGGGGGACAGTATCAATCCCCGATCGGTCGGTTTATTGCCATCCGATTTATCGTTCAGGTACATGAAGGCATCCTTGGTCAGCGGCCGTTCAGGCGTTCCGACGAGCAGTCTTCCTTTGATGCTTATGTCCATCCACATCGCCCGGCGTTGGGTCAATTGGAAGGTCGCCCCCGACAGCATCACCAGCGTACCCGCCTCCTCCACGTTCAGCACATGTCGCGGGCCGCCGTGAAACAGCACATCAGGGCCGAGGATCATGACGCCGTTTTCGACATACCAGCCGTCCTGGTTGTTCCAGTAACCGAGGAACTCCACAGAGGCGCCTTCGCCTTTGTTCACAGATGGGATCTTGAACCCGATCGTCCGCCGGTTTTCGTTGCGGGCGAAGGCATGCCGGTTTCCGACCCACCGTGGTTCATGGATGTGCCAGGCGGCAGGCCCCTCGAACTGCCAGTAGTTTCCGAGTACCGATGGATTCCTCAGGCTGAGATGAACGCCCTTGCCCTGGGTGAGATGACGCACCGGGAATCCGCCGTATTCCCCCCAGCTGCCGGGGCCTTCCACCTTGTAGTCGCCGTCCGGGAACACGATATCGGTCTTCGCGTCTGGTCCCGTCGTTGCCGGTTTTCCGACGCTGCCGTCGGGCGGATATTCCAGCCAATTCTCGGCATTATCCACGGGGCCCTTGAAATTGCCCTTCTTCGCCCACACCAGCAGACGGGCCGGCTCCCACTTCTCCTTATAGTAAGCGGTCTTCTTCACGTCCTCCGGCCACAGGCCCGGCTGGTCGTAGCACGGATGGTGCGCACTCGGGGCCTTGGGGTCGTAGGCGACCGGTTCGCCCGCGACCAGGGCCGAAGCCAGGAGGGCGATGACGAGGCCGGTGACGAGGCCGGTGATGCGGTGGGCGTTGAATGGCATGGGGGCTCCAGTCTGGGTTCAGGCGATCAATGTTGCGGGGCGGCGTCGCGAGGTCACGTGCTCTCCTTGGCGTCGGGATTCGACTAGGCCAGGATCAGCAGCAGTGCCAGTGCCAGGATCGAGGGCGTCACGGAGTCAGCCGCTCGCGGGACAATTTGCCCGAGAACTTCGTGAAGATCTCATCGGGCTTGCCGGCATTGTCCTTTCCGAAGGTGACGTTCTTCCACAGGGTGGCAGCCGACGGGTCGGGCAACTCGATGCCGCCGATATCGAAGTGGTCGAAGGAGATGCCATTCACGTCAAGCTTTCCCAGCAGGGCGATCTGCACCAACCCGGTCGGAGCTGGATGATCCTTGTCAGGACGCCACGAGGCCCAGCGGTTGAAGACCAGGCGCGCCTTCGTGGGATCGCCGCTGGTCACCGCCAGGCGCGCCGCGGGGCGCAGCACCAGTCCAAAATCCTGAGCACTGCCAAACGGCTTTCCATCGTTGCCCTTCAGGCGTCCGCGTGATTTGTAGCTGAGCGAGATGGTGGCGTCCTTCTGCAGCGGACGCTCGGCCGTACCCGCCAGCAGTTCGCCATAGATGTCCAGATCCATATCGCGGTTCTTGTTCACATGGGTCTGGAACTTCGCCCCCGACATCAGGATCAGCGAAGCCTTGGGACCGATGGTGTTCTGGTGACGGTCGCCTCCGTACCAGGCGCTGTCGGGACCGATGATGAGCTTCCCGGCGTTGACATACAGGCCATCGACGTTGCCCCACGTACCGATCACCTCCACCGAGCCGTTGTCGAACTTGTTCACCTGCGGGATCTTCAAGAAAGGCCACTGTTCCATGTCATTGCGCGAAAAGCTGTTCGCCGTGCCGTTCCACAGGCACTCGATGATGCGCCACCTGGCCCCCTTGCGCACCCAGAAGTTGCCGGTGACCGCATAGGCGCGCAGGAACAGCTCCACGCCTGTCCCGATGGTGAGATGCCTCGCTTCAAGTGTCCCGTAGGTCTCCCAGTGATCTCCGTCGCCTTCCTTGACCGTGTATTTTCCGTCGGGGAACAGCACGTCGGTGTTCTTGTCGGGTCCCTTGGTGGCCGGCTTGCCGTTCTCCAGCCAGTTCTCCGGATCGTTCCATCGTGATCCCTTCTGCGCGTAGACCAGCAGCCGGGCTGGTGTCCACTTCTGCTGGTAATAGGCGGTCTTCTTCACGTCCGGCGACCACAGTCCCGGTTGGTCGAAGCAGGGATTGTGGGCCGACGGTTCGTCGCTTGACGGTTTCAGCGATGCCGGTTCGGCGGCGACCAGCAGCCCGCACATCGCCACCGCGGCAAGGGCGAATTGCCGGATGGCCAGGCGCCAGTGGGTGCCAGCAGGACAGGCGGCGCCAGCAGGACAGGAGGAGTCGGGAAATGACATCATGGCCTTGCTCCGGAAAAGAAGTTCACGGATTCGATCGCTTGGTGGTTCATGCGTGGGCGGCAGTGATCATCTGCCAACGGGTTTGGCGATGGATGGAGATGCGAGGTAGAGCGGGAAGCGTTTCAGGAAGTCGGTCTTGCCGGGGTCCTTGCACAACAACGTTTTCCACTCGCCGGTCCCCTGGCGTTCCTTCACGGTGACATCGTTGGCCTTGAAGCTGTAGGTGAACCCGGCCACCGACAGGGTCCCGCCATCGTTCACGATCGCCGGCGCCTCCTTCTGCCAGTCCAGGGCATGGTGGAAGAAGCCCAGGATCTCGGTCTTCGCGCCCGGGCCGTTGAACAGCACGGGGACGGAGGGCTTTCCGACCTCGTCCTTGAAACCGAGGATCCACATGCTGCCGCCCAGGTTTTCGAGCAGGGGGTCGGCGCCATATTCGCAGTTGAGGCCGCGGGCGTAGAGCGTGCCGCCGGGATTCACC
>Ga0163144_10001419_pt1 | contig 56775 bp, 67 predicted proteins | sample OliLak19BULKMAT1_FD_123175 | JGI IMG/M metagenome (GOLD analysis project Ga0163144, IMG submission 123175) | Freshwater microbial mat bacterial communities from Lake Vanda, McMurdo Dry Valleys, Antarctica - Oligotrophic Lake LV.19.BULKMAT1 | ecosystem: Environmental > Aquatic > Freshwater >... | reverse complement strand
CCTGAAACGGCACAAAATAAACTCAGCTCGGGTGACCAACAGACTAAATACCAAGAATTAGCCTCGGAGGCAGCTCTGGCTGTCCAGGTCGTTCCGTTCGGACTCGTCATGACTCGGTTTGTGCCGTCGATTGAAGCGGCACAAAATAAACTCAGTTCTGGCGACCAACAGACGGAAAGCCACTGATTAGCTTCTGAAGCAGCACGTGCTGTCCAAGTCGTTCCGTCGGGTGAGGTCATGACTCGGTTTGTGCCGCTGGTTGAAACGACACAGAATAAACTCAGTTCCGGCGACCAGCAGACGGAACGCCAAGAATTAGCCTCGGAGGCAGCTCTGGCTGTCCAGATCGTTCCGTTCGGACTCGTCATGACTCGGTTTGTGCCGTCGCTTGAAGCAGCACAAAATAAACTCAGTTCGGGAGACCAACAGACGGAACGCCAAGAATTAGCCTCGGAGGCAGCTCTGGCAGTCCAAGTCGTTCCGTCGGGGGAGGTCATGACTCGGTTTGTGCCGCTGAGTGAAGTGGCGCAAAATAAACTCAGTTCGGGTGACCAGCAGACGGAATACCAAGAATTAGCCTCGGAGGCAGCTCTGGCAGTCCAAGTCGTTCCGTTGGGGGAGGTCATGACTCGGTTTGTGCCACCGATTGAAACGGCACAGAATAAAGATAGCTCTGGTGACCAACAGACGGAATTCCACTGATTAGCCTCGGAGGCAGCTCTGGCAGTCCAAGTCGTTCCGTCGGGGGAGGTCATGACTCGGTTTGTGCCGTCACCTGAAACGGCACAAAATAAACTCAGTTCGGGAGACCAACAGACTGAAGCCCAGAAATTAACCTCGGAGGCAGCTCTGGCTGTCCAAGTCGTGACGTTAAACGTAGCAGACGCGAGGGCTTTCGCAGTGTTCAGTGCCTTCCTTGCAGTCGAGGATGTCGTTGCGCCCGTCCCGCCGCTGGATACAGCGATAGGAATTGAAAACGTCGTGGTCTGTGTGAAGACGTTCGCCGCGTTTTTCAGCGGTACGTTGTTGGATAATCTTGCATCACTTAACGTGCCTGTGATCAGATTGCTTGCATCATCACTCGATCCATCGCCGAGTGAGGACTCAACGCCAGCGCTGTCTTTCTTGTAGAATTTGCCGTCGTCCTTCGCATACATGCGAACCTTGCCAGCAGCAGGAGCAGCAGGACTGACGACCTCGGCGTAGTCGGCATAATTCGCAATCGATAAATATCCGACTGTGGCTAGTCCGCTCACGACCAGGATTGATATAATCGCCTTGAACGATTTGTTTGCATTGAAATCAGCCATTTCATTTCTCCTCCGAAATTAAGTGTTACTTGCCGCGCTGATCGAGAGCGCCGCGCATGAATTGAACGGAGACTGCACCGACCACAGCGAACAGCGTCACTTCGTTTTCCGCGTCGTTGCCTTGAGTCAAGTCCCAGGGACGGAAGCTGACCTTGTCTCCAGGCTCCAAGACGATCTTTGTTTCTTGGGTGCCTTCGTCTCCAGCCAAAGCTGGATTGGCATTGGTGTGATCTTTTTCCTGATAGACCAATAGCGTGTCAGTGGTGGCAGAATCACCGCCTACGCCATTGCGCGCACGATGGCGAAGTGTCGTATCTTCGCGCGGCAGCGCAACTTTTAGTCCCTGACCAGCCGGAACGGTGAAGACCTTGAACGGTACATTGCGAAGATCGAGGTCAAGCGCCATAGTAGACTCCTAAATTTATCGTCATAAAATGCTGAGCACTACTTTCGTGTCTGACGTCTCGAGTATCTTTATGTCCTCGATGTCCTTCAACATCTTTTGTAGCAATTCGGGATGCTCTTTTAAGTTCGTCATGCAGATCTTTGTTACTTGAGCAGCGATCAGCTCGATATTCACCGCAGGGATTCTGTCCTTGCGTAGTGTGTCGACCTTTGCAGCACTCTCGCTGATCTTTGTTACATGCTCAACAGCGTTCCGCAATGCTTGATGCGCGAGCGACTGCATTGCGTCTCTATTAGGTTTTCCACTCAACGAGTCGTTTACTACTATACTATCGTAGAGCGCGAGAGCCTCACAACAGAGGTCCTTCGAGATGCGGACCTCACCTTCGAGACTGAATACTTCATCGTCCCCGATCTCTGCGAGACGATCTCGGAACTTCTTGCTGAGTCGCTTTGAGTAGAAGCCTGCCATTAGTTTATCTTCTATGCGTGGATTAACAACTGAACGACGACCTCCGTGGATCTGGCAGTACTCACTACCCTTTAATGCCCACCGACGACAACGACTTCCCGAGGCCTTAGACCGCGAGTGACATTGACGTGGATGGTTCGCGGGGGGAGGACCTCGCAACGCGGACTGTCCCACGATTTGCGCGTCTTTAGAATAGTCGTCTACATATCCGAATCGCTTTTCCGCGCGGGATAACTTTTTCTTTTGCATGGTTAATTAAGATACCCTCTAACATTATACCACAAGAACGAGGAAGAACAAGCGGAATCACAAGATCACTTGACCATGAGCATGGCCCCTTCAGGGACCATACCATTCCTGCAGTTACGGATTCCCATCTCTCGTAGTGATCTTCAGCTTTTCGAACACTTTTAGAATTGTTTCACGTGTCTCTCGCGAACAAGACACCACAGTTCCCCCTTCCAGCTTGCGTTGATATGATCTCGTCCAGCCTACAAGTCTAGCAAATTCATTCTGTGACACGTTTACAGCACGTCTCGTTGTGACAAATGCATCCGCATCAAAAGCCCATCTCTCTAAGGGACGAAATACTGTTACGTTAAGTTCCATAGGTGTAATCACTGGCGCGTTGCAGCGTATCCTGTCAAAACATGACCTACACAAAGCACGTGACTTGTCTTTGCTTATGACCCACGAGCGTAACATTACTACAAGTCCCGCACACTCAGGACATTTATAATCTGGTACGAGCTTCGACAACAATGCTTTCTTCTCGGCGAGTTGACGTTGTGACTTATAAAACAACACGTCATCGGGATCGCCCCAATCACACGCGCGTTCGTCGTCGCGTTTCTTTGCTGCGTCTGCACGTGCGAGGTCTTCGTTAATTATTCTCGCTTGAACGAATGGATCTTGCGGTTTCATTATTTGTATCCCTGTATAGAGAGTGTACATCGACATGGCCCCTTCAGGGACCATACCATTCCTGCAGTCCGTCTGTATTTAAAACTGAACACCCTCATCCAAAACTTTTAACTACTTACTACTTACTTACTTATACTTAACTTATTGATCCCGAGTAGTAGTATATATATATATATAGTACCTTTTATTTATAAATGAGTGTGTTCAGTTTTAGAAGCAGACGGACTGCAGGAATGGTATGGCCCCTTCAGGTACCCACCGACAAACGTTGCACTTCCTGAATGAATTCAATAGCGTTATAGGCACTTTCCTTGAGTACGTCCAGTTCCATATACAAGCCTAGTGAATTCTGTCGACTGTCTTCTGCATACAGGCATCCATCGCTATTCAAATAGCGTGCAACGAATGCGTGACTCCCTCGATGTCTTAACTTCTCGAGTTTGAGCATTTGGTTAGTGTCACACTGATTGGAGTCTTTCTTAAACTCTATCCAGCATCCACCGTCGAGACGTGCATGTGACACGAAGATGTCTGGCCATCCCGATTTCTGCATCGCGTGACCATGGATATTCAACACTAGTCCATTGCAGCTCTCACACGCCCTGATGAACATCCGCTGCACATCGCTCTCAGTCTTCATCACTTTCCTGCATTAAGAGCTGCGAGCTTCTGTGTGAGAGCCTGAACTAAACGTATGTCTCGCTCTATCTGTGACACCTTTGCCTTCTGCTCGACGTCGTGATAGTCTTGGCTACGTCCGTCCCACTCATCGAACGCTTTATAGATGTCCTCGACGCTGTCTCGCAGCACGGTGAGAACGTCCCCTAGGCGGTCTAACTGCTCGGCCTTTGTTTTGCCTACTATGGGAACGAACATGAGGATCGGCGCGGAGTCGGGCACAGGGACGACGAACCGGATGTCTACGCGCGAAGGGTCTTTGTCCTCTACTGTGAAGGATGATATTTTCATTGCTTCTCCTTATACACGTCACCGTTCTCTTGGATCTTTATGTCTTCGTATGGTGCGACCGCGCGACGGTAGAGCTCCAGCTTGCAGCATTCGAGTAAGCCGATCTTAGACTCCAAGCTGGAATACGTGTTGGATGGAAGAATCTGAAGCAGACGAGAGATGATGTAGTTCATCTCTCCTGTGTTTGGATCTCGCTCCAGTCCAACACGAATCTCGCGGACAAGGTAGTTCAACTGATCGTCAATCACAACATTCTTTTTGATATACGGCATTGTCGTACCTCCTTAGGACCTCCTGTATGACTTCTATGGGGATGACCAGACATACGTCTGGGTCTATCTCTGTTTTCCCCTTTCCTTCGACTCCAGCGGACACGACTGCTACTACCTTATTATCCACCAAGACGGGAGCACCGCTTAGGCCTCTAACCATCGGTACTTTATCCATGCCTAGCCGAGCCCTAAAACCTCCCTCCCAATACAACTGCCTTACAACTGCCTTACGTGTATTTGGCCCTCCTACAGGTCCGTGCTCCCCTTGTATTACCACTTCCGACCCTACGGTTAGCCTGTTGCCTAGGGTAACAGGGTCGGAAGTCGGGTACTTTAAGATGGCAAGGTCCAGCTCGCGGTCATACGCGACGACTTTTGCTTTCTTTCCGTTGACTAAGATCTCTTTGAGAGGGACCTTCTTGACGTCTACGTTGTGTGCGCAAGTCATCATCAATCCGTCGCGGATGGGGAACCAGTTTCCTTTGGTGATGAACTTCGTACCGTCCTGTTCTGGCTTGTGTTCGTATTGGAACGATTCCGCTTTCGCCAACGTACAAAGGCAGAGAATGATCATGAGCTTCACTTTGTAACCTCCAATGCCATCAGGTATGTATACCATGCGAAGACCTCTGGGCGATAGCGTTCCCAGTCTTCGAAGACATATTTGTACTCTTGCAGGACTCGCACATAATGACAAAACATATAGAGCTCCTGCAAGGTACACGCTTCCGGTCCATAGACGAACTTAGGTCCGTTGTCCGCCAGATAGTCCTTGATCAGCTGGAGCTCCGCTGCCGTCTGGCTCATCCCGTTGTTCACTCGCTCCTGGATCCGCTCCTTTGTCTTCTTTAGGAGCTTCTCGTACTCTGCTGGCTTCAGCCGCGATTTCATTTGTGCCTGCTCCACTAGGCGATCCCACAGCACCTTCGGTTCCCTCTGGACTTCCCCTGACTGGACGTGTTGAGTCAGCAGGTATAGCACTATCAGCAGCAACTTTGACCGCATATCGTTCCTCCATAGCCCGAAGCCATCGCGGGTCAACATAACGTAACTCCTGCTCCGACAATGGACGCAGGACATACAGCATCTCTCGAGCTTCGGTCCCTGTAGTATCGTCCTCACAGGTCCCTACACCTTTTAGCAGCGTGTTGTTTGCGTAGTTAACGATTGCAGTCTTGAGGACCTCACTAACATCGTTCATCTGCCGGAACTGAATCATCCGGTTGAGCTTTGTTGGTCGAGGGACAGCGAACACACAGATCCAATACGCACGACCGTTGCGATAGTGAACCGTAAACGCGCAGAACACTTTCATACCTGCAAGCTTGTGCTCATGATTGTAGCGACGCATCACGGACTCATTTGGTTCACCGCATGGGAAGTTGATCGCGACGCGTTGATACTGATTGAACTTCTCAAGAACTCCTGTATTATTCATGCTTGAACCATGCCCAATCCATGTTCCACGAGTACTGTCCGTCCAGCCTGAGTGACTCACGCTCCGGCGTGAATGCAAAGAAATCAGTCTGGTCGTGAAGATCTACTTTGTTAATAGCAATCTTCTTATCAGCAACACCTATAATAAAGGTCTTGGTCAATGTGGCTTGACCAATGATTCCTTCCTTTGCACGAACATGAGCAACGAGCCGCTTGAGTGCAGCCTTGTCTTCTCGTACAATAGAGCGGAAGAACTCTCTAGTGAGTTCGTCTTGATAGACGTAGACATCCATCAGTCACCCTCCTTTGTGTTGTCACGGACTATTTTAACATCCGATTCACGGCGGAGCAGTTGAAGCAGCGGGAGCAGCTGAGGCAGCTGAGGCAGTCGGAGCAGCCGGAGCAGCGGGAGCAACTGGCGCAGCCTTTGCAGTCGGAGCAGTGGAGGCAGTGGAGGCAGTCGGTGCAGTCGGAGCAGCCTTTGCAGTCGGTGCAGTCGGTGCAGCCGGAGCAGCCGGAGCAGTCCCAGCAGCGGAAGCAGCGAGAGCAGTCGGTGCAGCCCGTACAGCGGGAGCAGCGGGAGCAGTCGGTGCAGCGGGAGCAGCGGGAGCAGTGGAAGCAGTCGGCACAGTCGGTGCAGTAGGCACAGCCGGAGCACATATTCCAGCATCCATTGTTTCCAACATCATTATCCAGATCTATGTGGTTCTGCGACGCGAAATCTTTCGTTGTACCATTAACCTTTTTATCAGGGCGAGCAAGGAACTCGTTATAGTCTGCGAAAAGTTCGGTTTTCATTTCATTGTCCCTCCTAGGACGGTTCACCTTCTCGTACAATAGAGCGGAAGCACTCTCTAGTGAGTTCGTCTATCAGTCACCCTCCTTTGTGTTGTACAGCGCGGACTATTTTAGCACCTGATTCACGGCGGAGCAGTTGAAGCAGTTGAAGCAGCGAGAGCAGCGAGAGCAGCGTGAGCAGCCGGAGCAGTGGAGGCAGCGGGAGCAGTCGGTGCAGTCGGTGCAGTCGGTGCAGTCGGAGCAGTGGAGGCAGCGGGAGCAGTTGAAGCAGTTGAAGCAGTGGAGGCAGCGAGAGCAGCGTGAGCAGCCGGAGCAGTGGAGGCAGCGGGAGCAGCGGGAGCAGTCGGAGCAGTGGAGGCAGCGGGAGCAGTCGGAGCAGCCGGAGGCAGTGGAGGCAGTCGGCACAGCCGGAGCAGCCGGAGTACATATTCCAGCATCCGTTGTTTCCAGAGTCAAGGTCCAGATCTATGTGGTTCTGCAACGCGAAAGCTTGCGTCGTACCATTAACCTTTTTATCGGCGCGAGCAAGAAACGCGCCGTAGTCTGCGAAAAGTTCGGTTTTCATTTCATTGTCCCTCCTAGGACGGTTCACAGCGCTCCTAAAGGTAAAGGCACCATCATCGGACCTCACACGAGCCTCCTCCGCACGCTGGCTCTAACTGTGCGAGGGATGCATTCCATTCTTCTTTCATTTCACTCCACGGTACTGGCTTGTAATTAACGATGTAATAGTTCCACCTGACCTCGTCGGCCGGAGTCTCGACCGCTTCGTTCGGTGCGTATGGAAACTTCTTGTCCAACATATATGGTGCGAAGGCCATCGCCGTTATGCGATGTCTGTTGTCCCATATTGTGTCGAGCACACTTTGCATCTCGTCATCCTTGACCGTTACAGTGCAAGACACGTTGTGCGTGAGGCCCGGACTGTGCATGGACACAGTGCCTGGAACAATCCAGTTGTCGTACGTGGACATCACCCTCTCAATAAAGTCCAGTGCAGGCATGTCCTTCACGGTCATGGCGTCCGATGCGATCTCGATAGGGAACACAATAGAGAGGTCCCCATTAGGTTTTACATCTACCATGTGTGGATTGTATTTCCGAAAGTATTGCGCGACGGGCTCCAACGGATTAGCTGTAAAGCGGCGGAAGAACCTACGCGCATGTCGCGGGTGAATGCCGCTACCTATCCCACCTAGCTCCCATGCGCATGTGCCGTCGGGCTTTACAGTAGTAGCACGTTCGCACGCGTTGATACCGATCTGCATAGCGGTCACAACGTTCTCATGCAAGACCGTGCGTGCTGCCTTACGTTGGAGCTCAGGGTTGAATGCGATTGCAGGGTTGTCCATCATGCCGGACATAGACACGCCAATGAGCGCATCACGTTGTGCGATCCTAATGGTAGTCCCACCAAGATATTCCAGATCGGTATAGGAAGCCTGCAAGGTTCCAATGAACGCAGCGGCACGCATACGCTCTATCAGGTCGCTCTCATCCTTGACCGTTGCCGCGTTGACAATGGTGAGATTACAGAAGCTGAATCCTGTCTTACCGTCTATCGTAGGGTTGAGGCCGATCTCTCCGCACGGATTGGTTCCGTAGTCGAGATTGTCTGTGAAGTAGAAGCCCGGATCGCCAAAGTTTTCTTGTGCGACTCGGATGACCCTGTCGAACGACGCGCGATCCACCTTGCTGCGTAGGAAGGTAGCGGAGTTGTTTGCCATCTCACGTTGAGCGTTGAGCTTGTTCGGTTCGAAGACACCATGAGACTTCGCGTAGACCATCTCTGTGTCTTCGGGACTGAAGATACTAATAAGGCTAGACCGACGAATGCCTCCTGCAAGGACCGCTTCAGCACAGAAGCAGACGATGTCGTGGCACTCAATCGGTCTCAGCTTGCGACCCTGAGCAACGTGTAAGACATTACGAATCGCCTCTAACGCGAGCTTGAGCGGCAAGTGTCCAGGAGCCAGACCTCCGCTCGTTTTGAGCGGCGATCCCTCTGGGCGAATCAAATGGTAACTGAACTCAACACAATAACCGTTGACGTATGAATCGAAGAGCATGCCGACAGCGTCAGCCCATCCTTCAATGGTGTCCGGGATGGTGTAGTGGACAACAGACTTCTCGTTGACGCGACCGAGACGCGGGAGCTTGTCAACGTGTTGCCATTGTACGCTGAACCCTACGCCACATCCGCACAATAAAAGGTAGAGAGTCTCTTGGAACGATCGCACACGATCGATAAGGGTGAATGCACAGTTATACATCCTAGCATTGTGTGCTATCGTAGCGGCTCCTGCGAACTGCATAGACCGCATAGAAGGCAGCACCTTCTTGTCATACACATAGCCGAACGCGTCTTCGATCTGTGTGGACAGCTCCGGCCATCTCTTAAGATGCATGTCCTTCACACGGTTCACGGTCTCAGCGTATACTTCTCGCCGCTTCCATTCGTGCCTATACTTGGCATACTTGGCAAGATGGATATAGTCCGCCGGAGCATTGTCGTCGGGCTTCTGCCGCGACGCACGTAGCTTCGCTCTTTCGTGACGGTAGATGACATACGCATTTGCGACGTCCAAGAATTGGTGAGCCATTAGAACCTGCTCAACGACGTCTTGGATGGTTTCAATGTCGAAGATGTCACTGTCCACTTCGCGGCCGTCGAGGAATGCTAAGACGGACGACTCGAGAGGGCTCATCTCAACTGGCTTACCTGGATGGACCTCCGCAAAGGCCATTAGGATCGCGCGCCTGATCTTTCGCGGATCGAACTGTTGAATGCTCCCGTCGCGCTTGCGTATTCTCATCTAGCACTCCTCTTTGATTAGTCTGAACGCCTCTTTGATTTGCTCGATCAGCTGACCACGATAGTCTGCTTGCCAGAGCTCCCGCTGCTCTTCACGTATTGCTTTCCAATTCGCCAACTGACTTTCAACTTCCGCCGTTGTATCAACGATCCAACGGTCGGGAACATCGAGACCGAACTCCTGCAAGGTGTGAACAGCATTGCGATCGATAAGCATTGCGACACCATTACTAAGGCACTCCCAGAACCTATTTGCAGGCGACGAGTAGATCTTATGGCTTCCAATGTCCTCCATGTAGACGGTCATGGATGCCTTCCACAAATCAGTTGTTTGAATTCGCTGCGTGAAGACTGAGTCGTAGCAGTACTCTTCAAGCTTATCTTCACCCTTCGGCGTAGTCGAGATAACTGTGTAAGGATTGTTAAGGTACTTCTCAAAGTAAGGTACTCTTCCCTCTCTGAAAGCACCGTAGTAGAACAGCTTACCGATTAGCTCCGGCTCTCGCAGCGGTTGAGGGTGCCACGTAGCGAGGTTCCAATTCACATAGATCACATTGCGAATCCACGACGACCAGACTGTCTTGTGGTTCACATGATCATATATGTTGGGACATGTGGTGAGCATCACGTTGTCCTTACCTGCTATACCCTGCCGGACCTGTGTTGGAGGAGGTGTGGTGTAGTCGTCTGTGATCAGGACCGCGCGATTGCACTCTTGCAGACGTTCTTTCAGCGCATCGAAGATCTCGCTGCCAAGGAACATACTGTTACCAATCTTGAATACCTCTTCGTCCTTGAGCGACGGAATCTCATCCGCCTCTTTGAACACAATGCACTCCAAGTCCGGCAACGCTTCCCGGATAGCGTTGTAGTGGTGTATGGTGATCTTGCTCAGCTCGGACTTGTGTACTAGGAGCTTCATAGGTCCTCCAAGGAGTCGATACAGATTGCTTTAATGCCTTGCGCTTTCGCTGCCTCACAGACCCGTCTGTCGTCGTCGAACAGAACCGCGAATTTATAATTATGGCGGTCCATGAACTGTCTCCAGAAGACCTCCATACCTTTAGGAGCAGAGTGTGTACGCGGAACCATGCTGAGACAGGCTGGTAAGAATCTCAGCTTGTGCTCGTTCGCTTCGTAGCTCGCCGATGACACGATATGAATAGGATAGCCCATCCTGCTCAAGTCGATCACCATCTCGACTACGGGTTCATTGACCTCCACTTTACACTGGAGGAAATAATTGTCCTTGCGAAGCTTGATCCTGAGGAGGCTTAGTTCGTCCAGATTCGGGAATAGACTGCCCAGACCGTCCTTCCACGTCTTTCCCCAGAGACACTTCTGGAACGCGTCTTTGTTCAGAACGATTCCATCTTCCAAGCAGGCTTGACGGTATGCGACGTATACACTCCGCTTGCAGTTCACTAGGACTCCGTCCATGTCTACCAGCATTGTATGCATCTATTTCCTCCAACAGCAGCGGAACAACCTGCTGAACCCCGTACAGTTGAATCTCTTCACTGTGCTTCTCCGGATGCGCCAGTAATCGGATCCAATGCGACAAGAGCAGAACAATGTGCTCTGGTAGAACTTCGAACGGAGGTGGGACCCTGCAAGGAAGCCGATCACGGTGGATATGTTCCCATTGTGTGATTATCGATTGCAGCATCTTCGACTCGTCCATCTCAATAACAGTTAAGCCGCGATCCACTCCAGGATCAATGTAGACCACGTCCCACTCCTGGTCGATAATAATGTTCTCGAGAGTGAAATCACCATGGATGAACTCCGTGTAGACAAATTTGCGCGCTTCGTTGCACCACACAATAAGGGCGTCCCTTATGCGCGCTAGGTTGTCGCCTTGGAAAGTAAGGTATGCACGCTCTATGATGTAGAGTCTGTACTCTGCAGTGCATAGAATGCGCAACTTCTCTTCCGGTCTCATGACGCTTGGACGACAGATAAGCTTCCACACGCGATGAGACTTGTTGATTGTGAGGTCTGTGTCTGGATGTACTCCTTTCACATACTCGTATGCCAGTGTGTTCGCGTCTCGTCGGAACAAGCTCTTAGGCTTATGCCGCGGAGGGATCATGTTGTAGACGCGTTCTTGTGCGTCTAGGTGTTCTTTGCTGTCATGTTTGTTCATCAGTGAGCTCCCAGTAAGCTATTGCTGACGATGAACGTCCCATGTCGCGCCACTCTCCGCGCTTAACAACGTAAGGACGCATCTGCATTAAATTGAACCACTCCACAACGGAGTCGTACATGAGTGTTCCGCTCGACAATCCATGTGTTAGCATTTGGAAATCTACAGACGTGAGCATCCATGGAGTTGTGAGCGCAAGGTATTCACTAGAATGTGATCCTTCGCGAGAACCTAATCCGCGTTGCCATTTCGTAGGCTCCCAAGTAACAAGATCACAGGCTTCATCTACGGAGACGCTCCTGCACACTGCTCCACGCTCGGTCGGTAGATGCATTGCGTCGAAGCTAGGATAGATGTTGTCCCCGCAGAGCACGTAGAACTCATCATCTCCGTAGAGAGGACTCCATGCCGTGAGCAAGGCACCACACACTCCGGACATGTGTTCCAATACCCTAGAAATAGGATATTGGAATACATACTCAAGAGAGTCAGCATAACATCTTTTTAGAAACAGATGCACGAGACTCCCGGGAGTGTCCACAACGACGATCGGCTTTGTATCGTCCGCGTTCCCGTTGACTGACTTCAGCAGCATCTGCGCATAGATGACCGACGACATAATAACGGGTGAAAGATTATGTTGCGGAAGGAGCAGTTTGTTCGGGAGCCGTTCCGCCTTCCCTGCTGCTAGTATTATCGCTCTTGCTTTCATTTTGAAACCTCCTTACTGCGTCCTCATAACATTTGACCCATGCGATCCGGATGTCCGGCATCGTCGATTCGTCTGTATTGCCCCACGACTCGGAGCTCTTGTCATTTGCTTTGACGTAAGGAGCATGATACTCAATGAACTCCCCGCGTGTCTTAAGCAGTCCATCGCGATTACGGTACTCGCTGCAACCTCCGTCAGCATTAGTTATGCCGTCGTTGCAGTGTGCAGTCGAAACGTAAGTCGCATAACCATTCTTCAAGAGCTCCAGTGTGACATGGAAGTCTTCCCAGTATTCGAATTTGTCGAAGCGGATCTTCTTGTAGTCCAGAATGTCCACGCGAACACCAAATGCGCGCATCAGCCGTCCCGCTTCTTTGTATGGATGGTCGGGGACTTGATTGTTCATCCCTCGCGCGGACATGCCGACAGCAGCATAATCATCGAGACGCTCCTGGAAGAGCTCGAGAGCCTTGTGCAGATCGTCAGGCCTCATCTGTTCCAGGCGAACATTTGTGTCGATGTTCCAATCCTTGACGCGTTGAGAGAATCGCAAGTCATCGTCAAACATAAACAATGACGCAGAGCACTCACCTGCAAGGAAACCTTTTAAGCAGTGATCAACCGCTGTCTGGCGTGCATGAGGAGCACCGATCTTTTCGACGACAACGAGATTCGGATGTCCTTTAAATAGTTCTACTTCGCGTCTGTGGACGACGAACCACGTTCTTTCTTGCCAGAACTTTGTCAACGTGTTGAATGTAATTTGTTTGTCTCGTCTTCCGAGAGTGGGAATGTAAATTCGCATCCTGTTTTTGCTCCTTTAAAGAGTAGTGCACGGCAGGTGCCTAACTTGTAAAGCTAGGCACCTGGAACCGTGCGTAGGGGAGCCCATGGGGGAGCTCCTTGCTTTAACCGACATGAAAACGCTCCTAAACCCTTAGGGTATCCTGTGCTGCTCCCTATACGTGCTGCCGTGCTGTTTAGTCCCCTCGCCGATTGCCGCTGCGACTGTGATGAGATTTAGTGCTTCTTCCACGTCGCGAGCGAGAAAGACACGCGGATGATAATGAAAAACCTGTTCTCGCGGACCGATGATGATACACAGATTGTTCTTGTGCAACGCGATTCCCAATTCCGAATGACGTCCACCCTTTGTTTCTGTGTCTCCGGTGAGCTGGACAAGAACATTCGCCGCAGTCACGTCTTCAAAGTCTTCCTCCGCACACTTTATTCCGTGTTCGATCTTTGACTGCTCACCGCGTGCTCCGGTGTAAAGATCCGCTGCTCCAAGTAGCCAGCGCGAAGTGACTTCGTGTCCAGCCATTTTGAGTTTCGCGGCGACCTGCTTTGCTTCGGTGAGTTTTGAAGCACTCGCTGCGACATAGATCTTAGCCATCTGTCCTCCCGTTAAATTTCTGGCGTGGACGCCCTTGTCCCAGCCGGACTCTTTCGAACTTATCGAACTCACACAGTGAATGTTCGATTTCTCTCAACTCGAATGGTACTGGAGCATTGAGGACATGCGGACCGACGCGCGTGCCTTGAAAGTTAGCGTCGTTAATAATGTCTATGTCGTTAGTGTTCATTCCCTCGAAAGCATTCTCGTCTACGGAGTCTGTGTACTTGCTCCAATCACCGATTGCCAGTCTGTGCAGACAGACCATTGTGTTGATTGTGCTTGACAGACCAAGACGACACATCCCTCTGTCCGCTCCTGGACCAATGTTCGCCCACCGAAGTCTATCCACAGGATCCTGGAGCAACGGTGTAAAGCGCAAGTCGCATGTGATTTCGTATGCGACGAATCCACCGATGAGGTAGAACTGCTTTAGTGTGTCGTAGACTCCTTTCATGGTGCGGAGTGTCCTGCAAGCTTCAACAACAATATGCGCGTCATCCCACGCGTCCATTACTGCTTCTGTGTAGGAGTCAACCTTTGCTTTTCCCGGACGTACAGTGCAAAGGTGTGCAGACGTAAAGATCTTCTCTCCACGCTTTGCCTTTGCTTGCATATAGTCGATGACCTGCTCCGGTCGCAAGCAATAGCCTAGCTCCTTTGCATGGAAGTCGCAGTTGAACAGCCTGTACCACATGACGTTGAAAACTAACTCCTTCGCAAGTTGCGTTCGCTTCTCTTTTGTGTGCTCGAAGTCTTGGACCTCCATTGCGTGACAGAGACTGTCGATCATCTCGTGTAATGCAATGGTCCCTCTGTCTAGCTCTCGGAAGGTGTTTGTGAATTTGTAGTCGAGGAAGATTTCATCCTGCGACCAAGGCCTCGGCAGCTTCTCAACGTTGCGTCTATGCCAGATTGCATGACGCTCGTTGATCCATCCGAAGAAGCCTGCAATCGAACTGTCTGTTTTGCTCATACGCCATGTCCCTCAAAGCCAGAGTGAGCGTTGTTGTTGTTGTCTCTCTCGTGGTAGCCAGGAGTCTTGAGAGCGCCAAAGACCGTCCGGGACGGTGATCGGTACAAGAGTCCAAAGTTCCAAACCTTTGCCTGAGCGCGTTGTTCCGCTGTAACTTCATTTATTGGACAGTCATAAAGGTACGACGCGACGGCAGTGTGCATGTCTCGTCCAACTTCCACAGATCGCCGTTGGATGTTGAGCAGCATCGACAAATCAATCATTCGCTTCACGTTTGGCCTCCCGTTCTTTTAGGCTCATGGACTCTTCACGTTTAATGCGGACCGACTCCGCAAAGTCAAACTCAAGAGAAGCGTTCTTAGATGTGCAGCGGATGGAACCAATTACCTTCCCGTCTACGAAGAGGACTACGCTCTCTCCGTGTTTGCGCCTAATGGTTAGACCTCGTGCCATGATTATCTTCCAATCTGACTGAGCTTGCAGTCTTCGGCAGGTTTATCGTCCCGGAACCGTTCGAAGCGGGGGAACTGAAGACGTCCCTTTGCTGCGACAGATTGATAAGTAACTTCGATGACACGTCCTTCTGTGTTCTCTGGCTTAAAGGTACGACGCATCTCGTCTGTGTATCCGCCTCCTACGTTTGCGATCTCGACTAGCTTACCACTCTCGTCGTATAGACCACAAATTAGCGCTCCCATCTTGCCGTAGTTACGCGCGACTCCACTGTCCCACGCCATTACAACAACGTCCACCGTCTTTTGTGGCTTTAGCTTGTACCACTCGGCGTTGTGTTGGTTCTTGAGAACGAACCCTTCGATCTTACGTGCAGAGGCGTCCTTCAGCATCTCAAGAACCAATCCCTCGGTCAGTGACACAGACTCACCAGAGACCAGAATTTCATTACCTAGTGTTGTTGTCCACCCATAACCACGTATCTCTTCCAGCACCACACTTAGATCCATTGCTTGGAGGTCTACTCCTTTAAGCACAGGAGCCGCAAAGGGAGCATACACTAGGCGCGGATCCTTTGCCTTCAATGCTGTAACCACGTCGCTCGACTTGCCTCCGTCTACGTAGAGCTCACCATCCAAGACAGTGTTTGCAGGCATCTCGCAAATCGTCTTCCACAACGTAGGATGGTCTACGAGCATTGCGCTATAGTCTTCCTTGCGTCCAATTGCAAAGAAGCAGTCATCTTTGTCGTTGACGAACGCACAACGGTATCCGTCACCCTTAGTTTGCTTCCAGCGTACCGGAGTCCCAACCTTATACTCCGGTACGTCTGGGCGCAAACTAAGAGCCATCTTAATGTCTACATGTATCATTTGTCAAACTCCAGTCTGGTTGAATCAGTGTGATGCTGAATAATGTCACGCGTCTCGTCCACATTCGTGCGGCCGGATGCGGAATCTGTACTACCCTGCAAGTATGGTTCTCAGAGTTGATTCTAAAGTAAGGTATAGAGTCACCCGGACCGGAGTAGTTTCTCCATCCCCACATCGTGTCGAGGACCGCGATTGTGTGACAGACGGGAAACTTACATCCCGCGCTCCTTTGTCATCCAAAGAGCACCTCCTTCTCGTCCACAGCGCGACGGATAGCATCCCATGTGAAGGGAGTGACATCCAGCTCCCCGCTTACCCGGAAGGCAACGCGCGGATAGAGCGGATACTTAGGATTAGGTTCCATGACGACGCCGTCTACCTGACGACAATCCACTTCGACGAGAACCCGCTTCCCAACATACTTGATGCAGAGCGCGCGAGCGTCCGGTGGGAAGAAATGCTTGCGCACATCTTCAACCATCTCGTCGTACATCTTGAGAGCGTCCTCGCGCTCCAAAGCACAGATATTGTACAGCACGTTGAAGCTTGCGCGACGCGCCATTGCGTAACGATTCTCGGCGAGCAGAATAATTACTTGATTCTGTAACTCCTGCTTGAGCTTCTGAAGTTGTTCCGCTGTCATGTTTAGCCCTCCTTAGGCTGTCTAACAAAGTATCCGCCCTCTTTACGGTCCCATCCACGGGAGCCGTACCAATCTAGCAACTGCTCAAACGTTAGTCCCATGTCATCACCTGGAGCGGGAACTAAGTACAGAGGTATTGAATACATGTCCGCCCAGACGCACAGATTGTCGAGAGCATGTGAACCATATCCACTCCCACGCAAATGACGTGGGACGTGGATACGTGTAACACAGGCTCCTTTCAACTCATGGTCTACGTCGTAATGCGGCACAACGTCCACCGCGCTAACACGTTGTGAGAAGTTCCGATTGCAGAAACGTTCGACTAGGTCTAAGTTCATTTTGCCTCCGGTCGAAGCAGTAGGATTGAAACCCTCCAATTCCAACCGTTGTCTACGCGAACTTTAGCATTCTTCCCGCCGATACTGAGTAGAATACCTTTTCTCAGCTTCCCGTCGCGCGCATTAAACTCCACGCGGTCACCTTCGTTGATCTGTGCTGCGACCTGCAAGCGCAACATCTCGCCGCGGACAACAATTACCTTGTAGAGCTTCGCGATGTCCTCCCTCGTGGCATACTTAAGGATGTTTTGAATTTCTTCTTCCAGTGACTTAGTTGTCATTGAGAGCCCTCCTTAGCTCATATGACTTCCCAACACGTTGTCCTTCTCTCCTCCATCACGTCGAGCCAGCGTGCAGGACTTGTCATTCGTCTTCCCCTCCAACATCAGTCTCGAGGACCTGTCGCATTATGTCTTTGATGTCCTGTACTTCTTCAGCCGCTGTACGCTTGCCAGCGACCTTCTTGCGGATCTGCTCGTCCACTGTTCCCGGCACAACAAGATCAGTGACTTGCAGATTGCATGCAGTCCCACGTCTGTGAGCTCTGTCTTCGGACTGTGCGCGTTCTACTGGCGACCAATTCTGGCTGAAGTAGATGACGCGCGTAGTGTACGTCTGAGCGTCTTCAGCTTTGGTTGTCACATAGTCGTAGCCTAAAAGATTAAGAGCCTCTGAGCAGCACTTCTGGTTCCCCAAGAATCCCTCGCACTTGGGATCCATGTTGTAGCGCGTGATTGCAATCTCACGGTCTGCGTCCTTCACGCCTCCGTGGAAACAAACGTGGTTGATTCCCTCCTGCTTGAATCGTGCTTCCAACACACGGAGGTCTTCTCTAAATGTAGCAAAGATAATTGTCTTGGAGTTGGGATCGGCGTCGCGGTCTGCCTTGATAATGTCAACACAAGCTTCCACTTTTGGATTGACGCGTGAGATCTGCTCGACCTTCGCCCAGTCGATAACAGTTCCTTCGTCATCCATAATCGGGTCCCACTTGATGTGCCCCGATGTGATCTGTGCCAGACGAAGCATCTTGGTAAGGATGTGATCCGCGGTGAGCGTCTTGGTCTTTGACTCCATTTTAATTTCCAGTGCGATCTGTTTCTGTAGCTGAACATAATACTCGCGCTGTTTCCTCGCCATCTGTACTTCGAACATGTCGTACACTTTGTCCGGCAGGTTTAATCCAGCTTCTTTCTTTGTGATGCTGAACGAGATACGAGACAAGCGCTCTTGGATCAGAGGGACGTTCTTCATTCCAATGAGGCGCTCAAGGCCTCCCCTCTTTGCAGTGCCTTCTGCTTTCTCGAAGAGGCCATAGAACTTTTTATACTGGGAATACTTGAGGAAGCCAGACAGACCCTCTGAAAGGAACTCGAACTGAGCCCAGAGGTCTGTGAGATGATTGACGATCGGAGTTCCTGTGAGGATCATCCTGTTGCCAGTTACGTCGCGGAGCTTGTGCAGAGCTCGTGTGCGTTGCGCACGGTCGTTCTTAATGTAGTGCGACTCGTCGGCGACGACCAAGTCCCACGGAACTGCACCGATTGCCGACCACGTGTTTTCGATTGACTCGTAGGAGCAGATACACGCGCCGAATTCGCAGTCCTTCTCGTCTCGGATCGCATCCACGACTCCTTTCATGCGGTCTACCTTGCCTCCACGCAGGATGACCGTCTTGCCCGCTACTACTGCAAAGCGGTCTATCTCATTATGCCAGTTCGTCCGCGCTTGCCGCGGACAGATAATGAGCACGCGGAGCATTCGCGACTTGCCCATCTTGCCTAGACGTGCGCGTCTTGCCTCTAGGCACAGACGCGCCACACAGATAGGAGTCTTGCCTGTTCCCTGCTGCATGAAGAGCGCAAAGGCCTCCTGTCCCAGAGACATACTGAGCGGGACCTTCTGGTAGCCTGCTAAACGTAGGTCAGGGTCCGGATGCTCCACAAAGTCCACTGGCATGACGGGGACCTTCTGCAGAAGCTTGAACTCTGCACCAATTATTGCGGTCTTGGTTTGGACCAAGAACCGTGTGAGCAGGAACTGATAGAGCGCTTTAGCATTCTCGCTCTTGAAGATTAACCTGTCTTCTGGCCATTGGTTCGCCATGACCAGAGCAGTGAAATCTGTTGCGGCAAGCATCCAATTCCCTGAGTCCTTTGGCTTCTCCTCCTTCTCCGGCACGCGCCGGAGCCACGTGACACGCGCTACACTAGACGCCGGATGTCCCGTCGGCATGCCCTTATAGCACGCGATTGGATTGACGGCGAAATACCTGCCGTCATCGTTGAGGTCAACTTCGAGATGGTCCACAGGATTAAGCGGCAGAGGCTTGAGCTGACTTGCCGTTGCAAGGCAAAGAGGCTCAAGAACTGGTAACGACTTGATGAAATTGATTAATCGCGATTCCATTTTACCCTCCTTAGGTAATTCTTTTGGCTTTATCTTCCTTGCAGAAACGTTCGTAGAACGCACGAGCCTCCTCCGTAGAGACCTCGCGCTTAGTTTCTGATCCTTCTTCGAACACTCTTACAGTCTTGGAGTCCAGTACCTCAAAGACTGCTATCGTTCCGTCGAGCAAGCGCAGACGGTATACTCCGGGTCCTTCAGGTTTGATATTCATACGCCCCGATCCTCGCCAAGACCTAGCGTTGCCGCTTTCTTTAGTAGTTCTAACTGCTCCGGCTCCAATTGCAGTCCTTCAAGCTCCCGCGTCATGCGTGCGAGCTGCCCGTGGAGCTTCATCGCCCTCACTATTTTCTTGTCCAAGTCGGCGGGAACGTTTAGCTCCCTGAGCAGGAGTGCGACTTTAGACTCTAACGACTTGAGTCTGTCCGGTGCGATTTGAATTTCGATCAGGAGTTTCTTTTGGCGATCTTCCAGTGCTGCAATACGCAAGTCTATCTGATCGATAATAGACTGGTTCTGCTCCAGCACGATCTTCCAGTATGCGCGGTAGCCTTGCGCGGAGCGTAGGAGCTTTTCCTTGTCAGCCTTCTCACGCTTTACTCCGCGCTTGCGCTCCTTCGCTTCCCGTTCTTCCTTCGGAACAGGTGTGTCCCACGTCCTCTTGGCTTTTTCCATGAGCATTTAGAGCCTCCTTAGCTCCGATCCTGTGTACGTTTCACCCTTTACACTTGGAGCTCCTTTATATGCAAAGGAGGTCCAAGTATAAAGGGTGAGGCTAAATGCCTCACCCTTCCGCCGGACAATTTATTCCTTCGCAGCGGCTTCGTCCTGCTCCTTGAGGATTTCGTTGATGTCGATTCCGGCTTCGGCCAGCGATGCCTTGAGTTCGGAGAGCTGCTTGAAGACCTTCTCGGCGCGCTTGACCGTCTTCTGGGTCTTCTCGTCACCCATCTTGGACATGCGGTCGGCCTTGATCTTCATCTTCCCGGCCTTCTCGATCAGGTCCTTACCCTTCTGTTCGATGATGTCCGCCGTGTGACCCATGTGATTCGCCGACATCGCGAAGTCCTTCTTCTTGATCGGCTTGTGCTTGATCGGATCCCAGTTTACTGGGCGGGACACGGTCAGCTTACCTTCCTTGTCGAGCTCGTTCCTCGCCGCGGTCTTCGGATCGTACGCAACACGCTTCGCGCGCTTTTCCTTTTCCGGCTTGCCTCCTGCGGAAGCTCCTCCTCCGACCTTCTTAACTCCACCACCGACCTTCTTTGCTCCGTCAGCCATGATACTACTCCTTCTGTTCCTTTAGAGGAACCGAGAACCTCTGGTCTCATCAGCAACGGCAGATACCGTTGTACGCGCTCGCGCGCGTTTCGACCTAGAACGGGACGTTGACTTTCATCCATTCCTTCATTGCTTCGGCCATCGCCTTCGCGTTGCCGCTCTTCGTCGGATCTTTGCGGAAGGCTGCAAACTCCTTTGCGAGCTCCTTGCGTGCAGTATTGCGTCCGTTGCGGATAGCGTCCCGCTTGACTTTGGCTTCTTTGCCTTCCGCAGTTCGTGCGTCCTTGCGGTCCTTGACCTCTGCCTGCCGGACTGCCTTACGCAGTGCCTTGAGCTGTTTCTTGTCGGATTCGATTTTGTTGAGAATTGCTGTCTCTTCCGGTGAGAGCTTCCGGTACTGCTGCTTTGCTGCTTTGTTGCTCTTTGTCATCTTCTTTCTCCTTGAGAACGCTGGTCTCGTCAGTGCGAGCTCCATACTCGCAGACGCGCTCGCGCGCGTTTCGACCTATCCAATCTCGGCAGTAGTGTGGCTGCCGTTTGCATTGACTATTTTAGCACCTGCTTCACGGCGGGAGCAGCCGGAGCAGCGGGAGCAGTGGAGGCAGTCGGAGCAGCGGACGCAGCGGGAGCATTCGGTGCAGTCGGTGCAGTCGGAGCAGCGGACGCAGCGGGAGCAGTCGGTGCAGTCGGTGCAGCCGGAGCAGCAGCCGGAGCAGTCCCAGCAGCGGAAGCAGTCCCAGCAGCGGAAGCAGCCTGTGCAGTCGGTGCAGCCTGTGCAGCCGGAGCAGCGGGAGCAGCGGGAGCAGCCTGTGCAGCCGGAGCAGTCCCAGCAGCGGGAGCAGCCGGAGCAGCCTGTGCAGTCGGCACAGCCGGAGCACATATTCCAGCATCCGTTGTTTCCAGAGTCAAGGTCCAGATCTATGTGGTTCTGCAACGCGAAAGCTTGCGTCGCGCCGTTGACTGTTTTATTGGGGCGAGCAAGGAACTCGTTATAGTCTGCGAAAAGTTCGGTCTTCATTTTGTTGCCATCCTTGAGAACGCTGGTCTCGTCAGTGCGAGCTCCATACTCGCAGACGCGCTCGCGCGCGTTTCGACCTTAGAGTTTGTCGGGATTAAAGCTTGTACTCCCACAATATTCCTGAGAATGATTCTTCAGCCTGACTACGTGCATACTTCAGCGCCTCTTCGATGGTCTTGCACGTTATGCAGGATATAGAAGTGCCACCGTTACGAACAGCAGTCCACATCCATGCACCATGTCGAAACTCCACCAGCAAGAAAGCATTCTCGGCGTCGCGCGTCATAATGATGACTCGCGACGAGTTTTGTTTTTCCACAGCCATTTGAGCCAATGCCACTATTTTCTCAGACAAGCATGCTAATGCATGCTTGGCCGAGGTGCGCGAATACGCTTTTACCTCCCTGATGCTAGCTATGTAGGTAGGGTTGCGGGCCATCGGATCAAAAACTTCGCTCACACATTCAATCGTAATCTTTGCCATCTTCTTTTCTCCTCTTTTGGTTGTGGTCTCGTCAGTGCGAGCTCCATACTCGCAGACGCTGCAAGGTGAATGTTCGCCTTGCAGCGTTTCGACCTAGTTGTGTGCATTAAGGGTCCTGCATTTGTCTTTCGGACTCGGAACGTCTCGCGACGTTTCTACAATCCATTTCTCCGGATTGAGCCTACACGCTTCTTTCGAAACGTTATTTTGCGGGAGCGATCTTACACAGCGGATTTTCCGCCTTGCATTGCGCGCGACCCGGAAAACATGGTAGTGACGACCCTTGCGGATAGTGTTGCTGTTCGCTACCACTATAGCAGCGAATGAACACGTCAACCAATCCTGAGACCCGGAGGCCTTGCAATAGCTTGCGCGCTGGACGCGACTGGCAGTTTCGAGGTTGCGCTGCCGACCCGTTTCGATTGAGACCCCATTGTAGCACTTATGGGGATTTTTGCTATGACTTTCCTCTAACTTTGTGAAACAAAGTAATATATATTTTGTAGTCGGTTTTCCTCGCGTTTACCCTAGGGTAAACGCGAGGAAGTGACCCTTAGTCCGAGTTTTAGGGACCGTCCCCCTATGGTAGACTGGAATTATTCAGCGGTCCCGCTACCACATGCCCATCTACCACCACAGGCTCTTCCGCGCTTGCTTCTCCCCAGTCGCGCAGGCTGTATCCCATTTCCGTGACAATTGGAATGGAAAACTTTATCGTGGAGTCCTCCAACGTTGTTTTAAGGTGTCTTTGGAACATTGGATCGAGGATTGATTCCACAGGACCCATGCCGGACGCGTCGTCATGCACGAGAGCGAAAATATTGTATCCCCAGTCTCGTGTGACTTTGTTGTATCGCGGAGCGAGCTTGACTGTAGTGTCTTTCATGACGTCTGCCGCGCACGACTGAACGACAGAATTAAATGCCTTGTAACAGAAGCGATCCTGCAAGTGACGACGCCTTCCATAAGCGTTGAAAACGTATCCGCGTGCCTTAACTACATCCGCCGCGCGACGCGACGTTGCCTTGATTCCAGGGAGTCGTTCGTGGTAGATATTGTAGAGTCCCTCCGCTAGGATTTCGCACTGCTTCTTGTATTCAATGTTTCGATTTGCAGCGATGAGCACGCCAGACTCGATCATGAGATTGATCTTGACTGACGTTGCTTCTATGACGTCCGGATTACCGGAAAGCATCTTAACGACCTTTGCTTTTCCAGCGCCAAATCCCATTCCGAAGTTCAAGCACTTCGCAGCCTTGCGCTTTACACCACACATAGACGCGACCCAGGAATGGAAGTCTGTGTCTGGCTTTTCGTTGTATGCCTTAATCGCCTCTTGGTCACAAATATAATGTGCGATGAGGCGGAATTCGATTTGCGAATAGTCGGCGGACAGGATTGCCATACCAGGACGTGGATGAATTAACTTCTTCGCGCGTTTGTTTAGTTGCTGTGCATTTGGATTGCGACACGACATGCGTCCGGTACGCACGACTTGATTATACGACGGATGCAGAATGCCGTTTACAGCCTGCTCAATGTATGTGTTCAGAAACAAGCTCTCAAAGTGACATTCGTCGCGGAGCCCTTTTATCAGCTTGACTGTTTCCAGCTTAAGAGGGTCTGCAAGTACTGATGGATGAATAAGGTACAGCGCGAGCGCATCCTTGTCGAAGGTTGGATTTCCAAACGTGCTGCTTTTCTCGTCTTCGTTTGTAGCGAGAATCGGAAGTCCAAACTGGTTGATCAGCACGTCATAGACTTGCGGATTGCTCTTAGGGTTCATTTCATGCCCGAGCAATGTGTGCAGCCTGTCACCCATCATAATCTGTTTATGGAGCGACTTCGCTTTCTCCACCTTGAGTTCTGTGTTGTCAACAGGCATTCCGAAATCTTCAATGTCGTAGATCACAGGAGTTAGACGCATTTCGTTTTCCCAGCAGAGCTTCATGCTGGAATCATACATCGACAGAATCTTGTGGTACACGGCGCGATTCTTTCGCACGTCTCCGCAAGCGTAGTCGCCCATGATGTCTGCGGGACAATCTGCATAGTTCTTAGACTTCATGCCTTTAAGATACGCTTGCATCCGCGTGCGATCTTCGTTGTCAGCATTGCACCAATCGTGAGCGAGGTCTTTCAATCCATAACCTTCGATGACGCGGTCGCTGTCCACGATCTTGGCGAACACGAGTGTGTCAAAGATCTCGGTTACAAACTGATCCCACGTATACTCAACTCCATCCATCGCACAGAAGTGCATGTCAAAAAGAATGTTGTGATTGATCCACCTCTTAGAAGACCAGATAACCTTTCGCAACCATTTTTGGAACGGCTCAATGTCTATGTTCCAACGCCCATCCGAGTGTCGCACGGGAATGTACCATGCGTTTGAGCAGTCGTCGTAAGTTATTGAGACGCCACAAATGCGATCCCCTTGATACGGGGAGTCGCCGGGACGCTTCGGGCTGTTAGACTGTGTTTCTACGTCCAGATAGAGCTCGTTGACTCCAAAGACTTCCGGGAGTTCACTTGCTGACTGGACTAATAGATTCCCATTCCCTAAGTTGAGCACCTGTTCCCACCTCCGTAGCAGGGTCTGCCAAGAATTTCTTGAGCTCCAACGCGGTGATGACTGGCATTACACTGCGAAGGAATTCTGCTCCACGACATACTCTGTCGGGATACGTTGTCATGATGTCGTAGACTACTCCGGCGACTACGCCAGAATCAATAATGATGTTAGCACACGTTTCACACGGCGAATATGTGCAGGTCATGATCAGACCGGACTTCCAACCTGCACGTAGAGCATTCATCACAACGCGCGGTTCCGAATGAACGCATCCACACTTTCCTGGAATGTTCAAGCATCCGAAGTTCGGTCTAGCTGGACCGTTATTAGAAAAGAACGCCCTCGCCGTATAATTGTGAAGAGCGCATCCTACTCCCTTCCGCTTGCAGCGCGTTCGCTCTTCAGCCATTACCTTTGTCTGATCCAGTTGCATCAGGTAATAGCTGGCGATTCTTATTTGTTGCCGCATCGTGATTCCTTCGCTCTGAGGCGATCCTTCCACTGCTCACACCAATACTCGATGAGAGAGTAGCCGGGAAATCCATGCTCGCTGACTTCGCACAAAGCGTCAAAGTGAACTCTGTGCGTGTCAACGAGCTCGATGAACTTCTGGTTTGTCTTAACCATTGTTTCGATACCGTACATCTCATCTTTCTTGTTTGATTCGAGATGCTGGCGATACCATGCTTCGTCGCGCGCAATAAAGATTGCGATGTACGAACCGCGGACCAAGAGTTCGCCTTCAATGTAACGCAGAGCCGTCGGGCCGATTGCGTCGTGGTAGACAATCCCTCCGAGATGGAAGCGGTCCTGCACACCATAGACAGACATCCGGTCTACGTAATGCGTGCCGAAGTTAAATGCGTTCAGCTTCGGCCGAGTCATGTGCGAGTAGAAGACTGGGAAGCGCTCAATCTTCTCTACGATCTGCTTTGCTGCAGTTGTCTTACCGAGATTGTCAGCTCCTTCGATGATGAACATTATTCCTTGCTCCAATGCTCTTCGAGATAGTTTGCCATGAGGGAGTTCGCGGTGAACTTGCTAGCCTTCCGGCAACAGGCAGGCTCCCATTTAGTTGCACACATAAAGCAGAGGGACTTTAACAGGCTGTTCTCGCCGAGCGCACTTCCAATGTCGGCTGGAAAAAGCTTCTCTCGCCGTGACCACGATTCAAAGTTCAGTGCCTTGTGAATTCCATCCCAGAAGATTTCACCAGCGAGCGACGGAACATACTCCAGAGGACCACATATAAACGAGGGAGGATTTGCAGCCTCTTTGAACTTCTCGAGATTGCGCTCATACACGTGTAATGACGTAGCCTGATGCTGATACCATCCAAGCTCTAGTCCGAGGGACTGCGCGATAAGGTCCTGCAGGGTAGTAAAGCAGAATACGTCGTAGGGCATGCCGAGCCATACGTCGTTGGACCGCATTGTCGCGATGAGATTAAGCTTCTTCTCGCGAACAATAAAGTGTAGACTCAGTGTGCAGGGAATGTCTTTTGATCCCTCTTCACCGTATGCTCCCTCGGCGCGCATTAAGTCTTGGGGGAAATACATTGTGAGAACCGCTTGCCGCGTCTCCTGCTTTGTTGAGAGAAGGTAACGTAGGCGATTGAGTTGATTTTCTTCCACGCCCACAGCGTCCGTGTACTTATTTGTATTGATCCAGCGATGTCCATACGCTCCATTGGCGACACTCTTTGACGCGAACCGCTCGTACTGAGGAGCGTAGCATTTAATCATGTCAATCTCGTTGCGTCCACTGAGATACCAGAGCATCTCAGCAGCGGCATAAGATGGGCTCATACGGCGAATTGGATTGAACATGAAATTCGCAGTAGGCTGTAGGAGGCGAGCGGAGTATCCCATGATCTCCTTGCTTGCACCATCACGCGAGTCAACATCCTTTCCATTGGACAGAATGAACTGGCTCGCCTCTAACCACATCTCATCCAGCGTTTCGTGTTCCGAAATCATATCAACTCTCCTGTTACCTATGATGCATCCGCAGTCATCTGATGCTTCACCCACTCTTGCAGGGAAGGGATGAGATCCTTCTCAGCCAGCAACTCCTGCACAGTCATCCATCGCAACTCATCTACCTCGCGTAGACTTAGTTCCAGAGACTCATCTTCATTCATGTCGAGATGACATTCGACCATGTGAACTACGAATCGCTTCTTGGGGTCTTCGTAGCGATATGCCTTCTGTATGTCCTTGAGTTCTACGACGACCTTACCACCGATCTCTTGACGCACCTCTCGAACTAAAGCGTATCCTAGAGTGAGTTCTTCGCGATATGCCATGCTGCCTACACCCGGATCGCGGACGTCTGTAGCGTCTACGCGTCCACCAACAAGGCAAAGCAGTCCGGGAAAGCCTGCGAGCTTCCTTCCACGCCGGATGATCAGCAGTCTGCTGTCCTCGTTCCGCCGGATTACAGCGGCGACCACAGTATCCATCAGAACTCCTCCTTTGAGAGGTCTGCGCTGCCTGCCTTCTTTACACCTATGCGCTCCATCTCTTTTAGTAGGGATATGAAATCGCTCGTCTTTTGATACTCGCGCTTAACACGGTAGAGCGCGTGCTTACGAACGAAGAACGACATGAGCTTCTGTCCAATGTCTCGGTCTACCTCACACCAATCGCAAATGTCATTCATCGAGATGGTCTCGGTGTAGAGCATCATCTTGACAAAGTCTGCGGGATGTTTAGTAGACTCGATCTGCTTTTTAACTGCATCAGGGTCGAGGACCGCGTTAGCGTGGATCTGTGCTTTACTAAAGTCACTATATCCAAATACCTTGTCGCTATAGACGCGATCGACAAAGTTGGAGATGTACTCCACATGACTAACGCGCACGACTAGCGCTTGCATGTCGTCACTCGCAGAGAAGGTTCTTGCAGCCAGTGAACACGCTAGGCGCGCGAGCTTGATACGCATGGTTCCACGGTCCACCAGCGGAATAGACTCGGAGAACTTCTTGCTTAGGTATGTCGCACGCTCCAATATGAGGGTGACCGCGTCGCTTTCAAACGCTACTTGTGAAACTGTACGGGTCCACGCCCAAAGGATCAAGCGCTGACATAGCTCCTTCTTATATGTGTGCTGCCGGACAGGACGATTACGAGCGAGCTTGTTGATCTCGTCGGGATTGACCTGCAAGCTGGATACTAATATTGCGAAGTCAAGTCGTCTAATATCCTCTGGCCTTTGGAGTAGCCCTCTAATAATTTCGATTCCAAAATTGTGCGCGCTCGTTGCACGACCGTCGCGTGAATTTGAAATGAGCAGGAGTCTGGTACGCGCGAGCGCACGCCTCTTTTCGATCTTTGGTATTTCGGCGATGCCCGACGAACGCATGTCTGTTAGCTTTGTGAGCACTTCGGGATCCGTGCCACCGATCTCCTCCAAGATCGCCATACGACGATCATGCGTTGGGATAACTCCCCACGATACGAACCATCGCGTTCCAATCTGATGGAGACCACCAAGGAGTCCCGCAACTGTGGCATTCTTACAATCGACTCTTTCTCCGAGACCATAATGTTTCATCAGTCCACCGTTGCCATCGTATCCCGCGGCAACGGCCGACTTCCCTTGTGAGGAGTCACCTGCAATGAGAATATTCACCCATCCCTTTGTCTCTTGTCCATCGAAGTTCATTGTAAGAATACTGTGGTAGCACAGGTCCACGGTCAAGTGCAGGTCTTGGCGGTGAAAGATTTGTGTTACGTTCGTTTCGAAGTCGTCGTAGATGTCTTTGAGCTTTAGGCCAATCGCAGCCTCGCTCCAATCCGTAGGGCGGAAGATCTTGAGCGCGTCTAGGTCTTCGTCGCTAGGCTTAAAGGAGCCGAGACTGTCTGTACCCTGTTCCATCTCATTAAGCAGAAGCACTGCCTGCTGATTACGTGGTTGCGGATACACCTTCCCACGGAAGATATAGGGTGTATTCATTTCAATGTTCTTACCTACCACAAAGGCAGGCTGGACCACGTTCTTGCTGGACTCGCTGCCGATGTTGAGCTGAGGGCTCAAGCGCAAGTCCGACACATTATAATGGGACCTGACATGGAACTCAACTGACTTGCAGGCAGGGATTCGCAACGCTTCGCGCATGGCGTCCTTCAGCTTGCTCTTAGGCGCGTTAATCATTTCGAGCAAGCCGGCATTGGAGCTTCGTACCTCTGTCTCCATCTGGCCGTCTTTATTTGGTTCAATGTTCTTTACAGGACACCACGAGCATCCAGGCTGGGACTTGTCACAGACACAGTTGACCTTCCTTGGTACGAGATAAGTGTCCGTGTCCATAGAGCTAACAATGCCACAGACTTCAATCTTCTTACCTACGTGCTCCGCGTGTGTTGACTCGGACAGGATTACCTTGTAGATTTCTTGATCTTTCTCTTCGGACAGGTCTGGTGGATACCACTGATCGGCATCCGTCATGCACTGGAGGAGCGTTTGTGCAGTCCCACCCTCTTGCCCGATTAAATCATTGATGTCACCCTTCGGATATTTGGTCCTGTCCAACGGGAGGCGGATGACATAGACTACCTTCGCGACGTTGAACAGATAGCCTGCAATAGTCTGTGAGCCAGCGTTTCCACCTTTGTCCACGTCCAAGCAAATGTAGACGCGCTTGTCCTTAAAGAATTTGTTGTTCTCTGCTTCCCAGTTCCCTTCGCCTGCTGTGTCGCTGACCGCGCCGACCCCGTGCTCGTTGAGCAACCATCCTGCGACGAGCGCTTTCATCTCTCCGCCGCAGACCCAGACAGTATCAAACTTCTTTGCTTGGTCTACCTGATAGATATGATTGCCACCATATCCCGGAGTGTTGCGCATCTTTTCAGCGCCGGGAGCTCCTGGCAGGTAACGACGAATCTCGACTATGCTACCGTCTAGATCATAAATAGGTATTGTGATTCGACCAGAGTGGTATCCAAGACGTGCCTTACGGATCATGTCATTGGTGATACCGCGATCGTAGAGTAACTTTAGAAGCGGACCTGCTTCCCAAATCGCTTCGTGGAACCGTTCGACGTTTTCGGGGGAGATGGTCTTCTTGACTTCTAAGTCGTAGCGACCCTGCAAGTCAAGAATAATAACGTCGCGGGGAACGTTCGCAATGAATGCGAACAGGGAAACTATGTCGCCATGTGCCTGACAACCTGCTGTCTGGCACATGAACAGATTCTTTTTAACGTTAAGGAAGCAGGAGGGAGATTCTTCCTTGCCTTCTTTGTGTACAGGACACTTGATTTTGACTTCGTCGGCGCTCGTAGGCTCGTATTTAATACCGAGCCTGTCAAGTTCGACAAGAGCCTTAACGTTTTCTATTTTTAATTTTGATACTTTAGCCACGATAGATTCCTGTTCTACTCTGCTTTTATTTTAAAGTTGCTGCATCACCCTCCATGGGTGATGCAGCACTACACTGACACGACAGGAGGCGCGTCAGGTTACATTCGAGTTTCGTTCTTGGCCGAATCGTTGGGACTGCCTTCTTCATCCGTGCGGTCCACAACGAGCAGCTTCTTGGCGAACAGGTCTTTGAGCTCGTTGTGCAAGTTCTTGAAGAAGTCGACTTCTTCAGCAGTGATGTTCTTCTCACCTTCCTGGAAGCGATGCTCGAAGCCATAATACTTGACGTCAGCGCCACGTTCGTGGTAGACTGAATTGAGTTCCACAACCTGTGACCACAGAGGCATCTTGCGCATGGTCAATGCAGTAATGAAATTCAATCCCGTCTGGAAGTCGCCGCGTGCGAAGCTCAAGGTAGAGAGCTGACCTTGACACTGGGACTTACCGTAGATGATCCCCGGAAAGTTCAAGTGCTCAACATAGCGGCGAGTGAACTGTGACTTGTCGCCATACTTCTCTTCGCGGCGATTCGGATCCTTCGACCGGATCGCCAATGGCGATCCTGCATCAAAAGTGCGCTCCTGAATCTTCTTGCTTGTCGTGTCCTTGAGGTCAGACCACATGCAGAATTCCGTGAAGAAGAACAGCGGCACAAACAGAAACGCTTCTGACTTCTGTTCCGCTTTAAAGTAGGGAGCTACCATCACGTTCCCGGGGAACAGGATAATGTCGCCCGGAGAGAACACCTTAAGCAGCTCGCCGTTCGCTGTGCTCTGAACGATCTTGATACGTGGGAGTATCTTGTACTCTTGCAGGTTGTCGAGGGATGTGTCCTCGGCGATATGAGCTGCAAGATAGTCCGGCACTCCCTCCGGTGCATTTACCCTGACAATCTCTTGACCTGATTCTCTCTTCTTTGTTGCCATGACAGTTCGTTCTCCGTTCGTGGTTGAAGTTTAAAAAGGACTGTTCTCAGTTACCTTTTCAGATTCCTTTGTTTTTCGACCTCGGAATACAGTCGTGAACACCGGATACATTTTCGTGATCCCAGGAGGTACAGGTAATCCCTGTCTTGCACGCTCCCCCATTAACACTCCCATCCCATTCCAATCGAATTGAATTGGGGGTCTTTCACCTGAGGAGAGCTCTTCGCTGACTCCCAAGAACTTCATCAACGCTAAGAACTCGGGAGTACCACGTTTTGGGATCTTAGGCTGCTGGGAAACGTCCGGTGATCCTGTCGCTAATATTCCCTGAGCCGATTCCTTTGTGATTTCGCCTTTCATTACACCTTCAGTATGCCATACGGAAATGATCTTTCCGAGCAGCTCCTTTCGTGCCTTTACCTCCTTTCGCATTTCGTCGAACACTGTTTCAGTCTCTCGACACAAGAAACCAATGTCTACCATGTCTGGTTCAGGGCGGATGACGCGCTCTTTTGCTGCACTGTCAATCTCTGCCATCAACTCATAAAGCTCTTTGTGGACTCCATCCATACGCTCTTTAAAGCGTAAGGTCTTTTCTGTCAACAGATGCATTTCTTCTTTTTCTTTAGGCACAGCGTTACTCCTTTTCGAATTGGACACGGGGAGAATCGTACAGTCTTTCACAGTAACTGGACGTCCGCGAGTCGAATAGTAGTAGTTGAATTTTCGGATACAGCACGCAAGCGACAGACAGCGCCATTGCGAGCACGAGGGAATTCCCTGTCATGATAAGGTAGTCCCGATCAAGGTTAAATCCCTGTTCTTGGAATCCCCTGTAGATGAGTTCTTTTGCAGTATCTGGATTGAAAGGATTGAGACAGCGCACTGAGAGATAGGATAGAGTCCCTCTCGTCTCAGCGTCTGCAATGACGAATCTGTTATTAGGCTCTACCAGAAATACTCTGGGAGCAATTTGATTGTTTAAGTTTTCCATTTTCTCTTCTTTTTCTTTAGTGCGGAAATTTGCGAACCCGCGACAACGCAGGAACCATATTACCACAAATTTCGAGGAAGTAAATTCTTCTCTCGATACTTCCAACCTATGAGCATGGCCCCTTCAGGGACCATACCATTCCTGCAGTCCGTCCGTATTTAAAACCTAGTACCCTCATCCAAAACTGCTAACTACCTTACTTACTTACTTACTTATACTTAACTTATTGATCCCGAGTAGTAGTATATATATATATATAGTACCTTTTATTTATTTATAAATGAGTGTGTTCAGTTTTAGAAGCAGACGGACTGCAGGAATGGTATGGCCCCTTCAGGGACCCACCGATTATTTATCCGGCTTTTGCTTCCTAAGATCGTTCAACTCCTTAGTATTCTTGAGAAGTTGAACGAGATCATTCTCATGGATGACAAGATATGCGGAACACTCTTCATAGAACTTGTGCTTTGAGCGTTCTTTGAGATTGGATGTTCCAACTACCTCGTATTGTTGTGCAGGACTGTCGACGACGACCTCAATCGGTTTCGACTGAACTATACGCATCCATCCTTCAGTCTCCACAGGTTTCTTCGTCGCTCGCGCTTGCTGGACTTCTCGTTTCGTGAAACTACATCCCGGAACGAGCAAGCAAGTCGTCATTAGAAACAGGCTGTACAGCACCATGATCGAGAATCGGGTCATGGTCTTTGGCCATGACGTCTGGTCCAACGAAGTTTTTAATAACAACATCTGCAATGACCTCCATGAGTGCTTTGAGTGCTGCGACAATCAGCGGGAAAAACTCCACCACGTTATCCTCCTTGCTTCTCCTTGTTGACGAGTTTCTGCACGATCGCGTGCAGAGCAGGACCCGCATAGGAGAGAATGAGGTCCTTCACTGGTCCAGCAGCGAACTCCTTTGCATTGTTGATTGCGATTTCCCGGAACCTAGCAGCGCGTTCAGGAGTAATCGGCGTGCCTGGATTGTTTGCCTTCCAAACGCTGACCTCCTCGTTGTACGTTTTAATGACAGCGATTTGGAACGCTTGGAGCATTTTCTGGTAAGTAGCGTCGTCCTTTCTCAGCTTTCCGAGAAAGATGAACACCGTGCTAATCACCAGTCCAACTGCTGCGACAATAATCTCTAGCAGCGTCATTGCAGGCTGAACGACTCCCGTTGTTGCGGAAGGTACGGACACCGGAGCTGCGAGCTCCTGTGCTGCTAACAGCAGCGTAAACGCCATGAACAAGCCACAAATTCCTGCTCTCATCTTTACTCTCCTTCTGTTGGTAGGAAACCGTCCTACGCGGGAAGTGCGAGGATCGGCAACATAGCCGTCTCGATCTTCATCTTGTCGATCTGGCATGACAGCGACTCTGCATGCCAGCTTTGAACGATGATCTCTCCAGTAGGTTTTGACTTCTGGAACTTGAATGAATTAAATCTGCTGTCCAACTCTTGGCATTCTACGTGACTGAACCCATCACAGAGCTCATAGTTCACAAAGGCTTGATCCTGCCATCTGGGTCCAATGATTCCGATACCTGCTAATGAGATCTCTTTACGCGTGCGCGGATCAGCTCCTGTCATTACTTGCTCAAAGAATGCCAGCATCGTAGGACAAGCTCTGATAAATATGACACCTGTGTTGAAATACCCTATGTGCATCTGTACCATTGCCAACATACTCTGAGGATTAAAAGCAGTCACAAGTGGAAATCTACCTCGCCTCCACAATGAATCTGCGTCTAACCATATAGCAATGTCTCCTTCCTTCGCACGCTTAAGCCAGCGGAGGATCACTACTACCTTATCGAAGATCGGGTTACCCTCCTGTAGTCTCTCCGTTGTCAGCTCGTACGTATAACCGTGGAACGCACAGTAGTTCTGGTGAAACATCTTGCTACGTGCTACCATGCGCAAGTGAGCGTTCGTTGCGTGTTGGAGGACTGTCACGTTAGTAGTATCCACAGGCTCCCCCAAACTGGTCTGCAATCAGCGCAGAAGTTCCTACAGCGTTACACGGTTTAAACCCTACGAGCGGGATACACGGTGTTTTAGCACATGCGACCTTTCGCTCTCTCCAGTTAAGGTGTAGGATCTTTTGCCTGATCTTCTCTTCCTTGCGTTCGTTAATGTATTCTCGAATCGGTAAGTCACTGAACGACAGAGTGATCTTGCGTCCGGGGAAGTCATACTCCAAATGCCTCACGCGCACATTACTACCAGATCCAAAGTTTGCGATGCGACTTCCAGGACGAACGTCTCCGGTCTCTCCTTTGATAAACACTGTCAGCGGACCCGCGATGTTGACGGTCGTCGAGTAACGCGCCTGATAAAGGTCCGCAATCGCTTGGAGCTCTGCTGTCGGGTCAGTATTTACGGCCATCTCGACGACTGATCCGTAACTGTTGAGTAGCCCTTCCGAGTAATACTTATAGAGCTCAGGTCGTTGAATTACAAATTCGCCCTCTCGAAGCAGAGCAGGATTTGGCGTTGCAGGTGATGTGACCTGTATTGCTCCTTCGTAGATGGTATAATTGAAGAACTGCTCTGTAATTACAGGTGCCGACGGCATTCCTGTTCCACCACTCCCTGTTCCACCTTGCTCCCAAATGAATTCCAAGTACCATTTACCTTCGTTTAGATTTGGTCCCATACTGTCGCCGTAGAAGCTGTTCGTTGGTTCTGTGTCCAACGTAGGAGCTTGAACTACTGTATTATTTTGAGTCACTGGCGGAAGAGTTCCTGCCTGAAACGTGAGAGCAAAGCTGCCATTAACTTCATTCACACACGTGCCTGTGTAGTCGAACATCCATCCGGTGACATTGGTCTCGTCGAAGTAGAAGCGCATGATCGTTCGGTATAAAGTGTTTCCGACATTGATCGACACAGGATCACCAGTGCGATACGTAGGAGCAATCCACTTTCCGTTGATGCGTCTAAAGCTTCCGCCTCCTTCGACAAGAACTCGGTAATACTTGTTATCAGCGCTATTTTCAATCTCCGCTTCCAGCAGCATAGGTTCGTTCGGATCGAGAACCGTTGCCCCATAAGTTCCGTAACGAATTGTGACATCTGGCTCGTCATAATAATTGTAGACCCTTAGCGCTTGTAGCCAGTCGTCGCCGCTTTGGATGTACTTAATATATGCGACTCCATCTTCTGTCTGATCCAACATGGTGTCGATCCAGCCTGCAATCGACATCCCTCCCATGTCAATCTCTTTGTATAGCAGCGTAGGATCCAAACTGTAGTCGATCCCACCTGTGATAAAGTTCCATCCTGTCTGTTGAACTGCTGCCGTCACAGCGTTGATTCCATCCTCGATGTCTGTGTCCTTCGGCATGTTGAGATGCGTAGTGCCGAAGTAGAACGGCTCATTGGAGTAAGCTGGGATTGTATTCGCACAAGACAGCTTCGCCGGAGTCTTGTTAAGGAATCGCCAGAGATCCGCTGCTAGGTAAGTCCATCCTTCGCCTGGTTTCACCGCCTCCTTTGTCTTAAAGATGTGACCGACAAAGACCGTACCGAGGTCCGGATCAGTATAGACGATCAAATCACCTACGTGCTTCGCATTAACAGTGTCGGTCGCGCGAATGAAATGCTGGCACTCTAAGACACGCGGCTCATTAGCTCCCCAAGACATCTTGACCGCGACGAGCTTCCCGTAGTTGTACTCAGCACCTCCTGGTGACGCAGGAGTGATTTCAATTCCAGGGTCTGGTTCAGGGACTAACAGCCCGACTGATGTACCACTACTGGACAATCCGTCCACTTCTATACGTATCAACACATCATTGATGATACCTGTTGAAGTTCCCGCAGATTCTTCGCAGACACCTGTCACAGTCGACGCGACTAGGAAAATGCTTCCTGCTATCCATCCACTAGAAACGCTAAGAGCCCATGAGCAAGTACGTGATCCCGCGGAGCCATCTTTAATCGCGCCAGCAATTCTTAACTGATCGGCATTGAGCCCGAGTGCAGCCTGTTGATTCCAAATACCAGCGCCAGTTCCGGGCTCAGTCTGTCCGCCGTCACCAGTTGCAACAACTGATCCAGTGAGAGCACCTAGAGGAACAGCAGACATTACTGCGACCATGAGTCCGGGAGCAGTGGGAGCAGTCAGCGTGGCGAATGGTGCAGTCCCTGTGCCCGAGTCTGGACGACCCGCTGTAATCGGTACTGTCTGATCAACCTTGCAGAAGATCGCGGCCACGATGCAAACGTCGGTCGTGCCCGTCACGACATTCGCAACGATGTTAGCGTTCGTCGCAGGTGGATTGATAAGATACCAAACGCGTTGAATTAAATTGCTTCCTCCGCTAGCTGCTGCTGCTGCTGAATACTCAGTCAGTGAGACACCGTCGAACGTCACACCGAAGACAGCCTGAGACGACGGATTCTGCCAACTTGTGAAAACGATTAGAACGTTGTTTACCGTCGTCAAGCTCGACGCATCAAACGGCAACGTCGCATCACCTGCGACCGTAGCGTTCGGGAATCCTTGACACTTGACAAGGTTCGTGTTGTCAGACAGTTCGACGACGGCCATCGTTTAATCCCTCGAGATCGTTAAGCCAGATGCATTAACCACAAATGCGCTGCCATTAGCTATAGCCTTATTAGTGGAAACGACTCCCCAATCCCACAGATTACCTGCGATCGCCGCGTCAAAAAGTCCCCAAGCAACAACGATTCCCCAATACGCTGTCGCAGTAGGGAACACTAGCTGAAGACTATTTGTCAGAGTGCCTCCTGTCACATTGAAATTAGTTCCATTGCATGTGATCGCAAGACGCGCATACGATCCGCCTGTGACTTCTGTTCCTCCTCCAGCATCACTCGGCGTGAACGTGTAAAGCGCAAGATACACAGTTGCGGGAGCGGGATGAGCTGTTCCCTTGTAAACATTCAGCGACGCGGTCTCTAAATAATTAGACATACTCATTGTTAGGTTCCCCTTTATTTAGTTTGTGAACTACTGTCCGTATCCAGTGAAAAAGATCATATCGAAGACAGCAGCATCCGGTAGATCGATCTTGCTGACTACGATGTCCGACAGATGACAGTATGTTGCGATCACTAACGGAGTCGGATTTGTTGCCTCGTTGCCGTCTATGGTCAATGTGTACTGCTTACCCTTTAGTGTCGCCATACTACGGATGAGCTCTTCCACAGCACGGCGTCGTTTCAGCGCCGTGTCTGGAGACTGTGTTGCGATCTGTGCTTTGATTCCAGTGCAGCGAATCGTCGAAAGACCCGGAGCGTCCGGCACACGGATCGGAATGTTTCTCCAAGGCTTGACGAACATAGTGTTGTCCACCGGAGGATCATGATAGATCAACATAACGTCTGTGTTGATCATGGTCGTTGTGCCTAATGGTTCACCTGTGCCGTTGTCGTACTGTGTAAGCAACAGACGGCGTGCGACGTTTCCAAGAGGCAGATAGCCAAAGACCAAGTCGTACTCGACCATCAAGTTGTTGTCGTACTGTGTAGGCTCACATGACTCCAACTTGATGTTTGAGAAAGACTTCTCATACCCTACGATCCCAACGTCGATCGTCAATGTTCCGGTCTTGCCTTGCGCACCTGCAAGAGCTTCCATTCTGTCTTCAATGACCTTACGCTTTATACGCCAGCTCGCTCCCTCTGCGCGTTCCCACACGGAGGACACAAAGACGTTGAAGATCGGAGGGTCGCCCGACTGTCCATACTTAACGAACAGGTCCGTGTCACCACTCGTGTAAGTGATGCCTCCAGTTACGAATCGCCAGTTACGAATCGCCATTTGTTAGAGCCCTTGATTGTCTGCGTCTTCACGCAGTGCATCACCTATTGCTAGGTCAGCGAGAGCCGCTGCCTGCTCATCGAGGCGTCCAGCTACTACATTAAACGTGTCAGCCGTCTCTTGGAGCTTAGCAGTTACCACGTCGCCAAAGTCTTGGAAGCTCTCTGCGAACGTTTGTTGAGCGATCGCCATATCCTCAATCGCGGACGTAATGGTAGGGAACACTTCCGCCACTCCAGCCGCTGCTTCATTGATAGCACCTAGTACCGTTTCGATCTGAGCTTGTAGTGCGTCTACGCCAGCCTTAAACGCGTCCTGTTGTACTGCGTCCTGTGCATTAGCAACGGCTCCCGCAGCGTCGGCTCCACCTGCCTTGCCAGCAGCGGGGTCAGCTTGCTCTTCAGCGAGGTCAGCGAGTTCCTTCTTCTTTGCTGCCTCCTTCTTTGCTTGCTCTTCAGCCAGCTTAATGGTCTTCTTGAACTCTTCCTGAGCAAGCTGTTCGGCGGCGACATTTTGCTTCTGGACCGTCTGCTGCTCCGCCAGTGCGTCCGCAAGCTGAGTCTTAGCAGCGGCACGCGCTTTAGGATCAGCTGCTCTGTTAGCGTCCTTTAGCGCTTTCTCAGCCTCGCGTACACCTTTCGCGGCTTCTTTTGCTTTCTCAGCACCGTCGGCCAGTGTGTTGCCGAACGCCTCTTCCGCGGTCTTCTTGAACTCCTTCAGATGTGTGTCGTCAGTAATGTTCTTTATCTGGTCTTGCAGACCCTTCGACGTGTCTTTGACATCCGCCTCAGAGCCTCGTCCGGTTCGACGCAGTGTGGTATTGTTTACCTGACCGATGAAGTCCTGCAAAGACTTCGACCGCGAAGCAACGTCCGCAGCTTGCTTGCGAACTAAATCCTCGACTAGTTTCTTTTCGTCGGCCAAGAACTTGCGCTTAATGTTAGCGCGCTCTTCTTCACTCTTGGCAAGCTTCAGCTCTTCAGCCTGACGCACATGCATCAAGTCAATGTCGTCCTGGAGCGTATCAGTAGCCGAAGCACGCGCCGAAGCTAAACGGTTTTCGGCATCTACTGCTCCCTTACCGGACTCTTCAACTGCGTCCTGGATCTTCTTCTCGTCTTCTATCTTCTGCTTAGCTAGCTCTTGCTCCAATGCTTTAAATTGGTTGTTGAACTTAATGGTGATCGCAGCACGCTGCTCTTCGGTCTTGGCATTCGCAAGCTCCGCTTCTTCACGCTTGAACAGAAGTTCAATATCGTCATCGAGTGCCTTTGTTGCTTTAGCGCGTGCCTCAAGGAGAGCGTCTTCAGCCTTGACCGCTTCGTCCATTGCCTTTTCGTTTGCCTTCTTGGTGCCCTCGATTGCCTTCTGCTGGTCTTCGGCAATCTTCTCTGCGGACTTCCGCGCTTCTTCTTCCTGTAACGAAAGGATGTCTATAGCAAGCTTCTTGTCCACACCACGCTGAGCATCAAAGTTCCCCGTCAGCTTTCGATTCTCAGCAGCGGCTCGCTCTTTAAGGAGCGCAATGTCGTCCTCAATTGTCTTTGTGCTTTTAACGCGCTGATTCTGTAGGTCGATCTCAGCGTCTTTGGCAGCCTTAGCAGCGTCTACCGTCTCCTTAGCAAAGTCGCGAACCGCTTCGGTCTCTGCTACCGTAGCTTCCACGCTCTGTTGCTTAATACCTAGTGAGACGAGAGTGACATCAGAAGCTTCCGCGACGAGTTTATTGTACTCAGTTTGATTTGTTGTGTTCCCTTCCAATGCTTGCTCGTGTAGCGCCAGCAGACGCACGTCTTGACTGAGCGCTTGTGCGCGTGCCTGAAAGGGAGTTAGACCCTCCAACAAGAAGCGATTGTACTCCTCAAGGAAGTGTGCAGCTTCCTGTTCCGACGATGCGAGCAGCTTCAATTCCTTGGCGTAGATCTGGGTGTCAATCAGCAAGGTGTCTAGCTGCTTCGAAGTCAGCTTCATTGTGCGTGACTTCTCAAGCTCTTCCTTTGTCAGAGTGAGCGACGCATCAGCTGCACTTAAATTAGCCTTCTCCATTCGCTCCATCTGAATGATCAGGCGCTCTTCTTCAGCGGTGACCTTTGCCATCGCATCCGAGATACCTACAAAGTGATCGATGAGCGTTCCAATACCTGCTCCAACTGCAACAGCAGCAAGGATCGCGGCTCCGACCAATCCAATCGCTCCAGCGGTCGCAGCAGCGGAAGACACAAGCGCTCCAATCAACGTATTGAACACAAACATTCCAGCCGTAGAGGATGCGATCGTTGCGCTTAGAGCCGTAAACGCGGCTCCGAGTTTCACAATTGCGATCAACCCTACAGCCAGTGTCGCAGTCGCGGACGCTGCGAGTGTTAGTAGTGCAGTCAACGCGAGCAGTGCATTTCCAACGTTAGGATGTTCTTGTACCCATTCGCGCATTGATGACACAACCTCTGTGATCTTATCGATCCACGGCTGAAGTGTCTGGTTGATCCCTCCACCAATGTCACTCAGGAGCTCTGAGATCTGAGACCGCAATGCAGTGAGGGACTCGGAGAAGGTCTGTGGAGCTTCCGCTGCACGCTCTGCAAACGTTCCTGCCTGCTCCATCAGCACATTGAACTTGGCCAGAGTCTCCTGCTGATTGCTTAGGTCAGCGAGACTCCCTCCAACGTTGAGAAATCCAAGTCGGACTGCCTCAGCCTTTAGACGTGTGTCTTCGAGATCGAGACCCATCCGTAGTGCTGCCTTGCCTCCTTTCAAGAACGCTTTGTTGAGTCCTTCGACGACCTCTGTAAAGTTGAGACCGCGAACCTTTGCAATGTTTGCAGCCAGACTTGTTAGGTTCTTGGACATGCTAAGGGACTCTTCGGCGGATAACCCTAGTGCTCCGCCGAGGAGTCCAAACTGTGACAGAGCTTCTTGTACAGCGCTCCCTGTCAGTTGCTTATTTGCTTCGGTCAGTTGATTTGTAAATGCTTCCGCTGCACTTGTTGACTCACCAAACGTAGCGTTCAATCGCTTGAGAGCCTGCTCGTCCTGTGCAGCTTCCGAAGACGCTGCTCCGATAAGAGCAATTAAGGTGCCCGACAGGATACCTAGTACAGCAGAAACTTTCCCTAGAACTCCAGCAGCGGACGTGAAGGAGTCAGAGATAGACTTCCCTGCTGCCTCACCAACGTCGCCAGTCTCTTTAAGAGCGATCTGTGTCTTAGCTGCTTCCTGCGCAACGTTCGACGACAAGTTGATCTTGATGTCTTTAGAGCCTGCCGTGTCTACGTGGGACTTTACGTCTTCGAGAAACTTAGCGACCGTTTCAGGCCGGAGGCCAAGTCCCACTAAGACTTCACTTACGCTCTCCGCCATTTGGAGGTCCTCGCTTCTTCCAACGCTTCATCAGTGGACTAGACTTCTTTGGATCTTCGTAGCCTAGAGCCTTGTCGATTTGTTTCTCAACGCCTTCCCACTTCTTCAAGAACGCTTGCTTTGCTTTCTTAGTGGCGTATCCGGCGTTATGGACAACTTCAAATTGATTCAGGACCCGTTGAGCCTCTCTGCGCTTTGCAGAGGCCCAGTGAATCTCTACTTCTTCTCGGGAGTATCCAAAGTAGACGGTGTGAGGATCGTGTCCTGCTTCGAGGAGGACTGCGACGATGTCACTGAACGTATGCCCGTTTGGACTTTTTCTTTTAGGGCTGGGAGGTCCAATCCCAGCCTCGCGGCGAAAGGGGCGACGTTCTCCTTCCACACTACAAAGAGAAGCTCCATCAGCTCTTCGATAGTGATTTCCTCGATCCACAAGAGAGCCTCAGCTTTGTCTTTGAAGTTCTCCTTCGTAATGGAGTCTGCAAGCAAGTCCTTAAGCTCCTTGGAATACCTTTTGAGGATTTCCGCGGTCGACGCATTCAGGAACTTCTTGATCGCGTCAGGGTTCTTGTCTGTGACTAATCCTTTAAGCACGTCGAAGAGAAGCGAAGTGTGAGCGAGCGTCTGGTCAAGATTCCATTTCCAGAGCTTCAGCTTTTCGCCTGCGACTTCGATGTCGATTGAGCGACGCGCGCGAGCACGCGCTAAACGATCGTCTATTGTCATTTGCTTTTCCTTTGAAAGAGGTTGGGGAGCGCCGAGCTACATTACTCGGCGCTCCATGTTGGTTAAACAGAGGCGCCACTGTAGATCTTGCTGCCGACGCCGTAGTATCGGAAGATACCGTGCGGGATCGTCGGATTGTTTTCGGAGTCGTCCAGAATCAAAGCGCGCATCTGGAACGAAGACCAGTCCTGGTCGCTGATGCCGATGGAGCCTTCACGCTCCAACTGCATGCTGGTGAACTCGCGAACCCATTCAACGCCAGTCTCGGAGATTGCAAAGAAGATACCCTTGCCGAGAATTTCGTTCGCCGTGACGGGAGCGAAGGTTCGGTGCTGCTTGACGTCATACGTGTACGCAACACGAATGAAATCACCTTCCAGGATCGCTCCACCTGCCTTACGGTAGATTGCAGAATATCCACCAATGATATTCGTGCGTACTTCGTAGTCGGTGTTCAAGACATACGTAATTGCGCCAGTGATATCCTTCACAACGATGGAACCAGCGTTGAAACCATAGCCGAGGATGTTGTACTCAAATCCCCGCATCTGCATCGTTTCAGCCGCTACGGATCCGGTGCCTACTCCGGGAGCGACTTCCGTGATTGCTCCTGCGTGGAAGAAGTTGCGGAGATTCTCACACGACAACTCGTCGAGAGTTATGATAAGGCCTTCGGTTATTTCTCGCAGCAAGCTACGATCGCGCTTACGAGTGCCGTGACGCGAAGAGTGATGAGGGAGCTCATCCTTCTCTTCTTCAAAGTTGTCGTCGACGACGTTTCCCATGTCCTTCCAACCTTCGTATCGCACTGGCGATGCCAAAGCGTCGGACAGACGATTGAACCAGAAGCGAGTTCCACCGATCGTGTATAGAGCGGGTGAACCGCCTGGAAGAGCTAACGACACAGACATGTTCCTGTCCTCCAATTGAGTCTTTGGGACTGTACTCAGGCGTCCCGCCCTGACGGTTCACCGCTTCTTTTTCTTTGCCTGCTTTGTAAGTCTTGTGATCTTCCGCCTTTGCTTCGCTCCAGTAGAGTCCTTCATAAAGAAGTGGAGCGCCTTCTTGTTCTTCACGCGAATGATATGCGGTCGAGTACCCTCTTCAACCCATCGCGCATACTTAACGTTTGTTCCAACCGTGTAGAACATTATGTCACGCTTCTGTATGTTAATACTCTGACGCAACCTTCCACTCGCGACGGGTGTTCTCTTGATTGCAGATGCTTGCGTCGCAAGTGCTGCAACTCGAACTGCTCTATCTAGCTCCTCAGTTAATTCCCTCTTCAGTGTTGCTACGCGTTTGTTCTTCGCGGACGGATCATTCATTACCTTTGTTACTGCCTGTGGGATTAAGCGTTTGAGAGCCTTCTCGCCAAATTTCAGTGCAGGACCCAGAAACGGTTGAGCAGACGTTCCTGGATGATGCACAAACTTGACAAAGACTTCTCGCGCCATTGCTAGTCCGTCCCGTCAACCATTTTCAAGACCCACGAAATCGACACCTCATGCCGTCGATTTGTGAGCCCATCCAATTCCTTTGATCCACCGTCGTCTTCTTTGAACAACTGTACGCGCACGCGACCCGCGGAAGTCAGCGAAGATGCTGTAATCGCTGAGCGTACAAGATCCAGGATGCGTTGTGCCTCAATTCGGTTTTGCTCATGTCCTACTATTACAGCGACCACTCCATTTCCGCGGCGAGCTTTCGCGTCCCAATTTGAACTTGGGATCCCAAAGACAATCACGGGTCCTTCCGCCGGAACATGCGGGTCATTTCCAGGGTAGATGTTTGTCTCTTTAACAACGAGCGTCGTAATCGCAGTCGCGGCGAAGAGAACGCGTTTAACTTCTTCGTAGAGCTTTACAAACGGTTGACTCATGGTATCACATTCCGCGCTAGAGAAATCTGCACATGACTAAATCCGCCGTGAACCATGTGCTTTATTTCTGTCCCAAGAACTAAATACGTTCCAGCGAAGTCACCGCTTACGACTATCAGCTGATCATGCTCTTGGAAGTCCTTTTCGCGTGTGTAGAAAATCCCTATTAGGGGAACGTCCTCGCCTCTGAGATTCAACGTAATGTCGCCGGGACGACTTTGGTACAGACCTTTTATGTTTTTCTTCTGTGTTGCTGTAATCCCGTAGTCGTATGACGTCTCGTTCGCATCCCCCTTCTCAACTTTAGGACGTATTCGCGTCGCAGTGTGAGGAGAGAAGACCAAAGTATTCATAAATCCACCCCCTTTACCTGTGGCTCCGCCTAGGAGCCTATACCCATACCCTAGGGTATAAGGCAAATATGGCAAATAAGGCTCCCACAGGCTAATGGGGAGCCGGAGCTGCCTCGGCCTTTGCCATAGGGTATGGGTATAGGGCTCCCACAGGCTAATGGGGAGCCGGAGCTGCCGCTTTAGCCATTTCTTCCATCCGCCTCGCCGTCTTTGGATTGACTTCCACTTCCGGCAGCGACTTGAAATCCTCATCATCGTCGTCAGTGGATTTCTTTTGTGCTTCTACTTCCGGCAGATCGTCGTCGTCAAGGGATTCCACTTTCGGAGCGACTGGAGCAGACGCGACCGCTACAAGTGGAATCCCTTCCACAGGCTTTGGCTTCATGTCCTCAGGTACATCCTCTTCCCTGCATCCCTCAAATTTAGTATCAGGATAAAGTGCTTTGAGACGCACTAGATCGTTGTGATCCGCAGGTAGATTAGTGAATGCTACGCTACCTTTAAAGTTCATTCGTGATGCGGGACCATCGTAGTTCACCATCCCTATTGTCACCTTAATCATTCTTTTTCTCTTGTCTTCTCGGGCGAGTTTAAAAGTGCCTTGAGATCCAGTCCTTACACAATGCAAGGAGTGAAACGAAAGCAGCACCGACTGACATGCGGAAGGCCCAAGATTTGCGTTCCGCATTCTTGTTTGAAGCAGCCACAGCTTCGGTATTATTTTCAACGATCGTTATCTCAACGCTCTTTAATCGCGTTGTCATTGCTTTGTCTTCTTTTCCTGGCTCACCACAAACAACGATCTTCAACTGTTTCACGTCACCTTGCAAAGTCTTCAGGTGAGTGTTAATTGTTTCGCAGTGACTTTCCATCCGTTGCACTTGAGTCGTTAGAACGTCTAGCTTTGTTATAACCTCTCGCCGTTCATTCTCATCCCGCCGCGATACAGAGGCTCGGAGTCTTGAAATCTCAGTATCCTTTTCTTCGTTTGTCATAGCACTCCTCCCAAGGTCGCAAGTAACTCCTACGCCGAGCTCTCCCAAGATTCTGGGAGAGCTCGACAGAGAGAGGTTAGTTGTTGACTCCGTAGATCTGTGCGAGAGCCAAAGTGGAGTGGAGCGCCAGAGCCGCATACCAGCGCAGACGGTGACGGGTCGCGTCCTTGTTCTGGACAGTGCCGATCAGCTTGTAGTGGATTCCCATATTCTTGCGAGTATGGATTCCGCACAAGCCTTCTTCTTCATTCAGCACAGCGCCGAACACAGTCGTGCACACAGCGCCCGATCCGCCCTGAACCTGATTCGTCGGAACGTAATCATTCTTCAGGATGGGGAAGCCGCGATATGCGGGAATCGGACCAACGACTCCCGGCCAGTTGATATGCTCCGGTGTGGTTCCGCCGAGAGCGCGACACAGCGTGTTGTACGAGCGCAGAGTCCGGGAGTTCATGACGATCGCCTTCTGTCCCGGAGTCTTCAACAGATCGAGCAAAGCGTCGAGCTGAGCGAAGGACAGAGCTGCTCCGTTCGCACCTGCTTCGATCTTCTGCGCCGTTACACACAACTGCAACAGACCATTGAACTCTTTTGGGTTCGTGGTCTCGTTGCCGTTGATCATCGTGCGCGCGAACTTGCGCGCGATTCCCTTCGTCTTCTTGGAAATCTGAGTCGCCGTCTGATCATTCTGATCAGACATTGTCTCGTCCAAGAAATCGTCCACGTCCACGTCACCCACGAGACGCTTCAACTTCTGGGTGATGGGATTGAATGTTGCAGCACCTTCCGTAATGGTATCGCCGACGTCGACGAAATCCGCTTCGGACAGTGTTGCTTCACGATTGTAGAGATAAGCCTTTCCACCAACAGGGCGGAACGGCATGATCGAGTAGAGTTCGTCCGTGGTAACGATTTCTTCCACGATCCCTGCACGGAGATCATCCAGCGAGAGCTTCTCCGCTTCGGCAGTCAATAATGGCATTGTTCACTTCCTCCAATGATGAGAGTCAACAACGAACAGGTTATTCCTGTCCTGCTGCTAACCCTCGTGCGATTCTTTCTCGTGCGGTAAGTTTCGGTCCTCCGGCTTTCCCGCCGCTCGAACCTGGACGGCTTCCCGTTCCGCCCTTGCGGTTCGAATCATAGAGATTCTTGCTCTTTTCATGTGCAGCATGAACCTCCATGATGTACTTATCAATCGGCAGTACCTTCTTGGTCTGCTTGCCGTCTTCCGACTTCTCAGTGATCTCGATAACAACTTCGAATTCACCAGTCGGCTTGGAGTCATCTCCAAGGAGCTCACGGGTCGTGGCCTTATTCTCGAACATATCGAGAATCTGGGTCTCGTCGTGTGCTCCTGCTGCTTTCGCAGCGTCCATGATCGTGCGACGAATCAGACTCTTCCCGAAGCGTTGTTTCCAAAGCTTCTCAGCGTTCTCCTTTTCGTCGTACTTTGTTTTCCAGTCCTTGTCGAGCTTTCGGACCTTCTCCTCTGCCTGCTGCTTCTCAGTCATCAGAGCGTCTTCGAGCTCGGTCTTGCGCTGTTCGAGCTTCTGGCGTTCCTTTTCAGAGAGGTCCTTAGACGCCAGAAGCTTCTCGGTATCCGAGAGATGCTTCGTGTTTGCTTCGCGACGCTCTTTGGCAAGGATGCGGTCGACCTGTTCCTGGGAAAACTTCTTTCCCTTCGGATCTTCACCCTTGTCATCATCATCGTCGTCCTGCTTGTTGTCTTTCTTTTTCTTGTCGTCCTCGTCACCGCGAGTTCCACTATGATCATCTTCGGGGAAGAACTTGACGCTTCGAGGTGGCGAGAACCAGATCCCCCCATAAGTCTTGCCTGAAGAACGAACTCTTTTCGCTGCCATCACCGAGCTCCTATCCCACCTATCCGCGAAGGTGATACAACGCATCCCGTATTCGTCTGGGACCAGACTTGTACTTCACCCGCCAGTAGTCCGGCGATTCGACCGCTCCGTTACATCTCGTCCGGTGCGCACGACTTAGACTCTTTCGAGCCGTACAACGTTTGGATCGATGAGCCACTCATGCAACAAACGCAACACCATTGCAGATATGAGCCCATCGTTGATGTCTATCTTTCGATTCGTTGTATCGAAGGAAGAAGACGCATCGCCTGTACTAGTAGATGTCACTTCCGCTTGCGTCTGCAAGTTCTCCAAAGTATCACCGTTCAGTATTGCCAGTGCTGCTTCGCACGTTGCTTCCATCACCTCGTCAGGAATCTCCGTGTATCCTTCACGCGGAAATTCACGTGGCTGATTTGGACGCTTATCTTCATCGAGAGTCGTGTCTGTCTTGGTCCCGATGAACGGCAATGTGTCAATGTACTTTGTCGCGTGCTTCAACGCTTTGGCTTTTGTATTGTTATCCAAAACGTCCCAAGCCTCCGACCCTAAGCGTTCGCCAAAATAACCATCCGCAAACTCTAAGTCGGTGTAGGGAACGATCGGTACGTATGCCATGTGAACAATCCTCAGCTTGCGCGTGTAACGTCCGGAGTCAGTGTCAGCGTTCCCGAGTCCAGCGTGTATACGTCATCGTCAGCGGTCTTTACTTGCAGGTCCCAGACAAAGCTCTTCTCGCTACCTGCAATATTGATTTCTTCTGTGTCCGCAGGATCTATTTTTACTTCCAGCGTGCCAGCGATTGCGGAGAGAACCGTAATGCCGTTGCCGATGGTCTTCTGAATAATGGCGTCGACGTCATTATCCTTGATTCCGTCCTTGACAGTGAACCACAGTTCAGCACCTGTCAAGTTCAACACACCGGAGCCGTGCGTTGCGGTGAACGGAAGTATAACTGTGTCCCCGCGTTTTCTTGTAATGTCGCTCATTGACCATCTCCAAGCTCAGCCAAGACTTCGATGTCGCTTTCACAACCACAGGAGTTCCCAGCTATTCTCCTTGATCGAATTCCTGCTTGCGTGCGAGGGATCGTTCCTCGCGACGTATGTCTGCTAGTTTCTTTTTCTTGACTTCCATCTCGTCAGCGATCCCACGAAGCTCTCTATTACTAGGGTCCTTGGCCAGAGCAAGCTGCACAGCCTCTTCATCAGTCCGTGGTGTCAAGTCGGGCTTAACTAGCTCTTCGAACTTGACGTACCCTTTGTCCCACAGCGTTTCTCGAATCTCGCTTCCAATGAACTCAACGCGGTCGTCCTTAGACTGGCGGTCTAGCCATTCCTCAAACGTTGTTTCACCATCGATGAGTTGTGTACCCTTCCCACCAATGTTGCGAACTCTCTGCTCGTCTGCATCGATCTCGGCTTGTAGTTCTTCATCCTTGAATACCGGGATGAGAACCGACCGACAGTTGGGATGCGCCGGAGGACCGGGAGGATCTTCACCAATCCTCCACTCCTTGCCATGGAGCGTTGCACAGATAAGACTTGTGCGACCATCCAAAGTAGCGTTCCAACGATACCCTCTAATGACATCCGAGTTTTTATCGTAGACCGCTTTCTGCGCGTCGTTCATCACTGCTGTCATATTCGTGCGAGCGATGCGCGTTGCTGCACGCTGTCCAACTCCAGTTATATCTGAGATCTTTCGCGCCAGTGTATCCGCTCCATCCCCACGCGCGATCGCTTCAGTAAAGGTACTCCGCAGCTTTTTCTCAGACCATTTGCGCACACCTTCAAACGCTTTGTCGTCCTTGACTCCCAGGACAGGCTTAGACTCGCTGCGGGCGAGCGCATTGCGAAAGACCTGATTGAAGGAGCCTCCGAGCGAAACTTCATCACCCGTTGCTGCCTCAACATTGACGATTGTATCGGCAAAGGACTTCTTGAATGCCTCTCTCTTTGCCGCTTTAAGTGTCCTAGTAGTGAGTCCCAAAGCTTCATCCAAGGCATCTTGGATATCAGCGTTTGCCGATTTGAGCTCCTCGCGCGCTCGTAGCGAATCCGCGATCTTACCGTCCTTCTCATACTTTTTAATTCGCTCTTTGACACGCTTAATCGCCTCCTGCCTTGCGTCCTCAAGAGCTCTTGCCATCTCCCTCGCGGCACGATCCGTGATCTTATCGAGCCGATCACGGTTCTCAATTACACCGTCGATGAAACCCATAGGCTACTTCTTTCCGAACGGTACAAACGGTTTCTTTTTACCGAAGGGTGACTCCCCCGTGAGTGGATCGATCTTGTCCTTCATTGGTTCACCAGTAATCGGATCTACCATCTCACCTGTTACAGGGTCAACGATCCCGCCGCTTAGTAAGTCCGCTTCGGCAGACGCCGCTGCTTCCAGTGCAGCCTTCTCCACCTCTGGATCCAGTCCGCGCATTGCTTGTGCAGTAGGCACAGACATGATCTTGTTCATCACATCCTGTTGGATCGCGATCGCGCGTTCGTTATTGTCGTCGAGCCAAGATTCTAAGTCGATGCTGTCTTGGATCTTCTTTACTTCTTCCGCAGATTCAAACGGTCGCGTAGCGATCTCTGCAATGCGCTTCTCAACAGACTTCTGATACATTTTATTGCGGATCAGCTTCTTAACCTTGTCGAGCGACTCGCACTCCTCGTTGCGTTCCTGCTGTGTCTTCAGTGAGTAGTCTGTTGGATATGTAATAGTATACTCAACCGCCGAGGAGAGGAACTCATGAAAGACTTCCGCAAGCTCTCGCTCAGCGGTCTCTAACACAGTGCCGAGATATGCGAGTCCAGCCTCCTTACCAATCTGGTCCATCGACTTTGACTTACCTGATTGCTCCAATGCCTTGATCGACAAGTTCGTCAACGAAAGGTCACTCAGCACTTGGATTTCTTCTACCAGTGCCCTCTGCTTCTCCAACGAGATTTTGATATTCTCTGTCGTCGGCGCAATAAAGCTAGGAGAATTCAGTCCTTCTTCGTATTGCAATCCAGTGCTCACGCCCATCTGCGTTGCACCTTTATTATTGCTGTCGTCTTCGTCGAACTCGGAGCTCTGTGACACAGTAGCCGGAGCACTCGCAACCTTCTTCGTACCCATCTTAGGTGCAAGTGACTTGTTCGGCTTGATCTGGCGCGTGAACACAGGGAAGTTCGCGCGATACAGGAACTGCATGTCCGTGGACGCAAGGTTCAACAAACTAATCTGGTGGCGGACAATGTCCTCCACGATCGACGTTGTAATGTTGATGTCGATCAACGGCAGTCGCGTCATGCCTTTGATAAACACAGGCTCGCCGTCTTCTTCACCGTTGTCTTTGTACAGCGCGATCAATACACCTTCGCCGCTGAAGCCACCGAATTCCATTCCAGGCTTCAGGTACTTGATGAAGCGATAGCGCATCCGACACTTAGTTGTCAGACCCGTCTCATCGTCGGTCTCATCGATGGACTCGCGGATCAACGCAACGTCCAGGATGCCATCATCGTCGTCTTCGTGGAAGGTAAGCAAGTCTTCCGCAGATACGAACCACGCATACGGGTGACCGTCGTCCTCTGCCTTAGTTGTCTTCTCAGGCAACGGAGGCGCGTCCACACATATGAGCGCTCGCTTTTGTACCAGAAGCATTGGTAGGACTTGCGACGCCAAGAATGAATCGATGGACGACTTCTTGTTGTCGATGTCCTCTTGGATAATCTTTTGGTACGCGGGATCGCCAGTGCGCACGACCTCGTTGAGCTTGGCTGCAATGGAATTCCTAATCGAATTTACCACGCGCTTCGTGTGAGACGGATTGTACGAGATAGTCTTGCGTTCAGTGAACTCGGTTGGAGTCTCGCGGCGCGAGTACCGTCTCAAGTTCTTGTTGACAAACGCTTCGCCACCTTCGTACGCGAGACGCCAGTTCACCATCGAGTCGTGCGTCTTTGTCCACGTAGGGTGACGGAGCTCGATAATCCGCTTTCCAGGATTCGGCATTAGAGTGGATTCCTTAGGTCTTCGACCGTCACGTTTAACGCTTCCAATGCACGACGTAGAGCCATCTCAAAAGCGTCCGGTCCATCGTCGTGGTCACTGTTTGGGAACTCGCACAACTGCTGTATGAGCAATTGGATCCCCGGACTACCTCTCCTGAATAAACAACGTCCGCGGTTGATCCATGGTCCTAAACGGCGGATGCGAAGATTCTTGTTGATACTCTGTGTTGTGATCGGCTCTATGTTACATGTCATAAGAGCCTGTGTTGTGCTGTCTTCGATTTCAGGTAGGAGCAATTCCTGAAACTGGTCCGCTTCACAAACTCCGACCGATGCTCCCACATTGTTCAGGAAGTTAGCATATGCGTCACACATCTCGGTCATCGGTCTGCGTGTGATGTCCGCGTCCACGTAGATGCGCAACTTGTCATCGATACCGACTGCGACCATTCCCTGATAGTCACCAATCTTGTCCGACTTACCCTTGCTAGGGTCCAACGCGCCTACTACTACACGCAAGTTCTCCGGCCAATCTGTGAACCAACGATCCTCGAACAGGATCGGACTCCATTCACACTTCGTAGGGTCGATCGGATTGTTTTGCTTTTCGGATTCGAATGCAGCGTGTCCATCCGTAGCGCGCATGAGCATGAGTGTGTAAAGATCTTCACGCTCTTTCCATAAGATGTCCGCTCCAGCGTCCATGTCCTCTTTGTGCCCTTCGTAAAAGACGCGAGCCTCGTACGCAGGTCTGTCCAACTGGACGTCTCGCAGTATCCGTTCCCACTCCGCCCAGAGGTCCATCCGGTGCGGGAACTTGATAATGCTTTTATAAAGGTAGTCGTCCCATCCAGGAGACGCAGCAAGCTTCGCAACGAGACATGAGCTCTGCAAGCGGCTTCCTAATACGAGAAAGTTAGTGTTCGGTCCGCCTGCCTTCATCACACCTTTTAGGAACCATTCCAAACGATGCTCTCGCATCTTTGCCGAGTGGATTGCTTCGTCGCCTTCAAGATCGTCACCTACGATAAGCGAGGGTCGATGGTTCTTGAAGCGGCGACCGCGGATCTTCTTTCCAGCACCGAGTGCCTCTATTCTTATTCCATTTCTCGTTTCGATTGCGTTATTCTTCCAAACAGGTCCCTCTCCGAAGCAGTCCGGATAACGCTCAGCAACTAGCTCATTGGAAACAAGTTCTTCCTTGATCACGTCCAAATGCTTGCATGCTTGCTCAGTCGTATCCGAAATGATCAGGATATACGTCTCCATAGCATGACACACACTATACAAAACAAAGCCTTCCGCACCATGAGTTGACTTTGCGCTGTCGCGCGGTCCTTCGATAACAATCTTCAGCTTGCGCTTGTTTGTCATGTGCGCGAAGATACCGTCCATCTCCTGATGCATCTTAGACGGTGGGAGCTCGCAGTAAGCAGGCATGATGTCCAGTACCCATAACAGATACTTTGCCTTCTTACGTGAGAGCACCTGTACGTCCTGCAAGTTTAAGTGTCTTGCGATCTCGTTCGGACTAAACGCTGCTTTCAGTTCTTCGTATCGACGGCACTGATCAGGGAACGCAACTATGATCTCGTTCGCAGGGAAGCGATGCAGAGTTGCTCCGCTCCGTGCCCATCGATAGAACCAATCGTCCTCCGTACCATACACGCTAATACATACGATCTGTGCGCGCACTAGGGTCCGCAGTGATTGAAACAACGGCTGAGGGATGGTCTCTGCTTCACATACTACTAATCGGTCGATCAAGGTGAAAGGGAAATCGTTGATGTTCATGCCGTCTGGGTTGACAATGTAGATCGACGATCCAGTCCCTGTGAAGCAGAGGCCATTGTTTCGCTTGCGAGTCTTTACTCCGCAGTTATCCAACCATTTGTCGATCTGTGACTGCAACATAGCCACGCGACGCGTGAGGATCAGAATTTCCTGGTGTACGTATGTCGACGCTACTTGAAAGAGCTCAGCCAAAACGAATTGACTGAAGCGTCCATAAAGCGGAGCGTGTTCAATAGCAATCTCCCTCTGCGTCATCGGCAGTAGATCGGCGAACAACTGAGGGATTTGAATTTCTACTGTCGACGCTATCACGCGCTTGACTCCTTACATAATAAGGCCCGACTCCTATGTGAGCGAGTCGGGCTTCAAAGCGTGAAGTCGTTTACGTCTGACGCGCGCGACCTCCGTCGGCTTGGATCGTGTCCATGTTCTGCGGATGTGGGTAGTTTGCAGTCGCTCCGACTTGAGTCGCAACACCTGCTCCCGTGACCGAAAAGACCTTGACCTGCAAGGAGACGTTTCCGACTACATCAATAATCATTTCCTGGGTGCTACGCATGATCGTCTGAACGTCTTCAGTTGCAGTACCACCTTCCGTCAAGTCCGCCTGATGGTCGGATGTGAAAATCCCGTCGGTGCCTGTATCGGGATCCAATGCGGCGACCGCGTTCGGTCCTTCCGAAACCTTCATCGACTTAACCATCGCGGTCGCATTCACTCCCGCGAGTTTAGGACGATTGTATGTATCAGTGTTCGGCATTACTGGATCACCTCCTTAGTAAGGGTTTGAATTAGCCAAGAGTTGCCGTCGTGTTCAGAACAACTTGCCAACGGAGGGCGTTAGCGATCCGTATCGCTTCGAGATTGATAATGTCACCCGCGTCGTTCAAGGTGATCGTTGTGTTTCCGGCGACGTTGATTCTTTGCGCGGACGTAATCACGCAGTCACCGCCGTCGGTGTCCATATAGAGCGACAACTTCTGTCCGGCGAACGTCGGGATCGCCAGTGTACGCGTTTCTGCTCCTGCGGATACGATCTTGCAGGATCCGCTCTGCGTGGCGGGGATCGCGCCAGCATTGCCCGGATCGGTGATCACGTGCATGACGTTATCCGGAGCGATGCGAACCCATGCAGCAGCACCGGACGCAGCGGACGTGCATTCGTAGCGCTCTTCCACCTTGCCATCGGCGTCGACCTTCTCCCAGATCGTCCCGACGATGACGTCGGTGTTTGTGTCGTCCGTCACAGCCGGAACGGACGTGTGACGCATGATATCCACTTCACGTCTACCACTGCTGTTCTTACGTGATGCTTCGATGATTGCCATTACCTACTTCTCCCATTACTTTAAATAAAGCAGGTCACAAGACCCGCATTTGAAATCATTCTTAATTTTTGGTTTCCAGCAGCCAGCGTCGCGCAAGTCTGAGCATAAGTGCCCTGAATTCGTCCGCGGAAATATCGGCGTCGGGCTTCGCCAAAATTACCGTGATGTCCTGTATGTCACTTTTGCGCTGAGTGGTGCCTAAGGTTTCTTTATCCCAATCGAAGGCCAAGACAACGGCCTGAGCGTCCGCGCGCTGCTGTGTCGTGGATTCGGGCTTAAAATCAATCTTGGTGATGGTCCTGCCGTTTGCCGAAAATCCGTCCACGGGACACACGGCCTTCAGCGCCGCATCCAGTTGCGCCATCTTGTCAACGTCAACGTCAGCCGCATATGCCGACGCAGAAAGAAAAAGAATCGCAATTAAGAACCGCATGTGACCTCCTCAGTTAAAAATCGATCCGTGAATACCTGACTTGTAAGCGGCCCCACTTGTTCCGTACCAAGTAGTTGTTCCGCTGGCGGTAGAACGCTCGATCCATGCGTAATATTGATATCCCGCAGGCTGGAATGTTTTGATGGTCGCGAAGCCATAGTCCGCGTACGATCCGCCAGCTCGGTATCCCAGAGTGTCTCCGCTAGCGCTCGAGGTTGATCCGACTCCGATTGCGCTAAAACGGTTCGACGCATCGGAGCTGTGCGACAATGCCTGCAAATTCGCTTCAACCAGTGTTGGTTGTCCAGCTATCACAGATACCTGATTCGCAGAAATGCCGTTAGCCTGACGCCACGTATCCGTTGTGTATGTCCAACTTACTGTGGCGTCATTAGCCAGTAAGTTCCTCCGCTCGCGGTTGTACATGTTCCACACGTGGCGCTTACTGGCGCTGTCCTCGGTCGTAGTTGTGGCGGTCGTGAAAAACGTTCCGAGATAGCGCCGTGTGAGCGAGCCCGTTCTACTGAGTACGCCATCCTGCAGAACAAGCGCCGTTGCGCGTGTTGTCCCGTTGGTCCACGCCAACGACTCCATCGTCAGTGTTCCAGAATTATCATAAATAAACACATCATACGGTAGGGATGCGGTCAGCGTTCCCAGCGCGAGCGTGCGTTCTGTAAATGTATAAAATTTCCAGTTCGCTCCATCGTAGAGGCTGATTCGATTCCCGAGATAGGGTGTGAAGTATATCGACGTTGCTCCCGTCACATCCGAGGTCGTCACCGCCGTTCCCGATGTGAGCGTCAGTCTCCCGTTGCACAGACCTGCATTCAGGTTCAGCAGACGCGCATCTGGAATCGCCGGATTCTGTGAAATCATGACACGGTTTGTGCCGTCGCTTGAAACGGCACAAAATAAACTCAGTTCCGGCGACCAACAGACGGAACGCAAAGAATTAGCCTCGGGGGCAGCTCTGGCTGTCCAGGTCGTTCCGTTCGGACTCGTCATAACTCGGTTTGTGCCGGTGGGTGAAGTGGCGCAAAATAAACTCAGTTCGGGAGACCAACAGACGAAACGCCACTGATTAGCCTCGGAGGCAGCTCTGGCTGTCCAGGTCGTTCCGTTCGGACTCGTCATGACTCGGTTTGTGCCGTTGGCTGAAGTGGCGCAAAATAAACTCAGCTCTGGTGACCAGCAGACGGAAAACCACTGATTAGCTTCTGAAGCAGCACGGGCTGTCCAGGTCGTTCCGTTCGGACTCGTCATGACTCGGTTTGTGCCGTCGTTTGAAACGGCACAAAATAAACTCAGTTCCGGCGACCAACAGACTGAATACCACTGATTAGCCTCGGAGGCAGCACGGGCTGTCCAAGTAATTCCGTTCGGACTCGTCATAACTCGGTTTGTGCCGTCGATTGAAACGGCACAAAATAAACTCAGTTCGGGAGACCAACAGACGGAATACCATGTATTAGCTTCTGAAGCAGCACGGGCTGTCCAGGTCGTTCCGTTCGGACTCGTCATGACTCGGTTTGTGCCGTCGTTTGAAACGGCACAGAATAAACTCAGTTCCGATGACCAGCAGACGGAAAACCATGTATTAGCCTCGGAGGCAGCTCTGGCTGTCCAAGTCGTTCCGTCGGGTGAGGTCATGACTCGGTTTGTGCCGTTGTTTGAAACGGCACAAAATAAACTCAGCTCTGGTGACCAGCAGACGGAAAACCATGTATTAGCTTCGGAGGCAGCTCTGGCTGTCCAAGTCGTGACGTTAAACGGAGCTCCACCAAGGGCTTTCGCAGTGTTCAGCGCCTTCCTTGCAGTCGAGGATGTCGTTGAGCTTGTGCCACCATTAGCGATTAAGGTCGTGCCGCTCGCTGCTGCAACTTGAAACGTCGGCGCGACTCCAGCGCCGTTACTCGTGAGTACGTGAGTCGCGGTTCCTGGAGATACAGTTTGAAGAGTACCTGTCGCGGTCGTTCCTCCGATGATGACGCCGAATGTGTTTGCCCCGACTGTGGCGATACCTGTTCCACCTTGAGCGACAACTAAAGGTGTCGCGAGGCTCAGAGAATTCGCGTAGATCGCCGGATTCTGTGAGGTCATAACTCGGTTTGTGCCGTCACCTGAAACGGCACAAAATAAACTCAGCTCGGGTGACCAACAGACTAAATACCAAGAATTAGCCTCGGAGGCAGCTCTGGCTGTCCAGGTCGTTCCGTTCGGACTCGTCATGACTCGGTTTGTG
>Ga0163144_10001418_pt1 | contig 56809 bp, 51 predicted proteins | sample OliLak19BULKMAT1_FD_123175 | JGI IMG/M metagenome (GOLD analysis project Ga0163144, IMG submission 123175) | Freshwater microbial mat bacterial communities from Lake Vanda, McMurdo Dry Valleys, Antarctica - Oligotrophic Lake LV.19.BULKMAT1 | ecosystem: Environmental > Aquatic > Freshwater >... | reverse complement strand
TTCGTCAGATCAAGGCGTCAGACCGCAGGAATACCGGGAGTATTTCAAGGTTTGGCAACGCAGAGCTCTGCGGAAAAGATCCGCTTTCGGCGCGGAGGGACTTTCACCACGGGCTGCTAGGCGGGAGGTAACGGTCGCCCGCGCGGGGCGGGGCCGCCTGCGTCCAAATCAAAGGGTGTATGCGGGGTGGAGGGGTAGACTCCGCGGGCTCTTGATCCGAAGCGGTGGCAGTTTTCTTGCTGCTGCGTCTAAAGAGTTGCCCAATGACCGAGAACGAACACCCGCGGGACGGACTCTTCTCCCTTTACACGGGAGAGGTCCACGAATCGACGGCCCGGGAGCGCTGGTTTTCCATCTCCGTCGGTCTCCATGCGGTTCTGATCGTGGCGGTTATCCTGTCCCCGCTCTTCTATCCCGATGAATCACCGCCGCCCGTTGACTACATCCGGGCCCTGATCTTTAACCCGCCCCCCCCGCCGCCGCCGCCGCTCCCCAAAGGGGCCTCTTCGAAGCCCGCCGACAAGGCCCCTGAGAAGACCGGGGTCAAGCCGCCCGACCCGGATGTTCTGGTGGAACCGAGAGTCCCCGACGATCCCAAGCCGGTCGAACCGGAAAAGGGAATCGATCCCCTTAAACAGTTCGGTGTGGAAGATGGTTCGGAAGCAGGCTCCATGGACGGCATGGCTGGCGGTGTCGACGGGGGGACGGTTGGGGGAACTCTTGGCGGTGTGATCGGTGGAGTCATCGGCGGAACCGGCGACAGCCCCGTGCTTGACTACGATCAGCCTCCGCGACTTCTGAAACAGACTCGGCCGGTCTATCCGCAGGAGGCGTTCATCAAGAAGATCGAAGGCGTCGTCATGCTCGAAATCGTCATCGGCATCGACGGAAAGGTGGGCCGGGCCCGCGTGCTGCGCTCGATCCCTCAACTCGACAGCGCGGCTATCCAGACGGTTCGCCAATGGGTGTTCTCCCCGGCGATCAAGGGCGGCCGTCCGGTGTCCACGATCGCAAACGCGCCGGTAAGCTTCCGGATCTTCTGAAGACCCGCTCTCCTGATCGTCCTCTTGGGATTCGATAGTGTCCACCCCGCCGGACACGCCGCTGCGAAAAACGTCTCCTCATGCTTCGCTGCGGCTGGCCTGCGTTTTGCTGCGTTAGTGGAGCCGTGCCTTATTATCATCGAACTTTCTATCAAGGAGCGCCTCGATGACGCGATTCCGCCTTCTTACGCCGTTCGTACTGTCCCTCATGGTCTTCCCCGCACCCGCTTCGGCGGACAACGAAAAGGACGCCAAGAAGGTGGTGGCGTTCGGCATCGATGTCGCCCGTCGCGGCCTGTGGCAGGAAGCGCGCTTTCGTTTTGAGCAGGCCGCGTCCCTCAATCCCGATTCGGCGTCGACTTTCAACAACCTTGGCGTCACCCTTGAGCAGCAGGGTGAGTTCGAGAAAGCGCGGGCCGCGTACGAGCGAGCGCTGCAGCTCGAGCCGAAGAACGTCTCGATTCAACAGAACTACGATCTGTTCCGGGAGGCCGACGAGAAACGGAACCGGAAGTTGAAAGGGGCGCCCGCAAAGCCCGCTACCGCACCCGCGCCCTCGCCCTCGCCCTCGCCGACGGGCGAAACGAAGGAGAACCGTCGATGAAGGCCCCTCTTTGCTTCCTGACCCCGGTCCTCGCCGGCGCCCTGCTCGCCTCGGGATGCGCCAGCGCCCTCGAGGTTCCGATCGAAACGCCGCTCAAGTCAAAGCTGGACGTGTCGAAGTTCCGCCGCGTTCTCGTGGCCGGGTTCGTCACCGATCTCGTGGACGAGGGCATTGATCTCGCCCCCGAAACCTCGCGGCTTCTCCAGAACCAACTGCGCTCGGCCTCGAAACTTCAGGTCATCGAGCCGGACCGACCGCCGCTCAACCAGGCTCTCGCGAAGGCGTTCAAGCTGGCCGAGGATGTGCGGGTGACCCGCGAAGACCGCGATCGCTATCGGGCCGAGGGAGAGCGGATCCTCCAGGACGGCGCCTTCTGGAGAAAGCTCGGGGAGGAGTATCAGAATCCCCTCATCGTGACCGGCAAGCTGACGTTCGAAGAGCAGAATCGATCCGGATTCCAGCAGGAGGCGGCACTGGTCCGCGACAACCGGGGACGCGTGCGCGAGGTGAGGGGTAATCGGTACGCGGAACGGAAGGCTTTCTCTCTCGCCGCCGACTTCTCGTTCATTGACGGCGCCTCCGGGCGCCTGCTTCACAAGGAGCGTTTCTCCGAAGAGGTGGTCTACGGCGAGGAGCAGAAAGTGTCACCTCTCTCTTCGTACTTTGAGTTGATGGACCGCCTGCTGCCGAACTTCCTCGGTGTCATCTCCCCGCAAAGGATCCGCGGAACGCGGGTTCTCCTGCCCTAGGAAGAAATCGTTCGAGGATGACCATGACTCCGACCTTCATGAAACGACCGCTCCGCCTGGCCGCTTTGTGCGTTCTCGCGACCCTCGCCGCGCCGCTGGCCTTCGCGCAATACATCCCGTATTTCGGGAAGAACAAGGTGAACTACGACAAGTTCGCGTGGCGGGTCTACAAGAGTCCGCATTTCGAGGTCTACTACTACCCCGAGTTCGAGCAGCACCTCGCCCGCCTCGTGTCCTATCTCGAGAGCAGCTACCAGCACATATCTTCGGAGCTGAAGCACGAGATCCAGTCGTCGATCCCGGTGGTCTTCTACAAAACGCACTCGGAGTTCGAGCAGACGAATCTCTTCCCGGATTTCATCCCGGAAGGTGTGCAGGCCTTCTCCGAGCCGATGCGGAACCGTATGGTCATTCCCGTCGACGGCGCTCCCGACCGGCTTCAGGGCCTGATCACGCACGAGCTCGCCCACATCTTCGAGTTCGATCTCATTCCCCGCGGCCTGGTCTCGCGCGGCATTCCCCTGTGGATCGACGAGGGTCTCGCCGACTATCTGCGGGGAGAGTGGGACTCCCACGACCTCATGACGGTAAGGGACGCGGCGCTCAACGACCAGATCCCGCGCATGTCAAAGATGCAGGTCGCGGGAGGCCGGGTCGACTACAACCTCGGCCACGCCGCCTTCGACTTCATCGCCGCCCGCTTCGGCAAAGAGGGCATCCGGCAGTTCCTCTACACGCTGCGCAAGAGCATCATCAGCACGTCGGACGACAACATCTACCAGCAGACCTTCCGCATGTCTCCCAAGGAATTCGACGAGGCCTTCGAGAAGTGGCTGAAGGAGAAATTCAAGCCCTACAGAGACCGTCAGCGCCCCACGGACTATGGCGCCGATATCTCCCCGGATCAGGAGAAGACCTCCTTCTCGCAGGTCTACGCCTTCGCCCCCTCTCCCTCCGGGGAAGTCGTCGCCGCCATCACCGGGAACCGTACCGACGGGGAGGCCGACATCGTCATGTTGTCGACCAAGGATGGCTCGGTCGTGAAGAATCTCACCAAGGGCTACACCGGGCGTTACGAGAACGTGACCTTTCCGGGCGAGGGTTTCGTCACCGGGCGCACGATCGACTTCTCCCCCAAGGGTGACGTCGTCGCCTTCGTGGGCAGAACCGGCAAAAAGCGGAGCCTCTTCCTGGTCTCTCCGCTCTCCGGCGACATCGTCAAAAAGATCCCTCTTGATCTCGACGAGGTGGAGTCCCCCGCGATTCTCCCAAACGGCAAGCAGGCGCTCGTCGCGGCTACGAAGGAAGGCATCGCCGATATCTACCTCGTGAACCTCGAAACCGGGGAATACAAGAACCTCACCGATGACGCCTTCTTCGACGCCAATCCACGAATCTCTCCGGACGGAACCCTGGTCGTCTATAACCGGAGAGTCAGCGGCAACCACAAGATCGTGATGTTCCCGCTGGGCAACCCGGCGCGCCGAATCGACCTCACCTACGGTCCGTTCGCCGACGTGGCCCCCTATTTCTCCAGCGACGGGTCGGAGGTCCTTTATTCCTCGAACGAGGATGACGGTATCTACAACCTGCGAAGCATCGACATCAAAACCGGCGTGATCAAGCAGTTCACGGACGCGATGGTCGGGAACATGGCGCCGGCCCCGCTCAAAACCGCCCAGGGCGACCGCATCGGCTTCATCACGTACTTCAAGGGCGAGTACCAGCTTTACACCCTCGATCCTTCCGAGCCCGCGAAGGAGGTGGAGCAGGCGGTGGCGAGCGCGCCCACGGACATGGTCGACTTCCAGCCCGACGTCACCCACCAGGTCGTGGCGGAGAACAAGCGCCGCAAGCGGCTTTTCGAGGGTCTGTTCCTCGAAGGACGGCCGCCCCTCAACGTCGGCTTCACCAGCAACGGCGATTTCTTCGGCGGCTCGCAGGTAGCCCTCACGGATGTCCTCGGCGACCAGACCTTCCTGTTCACCGCGAGTTCCATCCGCGAATACCGGAACTACTCGGCCCAATACGCGAACCTCTCGTCGCGCTGGAACTGGGGCGTCACCGCTTCGGACTTCACCTACTACTATTTCTCGCCTTATCAATATTCATCCCTCTACACGCGGGATGGCGCTTTGACCACCGAGCGTTACACCCAGGCGATCGGTTTCGCGGTCTACCCGCTGAACAAGTTCAACCGGATCCAGCTCGCGGGCGGCTACTCGAGGATCAAGACCGGCTACCCCGATCGCCAGATCCAGCAGCAGGTCATCCAGCAGGCTGGTTTTCTAGGGCAGCAGGTGCCGGTCTATAGCGGCAGCGCGATTCCGTTGAGCATCGGGTACACGCGGGAGACCACCCGGTTCCGCGAGTTCGGTCCGCTCTCGGGGTCGACGGTCAACCTGTCCTTCGAGTACTCGCCCAAGCTCGGTTCGATGATCGCCCGGAACACCATCGAGTTCGACGCGCGGAAGTACATGCGGGTGGGCGGCACTTCGATGCTCCTCGCCACCCGGGTCCGCGGGTTCTCTTCGACGGGCGACCAGCCGCGGCTCTTCGGTTTCGGCGGAAACATGGAGATGCGGGGCTACGAGTACCTCTCCTTCGTGGGGTCGAGGGGATTCTTCGCGAACGCGGAGCTGCGAATTCCCCTGATCGACGTGATGCTCACGCCGATCGGCCTGCTCGGACCGGTCCGGGGCACCGTGTTCGGGGGCATGGGCGGCGCCCACTATCCAGATGAGCCCTTCAAGTTCTCGACGAAGGAACCGGGTGTCTCCTTTGTGAATGATCCCCTGTTCGGCCAGGCGGTGGAGGGCCGCAGGCTCGTGGATGGCCGCGCTTCGTTCGGCGTGGGAATCCAGGCGTTCCTGCTCGGGATGCCCATGCATTTCGACTGGAGCTGGCTGACCGATCTCAAGGTGCGAAGCACCTCGCCCCGATTCCAGTTCTGGATCGGGTACGACTTCTAGTTCGAGCCTCAAAGCGCCCTTATTCGGGGCGGTCCTCACCGGAAGAGACGGGTTGGGGTAGAATCACGGGCTCTATTTCGGGTCCAGTACGGAGGCCACCTTGGTTTACGCAATTGTCCGCTCCGGCGGAAAACAGTACCGCGCCGAGCCCGGAGCAAAGCTCCAGGTCGATCGGCTCCAGAACAACGTCGGCGACAAGATCACGTTCTCGGACGTCCTCCTCGTCAGCACCGATCAGGGCGTCTCGGCCGGGAACCCGGTCTCGGGCGCCACGGTGAGCGCCACGGTGATCGCGCAGATCCGCGACACCAAGGTTCGCGTCTTCAAGTTCAAGCACCGCAAGCACTACAAGAAGACTCGCGGTCATCGCCAGTACCTCACGACCGTCCTCGTCGACGGCGTCCAGGCCTAAAAGGAGTTTCCGAAGAGATGGCTACCAATAAAGGCGGCGGATCGTCCCGCAACGGCCGCGACTCCAACTCACAGCGTCTTGGCGTGAAGGCTTTCGGCGGTCAACTCGTTTCCGGCGGAAGCATCATCATCCGCCAGAAGGGCACCTCTTTCCGCGCCGGAAAGAACGCCGGTCTCGCCAAGGATCACAGTGTTTTCGCGAAGGTCAGCGGCCACGTCCGCTTTGAAGACCACGGCGGACGCGGGAAGTTCATCAGCATCGTTCCGGTCGAGGCTTAAGCGCTTTCCGAAGCGCCGCAACCCCCCTCTTTCGAGGGCTTGAGAGCTTCCGGTCCAGAGTCCGATCGTGTTCGTCGACCGCGTCAAGATTTTCGTAAAAGGCGGTGACGGTGGTCGCGGCTGCTCCAGTTTCCGGCGCGAGACCTTCGTGCCGATGGGCGGCCCGGACGGCGGGAACGGCGGGGCCGGCGGAGACGTGATCCTGGTCGGCCAGGTGAATCAGAACACCCTGTTGCCGCTCCGCTTCCACACGGAGTTCCGCGCGAAGCGGGGCGCTCATGGCGGTCCCAGCAACCGAACCGGGCGCGAGGCGGTGGACACCCGCATCCAGGTTCCGCTCGGAACCATCGTCCGCGAGGAAGGAACGGATGTTCTCCTCGGCGAAGTGATCGAGGACGGACAGGAGCTGTTGATCGCGAGAGGCGGACGCGGCGGACGCGGAAACAAGAGTTACCTCTCGAACATGAACCGCGCGCCCCGCAATGCCGATCCCGGCGAAGCCGGGGAGGAACACTGGCTGTGGCTCGACCTGAAGCTCCTGGCCGACGTTGGCCTCGTGGGCCTGCCCAACGCGGGAAAGTCCACTCTCCTCTCGAAGATCTCCGCGGCCAAACCCAAGATCGCCGACTATCCCTTCACGACCCTCACCCCGGTTCTCGGCATGGCGTCGTGGGACGATTTCGACTTCGTGGTGGCGGACGTCCCCGGGATCATCGAGGGGGCGTCCACGGGTGCCGGACTCGGCCTCGACTTTCTCCGCCACATCGAGCGAACGCGGGTGCTGGCGCACGTGATCGACGCCTCGGGACTTTCGGGCCGCGATGTCACCCTGGACTACGACACGATCTGTCGGGAGCTCAACGCTTTTTCGGAGAACCTTTCCAGCCGCCCGCGTGTTCTGGTGGCGAGCAAACGAGACCTGGCGCGGGAAGAGACCGATCCCCTCCCCGAGATCCAGGCCATCGCAAAGCGGGACGGCCTCCAGCTCTTTGAGGTTTCGGCCGCGACCGGCGGCGGCCTCAAGGAGCTCACCAGACACCTCGCCTCGATGCTCCAGGCCCCGCATGAGGAGGCCTGAGGCTTAGATGCGCGTCGGTGTTCTCGGCGGTTCCTTCGATCCGGTGCACTATGGCCACCTGCGGGCGGCCGAGTGCGCGCTCGAGACCTTCGACCTGGCCCGCATCCTTCTGGTGCCGGCACGACGGTCCCCGTTCAAAGCCCGAGGCTTCGCCTCGGATCAGCATCGCCATGCCATGCTGAAACTCGCGGCGGCCGACCACACCCGTTTCGGCGTCGAAACTTGTGAACTTGAGCGCGAGCCGCCGAGCTACACGGTGGACACGCTGCGCCTCCTGGTTCGACGCGCCCCGGAGGATGTCTTCACCCTCATCCTCGGATCGGATGCGGCGGTCGATCTGGAAGAGTGGCGGGAGATCGGTGAAATCCGACGCCTCGCGGACGTACGTATCCTCGCGCGGGCCGGGGAGCCGGTGGGCCCGGGAGCCATGGCCTTCGAGGGGCTGACCGTCTCTTCGACGGGTATCCGGGGCACGGTGTGTGCGGGCCGGTCCATTCGATATCTCACCCCCGACTCGGTGCGGCTCTACATCGAGGAGAAAGGGCTGTACAAGTGAACGCGATGGAGTATTGCCGTACCGCGGCAGGGGCGGCGCTCGCCAAGCAGGCGGAAAATGTCGTGATCCTCGAGCTCGTCGACGGAACGGGCCTCGCCGACGGTTTCGTCATCGCGACCGGCCGGAACCAGCGGCAGGTGGTCGCGATCGTCGACGCCATCGAGGAAAAACTCCGCCTTGAAGGCGTCAAGCCCCGGCACCTCGAGGGTTATCCGCGCCGGGAATGGATCCTAATGGACTACGGCCCATTCGTGGTCCATATTTTCACCCCCAAGAGCCGCGAGTTCTACGACCTGGAGCGTCTGTGGGGTGGCGCGCGGCGCGAAGAGGTCAAGGATTGAAGTCCGCGCCCCTGATCGCGGTTTCGAAGGCCATGCGGGAGATCGAGTCGCTGCTCCCACGGATGGCAGCGGCCACGGCCCCGGTGGTGATCGAGGGGGAGACCGGTTCGGGCAAGGGGCGAATCGCGCAGGCGCTGCACGAACTCGGCCCGCGCCGGGACGGGCCGTACGAGGTGCTTTCCTGCGGGGCGCTCGCCGAATCGCTTGCGGATTCTGAGTTCTTCGGCCATGGCCGCGGGGCCTTCACCCACGCGTTTGAGGCCCAGAGCGGCCGGATCGAACGAGCGAACGGGGGTACCCTTGTCCTTGATCACATCGAAGACCTCGCGCCGGCCGTCCAGGCGAAGCTGCTGCGCGCGATCGAAGACGGCAAAATCCAGCGCCTCGGGGAGAGTGTCGAGCGAACGGTCGACGTGCGCTTCGTGGCGACCTCGCGTGGTTCGCTCAAGGACGCCATCGCCCTCGGCACCTTGCGCGACGATCTCTATCACCGTTTGTCGGTGATCACCATTCCCCTGCCTCCTCTGCGCGAAAGAGTCGAGGACATCATGCCTCTCGCGAACGCATTCCTGGCCACAAAACGGCGGGGGCAGAAAACCGCGGCCGGCGCGTTCTCGGACACGGCGCGGGAGATTCTCGAGGCCTACTCATGGCCGGGAAACGTGCGGGAACTGCACGCAACGATCGAGCGGGCGGTCGTGCGACAGGGAGACGAATCGGTGATCGACGCCTCGGGCCTTCCCCGGCACATGCTCACTCCTGATACCGTCGTGCGTTCGTTTCGCAGGGACCAACCGACCCTCAAGGAAGTGGAGCGGGTTTACATCCTCTGGGTGCTCGAGAACTCGGCCGGCACCAAGGAGGATGCCGCCCGGATCCTCGGAATTTCCCGCAAGTCGCTTTGGGAGAAGTGCAAACGGTTCGGTATCACCTGAGGGTCGCCAAAGGACCCCTGGTGGAAAGAAGACATCAAAGGAGAGAAGATCGGACATGGACACAAAGACGCTCAAGATCTATCGGAAGCGCCTCGTCGAGCAGAAGACCGACATCACCCGGGGGTATGACAAGACGCGCTCCCAGGGGAAGCTCGTCGACTCCGACACCTCTCACGACCCGGTGGACAAGGCCGCGAACTCATACACCAAGGAGTTCCTGTTCAGCCTTTCGAACAAGGAGCGCGATGAGATTCAGATGATTGATGACGCCATCATCCGGATCGACGAGAAGCGCTTCGGCGCCTGCGTCGTTTGTGGCGACCATGTCGAACGAAAGCGCCTCGAGGCGGTGCCCTGGGCCAAACACTGCCTGAGCTGCCAGGAAAAGATCGAGGCGGGCCTGATCTAGGCCTGACCTGGGAAAAGAGAGGAGGGCGGGTTGACGCTTTTCTGGACCAGGACTTTCGATGCCCTGGCCGGCGTTCTTTTTCCAACCCCCTGTGTTTCCTGCGGCGATCTGATCGCGGCTCATGATCCGCCTCTTTGTCCGCGCTGCTGGGGTCGCCTGCCGCGGATCGAGGGCGGTGAGTGCGCCTGCGGCGCCCCATTGCCGGGTTCCCCGACCGAGCATCCCGACCCGGAATGCGGGCGTTGTCGGCGAGGGCGTTCGGTGATCTCGGCCGGCGCCTCCCTCGGCCCCTACGACGGATCTCTGCGCCACTGCGTGGTGGCGCTCAAGTATCACGGTCGCCATCGAACCGCCGAACGACTTGCGCTCCGCCTGGTCGAGAAGGCACGGTGCAGGAAACTCGTCGAAGAATCTGACCTGCTCATGGGGGTGCCGCTGCACCCGGACCGCCTCGCAGAGCGGGGGTTCAACCAGGCCGGGCTCCTGGCCGAGAGCCTCGCGCGGTTGAGTGGGGGCACGGTATCTCAAGCGCTCCGTCGTGTCCGGAACACTTCATCCCAGACCGCTCTTTCGGCGCGGCAACGCCGAAAGAACGTGGCGGGCGCTTTCGCGGTATCGAATCCCGGCTCGATCTTGAACTCCGTGGTGGTTCTGGTGGACGATGTCGTCACTACCGGCGCCACGCTGCGAGAGTGCGCTCAGGCCCTGCTTCATTCCGGGGCCCGGGAAGTTCGGGCAATCACAGTGGCGCGCGCAGAATAGCGGGGCCGGCGGTTCTTTTTTTGGAGGAAGTGATGATAGTCAAGACACTCGCGCGCGTTGGAGCATGCCTGATGGTTCTCCTCCTGCCCGCGTCTTCTCAGGCCTGGAGCGATGCGGTCTATCGACTCGTGATCCGGAAAGCGATCGATACCTTGCCGAAGGCCCAGAAAAAGTTCTTCGAGGACCATCGCTACGAGCTGCCGAGCCTCACCCCCGATGAGGATCCGCCCACGAGGCCGGAAGGACGGCGTTTCTCCCTCGATCTTCTCGGGGTGTTCCCCTTCAACGACATTCCGCAGGAGGAAGGCATGGTCAAGGCCAAGGCCGATCCCCGAATGGTCGGGCGGCTCCCCTTTCTCCTTCTCGAGGCTCAAGGTCGCCTCGTCGAAGCCTTCAAGAGCGGAGACAAGGAGAGGATTCTCCAGGAGGCGGACGCGGTGGCCATTCTGGCCGCCGACCTCAACAATCCGCTGGCCCTCGCCGAAAACTTCGACGGGCAAAAGACCGATCAACCCGGCCTGTCGAAGAGATTCACCTCACAACTCGCGGAAACCATGGAGGGCCGGCTCAAGCTCAATCCGGAGGCTGCCCGCCTGCTCGAAAACCCGCGCGACTACGTGTTCGGAGCCATGGTCCGCAACCACGTCTGGGTCGACAACATCCTCTACGCCGATCGCCTCGCCTATCGGGGCAAGTCCTCCTACGGGGGCGCTTACTTCGAGGCGCTCGAACTTAGGTCGGGCCGACTCCTCGGCGAAATTCTCTCGAACGCGGCCGCCGACGTGGGCAGCTTCTGGTATACCGCGTGGACCGAGGCTGGGCGGCCGGCGCTGCGTTGAGAGTCCGGCTCATCCCTGTTCGGTTTCCCCCTTGAAGACCCCCGAAAAAGTGCTCGAAGCGAGAACCGAACCGCGACCGGAGGACGTGATCATGGTCGCGAGGTGTCTCGACGGGGACGGCGCCTCCTGGGAAATCCTCGTCGGCAAGCATCGCCGCCGCGTCTTCAACATCGCTTACAAGTTCACCGGTCGCCATGACCGGGCCGAGGATCTTTCCCAGGAGATCTTCCTGCGCGTTTTCAAGAACCTGAGGAAGTTCGATCCGGCCGCGGATTTTTCGAAGTGGCTCGCCTCCGTCGCGCGGAATCACTGCATCGACAACTATCGGTCGACCCGGCGGGAACAGCGAACCATGGTCGACGATGGCCTCGCCTTCGACCTGGCCGTGGCCCCCTCGTCCACCGATCCGTTGCGGTCGATCGAAGCCTCTGAGGCGAAGGAGTTTCTCCGCGTCGGTCTCGCCAGCCTCCCCGGGAAGCTGCGGGAGGCCGTGATTCTGCGGGATCTAAAGGGTCTTGCATACGAGGAGATGGCCGTGAGACTCTCGCTCCCGGTCGGAACGATCAAGAGCCGCATCAACCGGGGCCGCGAAGAATTGGCGCGGGTCCTCCGCGCGCAGGGTCCCCGTTGAATCGGCCGGCCCCATCTGTTTGAAGGAGAAGACCCTTGGATCTTTCGATTGAAAAGAACGGCGACGCCACCATCATCCGCGTGCAGACCGCGCGCGTGATCTATCCCCTCCTGCCTACCCTCGTCGCGAAAACCAGGGAAGAAGTGGAGGGTGGAGCCCGGTCATTGGTTCTCGACCTTTCGGCCGTCTCCTACATCGACAGCGCGACCATCGGTTGCATCATGGACATTTACCGGCTGGCCAAGGACAAGGGGGGGGCGCTCCATGTTCTCGCTCCCCAGGCGCGGGTGGAGACGATGCTGTCGATGGCAGGCGTCCACAAGATCGTGCCGATATTCCGCGAAGAGGACGAGGCCTTACGGGCCTTCGCCCCCGCGGAAGGGAAGCAGTGATGACAATGGTTCGGAATCTGCGCCTGTCCACCGGCTTCGAGGTACCTCTCGATGGCGACCTCCTGGCCATTGTCGAGGCCCTTTACAAGGAAGTGACGCTCGGCAACGTCTTGAAGTCGTCGTTCGAGACCATGCGGGCCGAGATCTTGTCGGTGATCGACCAGATGAGCGCGGCGGAGCGCCGCACCTATCTCGTGGAATCCCTCTTCCTCAATTCCGTCACGTACGAGAATGAAATGCTCTCGGCCTATGTGCGCCGCCTGGGAGCTACGCCGCCGCGTTCCGGCGTCTTCGGAGGGGCCGCGTCCGCCAGGAAAGCGGCCCCCACGAAGAAGCGGGCCACGAAGAAGTCCCGCTGAGGCTTGCTCCCGGGGTCCAGGCCCTCGCGCGGTGCCCCTTTGGGGGGCTTGGGTCTCGTTTCAGCTCGTGGTCGCGAGGGCGGCGGCCTGCTTGGCCTTCTCCGCGAGTTCCGCTTCCTGCTGCTTCTTGAGCTCGACCGCCTGTTTCTGAAGCACCTGCGCTTCCTCCATCAGGCTGTTGCGGACCGCCGGGTTGCGGGTGAGCTTTGCCTGCTCGCGGAGGAGCAGACCCTTGTAGATCAGCGCCTCGACGAAGTCGCTCTTGATGGTGAGGGCCTTGTTCACGAACTCAAGGCCTTCATCCGCAAGCTGCTTCTTGCGCGTGTCGTCGAGATCGGGATCACGGTAGCACTTGTCCCAATAGTAGGTGGCCACGGTGTAGTAGCCCTTGGGATCGGTGGGATCGAGTTCGGCGCAGAGCTTCAACTGATTCACGGCGTCATCAAAGCGGCTCTTCCCGGCCTTTCCCTCCGACGCGGGCACGCCCCTCTCATCCCACAGGGTCTTGTTGTAGAAGCCGGCAAGCGCGCCGCAGGCCTTCGGGTCCTTGGGCGCCACTTCGAGAGCGGCCTTGCGGTAGGCGGTCTCGGCCTCGTTGACCTTGCCGAACTTCTCATAGAGGTTGGCCATCGCAAAGAGATTCTGGAGGTTGCCGGGGTCGGTGCTGGTGAGCTCCATCGCATATTTCATCGAGGTGTCGAAATCCCGGTACGGATCGTCGGCGTAGATCCCGATGAGCGCCGAGAGCGCGTTTCGCCTGAGCGTCGGATACTTCTGATCTTCGGCGGGGGGGGTTGCCGCGAGCACCGTCTTGTAGTTCTTGATGGCCTGCTCAAGGTTGACCTTGGTGTCGTCCTTGCCGGGACGGAAGAGCTGGTGGAACGAACTGCCGAGGTAGAACGTGGCCTCGATGTTCGCGGGGTCTTTTTCGAGCACGAACTCGTAGGAGGCGATGGCCTTTCGGAAGCTCTCGTCCTTGTAGAGGCGGTGCCCTTCACGAAGCGCCGTCTGGGCCTGAACGCGCGCGCAATTCAGGACAGGGATCGCCAGAAGAACAATGGCCAGGGTCCGGATCGCGTGCCTCATGTTGGTGTCTTTCAAGGGGCTAAGGTCCTCGCGCGACCCGCATCCGCGGGCCCGTGTGGTTTTGGAAAGCTTCGTTCTTCAGCGGGGGCCGGACCCCGCCTGAGAGGGGTTCGCCCGGGGAAGGGGGTGATGGGGAGAAGAATGCAGACGGGTATCTGGGCCGAATTGTAGGGCAGCGATCAAAGTTCCGTCAACGATTCCTGTGTTTCGCGCGTCTCTTGTCTGTACGGTCAGGCGGATTATCTTAGGCGCTTGAGCGTTGACGCGCCAAGACGCGCCGAAATTCCGCTAAACAATGCGCGGCTATTCGTTGACAGTGTTTCGTCGCGGTGTCTAGAATCCTGAGCACTCATCAAGACGAGAACCTTTTCGGGTGCCGTGGTTCTTTCAACGGAACTCAATCACCTTCTAAAACGCCTCTTGATCCTTAGAGCGACCTTCCAAAGACAAGAGCGAGGGGACAGATGGAACGAAAACTTTTTGCGGACTTAGTGGAATCAGACAGCAAAGGACATAAGCCGAAGCGTGGCCTTTTCTTCTCGGCCTCCCTCGGACTCCACGTGATCGCGCTCCTCGCGGTGATCATCGTCCCCCTGCTGCAGGCCGAACCCCTTCCGGAGCCCGCGGCCGCGGTCAAGGCGTTCTTCGTCGAGCCGGCGGCGGCCCCCCCGCCCCCACCCCCACCTCCGCCCCCGGCGCCCAAATCTCAGGTCAAGGAGGCTCCCAAGCCAATACCCCAGGAGGTCAAGTTCGTGGCCCCGGTCGAGGTGCCCCAGGAGATCAAGCCTTCCGCCGGCATCGACCTTGGTGTTGAAGGCGGGTCTGAGGGCGGGGTCGAGGGTGGTGTTGCTGGCGGTGTGGCCGGCGGCATCGTGGGTGGCCTGCCGGCCGAACCCCCGGCTCCCGTTCAGGCGGTTCGCGTGGGTGGAAACATCAAGGAACCGACCAAGACGAAGAACGTACTCCCTGTTTATCCGGATATCGCCAAGCAGGCTCGCGTTCAAGGCATCGTGATTCTAGAATGCACCATCAGCCCCCAGGGCCGGGTCACGGACGTCAAGGTGCTCCGCGGCATTCCCCTGCTCGACCAGGCGGGTATCGACGCGGTCAAGCAGTGGCAGTACACTCCCACCCTCCTGAACGGCGTGCCGGTTCCGGTCATCATGACCGTCACAGTGAACTTCAGGCTCAACTAAAAGCCCGTCTGGCCCCCCGCCTGCCCCGACGGTTCAGACCCCCTTCCTCGTTTTTCCGCGAAATCGACATCTCAATAAAACCGACCTTAGGAGTTTCAAGAAAATGCAATTCGATCTGGCGCATCTGTGGGCCACCATGGGCTTTGTTGCCAAGGGCGTCGTCGTCACGCTCCTGATCATGTCCGTCTGGTCAATCGCAATCATGTTTGACCGCTGGAAGCTCTACAAGAACGCCAAGGAGCAGTCGCGGAAGTACGCGGCCGATGTGGCCCGTCTCCTCAAGGCTGGGAAGTTGAAGGAAGCGGTCGATCTGTCCGGTTCGGTCGGCATGAAGTCCTCCCACCTCGCCAAGGTGTCGCTGGCCGGCCTCCAGGAATGGCAGTTCCAGGGCGCCACCGGTGAAACCGACAAAGACGCCGCACTTGAGGCCGCGAAGCGGGCGATGCAGCGGGCGACCGCGGTCAATCTTGCCGATCTCAAGAAGGGCCTTTCCTTCCTCGCAACCACCGGCGCCACGGCGCCATTCGTCGGTCTGTTGGGAACCACGGTCGGCATCATCAACGCGTTCGCGGGCATGGGCATGACGGGTTCGGGCGGTATCGGTGCGATCTCCGCCGGTATTTCCGAGGCCCTGATCACCACCGCGCTCGGACTGGTGGTCGCTATCGCGGCGGTGTGGGCGTACAACTACTTCTCCGGCCAGGTCGACGGCTTCACGGTTGAGATGGACAACTCCGGTTCCGAGCTGCTCGACTTCGTCAAGAAGAGCGCCTAGTCACTCGTCATTTAAGGCGGGCGCCGCCCTTTTCGGGGCGCCCGCAACAAAACCTCTGAAACGGAGCCTGATACACCATGTCGATGGCAGTAGGCGGAAAAAAGGGCGGCGCGATCGCCGACATCAACGTAACGCCCATGGCCGACATCATGATCGTGCTTCTGATCATCTTCATGGTGATCACGCCTTTGATCAACAAGGGTATTGATGTCGAGTTGCCCAAAGCGGCGAACACAAAAGAACGCAAAGACGAGCCCGATAACATCACCATTGGACTCAGCAAGGGCCTTACGATCTTCTTCAAGAATGTAAAACTTGAAGGTGGTGTCACGGAACTTGCTGAACGCCTGAAGAGCGCCCTCGAAGAGCGGGGCGATACCGACAAAGTGGCCTATCTGAAAGCCGACATCAATATCGAGTACGGCGAAGTGATGAAGATCATGGATGTCTGTCGCGAGGCGGGCATCGAAGAGATTGCCCTGATTTCCGAACCCAAGGTGGAGGGCTAAAACGGTGACTCAGGTTCCGGCGAAGAAAAAGATAAAGCATGAAGCGGCGCACTATGCGCCGGGGCCGGAGGCCGTTTCGGAAATCAACATCACACCCATGATCGACATACTGCTGGTCCTGCTGATTATCTTCATGCTGGTGACACCCACCGCGCAAAAGGGCGTCGACATCGCCTTGCCGCAGGATGCATCCAGTACGCCGCCCCCACCCTCGACGGGTACGATCGTGATGGAAGTGAGCGAATCCGGCTCCATCTCGATCAACAAGCTTCCTGTCGCGAGCCTCGAAGAGCTGGATCAGAAACTGAAGGACATTTTTCAGACCCGCAGCGACAAGACCATGTTCGTCCGTGGCGATGCCAAGTCGCTCTACGGCAAAGTCGTCGAAGCCATGGACATCGCTCGGGGCGCGGGAGTCGAGCGCGTGGGTATCATCTCGGATATGGCCGCCGCGGCCGCGACGACCCCTCCGCAGTAGTTTTTAAGCTCCGGCAAAGGGGAGCTTGAAGCAAGAAGCCCGCCTTATTTCAGGCGGGCTTTTTCGTTCCCGGAGCGGGGCTTTCGGGCGTTGGATTCAGGCGGTGGCGACGGCGCGGTCGAAGATCGGGATGGGGGAACTCCCGGTTTCGATCGTCCATGCCGCGTGGTTGCGCAGAAGCGCGCGAACCAGTTCGGCGTGGAGGGCGTGACCGGCACACCGGGCAACCACCCGTCCGCGAACCCTGAAACCGGTCAACGCGAGGTCGCCCACGACGTCAAGAGCCTTGTGCCGCACGAACTCGTCGTGCATACGAGGGCTGGACAAGAATCCGTCCTCGCCAATGACTACGGCGCTTTCCAGGGAACCGCCGAGCGCCAACCCTCGCGCCCGCATGGCCTCGACATCCTTCAGGAAGCAGAAGGTGCGGGCCGACGAGAGCTCATTCCGGAAGGTGTCTTCCGTGACATCCAGCACAACACGCTGGCGGCCAACCAGAGCATGGTTGAACTCAATCGTGTAGTCGACTTCGTAGGAGTCGGCCGGTTCGATCAGGACGAAACGATCCTCGGCCGTCCCCACCCTCACCGCCTCGCGAACCACGAGTGTGCTCTGGTAAGCGGCTAGGTTCTTGACCCCGGCCTCGTCGATCAGGTGCAGAAACATCCGCGACGAGCCATCGAAGACCGGTACTTCCGGGCCGTTCAGTTCAACCCGGACGTTGTCCACACCAGTTGCATAGAGTGCGGCAAGGAGGTGCTCCACGGTGAGCACCTGGGTGCCATCTCGGCGCAGAGACATCGCGAGTTCCTGCTGCGCGACCCATTCAACCCGGGCCGGAACCTCACGCCCCTCAAGATCAGTCCTGACGAAAACGATCCCGGTGTTGGCGGGCGCCGGGAGCAGGCGAAGCGATACCAGCTTGCCGGAATGGAGCCCGACTCCTTGGGTTTCGACGCTTCTTTGAAGGGTGCGTTGGCGCACAGGTAGCTTTGGCTCTGCAATTGCTGTTCCTTCTCGAAGTGGAGCCGGCCGATTATTGCAAGTGGCAGCTTTCAAAGCCTTAAGGGTGTCGAATGCCTTCCGCTGGTGTGGTGATTCATCCACTGTTTCGTTCCCTTGGAGTGTCTGACGGGCCACGCAGGGTTGCTTCGGACACAGGCGGTCAAAGTCGAGGCGTTGTGGTACATTCACGGGTCCGGCAGGTTCTTTTTGGCGCTCGGAACCCCCGGTTTTTCATGAGTTTCATTGGGTGCCTCGTTTCCTAGGAAAGAGATCGTAGACATTATGTCGAAGAAGCCCCTGGCGGACGACCGTCGAAGAGAACTGGCCACCGAGGCGTTTGCAAAAATTGTTCGCGCCGCCTTCAAGGGAGAGCCCGACAAGGCCCGTGAAACCCTCGCGATCATCGAATCGCAGTATCCGGAAGAAATCGACATTCTGGATCGAGCTCGCCGCTTCGCCGCCATCAATCAGCCCAAGGAGGGAGGTCGGAACGGAAAGCCGAAGGGCGCGGCCGAACTGCTTCTCGCCGGCATCGCGGCACTGAACGGGGATGATCTTGACGCCGCCGAGAAAGACATTTCAAGCGTCCTCGCCGATGAACCGAAGAACGCCGATGGCCACTACGTGATGGCCGTGGTTCACGCGCGCCTGGAAAAGGTCGATGAAGCCATAGCCTCGCTCAAGCAGGCGTGCGCGCTTTCGGTCGAGCGCCGGGCCCAGGCACCCCTCGATGCGGAGTTCGCGTCCCTTCTCGGCAACCCGGCCTTCGAAGCGTTCACCGCGGCCTGAGGGTTTTCGAGAAGACTCGCACACGGGGCCGCCCTTCGCCGATGACTTCGCCGCTCAGCGCGATCGTTCTGGCCGCGGGGAAGGGAACAAGGATGAACTCCGCCCTTCCGAAAGTGCTGCACCCGGCGGCGGGTCGCCCCCTCCTCGAGTACGTACTGGACGGCTGCCGCGAACTTCAGGCGCGCACGGTTGTGGTGGTCGGGCATCAGGCGGAGGCGGTTCGGGGCGCTTTGACGGGTGCCGCGGACCTGACCTTCGTGATCCAGGAGCCCCAGCTCGGCACCGGGCACGCTGTGCAGATGGCGTTTTCGAATCTGCCCGAGCTGGCCGATAGTGCGGTGCTTATTCTGGCGGGGGATGTTCCCCTGCTGCGCGCGCAAACCCTGGCGGCGCTTTGCTCCCTTCGCGAAGCGACCGGCGCGGCCGCCGCCCTGGTTTCCTTCGTGACGCCCGCCCCGGGGGCCTACGGTCGAATCGTACGCGATGGTCAGGGCCGGGTCACGCGCGTCGTGGAGTCGCGTGACGCCACCCCCGCCGAGCGTTCGATCCGCGAGGTCAACGCCAGTCTGTACGTTTTCGCCGGCGATCGTTTGCGGGACGCGATCCGGCGGCTGCGGTCCGAGAACTCGCAAGGAGAGTTCTATCTGACCGACGTGATCGGCTTGCTCGTCTCGGCCGGAGAGAGAGTCGAAGCGCTCGTGATCGACGATCCCCAGGAGGCTGCGGGCGTGAACACCCTCGCGGAACTCGCGGCGGTCGACCGGGAACTCTATGCGCGGCGCGCGATCTCTCTGGTCCTTTCGGGTGTCTCGATCGAGCGACCGGACACGGTCCTGATCGGACCCTTGGTCCGGGTAGCACCAAGCGCCCGCCTTCGTGCTTTCACGATTCTCGAGGGCCGAACCTCCGTCGGTGGCGGGGCGTCGATCGGGCCTTTTTGTCGGGTCGTGGACTCGGAAATCGGCGTTGGCGCAACCATTCTCGATTCCTGTCTGGTCCGGAACTCGAAGATCTCGGCCGGCGCTTCGGTCGGGCCTTTCGCGCACATCCGTCCCGACTCTGTGGTGGGCGAGAACGCCAAGGTGGGCAACTTCGTCGAGCTCAAAAAGACCATTCTCGGAAAGGGCTCCAAGGCGCCGCATCTTTCCTATCTGGGCGACGCCACCGTCGGCGAGGGAGCCAACATCGGGGCGGGAACGATCACCTGCAACTACGATGGCGTGGTGAAGAGTCCGACCACCATCGACGACGGCGCGTTCGTGGGCAGCCATTCGATTCTGGTAGCCCCGGTCCGCGTCGGCCGCGGAGCGTATGTGGCCGCCGGGAGTGTCATCACCAAAGAGGTCCCGGACGATGCTCTGGGCATCGGACGCGCGCGCCAGGAGAACAAGGCCGGCTGGGCGATCCGCAGGCGCCAGAAGGGCTAGGGGACAGATCAGATGTGCGGAATCGTTGGATACGTCGGGCCGAGAAACGCCACCCCGATTCTCGTCGAGGGCCTCAAGCGTCTCGAGTATCGCGGGTACGACTCTGCGGGAATCGCGGTGATTTCGGGGGGGCGCATCGAGCGGCGACGGGCGCCCGGAAAGCTGCGTCGTCTGGAGGCGGTCCTGGAGTCGTTCGCGGTTTCCGGCCATATCGGCGTTGGCCATACGCGCTGGGCCACCCACGGCCGGCCCACCGAGGAGAACGCTCATCCACACTCCGATGCTTCGGGCCGGCTGGTGGTCGTGCACAACGGGATCATCGAAAACTACCTCGACCTCAAAGAGCGTCTGATCGGAGAGGGGGTTCGCTTCGAGACGGAAACCGATACCGAAGTGGTGGCCCATCTTGTGGGGTCTTATTACGACGGTTCGTTGGAGCGGGCGGTGGCGCGCGCCACGGGTGACCTCCAGGGCATCTACTCGCTCGTCTTCATGCACAACGACGAACCGGACCGACTGGTGGCCACGAGGCTCGGACCGCCTCTCGTCATCGGACTTGGCGAGGGCGAGAATTTCTTTGCCTCGGACGTGCAGGCGCTCCTCGCTCACACGAAACGCTTCGTGTTCGTCCCAGAGCGTACCATCGCGGTCATCGGGGCCGATTCGGTGAGGGTCACAAACGCCCAGGGGAAGGCCGAGCCCTTCAAGGAAGAAACGATCTCCTGGGATCCGGTTCAAGCGGAGAAAGGCGGCTTTCGCCATTTCATGCTCAAGGAGATCCACGAACAGCCTCGCGCGGTTCGGGACACTCTGCTCGGACGTATGAGTCTGGACGCCGGTGACGTCCGGCTCGACGAAATCGGTGCGGCGGGGATCGAGGCCCTCGAGAAGGCCGAGCGTATCCAGTTCCTGGCCTGCGGCACCAGCTGGCATGCCGGGCTGATCGGACAGTTCTTCGTGGAGCAGCTCTCGGGCATCCCCGCGAGCACGGACTACGCGAGCGAGTTCAGGTATCGCGATCCGGTGGTCTCCAGGGGTACCCTCGCGGTGGCGATCAGCCAGAGCGGCGAGACCGCGGACACCCTTGCGGCCATGCGGGAGGCGCGTTCGCGCGGGGCCTCGGTCCTCGCCATCACCAACGTGGCGGGGTCGCAGGTCACTCGCGAGGCCGACGGAGCCCTGATCACCCACGCAGGGCCGGAGATCGGCGTCGCCTCAACCAAGGCGTTCACAGCCCAGATCGCGGCCATCGCCCTGCTGGCGATCTACCTGGGACGCCGCAAGGGCGCCCTCTCGGCCGCCGCGGGCCGAAATCTCCTGGCCTCGCTCGCGCGGGTGCCCCAGCTCATGGACCATGCGCTGTCGTGTGCCGCCCAGATTGAAGAAATTTCGAAGGGACTGTTCAAAGCCGCCGATTTCCTGTTCCTTGGACGCGGGGTTCAGTATCCGATCGCGCTCGAGGGCGCCCTCAAGCTGAAGGAGATCTCCTATATCCACGCCGAGGGGTACCCCGCGGGAGAGATGAAACACGGGCCCATCGCGCTCATCGATGAATCCCTGCCCGTGGTCGCCCTGATTCCCCGCGGCCGCGGTTACGAGAAGATTCTCTCGAACGTCCAGGAGGTCAAGGCGCGCGGCGGACGGGTGGTGGCCGTGATCAACCGCGGCGATGACCACGTGCGGAAGATCCTCGGCAAGGACGACCTCGTGATCGAAGTCCCGGGCGTGGTGGTTGATGTCCTTGGCATCAGCGAGATCTTCTCTCCGTTCGTGACGGTGATTCCTTTGCAGCTCCTCGCCTACCACGTGGCGTTGCGGGCCGGGCGCGACGTGGATCAACCGCGCAATCTCGCGAAGTCCGTTACGGTTGAGTAACCCTCAGGATCGTCGTCCCGGGGCTTTCCCGCTCAGCGCCGAGCAGACCGCGGCCGTCCGTGCCGCCCATGGCCCGGCTCTCATCCTGGCCGGGGCGGGCAGCGGCAAGACTCGGGTGATCACGGAGCGGGTCTCCTTTCTCGTTTCGGAGCTCGGCGTCGATCCGCGGGAAATCCTCGCGGTCACGTTCACCAACAAGGCCGCGGACGAAATGCGGCGCCGCATCGAGGAACGCCTGGGGTCTGGCGCCAGGGCCGCCTGGGTGATGACCTTTCACGCCCTCTGCGTCCGGATCCTGAGACGCCACCCGGAAGACGCGGACCTGTCGCGCGACTTCGTGATCTACGACCAGGACGAATCCCTGTCGTTGGTCAAGCGGGCGATTTCCTCCCTCGGCCTCTCCGATAAAACTTATGCGCCTCGACGCGTCCTGTCCCTTCTCTCCATGCAAAAGAACGGTCGGGCCTACTCGGAGGCCGATGTTCGGGACTACCGGATCGAGGTCTTGAACGAACTGGCCGGCCGGTACAACGCGGGCCTGCGTTCCGCGAAGGCCGTCGACTTCGACGACCTGCTGGCGCTCACCGCGCGGCTGCTCGAAGAAAGCGATGTTTTGGAGCGCGACGCGCAGCTGGCCTTTCGCCACATCCTTGTCGACGAGTATCAAGACACGAACCGCCTCCAGTACCGGATCGTCCGCGCCCTGGCTTCGGTTCACAAGAACATCACGGTGGTGGGCGACGAGGACCAGTCCATCTATTCGTGGCGCGGCGCCGATATCCGTAACATCCTGGAGTTCGAGCGCGACTTCCCCGGCGCGTCGATCCTGAGGCTCGAAGAGAATTACCGCTCGACCCAGGCCATCCTGGACGCGGCCGCGGGGCTCGTGGTGCGAAACGAAAACCGGATCGGCAAGACCTTGCGCGCCATGCGTCCGGGCGGGCGTCACGTCGAGAACCTGATCGCGCGGGACGAGTACGAAGAGGCGCTCAAGGTCGCCGCGGATATCCAGAGGAATGGCGAGGGCTTGCGGATCGCCTGCCTCTACCGGATGAACGCGCAGAGCCGGGCGCTCGAAGAGGCGTTCGCTTCGGCGCGCATTCGGCATCAGATCGTTGGCGCCGTGGGGTTTTATGCGCGTCGCGAAGTTCGCGACGTGGTGTCCTACCTGCGGCTCACCCTAAACCCCGACGACGATTCCGCGTTCCGACGCGTGGTCAACGTGCCGCCGCGCGGCGTGGGGGAGCAGACCCTCGCCTCCATCACGCTTGCCGCGCAGCGCCGGGCCGGTTCTCTCTGGGCCGGACTCAAGGACATCCTCTCCTCCGAGGGTCTACCGTCCCGCACCCGGGCTGCCCTCGTCCGTTTTGTCTCTCTCGTCGACGAGCTGTCGGATCTTCAAACGTCCCTGGGCCCCGGCGCGCTCGTCGAGCGGGTGATCGAAAAGACCGGCTACGACGAATTGATCGACCAGGAACCCTCGCCGGTGCGGGAGGATCGCCAGCAGAACCTGAAGGAACTCCGGATGGCCGCCACGGACTTCGAGGAAAGGGAGGGCCAGGGCCTGCGGGAGTTCCTGGATCGGACCTTCCTGCTTGCGGATGCCGACTCGATCCGAGACGACGCTCCGGTACTTTTGATGACGCTGCACGCCGCGAAGGGGCTCGAATTCGATACGGTCTTCCTGGTGGGCATGGAGGAGGGACTCATTCCACACATGCGGGCCGTTCAGGACCCCGGACAAATGGAGGAGGAACGGCGCCTCTGCTACGTTGGTATGACCCGCGCGAAGAACCGCCTCGTCCTGACCCGGGCTCGTGAACGGTCATATTTCGGCGACCGCCGGGTCACGTTGCCAAGCCGGTTCCTCTCGGAGATTCCCCCGGAGTGTTTCGATGGGCCCTCTCCCGTTTCGAGGGCCCCAAAAACCAGAACCGCCGCGAACGGGCCGCATGGCGAAGAGCCTCGCAGAGTCTCCCGTTTCCGCACCGGGCAAAGCGTCGTCCACGAGCGCTTCGGGTATGGGACCGTGCTGCGTGTCGAGGGCGTCGGAGACGACGCCAAGCTGACCGTGTCGTTTCCGGGCCGGGGGGCGACGCGCCTGCTGGCAAAGTTCGCCGGGTTGAAGCCGGCCTGACGACCGCGTCTGGCCCTGCGGCTTTACTGCGGGGTGATCGATTGGATGAGCCAGCGGCTCATCACTTTGGCGGTCTGGCCGGCGGGGGCGACCTCGTACTTGCGAAGCTGTATCGCGTAGGTCTTGATGTCGCCGCCCGCTTCGACCTCTACCTGCGCGGTCTTCACGATGAGATCGCCAACCAGGGAATCCGCTTCGCCGGCCTGGCCGGTGGACATGGTCACGAGACGCTTTTCGCGCTCGTAGGCCTGTTTCGCATCGGCCGCCTTCGCCTTCAGGTCCTTGTCCGCATCGTTGAACCGCTTCCAGTCTTCCGCGGTCTTCTGGAGGTTTTTAGGGATGACGCCGCCGCTTTCGACGAGGGGTTTCACCTTGTCGACTTCGAGGGGGTGGGCGTTGAAGTAGGCCCCGGCGTCCTTCTTGTTCTGGGTCGCGGCTTCGTCCGCGGCCTTGAGGGCCGCGGACAGCGTCCCGAGCGGGGCCGGGGTCCGCTGCTCGTCACCGACGCTCTTTACTTTCCAGCTCTTCACTTCCTGGTCAAACTGGACCATGGAGAAGCTGGTGACGGTCTGGTTGTCCTTCGCCTTAACCGCGCGAAAGAAGTTCTCGATGACCTGGGTTTCCTGGTTGCCGCACGCGATGGTGAAAGCGGCGGTCGCGATGGCGGCGAAACCGGCGTAGGACTGTTTCATGATTCGCTCCCTGGCGTGTCTGTTGGGGCCTCGTCGGCGGCCGTGTCCGTTGTCTCGGCGCCCTCTTCCTTCTCGGCGAGACGTGCGATGGAAACGAGCTGGTCGCCATCGTCGGTCTGGATCAAGCGCACGCCTTGCGTGTTCCGGCCCATCGTCGAGATTTCGGAGGATCGCGTCCGAATGATCATACCCTTGCCGGTGATGAGCATCACGCCCTCGTCGCCGCTGATGAACTTGACCCCGATGACCGCTCCATTGCGGCCCTCGGTCTTTATGTTGATGATGCCCTTGCCGCCGCGGCCCTGGATCCGGTGCTCCTCGATGGGCGTGGTTTTCCCGAAGCCGTTTTCGCAAACCGTGAGCACGCGGCCACCCTCTTTGACCACCTCGAGGGACACCACGGACTCGCCCTCGTCGAGGTCGATGCCCTTGACGCCGTAGGCGGTGCGCCCCATCGGCCGCACGTCGGTTTCCTCGAACCGGATGGCCATGCCTCCCCGCGTGCTGAGCAGTAACTGGTCGGAGCCGGTCGTCTGCATGGCGTCGATGAGCGCGTCGTCCTCTTCCACCCCAAGGGCGATGATGCCCCCCGGCCGCGGGTTCGAGAAGGAGGCGAGCTCGGTTTTCTTAATCACGCCCTTCCGGGTCGCGAGCACGATGTAGCCCTTGGCCTCGAAGTCGCGGCAGGCCACGAAGGCGGCGATCTTCTCGCCGTCCTGCAGGCGAACCAGATTGACCACGGCCTTGCCCTTGGCCTGGGGCCCGACGTCGGGGATCTCGTGGACCTTGAGCCAGTAGAGGCGTCCCCGGTTCGTGAAGATCAGGACGTAGGAATGGGTCGAGGCCACGAACAGGTTCTCGACGAAATCCTCTTCCTTGGTCTTCATGCCCACGCGGCCGCGCCCGCCCCGGCGCTGGCTGCGGTAGAGGGTCATCGGGGTGCGCTTGATATAGCCGTCGTGGGTGATCGAGATGGCCACGTCTTCGTCGGCGATGGTGTCTTCGATGGAGATGTCGTCGGGCGCATCGATGAGCTCGGTGCGCCGCGCGTCCGCGTGGGCTTCTTTGAGCCCCTTGAGTTCCGCGACCACGATGAGGTCAATCTCGTGCTTGCTGCCGAGGATCTTCTTGAGGCGCGCGATCGTCGCTTCAATTTCCATGAGTTCGTCGAGGATCTTCTGGCGCTCGAGGCCGGTGAGGCGTTGGAGCTGCATTTCGAGGATCGCCCCGGCCTGGATATCGGAGAGAGCGAAACGGGCGACGAGCTGGGCTCGCGCCTCCTGTGGAGACGGAGCGCTCCTTATGAGCGAGATCACGGCGTCGAGATTGTCGAGGGCGATGACATAGCCGCGCAAGACGTGGGCGCGCGCTTCCGCCCTCCGCAACTCGAACTCGATGCGCCGGCGCACCACCTCGCGGCGGAACCCGATGAAGTACTGGCAGACTTCCAGGAGGTTCAGCACCCGCGGCCGCTTGTGGACGATCGCCAGCATCGAGATGCCGAAGGTGTCCTGGAGCTGGGTCTGCTTGTAGAGCAGGTTCAGGATGACCTGGGCCGACTCGCCCTTGCGGATGTCGACCACGATCCGCATGCCCCGGCGGTCGCTTTCGTCCCTGACTTCGGTGATGCCGTCGATCTTCTTCTCTCGCCACAATTCGGCGATCTTCTCGATGACGCGCGCCTTGTTCACCTGGTAGGGGATCTCGGTGACGACGATCGATTCCTTCTCGCCCTTGCGCTTCTCGATCTCGGCGCGGGCCCGCATGGTCACGGAGCCGCGGCCGGTCAGGTAGGCCTGCCTTATGCCGCTCTTGCCGAGGATGTAACCCCCGGTGGGAAAATCCGGGCCGGCCACCCGCTGCAGTAGTCCCTCCAGCCGCTCCTCCGGGGACAGGCTCTGGTTCTCAACCAGGTAGACGATGCCGTCCACGACCTCACCCAGGTTGTGGGGCGGAATGTTCGTGGCCATGCCCACGGCGATTCCTGACGAGCCGTTGACCAGAAGGGCGGGGAGGATGGTCGGAAGGACGGTCGGTTCTTCCAGCCGATCGTCGTAGTTGGGCTGGAACTCGACGGTCTCCTTGTCCAGGTCCGCCATCATGGTGGTGGCGATCTTGGTGAGCCGCGCCTCGGTGTAGCGCATCGCCGCCGCGCGATCACCGTCGACCGAGCCGAAGTTGCCCTGCCCATCAACCAGGATGGCGCGCATGTTGAAGTTCTGGGCCATGCGCACCAGGGTGTCGTAGACCGCGGTGTCCCCGTGCGGGTGGTACTTGCCCATGACATCGCCGACGATGCCGGCGCTCTTTCGAAAGGCCTTGCCCGGGAAAAGACCCATCTCGTGCATGGTGTAGAGCACCCGGCGGTTCGCGGGCTTCATGCCGTCGCGCACGTCGGGCAGGGCGCGGCCGATGATCACCGACATCGCGTAGTCCATGTAGGACTGCCGCATCTCGTCGGCTATGTTGATGGGTATGGTGACTAGGGCGTAATCGTTCTGAGTCAAGGTGTCGGAGACTTTCTAGACGTCCAGGTTGCGAACGTTGAGGGCGTTCTCTTCGATGAAGAGCCGCCGCGGTTCGACCGCGTCGCCCATGAGGGTCGAGAACATCACTTCGGCCACTTCTTCATCCTCGAGCCGCACCTGCACCAGGGTTCGCTGGGTGGGATCCATGGTGGTTTCCCACAGCTCCTCGGGGTTCATTTCGCCGAGGCCCTTGTATCGCTGGATCTGGAGTCCCTTGCGGCCCTCGTCCATCAGCCGGGCCACGAGGGCGTCCCGGGAAAACACCTTTTCGGTGCTGTTGGCGGTGTGGATCTCAAACGGAGGCTGGTCGAATTCCTTCACGTCCTCGAAGGCCGAGAAGAGCGCCTTGTATTCGGGCGTCGAAAGGAAGTCCGCGCCGACCGTGGAATGCCTGGGGGGGGAAACGCTCTTGTCTTCAAACGCCAACTGATAGCCGGGCTCGCCTTCCAGGGCTTCGACGCCGATTTCATCGCCCGCGTCTCGATAAGGCTGAGTCGCCGCCATCAGGGCGACCCGGTCCAGGAAGATCGCGCCGTCTTTGGCCCCCTGGCGAACCAGGATGTCCGCGAGCTTCCGGGAAACGCCTCGGCGCTCGATTTTCGAAAGCAGCTTCGCGACGCCGGTGAGGCGCTCGACGAAACGCCGGACCTTCGCGGGATCGACGGTGGCTCCGGAGGCATTCGAGATGGTGCGCCCCTCGAGGGCGCGATCGAGGAGGTGGCTGTCGAGGGCGTGCTCGTCCTTGAGGTAGCGACCGGATTTCCCGTGTTTGGCCTTGTAGAGGGGCGGCTGGGCTATGAAGAGGTGCCCGCGCTCGATCAGTTCCTTCATCTGGCGATAGAAGAAGGTGAGCAGGAGGGTACGGATATGGCTGCCGTCCACGTCGGCATCGCACATCAGGATGATCCGGTGATAGCGAAGTTTGGTGACGTCGAAATCGTCGGCGCCGACCCCGGTGCCGAGGGCGGCGATGATGTTGCGGATTTCCTCGAAGGCGAGGGTCTTGTCGAGGCGGGCCTTCTCGACGTTCAGGATCTTGCCCTTGAGGGGCAGGATCGCCTGGAACACGCGGTCGCGACCCTGCTTCGCCGAACCGCCGGCGGATTCGCCCTCGACGAGGTACAGCTCGCACAACGCCGGATTGCGCTCCTGGCATTCCGCGAGCTTGCCGGGCAGGCCGGCGCTGTCGAGCGCGCCCTTGCGCCGGGTGAGATCGCGGGCCTTGCGGGCCGCTTCGCGCGCGCGGAGCGCGTCGACGCACTTCTGGAGGATGCGCTTGGCGAGACCCGGGTTCTCCTCGAGGAACGCGCCGAGCTTTTCGTTGACCAGGCTCTCGACCAGGCCCTTGACCTCGGAGTTGCCGAGTTTGCCCTTGGTCTGGCCCTCGAACTGGGGGTTTGGAACCTTGACCGAGATGACTGCGCACAAGCCTTCGCGCGTGTCCTCACCCTGGAACGCTTCGCCTTCCTTGAACTGGTTCTTTGATTGCGCGTAGTTGTTCAGGGTTCGGGTGAGCGCGCTCTTGAATCCGATGAGGTGGGTGCCGCCGTCGTGCGTGTTGATGTTGTTGGCGAAACTGTGGATGTTCTCGGCGTAGCCGTCATTCCACTGCAGCGCCAGCTCAACGATCACGCCATCGCGCGTGCCCCCGACTTCCACGGGCTCGGGGGTTATCACGGCCTTGTTCTTGTTGAGGTGCTCGACGTAGGACGCGATGCCACCCTCGTACTTGAAGCGGTGCGCCTTTCCGTCCCGCTCGTCGATGAGGGAGATGAGAATGCCCCGGTTCAGGAACGAGAGTTCTCGCAGCCTCTGGGACAGGGTGTCGAAGGAAAAAAGCGTCGTTTCGAAGATGGTCGGGTCGGGTTTGAACGTGACCTTGGTGCCCCGGCGATCGGCGGGGCCGACCTCGGTGACCGGGGTGACCGGCACGCCGCGCTCGTAGCTCTGGGTGAAGGTCTTGCCTTCGCGCCAGATCGTCAGGTCCAGTCGCTCGGATAGCGCGTTGACCACGGAGACGCCCACGCCGTGCAATCCACCCGAGACCTGGTAGGCCTTCTTCTCGAACTTGCCGCCCGCGTGCAGTTTGGTGAGAACCACTTCGGCGGTGTCGCCGAGGCCGGAGGCGTGGGGGCCGGTGGGGATGCCGCGGCCATTGTCGATCACCGTGACCGAGTTGTCGATGTGGATGAAGGCCTCGACGGTGTCGCAATGCCCCGCGAGAGCCTCGTCGACGGAGTTGTCCACGACCTCGTAGACGAGGTGATGCAGGCCCGCCTCGCCGGTGGACCCGATATACATAGCCGGGCGAACGCGAACCGCCTCAAGTCCTTCAAGGACCTTGATGGTGTCGGCGCCGTAAGCGATCTCGTCGGTTTTTTCGATCATTACTGTCTGCTGGAATCCGTTCCTGTACGCCCCTTCGCGTCTCGCGGTCCGGCCGCCGCGTTCCGTTCGAGGATCCTGATGAATATGGTGAGCGCGCGGACCGGGCGCCCTTTCGGGCCTTCGCGAATCTCTCTCGTCCCCGGGCTTTGCCCGTGCGCTCTTAGAGCCTCATTGGCATGAGGACGTAGCGATGCATGGTGTCGCCGTCCTTCTGCGCAGATGGATAGAAGATCCCCTGGGCGTCGCTGTCCTTCAGTTCAATGGTGACATCGGCATCGGTGAGCACTGAAAGAAAGTCGATCAGGTACTGCGCGTTGAAGCCGATGTCGACCGGTTCTCCGCTGTACTCCGCGGCGAAGGTCTCAACCGCCTCCCCCTGATCCGGGGACGAGGCATGAAGTTCGATTTCCCCCGGCTTCATGGTCAGACGAATCGCGCGAGAACGTTCTGTGGACAGGAGGCTCACCCGCCGCAGAGCGTCGAGCAGTTCTATTCTCTTGGCGACTCCGACTTTCGGGCCCTTCGCGGATATGACCTTCTCGTGCGCCGGAAACTGGCCTTCCACCAGCTTGCTGGTGAGGGTTCTCCGCGGGGTTCTGAATATCAGGTGATTCTCCGTTCGCGAAAACTGGAGGGTCTCTTCTCCTTCGGTGACCTGCTTCAACTCGTGAATGGCTTTCCGGGGGATGAGGACCCGTTCTTCCTTGAACTTGGAGCCCTCCACCTTCTCTCGCGCAAAACAGAGACGATGCCCATCGGTAGTCACCATGCTCACGTTTTCGCCGTTCAGGATGAGAAGAGCTCCACCGAGGTAATACCGAGCATCCTCCACGGTGATGGCAAAACTCGTCTTGGCGATCAGCCGACCCATCACCGCCCCCGGCAGGGCCACTTCCTGCCCTCCCTTGCTTTCGGGAAGAGTCGGAAAGTCGTCCTTGGGAAGAGTCGCTACTTTGTAGTTCGTTCTTTCGCTCTGCACCAAAACAAAGCCTTCCTCGTCGGCCTTGAGGAGAATGTCTGAACCCGAAGGCAGCGCCTTGACGATGTCGTGGAGTTTGCGAGCCGGCAGGGTGGTGGCGCCTGGCTTCTTCACGCGGGCGGGACACGCCGTCTTGACCGAGACATCGAGGTCGGTCGCGGAGAGAGCCAGCGACTCGTTCGAGGCAACCAGGAGTGCATTGGAAAGAATGGCGATCGCGCCGCGACGATCGACGATTCCCTGAATGACTTGAAGATCTCTGACGAGGTCTTCACGGCGAACAGTTATTTCCATGGCCTGCTTTCCAAGAAGCTCCGTGATGAGGATGTCTTCTACTTCTTCTACTTGAGAACAACAACAGATAGATGACTATCTAGAGTGTGTTTTGTTCTGATGACAAAATTGGATTGATGTCTTTTGTTTTCAGCTTGTTACAATATTCTAAACGATGTTGATTGTTCTGTGAATTAGAACCTTGAAAGTGTGTGTTTTAGTCGCTCTTTCTCCCGTCCTTCGAGACCCCGCAACGAATAGACGTGGAAAACAACCAGGGTTCATCACAAATCTATTTGAGGGATGCAATAAGGCTGTTGAGAAGCCTGTCGAAATCTGCATCCGCCTTCCGGTCCATTTCCACCTTCCTGATGGAATGAATGACCGTCGAATGGTGCTTGCCTCCAAAGCCCCGACCGATCTCGGGCAGGGAGGAGGAGGTCAGGTGTTTGGACAGATACATCGCCACCTGCCGGGGGATCGTGACGCTCCTTGAGTTGTTCCGTGCCTTGAGATCGGAGATCTTGACCTTGTAGTGGTCGGCGACGAACTTCTGAACCGTCTCAATAGACAGTCGTTTTTCCGGAGAATCCATCAGGTCCTTCATCGCCGCCTGGGCGACCTCGATGTCGATGTCGACCCCCCGAAGGCTCGCATGCGCCACGATGCGATTGAAGGCGCCCTCGAGTTCCCGGATATTCGAGCGAACCTTTGACGCAACGAACAGACCGACGTTGTCGGGAAGCAGGATGTCCTCGGCCGCGGCGAGGCGCTGAAGAATCACCACCCGCGTTTCAATGTCCGGAGGCCCAACGTCGGCCGACATGCCCGACGAAAAACGGCTTTGCATCCGTTCATGCACACCGGTCAGCATTTTTGGAGGAACGTCCGCGGAGATGACCACCTGTTTTCCCGCCTCATACAGGGTGTTGAACAGATGAAAGAACTCCTCCTGCGATCGCTCCTTGTTGGAGAGGAACTGGATGTCATCGATGATCAGAACATCGATGGCCCGGTAGCGTTGGCGGAACGGAAGGATGCGTTCATACCGGATAGCCGAGACCACTTCGTTGACGAAATGCTCGCTGGACACGTAGGTCAACGCAAGTTTAGGGTTCCTCTTCAGAAGATAGTGCCCGATGGCCTGCAAGAGGTGGGTCTTCCCGAGGCCGACGCCGCCATAGATGAAGAGAGGGTTATACGACTTCGAAGGAACCTCGGCCACCGCTTTGGCTGCGGCATGAGCCATCTGGTTCGAGGCCCCGACCACGAAGGTCTCGAACGTGTATTTTGGGTTGAGAGACGAGGCTTCGATGACGGGAAGCGACTCTCCGCCGCCGAACGTCTCCACATCACACTGGAGTCGCACCCCCGCGTGCCCGAGGCCTGACAGCATCTCTCCGACCAGGCTCGAGTAGTTCTTTAAGAACCAGTCACGAAACGGAGCGCTCGGGACCGTGATCGAGAGAACCGACCCGTCGAAGGCCCGGAAGGCGGTGGGCCGAAACCAGGTGACGAAGGAGTGAGAACTCACGCGGCCCTCCTTCTCCACAAGATCCAGGACTCGATCCCAAACGGTCATCGACTAGAAACCAGAGCGCATCGTCAAGAGTGGGGTTACCGCATCAACCAGGAGAGCCGGGAGAACAAGCTCAGGGCAAGAAGTTTTGCCTCGCGAAGAGGAGGGTAACCATAACACGCCGGACCCCGGCGCGGCGGAGCGGAAGGGGCCCTTTTGACGCACGCGGCAATAATGGATAACATCGCAGGTTCTAACTTTTCGCAAGGACTCGATAACACAGTGAAGAGAACGTTTCAGCCAAACAATCGCCGCAGAAGAAGGACGCACGGCTTCCTGGTCCGCATGAGATCGCGGGGAGGAAGACTCGTGATCAAGAGACGTCGGGCCAAGGGCCGTCAGCGTCTGGGAGCCTGAGAGCGCCCTCCCGGCGAAAGCAGGCGCGCATCTCTCTGGTGTCCACCGCCGCGCGATTCGGTCGAGACCGACGGATCCTGAAAGGCCCCGAGTTCGGCGCCATCCTGAAGGCCGGCACCCGGGGGGCAACCAGCGTCATCAGTGTGGCGCTCATCCCTGCGAGCGGGCAGGGGAGAGTTGGAATTTCCGCTTCGACCAAAGTCGGCGGCTCGGTTCAGCGAAATCGCGCCCGTCGATTGGTCCGCGAATACTACAGAAAGACGTATCGAGGGTCGGCCCCTTATGACATCGTGGTCAATATCAAGACCGGGTTCGCAGAACTCTCCACCGACCAGGTAAAAAGCGCCCTGGATGAAGCCCTCTCGAAAGCGATCGATGCTGGAAAACGCCACGGTCGGCGTCCTCGTCCTCTGCATTGACGCCTACAAGTCGGCACTATCTCCTTTGTTTACAGGAAGTTGTAGATTTCATCCGTCGTGCAGTCAGTTCGCGCGCGAGGCCCTCACAAAGCACGGCGCGTATGGCGCATACCTGGCGGCAGGGCGCATCCTCAGGTGTCGGCCCTTTGGCGGTCGCGGTTTTGATCCCGTACCCGATGTGATCGAACGAACTCAGACCAGCCCTTGAGGGTTGGGAGAAAGAAGCCAATGGAAGAAAGACGTTTGATCCTCGCGTTCGCGCTCTCGTTCGCGGTTCTGCTTGGTTTCCGGATGTGGACGAATTCTCGCTATCCCGAGAACCCTGAGGGCCAGGGTCGCTCGCTCACCGGCACAACGCCTGCCCCGCCCCGCTCAGAGACGCCGGCCGCAGAGCCCCCGAGGATGGCGGTCCCGGCAACGACACCGGCAACATCCGTTCCGGTCATCCCCGCGGTCATGGGAGACGAGCGGCGGGTCGAGATAGCTACAGCCGATGCCGATATCGCTTTCAGCTCGAAAGGCGCCCGGTTGCTCTCGTGGAAGCTGGTTGGCTACAAAGACGCGCGGGGGAAGCCGGTCGAAGCCCACCCCGGCGGCAACCCGATTCCGGGTCCGCTCGACCTCATCACCGGAAAGGCCGACATCGATGCGCGACTGAGGGAAGCCCTGTTCAAGGCGACCGAACTCGCCGGAGGCGCCGGCAAAGGCGCCCGTTTCGAGTTCTCCGACGGGGCGATCGAGGCCAGCAAGACTATTAGGACAGTCAGGGATGGCCGGGCTTTCCAGGTGGACGCAGAGGTCAAAGTCAACGGAACCGTGGTTCCCTCTCAGCTTTTCCTGGGTCCGGGCTTCGGTCAGGCCACCGATGAGGAGAAGAGCCTTCAAGGCTACCACCCGCCGCAAGTGGTCGCGATAGATGAGGCGGGTGGCGAAATCCGCATCCCCCCCGCCGGGCTTACACCGTCGCGACCCATTCGCGCGAGCGTCCTCGGCATCGAGAACAAGTATTTCGCCGCCGTAGTCACGCGCGAGGGCGGAGCCCTCCTGGATGCAACGCTGGGCGTTACCACGCACGAGAAGGAAGCGAATGTGCATATTCTTGTGGGCGCTCCATTCCTGCTGGCGATAGACGCCAAAGACCATGACCGGCTGCGGTCTCTGGGACTCGGGCTCGAGCGCGTGGTTCCGGTCGGTAGTTGGATTGGTCCCATCGTGGTTCCGCTCACCCGCGCGCTCCGCGCGGTGAATACGCGCGTGGGCAACTACGGCGTCGCGATCGTCCTGCTCACGATCGCCATCTCCCTCGCCCTCGCCCCGCTTCGCCACTACGCGATACTGTCTTCGGCGAAAATGGCGAAAGTCGGACCCCAGATCCGCGCAGTCCAGGAAAGGTACAAACGCCTCTCCCTTACCGATCCCAAGCGGCAGCAGATGCAGCAGGAAATAGCGGACGTCTATGCCAAAAACGGCATCGACATGGTGAAGCAAACCGCCGCGGGGTGTCTCCCGACCCTGCTCACCATGCCGTTTCTGTTCGCTTTCTATCGGATGCTGGACATCTCTGTCGACCTCAAGGGCGCGCCGTTCCTCTGGATACCGGACCTCAGCCTGAAGGATCCCCTGTTCATCACCCCGCTTCTTTCCGGCCTCTCGATGATCGCCATGCAGAGGTTGATGCCGGCCCCCGCCATGGATCCCGCGCAACAAAGAATGATGCTTCTGATGCCCATCATCTTCTCGGGCATGTTCGCCTGGGCGCCCGCCGGACTGAATCTTTACTGGTTCATTTCGAACGTCGCGGCCATGGTTCAGCAGGGCATGGCGATGTACTTCTGGCCAGACCTGTTTCCCAAGAGCAAGCCGGCCGCCTGAAACGAGCGAGGCTTCAGGGATAGTGTCTTCCGATCTCTCAACGATTCCGGAAGGCGCGGCGCGAGAGAAGATCGACCGATACCTTGACTGCCTCCTGCGGTGGTCCCGGTCGATCAATCTCACGGGCGCGGGCACGCGGGAATCGGCATTCGACACCCTGGTGGCCCCGGTTCTAGGGGCCGAAAAACTGCTCCAGGGCCACGTCATTGATGTTGGCTCGGGTAATGGCTCACCCGGGCTGATTCTGGCGGTCCTTCGTCCCGATCTCCGCTTTACCCTTCTCGAACCGAGGGCCAAGCGGTGGGCGTTCTTGCGGGAGGCGGCGCGCGAGATGGGCCTCGGAAACACCAACGCCTTGAGGGACCGTAGTGAAACATACCGGGGCGAGCAGGCGATGACCGTGACCATGCGAGCCGTGGGCCTTGATGCCACGCGCCTCCGCCCGCTGTTGTCCCCGGGCGGGTGCGTTCTGGTGTTCGGCGGGCCGGATCTGGCGGCCGCTGAAGCCCACCCGCTGCCCAGCGGGTCCCGGGTCCAGCGGCGATGTTTCACGTGAAACCTCCCGCTGACGGAATGCTATTCTGGACTCTCAAATGGCCCGCGTCATCGCAATAGCAAACCAGAAGGGCGGGGTCGGAAAGACCACGACCGCAATCAACCTCGCCGCGAGCCTGGCGGTGGCCGAAAAGAGGGTTCTGGCCATCGATCTCGATCCGCAAGGGAACCTCACATCAGGGCTTGGCCTCGAAAAGATCCCCGGATTGTACGAGTCGCTCCTCTCTGGCACCCCCTTGCCAGTTCCCCTTGGGACGGCTCTTCAGTACCTGAAGGTAGTGCCCTCAGACGGGGATCTCGCCGGCCTCGAAGTCGAGCTGGCCGCTGGAGAGTCGAGGGAGTACAGGCTTCGCGCCGCGATCGCCGTGGCGCGCCCGGAGTTCGACTTCATTATCCTGGATACTCCTCCGAGCCTGGGGTTGCTTGCGGTGAACGCGCTGACCGCCGCAGACGCCGTTCTCGTCCCGATTCAATGCGAGTACTTCGCGCTTGAAGGCCTCGGCGCATTCCTGGGGACGCTCGAGCGGATACGCGCCTCGCTCAATCCTGGAGTTGCGCTCGAGGGCGTTCTTCTCACCATGGCGGACGAACGAACCAATCTTTCGCAGCAGGTGGCCGCCGATGTGCGATCGCACCTAGGCGACCAGGTTTTTCGGACCACGATCCCGCGAAGCATCCGCCTGGCCGAGGCGCCAAGCTTCGGAAAACCAGTCCTTCTCTACGACATCAAGTCGAAGGCCAGCGAGTGCTACATGAGTCTCGCTCGCGAGGTTCTGGACCGCGGCGTCCGGGGAGGTGGCCCATGAGCGTCAAGCGAATGGCACTCGGTCGGGGGCTCTCCGCCCTGATTCCGCCGGCAACCCTGCCGGATTCGACCGCGACAAAGGCGTCCGGGGCCGAAACGCTCGTTCCCCTGTCCCTCATCGACGCCAATCCCGCCCAGCCGCGCACGAGCATGCGCGCCGAGGCCCTCGATCAACTCGCGCGCTCGATCCAGGAAAGCGGCGTCGTACAGCCGATCCTCGTGCGCCCGGCTCCGAACGGCCGATATCAGATCATCGCGGGAGAGCGGCGGTTCCGCGCCGCGCAAAAACTTGGGCTCCCGACCATCCCGGCGGTCGTGAGGCCGGTTGCCGACGACCGCCTCCTGGAGTTCGCCCTCGTCGAGAACATCCAGCGCGAGGAGCTGACGCCGATCGAAGAGGCGCAGGCCCTTCGACGGTTGCAGGATGAGCTTGGCCTGACGCAGGAGGCGCTCGCCGTGAAGGTCGGAAAAGACCGCGCGACGATCACGAACACGCTGCGACTGCTCCGGCTCCCGGCCGAGGTTCGGGAAGAGTTGCAGCGCGGAACCCTCTCCGCCGGTCACGCGCGCGCCCTGCTTGCGGTCGAGGATCCGGCCGTTCTTCGCGAGCTCGCCACGCAGGCCATCAAGCAGGGGTGGTCGGTACGACAAGTCGAAGCCCGCGCGCAGGCAATCAGGAATCCGAAGGCGCAGAAGGTCAGGAAAGTCGACCCGAACACCCGGGCCGCCGAAGAGAAGCTCCGCGCGAAGCTGGGCGCGCGGGTGGAGATCAACCGGAAGCGTGGCAAGGGTGAAATCAGGATCGCCTTCGATGGCGAGGCCGAGCTGAACCGGCTCTACCTTTGGATAGTGAGAGGCTGAACCTTGGCGCGCCCGTCCTTCTTCTCCGAGAACCTCAACGGGTTCATAGACCAGGGGACGGAGTTCGTTGGGGAACTTCGCTTTCGCGACACCTTCAGGATCGATGGCACGGTCCGGGGCCGGATCGTCTCCGACCACATGCTGGTGATTGGAGAGCACGGATTCGTCGAAGCCGAAATCGACTGTGGAGTGGTCTCCATTCGCGGCCGGGTGCGCGGGCACGTTCACGCGCGCGACCGAATCGAGATTCTCGCGGGTGCTCGCGTGGAGGCGACCCTCGACGCCCCGCGGCTGGTGGTGGAGGAGGGCGCCATTCTCGCCGGGCAGACCGACGTTGGCGACAAGGGCGTATAGTACAACAAACCATATAAGCATCACCGACAAGGGTGCGTCGAGTCCCAAGGCTCACCAAACGGGTCACGAGCGTCGGTTGCGGCGAGCACGCGAGGCCGCCCGCCGATCGCTTGCTGCCGGTCCCGCCCGCCGCGCGCGCCGCCGGCCCGCTTCTAGAACTTCGGGACGCCCGCCGCATAGGCCGGGCGACCGCCCCAAACCCCCGGGGGGAAAATCATCCTTATCGCGTGATATCCTGACCCCCCAAAAGTCCCAATGGTCCGGACCACCCCGGGGATGCATCGAATCCGCGTCCCCTAAGCCCAACGAATCCCGAGCGGTTGCGCGCCGGGATCCCAAGAAAACGCATTCCAAAGCTTGAACGACATCCAATCCGCCAGGCGCTACGCCCGAGCCATCATCGAAACCGCGACCGACACCCAGTCGGTGCGCGACGAACTTCTGGCAATCGGTGGCGCGCTCAAGGCGAACCCCGCACTTCTCGAGGCCCTGTCGAACCCGGCGGTTCCTCCGGCCAACAAGAAGGCGATCTTCGCCTCCGTGTTCACCGGGCTCACCCCTCCGCTTCCCCGGCTGTTCGACATGCTCATCGACGCGTCGAGAGTGGATTTGATCCACGAGATCATCCGCCGGTATCGCGGCGAATGGAATGCCCGCAACAACGTCCACACGGCCAGAGTGGTCGCCGCGATGCCTCTCGACGCCGACGCGACCGAACGCGTTCGGCGCGCCCTCGAGACGGCGGTCTCGGGCGGGGTGGAGCTTGAAGCTACGACCGATGCTTCCCTCGTGGGCGGCCTCAAGGTTGAGGTGGACGGTCATCTGTTCGACGGAACGGTCAAAGCGCGTTTGAAGGCGCTCCGCCAGCGTCTGTTGTAGGCCCCGAAAGAAGATCCGAGTCTCCCCAAGGTCCGCCGAAGTCTCCTTCCCAAACCAAACCCCAGGAAAATCGAAGAAGCCCCAATGGAAATTCGAGCCGAAGAAATCACCAAAGTCCTGAAGCAGCAGCTCGCGGGCTTCTCCGCCGGCACCGACACCGCTGAAATTGGAACCGTCCTTTCGGTCGGGGACGGCATCGCCCGAATCCACGGCCTCACCAACTGCATGGCCGGCGAACTGCTGGATCTTCCGCACGGCGTCAAGGGGATGGCCCTCAACCTGGAAGAGGATTCGGTCGGCGCGGTTCTGCTTGGCGACTACACCCTCATCCGGGAAGGCGATGAAGTCCGTCGCACCGCCCGCATCATGTCGATTCCGGTCGGTCCGGAGCTCGTCGGCCGGGTCGTGAACGCGATCGGCGAACCGATCGACGGAAAAGGCGCCATCCCCACCACGCGCTTCGGTGAAGTTGAAGTCATCGCCCCCGGCGTGGTCGACCGTCAGCCCGTGCGCGAACCCCTTGAGACCGGGATCAAGGCCATCGACGCGATGGTCAACATCGGTCGCGGCCAGCGCGAACTGGTCATCGGCGACCGCCAGACCGGTAAAACCGCGGTCGCGATCGATACGATCATCAACCAGAAGGGCAAAGGCGTCATCTGCATCTACGTCGCCATCGGTCAGAAGCGTTCGACCGTGGCCCAGGTCGTGAAAACACTCGAAGACTTCGGCGCCATGGACCACACCATCGTGGTCGCGGCGACCGCGTCCGACCCGGCTCCGTTTCTTTACCTCGCCCCCTACTCGGGCACCGCGATGGGCGAGTACTTCCGCGACAACGGCCAGCACGCGCTCTGCATCTACGACGACCTTTCGAAGCACGCCGCGGCCTACCGCGAAATCTCGCTGATCCTCCGCCGTCCGCCCGGCCGTGAAGCGTATCCAGGCGACGTCTTCTACCTCCACAGCCGCCTGCTCGAGCGCGCCTCCAAGCTCTCGGCCAAGAAGGGCGGAGGCAGCCTCACCGCGATCCCGATCATCGAGACCCAGGCCGGCGACATCTCGGCCTACATTCCGACCAACGTCATCTCGATCACCGACGGTCAGATCTTCCTCGAAGCCGACCTCTTCAACTCCGGCATCCGTCCCGCGATCAACGTCGGTAACTCGGTATCGCGCGTCGGCGGTTCCGCGCAGGTGAAGGCGATGAAATCGGTCGCCGGCCGTCTGCGCCTCGACCTCGCCCAGTACCGTGAGCTCGCAGCCTTCGCCATGTTCGCGTCCGACCTCGACAAGAGCACGCAGAACACGCTGGCCCGTGGCCAACGCATGACCGAGTTCCTCAAGCAGGACCAGTATTCGCCGCTCTCCATGGAGAAGCAGGTGGTCGGCATGTTTGCCGGCATCAACGGCTATCTCGACGGATATGCGGTGAGCGACGTTCGCCGGTACGAGAAGGAGCTTCACGCTCATCTGGACGCGCGTCACCCCGGTCTCCTCAAAGAGATCGCGGAAAAGAAGGAACTCACCAAGGAACTCACCGAGCGGGTGAAAGCCGTGCTGGTCGAGTTCGCTGATCTCTTCCAGGCGAAGGCCTAGCCGTCACCGTGATCAAGGGATAGAGCATGCCCGCGCTCATAGATATCCGCCGACGGATCCGCAGCGTCAAGAACACGCAGCAGATCACCAAAGCCCTCAAGATGGTTTCCGCGGCGAAGCTGCGGCGGGCTCAGGAGTCCATGTTCGCCGCGCGGCCGTACGCGCGAACCATGGCCCAGGTCCTCAAAGACGTCGCGGCCCGATCCGAGGGCGAGGAAAACCATCCCCTGTTCCGGGAGACTTCGAAGGACGGGCGGGTGCTCGTCATCGTGGTCACCAGCGACAAGGGTCTGTGCGGCGCCTTCAACTCGTCGCTCCTACGGGTTTCCCAGCGCTTTCTCACCGAAAACAAGCATCGCGAAATTCTGGCGGACGCGGTGGGTCGCAAGGGCCGTGACTTCCTGCGACGCCGAACCAGGGTTCGCAAGGAGTACATCGGCGTCTTCCAGTCGCTCGCTTATGCGAAGGCGCAGGAGATTGCCCAGTCCGCGATGGAGGCGTTCTTGAATCGCGAGGTGGACGAAGTGGTCCTTCTCTACAACGAATTCAAGAGCGTCATCCAGCAACGGATCGTCACGAACCGTCTGCTCCCGCTCGCCGCGGTCGAAGAGGCGGCGAAGGGAACCCAGGATTATCTGTACGAGCCCGACGCCCGGACGATCTTCGACAAGCTTCTGCCCAAAGTCGTGGAAATCGCGGTGTGGCAGGCCCTGCTGGAATCGAACGCCGCCGAACACGGAGCGCGCATGGCGGCCATGGACTCGGCCACCCGCAACGCATCGCAGACGATCGACAGCCTGACCCTGTACATGAACAAGGTGCGCCAGGCCGCGATCACCAAGGAAATCATCGAAGTCGTTTCCGGCTCGGCCGCGTAGGCGTCCAAAACCGAGAACCAGACCCGTTCCAACCGAAGCACAAAGCGAAAGAACAAACGGAAAGAACCCATGGCCTCAGAGAACATCGGTCGAGTCATTCAGGTGATCGGTCCCGTCGTGGATATCGAGTTCCCGAACGGCGTCCCCGCGATCTACAACGCGGTCAACATCGAAGGCGGCAAGAGCAAGGTCGTCGTCGAGGTCGAACAGCACCTCGGTGAAAACCGCGTGCGCTGCGTCGCGATGCAGCCGACAGACGGCATGGTCCGCGGAATGAAGGCGGTCGATACTGGCAATGCGATCATGGTTCCAGTTGGCGTCGGGACGCTTGGTCGCGTCGTGAACGTTCTCGGCGAACCCATTGACGAGTTCGGCCCGGTCAAAGCCACCAAGCGCTATCCGATTCATCGCCCAGCACCCGCGTTCGACGAGCAGTCGACCAAGCTCGAAATGTTCGAAACCGGCATCAAGGTCATCGACCTCATCGAGCCGTATCTGCGCGGAGGAAAGATCGGCCTGTTCGGCGGTGCCGGCGTCGGCAAGACCGTCATCATCCAGGAACTCATCTACAACCTCGCGAAGAAGCACGGCGGCGTGTCGGTGTTCGCGGGCGTCGGCGAGCGCACGCGTGAAGGCAATGACCTCTGGCTCGAGTTCCAGGAGTCGGGCGTTCTGGACGTCAAAGATTTCGAGAAGAGCAAGGCTGCTTTGATCTACGGCCAGATGACCGAGCCGCCCGGGGCGCGTCTCCGAGTCGCGCTGACCGGCCTCACGACGGCGGAATATTTTCGTGATGAAGAAGGCAAGGACGTTCTTCTCTTCGTCGACAACATCTTCCGCTTCACCCAGGCGGGTTCCGAAGTGTCGGCGCTCCTCGGCCGCATGCCTTCAGCGGTCGGCTATCAACCGACCCTGCAGACGGAAATGGGCGCGCTGCAGGAACGCATCACGTCGACGAAGAAGGGATCGATCACGTCGATCCAGGCGATCTACGTTCCCGCCGACGACTACACCGACCCCGCACCCGCCACCGCGTTCGCCCACTTGGACGCGACCACGAACCTCTCGCGACAGATCGCCCAGCTCGGCATCTATCCCGCCGTCGATCCGCTCGCGTCTTCGTCCCGCATCCTTGACCCGCGCATCCTGGGCGCCGATCACTACAACACGGCCCTCGCGGTGAAGCAGATCCTCCAGCGCTACAAGGACCTTCAGGACATCATCGCCATCCTCGGCATCGACGAGCTTTCGGAAGACGATCGCGTGGTGGTCGGCCGCGCGCGCAAAATCCAGAAGTTCCTGTCGCAGCCCTTCCACGTCGGGGAGCAGTTCACCGGCATCCCCGGCAAGTACGTGTCCCTTGAAGACAATGTCCGCAGCTTCAAGACCATCGTCAACGGCGAGGTCGATCACCTCCCCGAAGGTGCCTTCTACATGGCGGGTGCGATCGAAGATGTCGTCGAAGCCGCCAAGAAGATGGCGGCCTGAGGACGAGCGCCATGGCCGAAGCACACCGCCCCGCGAAACTCACCCTCGAGGTCGTGACCCCAAACGGCCTCCTCGTCCGCGACGAAGTCGACTCGGTCCAGGCCCCCGGATCCGAGGGCTCGTTTGGCGTCCTCCCGGGCCACATCCCGATGCTCGCGACACTCGGTGCGGGTGAGATCGTCTACCGCAAGGGCCTAGAGACCGGGCGGATCGTCTGTCTGTTCGGCTTCTGCGAGGTCCTTCCCGACCGCGTTCACATCATGGCCGAAGGCGGTGAACTCGCGGCCGAGATCGATGTCGCCAAGGCCGAGCTCGCTCGAGCCCAGGCCGCGGAGCGAATGAAGATGGTGAAGGACGAAGAAGGTTTCAACGAGGCCCAGGCGGACTACGTCAAAGCAGTGGCCCGCCTGTCGGTGGCGTCCCACACCAAGGGCGACTGAGCGCGAGGCCGCAGATACTCGCCCAGATCAAAACGCTTTTCCGCTACAGGGCTCTTATCGAGAGCCTTGTCTCGCGTGAGCTCAAGGCCCGTTATCGGGGCAGTGTTCTCGGCTTCGTGTGGAGCTTCATCAACCCGCTGCTCCACCTTTTGACCTACGGCGTCGTTTTCGCCTACGTCCTCCCCGGGCAGCGGCCGAAGGAGATGGAGCCCTACCTCCTCTTCTTCGCGTGCGGCATCCTGCCCTGGAGTTTTTTCCAGGCCGCGGTCCTCGAAGGCTCGACCGTGCTGGTGAGCAGCGGCGGGCTGCTCAAGAAAGTGTTGTTTCCGCCCGAGATCTTGCCCACGGTCAGCGTGATCACCAACCTCTTCAACTTCCTGCTGTCCCTGCCCATCCTGCTCTTCTTCGTGGTCTGGAACGGGAAACTCTCGCCCGCGGCCCTGCTCTTCCCGATCCCCCTGCTGATTCAGTTGATCCTCGCTCTCGGCCTGGCCCTCGCCCTCTCGGCGCTCACCGTCCATTTTCGCGACCTCACGAACATCCTCGGCCACCTCTTCCATCTCTGGTTCTTTGCCTCTCCGATCCTCTACGTGTACGGCTCGATCGAAGGTCCGTTCCGGACCGTGCTCCGCCTGAACCCGATGAGCCACATCATGGTGAGCTATCAGCAAATGTTGTTCGAGGGCCGTTTTGATCACTGGGCCGGGCTTGGCGCCGCCGCCGCCGCTGCGGTTTTGGTCTTCGCCTTCGGCTGCTTCCTCTTCGACCGTCTGCGCGACGCCCTCGCGGAGGAGCTGTGAGCGGAACCGCCCGTGCCGATGCCGGAGTGGCGATTTCCGCGCGCGACCTCACCAAGGTCTACCGCCGGTTCCTGCACAAGAACCAGTTCACGACCCTCAAGAGCGCCCTCCTCTCCGGCTCCCTCATCAAAGACCTGAGCCCGAGTGATCTCTTCACCGCCCTCGACCATGTCTCTTTCGACATCCCCCGCGGCTGCACCTACGGAATCCTCGGAGAGAACGGCTCGGGCAAGTCGACCACGCTCAAGCTCCTTTCCGGAATCACCAAGCCCTCGAGCGGCACCCTCGACGTCGCGGGCCGCGTTTCCGCCCTCATTGAACTCGGCGCGGGGTTCCATCCCGAGATCAGCGGCCGCGAGAACGTCGCGATCAACGGGGTCATGCTCGGCCTCACGCGAGCCGAAGTGAACCGGCGCTTCGACGAGATCGTGGAGTTTGCGGAGATGAAGGACTTCATCGACGCCCCGGTCAAGACCTACTCGTCCGGAATGTACGCGCGGCTCGGTTTCGCGGTGGCGATCCACGTCGATCCCGACATTCTGCTGATCGACGAAGTCCTCGCGGTGGGAGACGAGGCGTTCACGCGAAAGTGCCTTGAGAAGATCGGAGAATTCCGCCGCCGCGGAAAGACCATCGTTATCGTCACCCACAGTCTCGGCCTCGTCGAGAAGATGTGCGACGAGGCCCTGTGGCTCCGCAAGGGCAAGGCCGCGGATTCGGGCGACCCCAAGCGCGTGGTTGACGCTTATCTGAGTTTCGTCGCGGGCCGGGAGAACGAGCTTCTGGGCCGACCGGAGGCACGGGGCGTCAGCCCCGGCGACGAAAAGATCAACGCGGAAGCTCCGGAGGAAAAGCGGCGATGGGGCAGCGGCGAGATCCTTCTCCACGATGTCCAGCTTCAAGACGGGCGCGGTCGCTCCTCGCACGTTTTCGTTCCCGGTGACACCGTGCGTATCGAGGTGCGAGGCGAGGCGACAAAGGAAGTCGAGGACTTCGTGTTCGGGGTGGGGATCTTCACCGCGGATGGCGTTTCGGTCTACGGCACCAACACCCACATCGAGGAATTCAAGTCGAAGAGTGTGTTCGGGATCTTCGATCTCAGTTTCGAAATCCGAGACCTTCGCCTGGTCGAAGGCAGCTACATTCTCGACATCGCCGCGCACCGTCAGGACGGTACGCCCTACGATTACCACCGCGGCCTCTATTCCTTCCGGGTTCGCAGCCGCGTGAAGGATGTTGGCGTCTATCGGCCCCATCATCGCTGGATCTTCTCCGAGGCGCTCGAGATCGAGCCGCCGCCCGAGCGCGCCGAACTTGAACTTCGCCCGGCGGAACGGGGCGAACGCCGACTCCTCGCCGATACGCGCGCGACCCTTCAAAACGACCGCGCGAGTTTTCGCGCCTTGAACCGCAAGGTCGTCTTCACGAACGGCTGCTTCGATATCCTTCATGCGGGCCACCTCCGCCTGCTCGAGCAGGCCCGGGCCGAGGGCGACGTGCTCGTGGTCGGGATCAACTCCGACGCGTCGGTCAAGCGGCTCAAGGGCGAGAAGCGGCCGGTGATCGGCGAGCACGAGCGGGCCGAGGCTCTGCTCGCTCTCGAATGTGTGGATCGGGTCGTCATCTACGATGAGGACACCCCGCTTGAGATCATCCAGTCGCTGCGCCCCGACGTCCTGGTCAAAGGCGCCGACTGGGCCCTCGACAAGATCGTGGGCCGGCAGGAGGTCGAAGCACTAGGGGGTCGCGTGGTCCGCGTCGACCTGGTCCCCGAAAAATCAACCACCGCCCTGATCAGGAAAGCCGAGACCGGGGCAGACGCACCCCAGTGAAGAGCCCGGCGCCATTCCTCGCCCGGGTTCCCGGGTTCGAGGCCCTCCGAAGGGCCATCGATGAGAGCCGAACCAATCACGTCACCGGGCTCTTTGGCCCGGCACGTCTGCTGGTTCCGCTCGCCAGCACCGCACGCCTCCTCGTCTTCGTGGCCGCGCACGAGAAGGAGATCGAAACCCTCGCGGGCGACGCCGAAACTCTGCTTCCCTGGCTCGGGGTCAGGGGCTCCTTCGCCACCTTCCGGGATGTTCCGCCAATGGTCAGGGGAATGGGTCCGACCCCCGAGGACCACGAAAGAACGCAGTCGACCCTCGCCCTTCATGACGGAACGGTTCGTGCGGTCCTGCTCTCGGCGCCGGCGCTCGTCCACTCCGTTCCGGCGCCCGACGTCATCGATCGGAAGCGGTTGAGCATCCGGGTCGGGGAGGAACTGCTCGTGGACATGCTCCTCGACCACCTCGATGGCGCTGGCTACCGGCGTGAGGATCCGGTCGTCGAGGCCGGGTCATTCGCGCGCCGCGGAGGCATCGTCGATGTCTTCCCCCCCGGCCGACCCTGGCCCCTGCGCATCGAGTTCTTTGGCGATCGGATCGACAGCCTGCGTGAGTTCGACCCGGCGACGCAGCGTCGACGCCATGAAGTCGACGAGGTGACGCTCCTGCCGTTCGGCGTCCCATCGGGCGGATCACGTCTCGCCATTCCCGAGATCCTTCCGCCGCACTGGCTGATCGTCATCGACCCCAATGCCGTCCGGGCGGAGATGGAACGAGCCCTCCACTCCAAGACCGCCCTTCACGCGGACCTCGATCCCGATGACCCGCACACCCAGAGATCGATCGAGACTTTCGTCGATCCGGAGATCGTCCGCTCGTATCTCGAGCGCGAAGAGCGCACGGACCTTCACGAGATCGCACCGGACGGACCGGCCATTCACATCGCGTCCCGGCCGGCGCCGCAGTACCGGGGCGATTTGAAGCAGCTCCGGGAGGACCTCAAAGCCGCTCCCGGGAAGACCTTCATCTTCCTCGGAACCCCGGGCCGCGCCCAACGCCTGAGCGAGACCCTTTTCGAAGGCGGCATTGCCACCGGTGAGGACGCGGGCGTCGAGGTGGGATCCGGCCATCTGTCACGGGGCGTCGAGTTCTCACCAGCACGGCTGCGACTACTCGCAGATGGCGATGTCTTCCCGGAGGAAGTCCACGTTCACAAGCGCCGGAATGTCGTGCGCTCGTTCCTCTCGGACTTCCGCGACCTCAAGCCTGGCGACTACGTCGTGCACGAGGATCATGGCATCGGCCGTTTCGTGGGTCTTGAAAGCCTGCAGGTGCTTGGGTCCGACGCCGAGTTCATGGTGGTGAGCTACCAGGGCGGCGATCTCCTTCGGGTACCGGTGGAGTCCTTTCATCGGATCCAGAAGCACCGCGCGGCCGAAAGTTCGAACCCATCGCTCGACAAGCTGGGCGGAACCGGGTGGACCAGGACCAAGTCGCGGGTCAAAAGGGCCATGCGGGACATGGCCGCGGAACTCCTCAAGGTCCATGCGGAACGGAAGACCCGCCTGGGCCATGCCTTCTCCCCCATGTCGCCCTGGATGAACGAGTTCGAGAACGCTTTCGAATACGAGGAAACGCCGGATCAGAAGAAGGCGATCGATGACGTGTTCGCGGACATGTCTTCGCCGACTCCGATGGACCGCCTGGTCTGCGGCGATGTGGGCTACGGCAAGACCGAGGTGGCGATGCGCGCGGCGATGCGCGCGGTGGCCGATTCCAAGCAGGTGGTGGTTCTTGCGCCTACCACCATCCTTGCCCTTCAGCACCTGCAGACCTTCAGGCGTCGCTTCGCACCCTTCCCGGTCACGACAGAAATGGTGTCTCGCCTTCGCTCGCCCAAGGAGAACAAAGAGGTTCTCAAGCGGGCGGCGGAGGGCAAGGTCGATATCGTCATCGGCACCCATCGCGTGCTCGCGAAGGGGGCGGAGTTCAAGGATCTTGGCCTCGTGATCGTGGATGAAGAGCAACGCTTCGGCGTTGCCGCCAAGGAGCGTCTGAAGCAGAAGAAGACGACGATCGACAGCCTGACCTTGTCGGCCACGCCTATCCCGCGAACGCTCCAGATGGGCCTGTCCGGCCTTCGCGATATGTCCGTCATCGAGACCCCCCCCCGCGACCGCCTCGCTATTCAGACCATGGTGGTCAAGTTCTCCAAGGATCTGATCGCCACCGCCATTCGTCACGAGCTGGAGAGAGATGGTCAGGTCTACGTGGTTCACAATCGCGTGGAATCGATCTACTCGATGGCCAGCATGATCAAGGAACTGGTGCCCGAGGCGCGGGTGGTGGTCGGGCATGGCTCCATGACGGAGATCGAACTCGAGAAGGCGATGCTGGCCTTTGTGGAAGGGCGCGTGGACGTTCTCGTCGCCACCACGATCGTCGAGAATGGCCTTGATGTTCCACGGGCCAACACCCTGATCATTCATCGCGCCGATCGCTTCGGGCTCGCCCAGCTCTATCAGCTGCGGGGTCGCGTCGGTCGTTCGGATCGGCCCGCCTTCGCGTACCTCATGGTCCCTCCGGGGCGCGTCCTTTCCGAGGTGGCCCAGAGAAGACTCGCGGCCATTCGCGAGTTTTCGGACCTTGGTTCCGGTTTTCGCCTCGCCGCCCTCGATCTCGAGATGCGCGGAGCCGGGAACCTGCTCGGAGGCGAGCAGAGCGGACACATCCTCGCCGTCGGTCTCGACCTCTACCTGAAACTCCTCGGTGATGCGGTCCGGGACATGCAGGCCGGCGGAGAAACCAGCGTTCCCGAGCGAACCGCGTTGAATCTTAGAATCGATCTCCGGCTGCGCACGAGCTACATCGCCGAAGCGCGCGACCGGATTCTGATCTACAAACGCGCCGCCGATGCTGCGCGAGAGGAAGACGTCCAATCGATCGAAGCCGACCTGCGGGATCGCTTCGGCCCGCTGCCGCAAGAGGCCATCGACCTCATCACCTACTCAAGGCTGCGGGTGCGAGCGGAGGACCTCGGCATCGTTCGAATCGATCGCGCAGGGTCCCGTCTGGACCTCTTCTTCGGCGAGTCCCCGCCCGTCGATGCTCAAAAGCTCGCGGGTCTGGTGGCCGCCTGGGCCGGGGCCAGGCTCGGATCGGCAGGAAAGACGCTCACCGTCCCCCTGCCTCCTGGCGCGCCACTCGACACCACCCGGGTAGTCCTCGAACGCCTTCGGCAGGCGAAAATCGACGCATCGTGATCCAAGCCACTATCGATGCCATCGGGAGGATCGGAAATCTGTCGTCGGCCACGATGACGATCCTGTTCCTGGTCGCCTGTCGCGCTCCCTACGATCCCGTGGTCATTCGCTTCGAAGGCGCGGATGTCCGTCGCAGCGCCTTCCTCGAGGAACTGGAGCCCCTGGCGAAGAGCGGGACCGATACGACCGACCCCGTGATACGCGCCACCGCCTTCGGCCGATTCGTGGAAGAGAGGGTCGTAGCCATCGCGGCGGTCCGGCACGGTTTCAAGGAGGCGGAACAAGACCGCGCGGCCGCCGAACGTTGGCTCGCCTCCGTTTTGAAGCCAGGGACGGTTTCCGAGGCCGAGGCCGAGGCCTTCTACGAAAGGCATCCGGAGGTGGCGCTCGTCGAGGAATCCGTCACGATCCGCGAGATCCTGGTCTCCACGATGCAGGATGCGCGGGACGTGGTCCGGATCCTCGGCAACGACCGGAATGCTTTCGAACTTCTGGCCCGCACACGGTCTCGGTCACCGCAGGCAGCGGGCGGTGGGCGGCTTGGCTCCTTCCGTCGCGGGGAGCTGCCCCCCGGGATCGAGCAGGCCGTCTTCGGCCTCTCGCCGGGTCAGATTTCCGGGATAGTAACCACCTCCTTCGGTTACCATGTGCTTCGGTTGGAGGCCAAGGCAAGCCCCACCACCCGCTCCTTCGAGGACTCGCGCGGCGCCATCGAGTCGAGGATCCTCGAAGCGAAGGCGCGGCTCAGGATGAAGCAATTGATCGATGGACTGGTCTCTCAGGCACAGGTGAACTATGAAGCGGTTACGGCTGGTTAGCGTTCTGGTAGCGGCTTCGGCCGGTGTGTCCGTCATGGCCCACGGCGATGTCATCGAAAGAGTGATCGCGCGCGTCAACGGGCAGATCGTGACGTTGTCGGAGTTCGAGGCCCGGCAGATGGCGGCGGTCCAGGCCGCGCGGGTTCAAGAAGGGGAGATCGAGGCCTTCCTGCGCCAGAACAACGCCCGGTTGCTCGAGGAGGCCATGGAGGAGCTTCTGCTCGTCGATCGCGCCGCCGCCCTCGGGATGAAGCTCCGCACGGAGTATCTCGATCAGGTGATCGGCGACATCAAGAAGGAGCAGAACATCACGAGCGAGGAGGAGTTCATGGCGCAGCTCAGGCGCGAAGGGCTCACTCTCGATGCCCTTCGTAGGAACATCGAACGTTCGGTGGTGGTCCGTCAGGTCCGCGCTCGCGACGTCGACCCCAAGGCGCAGGTGAGCGAGGCCGACGTACGGGCCGAGTACGAAAGGCGCAAGGCGGCGGACTTCACGCGCAAGGCGACGGTTCACCTCATGGAAATCGTGGTCAAGGGCGATGGCGCGCTCGCTACGGCGAACGCGTTGGTGGACCGGCTCAGGAAGGGGGAGGACTTCGAAACCCTCGCGCGAGAAAACTCGACAAGCGCCAGTCAAGCGGCCGGCGGCGACCTGGGCCGTGTCGAACCCGACGACCTCAACCCGGCCCTTTCCCTCGCGATCGCTCCCCTGAGACCTGGAGAAGTCTCCGCCCCGGTTGCGGTTGACGGCACCTACCGGATTCTCAAGGTCCAGGAACGCCTCGCTGATGAAGTGACGGCGTTCGACCAGGTGAAGGAGCGCCTCCAGGAGGAGTTGTCGAGGGCCAAGTTTGAAAAGGTGTACGACGACTACATTGCGGACCTCAAGAAGAATGCCGTCTATACCGTGTACGTCCGCGAGGCTCCGACCACGATCGGCCGCAAGTCCAGACCGGCCCCGAAGCCGGTCGCGACCGATGATGAATTCACGACCTCGGGTACGGTGGCCCCCGAGCGCATCACCGTTCCCGCGGCCCCGCCCCGGCCCACGCCGACCCCGGATCTTCGCTAGGAACCGCGCGGGAAGTACGCTTCAGTGATCGGGCGGCCCGCCGAAAGCGTCGGAGCCATCGTCCGCGGTCTGGTCCGACGCGTTCCCCGAGGACGTGCCGCGACCTACGGCACGGTGGCTCGCGCGGCTGTCGTCTTGGGCCGGCCGATCGGCGGCGCGCGAACGGTGTCATGGATCCTCGCGTCACTGAAGGGGCGCGACGACACGCCCTGGCATCGGGTGGTGGGGGCCGGCGGCGTGATTCTGCTTCCCGACCGACGCGGAGCCCTTCAGGCGAGTCGACTGCGGGGTGAAGGCGTGCGATTCATGAAGGGTCGGATCGACCCGATCCAAATGATCGACGAGATCCAACTCCTCTCTCGCCGCAGACCCGCCAGACTCAATTAAACCGTCGGCGGCCCGGTGAGGATGTCGAACTGCTCCTGGCTCAAGAGCGGGTCCGCTTCCACCCCGAGAGGCTCCGACAGTAATCGCGAGATCGCCGAGAGGAAACCGCTGTCTCGTTCTTCGAGCAGGACCTCGGCCACCGCGGGCGCCGCGCGCAGCGTCAGCTTCTGGGTCTTGAGTTCCGAGGGCAGCTTCCGGATCTCGTCGTAGATCTCGGTGAGGATCGTCGGCACGCTCTTGACCCGCCCGACCCCCCCGCATTCCGGGCAGGTTTCGCACAGGGTCTTGCTCAAAGACTCACGCACCCTTTTCCGGGTGAGGATGACGAGGCCGAACTCGCTCACCGACAGGACCCGGCTGGTCGCACGATCCCGCCGAAGCTCGCCGTCGAGCACCGCCAGAACCTTCTTGCGGTTCTTCCGGTCCTTCATGTCGATCAGGTCGAGAACGATGATGCCGCCGAGGTCACGGAGGCGAAGTTGCCGCGCTATCTCTCTGGCCGCCTCGATGTTGTTCTTGACGATGGTCTCCTCGTGGTCGCTCTTCCCCACGAAGCGGCCGGTGTTCACGTCGATCGCCACCAGCGCCTCGGTTTCCTCGATGACGATGGATCCGCCGGATTCGAGGGGGACACGGGGCTTGAGCGCACGCTCGAGCTCGGCGTTGATCCCGAAGTCGTCGAAGATGTGACCAGGCCGGTTGACCAGTCGCACCTTCGAAAGCAGTTCCGGATCGACTCGATCCAGGAAGTTGTAGACCTTCTTGTGGAGCTCCGGGTCGTCCACGTGAACGCCGGCGACGTCCTTGCCGAGCAGGTCCCTCAGCAGTCTCTCGACGAGCGAAGGTTCCTTGTAGAGGAGCATCGGAGCCTTGCCCCTCGAGGCGACGCCTCGAACCTCGTCCCAGGTGCGGATCAGATTCCTCGCGTCGCGCTCGAGATCCACAACCTCGCGCCCGAGGGCCGCGGTCCGGCCGATGAAGCCGCCGCCACCGTTTTCGCGCCGGATGCCCTTGAGGAAGCTCTTCAGGCGCTTTCGTTCATCATCGTCCTGAACGCGTCTCGACACACCGACGTGCTCCACGGTTGGCAGGAACACCATGAACCGCCCGGGGAGCGAAATATGGGCGGTGATCCGGGCGCCCTTCGTGCCCAGCGCCTCTTTAACCACCTGAACGACGATGTCCTGGCCCGGGCTCACAAGGTCCTCGATGGGGGCGGCCTTGGCGCCGCGTTCCTCCTCTTCGAGCAGGTTTTCCGGCAGATCCTCGAACACATCCTCCGCGTGCATGAAGGCATCCCGCTCGAGACCGATGTCGACGAAGGCCGACCCCATTCCCGGTAGAACGCGGCTGACCCGCCCCTTGTAGATGTTCCCGGCGGTTGAGGCGTGCTCGGACCGTTCGATGAAGAACTCCGCGACCTGGGAATCTTCGAGGAGGGCGACGCGGGTTTCCTTGGGAGAAGAAGTGACGACGAGCTCGCGCCTCATGCGGGAGACACGAACGACGGTGCGGAAGTTGTCATTTGGAGAAACTCGAGGTTAGGCCCGTCAATTGGCGAATCGGCGGATCCTGACGCTGAGGATCAAGCCGATCGAAATAAATGTCGCGAGCACCGAAGAACGACCGGCGCTCATCAGCGGCAGGGGCAGGCCCTTGACGGGGAGAAGACCCGCCACCATTCCGACATTGTAAACAACCTGGAACGTGAGTGTTGCGGTAAGGCACGCGACGAGAATGGCGCCCAGCCGGTCCCGGGCCAGTCGGGCGATATCGAGACAGCGCCAGAGCAGGGCCAGGTAGAGGCCGAGGGTCGCCACCACGCCCACGAATCCGAATTCCTCGGCGAGAACCGAGAAGATGAAATCCGTCTGTCGCGCAGGCAGGTATCCAAGCTGCGTCTGGGATCCGAGGCCGTAGCCCTTTCCCGTGAGCCCCCCCGACCCCACCGCGATCTGCGACTGCTTCTTCTGGTAACCCGACCCGCGCGGGTCCAGATCCGGATCGAGAAACGAGTAGATCCGCGCCTTCTGATAGTCGCGCAGGAAGAACTCCCACGAGACGAGACCCACGACGAGAAGGAACCCGCTGAGGACGAGGATCGACTTGTATCGCAGACCCGCGAGGAACGCGCCGACGAAGAACATGGGGAGAAGGGACACCGCGGTTCCGAGGTCGGGTGCGGCGGCGATGGTCAGGGCGAGGACGGCGGTGACCGACGCGGGGGCCAGGAGATCTCCGAGACCAAGGGAGTCCTTCTTCATCTCGGAGAAGAGCTTCGCGATTACCAGAGCGCCAATGATCTTCGCGAACTCCGAAGGCTGGAACTGCACCGGTCCCAGGCTCAGCCAGCGCTTTGTTCCCGCGATGCGCGGTCCCACCAGGAGCGTGGCCACGAGGACGATGAGTGTGATGCCCAGGAGCAGTGGTGCACGATCAGAGAGCCGATGGTAGTCGGTGGCGGCGACGATGAGGAGCAAAACGACGCCGATCCCGATGGCCCACAGCTGACCCATCCACAGACCCTCAAGCCGGGTGTCCTGGGTGGCGCTTGCGATCATGGCGACACCCAGGCCGCTCACCAGCAGGGTCAGGCCCAGCAGGGGGTAGTCGAGGCCCTGGAAGAAGCGTCGCAACACTTAGGGTGAAACCTGCTTAAGGGGTGAGACCTTGACGCCCACGCCAAAGAATTTCTCGAAGATGGCCCTCGCCACCGGTGCGGCGGCGGCCCCGCCGCTGCCTCCGTTGTCGACCAGGACGGCGATCACCATCCGCGGATTCTCGAGCGGCGCAAAACCAGAAAACCACGCATGCGGTTGAATTGATTCAATTCCCTTCGTCAGTTTCGCCGACGACACTACTTGCGCCGATCCGGTCTTGCCGGCAACGTCAAGACCCACGATTCGAGCGAGCCCGGCCGAACCGCCCGAGTTCACGGCCATGAATAGACCGCGTCGAATCGCCGCGACGGTCGAGGGCTTGAAACCCAGCGACCGCGGTGGCTCATAGACAACAGGCCGTCCCGCGACCAATCGGACGATATGCGGCTGAACCAGCCGGCCCCCGTTTGCGATCGCGGCCATCATCCTCGCCATCTGAAGGGGCGTCGCGAGAACCTGGCCCTGTCCGATCGATACGGAGATCGTCTCGCCCTGGTACCAGGGCGTCTTGAACAGGCGCTCCTTCCAGGCCGGGTCCGGGATGAGGCCGGAGGCCTCATTGGGGAGATCGACGGCGCTCACCGAGCCGAGGCCGAACTTTCGGGCGTAGGCGGCGAGGCGCCCGATCTCGAGCCGCGCGCCGAGCTGGTAGAAGTACACATTGCACGACTCTCCGATGGCTCGACCGAGGGAAACGTAGCCGTGGCCAGCGGGCTTGTTGCATTTGAAGACGTGCCCGTAGATCGAGGCCCGACCGGGACAAAACGTGGTGGACTCTGGAGTGATAAGTCCCTCCTCGAGACCCGCCGCCGCCACCACCACCTTGAAGAGGCTGCCCGGTGCGTACTGCCCCTGGATGGCCCGGTTGAGAAGGGGCGTCTTGGGGTCCCGGGTGAGGCTGTCCCAGACCGAACGCTCGATTCCCGAGGTGAAGTTGTTCGGATCGAAGCCGGGTGACGATACGAGTCCGAGAATCTCCCCCGTCATGGGATCGAGCGCCACCGCACTTCCCGCGCGATCCTTGAATGCCGCCTCCATTGCGGTCTGCAGGTCGGCGGACAGAGTGAGTTCAACGGCGCCGCCCGCCCGCGCCGGCTGATCTTCTGAGAGTTCAATCTCGATCCCGCGGCTGTTTACCACCATGCGCCGAAGGCCGTCCGCGCCCGTGAGATCGTCGTTGTAGAGGGCTTCCAGTCCCGACTGGCCGACCACGCGGCCAGGCTCGAAGTCGGCGAAGGCCGGCTGCTTCAACTGGCGATCGGTTACCTCCCCGACCCGCCCCACCACATGCGAGGCGCTTCGAGCCTGGGGATAGGAGCGAACCGGCACGACCTCAACGCTGACCTCCGGGATCTCGACTCTGCGCGATTCGACCGCGGCCACATCCTCGAAGGTAGCCTTGGCCTTGACGGTGACCGGCTGGTAGGCCGCGCGCGGACGGCTGAGCTTGTGGAAAATCTCCGCCTCATCCACCTTGAGAAGTGGCGCGAGCGTCTTTGAGATCTTGTCGATGGAGCCGGACGGTCCGATCGTGACCACGATCTTGAAGGCCGGCTTGTTCTCGGCCAGGATCCGCCCGTTTCGGTCGGTCAGCATTCCGCGGGGCGCCGCGATGCTGAGGGTCCGGATCTTGTTGTTTTCGGCCAACTCGCGATAGCGCTTCGAATTCACGCCCTGAAGCAGCCAGAACTGCAGAAGCAGCAGAGCGACCAGGGCCAGCAGGCCATTCTGAAGGCCGTCGAGGCGGGCTTGAGCCGAGCGGAGGTCTTCGTAGATCTTCATGCGGGCTTCGCCTGTCGTCGTTCGAAGAGACCGAACAGCACCAGGCCGACCGCGGCGTTGATCGTGCCGCGGATCGTCATCGCCCCCGGCGAGTATTGTACCGGCGACATGCCGAAGGCGGGAGCAATCCACTCGTAGGCGCGCGTGTCGATCACCGTGACCGTGAGCAGCAGAAAGAAACGCGGCAGCGCGCCCGTGATTAGGAAACGCGAGCCCAGCAGACCGAGGGCAAAACCCAGAACGAGCCGAATCAGCCCGGAGACACCCCGGATCCCACGCCCGAAGAGCGCCTCGGAGAGCCACCCGGAAAGCGACCCGCCCACCATGCCGGAGATTTCACCCCGAGAAAGCGCGAACCATGTCGCGACCACCAGTGGAAGGTCCACATAGTCGCTGATCGGAATGAACAGGCTGAGAGCACCCTGCAGGAGCAGGGCGAAGAGCAGGAGCCCAAAAGCGATGAGATTCGCCTTCATGGGAGCGGCACCGCGCCCTTCTCTCGCGGCGACAGGGAGACGAAGACCTGTTCGGCGAACGCCGGCGATGCCGAGGGTCGAATCCAGACGTCCTTGAAGAGGCCCACGGGCTCGGCGATTCTCAACACCGTCCCGACCACCAGGCCCTTTTCGAAGAGCTGATCGAGGCCCGAAGTGACGACCACTTCCCCCGGCGCCACCACCGCGAGGCTCGGAACGTATTTCATGAGTAGAAGGGGCGACCCGTCTGCGGCGTCCTGGAATCCCGAGACAATGCCGTCGACCCGTCCTCGTTCGGTTACGACCGCCGCCCCGCTGTCCCGATCGATGAGCAACTGAACGCTCGCCGAATTGGCGGAGGCGGTGATCACGCGGCCGAGAACGCCCGAAGGAGAAAGGACGGTCGCCCCCTCGACAACGCCGTGCGCAGAACCCCGATCGATGGAAAGGGTCCGGAACCACGGAGACGCGTTCCGGGCGACCACGTCGGCCAGGAGGGTCGTCATCGGAAGACGCGGCTTGAGGTCGAGGAGGACGCGCAACCGGGCGTTTTCTTCGACCGCGGCGCGCTGCGACAGGAGCTGCAGCTCGGCGCCGCGCAGCCGGTCCTTCAGACGGTAGTTTTCCTCGCCGACCGAGCGTAGATCCAGGAATGAATGCCACGCCCCCCTCATGCTGTCGGCGAAAGCGGAAGTGGAGTTTTGAACCGGCGAGAAGACGGACAACACCGTTCTCTCGAACAGCGAGAGACCGTCCACGTCGACCTGTCGGGAGATGGCCACCAGGTGAAGAATGACGAAAGCAAGCAGCCACATCCACGACCGTCGCAGAGGCGGCGTCTCGTTCTTTGCACGCGCGACCAGTGCGTCCATGCGGGTTTCTTGGCCTTGACTAGCAGGGTGCTGAAGAAGGTCAGCACCCTGCGTATCCCGGCGAAAGCCGGGATCCACTGACCGCTATTTGGTGGGGCTCTTCGACAGCGTAGGGAAGGAAAGTTGGGCGCACGGTGTTTTTCAGCCCGGCTAGGAGCCTGGGCGGTAGAACGAAAAGGCGCTCGATTTTCGCCGTCGCCGAAGGCGATATTGGCCCCCAGGGACCGCCCAAATTGCCGAGATCTGACTCATTCGCATCACCATTCTCTT
>Ga0163144_10001416_pt1 | contig 56827 bp, 45 predicted proteins | sample OliLak19BULKMAT1_FD_123175 | JGI IMG/M metagenome (GOLD analysis project Ga0163144, IMG submission 123175) | Freshwater microbial mat bacterial communities from Lake Vanda, McMurdo Dry Valleys, Antarctica - Oligotrophic Lake LV.19.BULKMAT1 | ecosystem: Environmental > Aquatic > Freshwater >... | reverse complement strand
GGTCCCGATGGCGCGGTCCCGATGGCGCGGTCCCGATGGCGCGGTCCCGATGGCGCCCGGGGCACGCGTCGCGCGCCCTCGACGGCCGGGCGCGCGCCCTCGACGGCCGGGGTCGCTACCCGGGCTTGCGCGTCAGCGGGGTGCGCGCGGTGATGCCGTTGACGACGCGGGCGAGCTCGCGGATGTCGAAGGGCTTGCGGACGTAGGGGAGCCCGAGCGCCTCGATGTCGCGGAAGACGTCGTTCTCGAGGACGTCGCCGGTCATGAAGATCACCCGGGCCGCCAGCGTCGGGTGCGACTCCCGCACGCGCTTGTACAGGCCCATCCCGTCGAGCTCACCAGGCATCCGGAGGTCGGTCAGCATCGCGTCGTACGCGGTGGTGCCGAGCTTCTCGAGCGCCTCGGACGAGTCCTTCGCCGTGTCCACGTCGTAGCCGTGGAGCTCGAGCACGTGGGTCACGACGTCGCGCACGACCTGCTCGTCGTCCACCACGAGCACCTTGAGGTCGAACCCGCCGTGGGTCGCGTCCGGCCGCGGCTCCACCGTCGTCGGGGGCGCGACCACCGCGCCGTCGCCGCAGGGGAGGCGGATCGTGATCGCCGCGCCGCGGCCGGGCTCGGACTCCGCGGTGATCGTGCCGCCGTGGTCCGTCACGATGCCGTAGCAGAGGCCCAGGCCCAGGCCGGTGCCGTGTTCGCGCGTGGTGAAGAACGGGTCGAACACCCGCGCGAGGAGGTGGCGCGGGATGCCGGGGCCCGTGTCCTCCACGCAGACCTCGACCTCGTCGCCCCGCCGCCGGGTCGTGAACGTCACGCGGCGCCTCGGCGCGCCCGACTCCACCATGGCCTCGCGCGCGTTCTGCGCCAGGTTGATGAACACCTGCTGCCAGCGGCTCACGTCGAGCGCCACCGGCGGCACCTTGGGGTCGAACGCCCGGACCATCTCGACGTTGTCGAGGCGGAACTGGTATTCGTTCAGCGCGATGACCGACTCGATCACCTCGTTCATGGTGGCGCGCTGCCGCTCGGAGCGCGACTGGCGGGCGAACGTGAGCAGGTTCTCCACGATGCGCTTGCACCGGCGCGCGTTGCTCTCGATCTTCTCGACGTCGCGGCGCGACCACTGCTCCGTGGGCTGGGAGAGGAACAGCTGCGCGTAGCCGAGGATGCCCGCGAGCGGGTTGTTCAGCTCGTGGGCCACGCCCGAGACCATCTCGCCCATGGCCTTCAGCTTCTCGGACTGGTGGAGCTGGCTCTGCAGCTCCTTCTCGCGCGTCACGTCGCGCAGCAGCACCAGCACGCCCTTGCGGACGCCGCTCTCGGAGAGCAGCGGCTGCAACTCGGCGGTCACGAACCGCGACTTGCCGTCGGCGCGCGTGGCGCGGAACTCGAGGTCGCGGCGGCGCTCCCCGCGCAGCGCGGCCTGCATGGCGGCGGCCACCCGCGGGCGGTCCTCCGCCACGGCGAGGTCGGCGGGGTCCGCGAACCGCGAGAGCGCGGTGGTCCGGTCGAGCCCCGTGAGGTCGCCGATGGCGGGGTTGGCGTAGGCCGTGCGGCCCGCGGTGTCCACCTGCAGGACGCCGGTGGTCGCCGCCTCCACCAGCGTGCGGTACTCCTCCTCCGACTCCTTCACGCGGCCGAACAGGCGCGCGTTCTCCATGGCGATCGCGAGCTGGTGCGCGGCGGTCTCGAGCACGAGCACGTCGGCCTCGCTGAATGCCGCCACGACGTCCGACTCGACGTTCACGACGGCCTCGACCACGCCCCCGATGCGCACGGGCACCGCGACCTCGCTGCGGGTGTCGGGCCACCAGTCCACGTAGTCGGGCTCTTTCGAGACGTCGTCGACGCGGACCGTGCGCCCGCTGCGGGCCGCGCGGCCCACGATCCCCTGCCCGAGTTCCATGCTGCCCTCGACGCGGTCGCCGCGCGGGTATCGCGACGACTCGGCCTTCATGGTGACGCGGCGGGTCTCGCGGTCGACGAGGAACAGGGAGACGTGGCGGAAGCCGAACGTGCGCTGGATGTCGACGACGGCCTGCCGCAGCAGCAGGTCGAGGTTCAGGATCGAGTTGACCTTGCGTCCGAGGTCGTTGACGAGCAGGAGCTGCTCGAAGCGCCGGCGCTCCTGGGCCCGCGAGATCGCCGCGCGGACCGCGGCGCCGGCGAGGAAGGCGGCCTCCTCGGCGGCCGACGCCGACTCCGGCGGCACGGGGCCGTCGATGCGGATCGCCACGACGCCGACCACCTCGGCTCCGGCGCGGAGGGAGAGCAGCAGGGACGTCGGGTCGGCGCCGCCCGCCGGCCCGGCGATCTCGGCGGCGACGGGGGTCTGCGGCTCGACGGGGGTCGTCGTCAGCGCCGTGGCCCACGGCGCGGCCGTGCGGGGGATGCGCTCGGCGACGGTCGGCAACTGGGCGAACGTGCCGCGTTCGGCGGAGAGGTGCAGGCACCGGTCGCGGGTCGAGCACTCCCGCGCGCGCGGGCAGGTCGCGCAGCGGTCGCCGGGACCGAGGAGGTAGACGCGGGCCGAGGCCCCGGGGGCGAGCCGGACGACCTGCTCCGCCAGCCGCTCCGCCGCCTCGCCCGCGTCCTGGGCGTGCGCCAGCGCGTTCGCCAGGTCGGCGAGCCAGGTGCGACGCGGGGCCGTCGCGGGGGAGATCGGACGCTCGCCGGGCATGGTCCGGAATTGTAGCCCCGGTCCGGTCCCGCGACGGGCCTCCCGTCTACGCGGCCGTGGGCGGGGGCGGCGGCTTCCGGGCGCGCCGCCACGCGAGGACCGCGGACAGGCCGACGCCGACCGGCCAGCCGAGCACCGCCATGGCGACGAGGAAGCCGAGGGCGTGCAGCTGGAACACGACGCCCGGGAGGAGCGCGGCGCCGAGGGCGAGGCTGCCGATGATCGACCGGCGGAGGGGGGAGGCGTCCGGGCCGCGGGCGCCGAGGAGCCGCTCACCGAGGAGCGGGATCGTGGCCGTGCTGCCAGCGAGGAGCAGGAGGACCGCCGGCACGCCGAGCAGGAGAAACGCGAGGCCCGCGGCGGTGCCGCCCCCCGCGTTCGACAGGCCGGCGAGGACGGCGACGAGACCCAGGCAGAGGAGCGAGCCGACGAGCAGCGCCGACGTCGGCGCGGTCGCGCGGGCCTGGCGGTCGGCGGCGGCGGCGATGCGGGGGAAGAGCGCCCCGAGGATCGCCGCGACGCAGCCGACCCCCGCGACGCTGGCGACGATCACGGCCGCCCAGCCGACGACGGCGAGCGGGCCCGCGGGCGGGGCGGCGGCCGCCGGGACGGAGGGGGACGAGGCCGCGTCGGCCGCCCACGCGGCGGCGGACGCGCCGAGGAGGCCGGCGGCCACGGCGAGCCCTGCGACGCGACGGGAACGGGCGGGATTCATCGGGGCGTCTCTCCGGTGGGGCCCGGGCGTGGGGCGCGGCCCGCGGCCAAGAGGCGGCTCGCGGCCAGGGCCGCGACGAGCAGGCCCGCCCCCGCGACGAGGAGGCCCGCCGGGCCGCCGGGCAGCGACCCGGCCTCCGCCGCGATCGACGCGGCCGCGGTGCGCGCGCCGACGGCCGGGCCTTGCGTCCACGGCGCCGGGGCGCGGGCTGTCAGCCAGGCGACGGGCGGCGTCGGCGTGACCGCGGCCACGGTGTCGGCGGTGGCGGCGACCGGTTCGATGCCGAAGAGCGTGAGCGCGCCGCCCGTCGCCACGAGGAGCGCGGCGGCGATCGCGCGGGCCCAGCGGGGCAACGCGAGGCCCGGCGCGAGGGGGCGCTCCCACGGCGCCCGGGGCGTCGCGCGGACCGCGGCGACGACGGCGGCCACGAAGGAACGCGGCAGGGCGAAGAGGTCGTCGCCGTGGAGGCGGGTCTCGTCCGCGCGGGCGGCGGCGACGCGGGTCGAGAGGGCCGCGTCGCGCGTCGCGCGGACTTCGAGCGCCGCCGCCTCGGCCGGGTCGAAGAGGCCGGCGGCGAGGGCCGCGAGGTCGGCGTCCGGGACCGGGCCGGCAGGCGGCGGCGTCGAGCGGGGCGGGGGCGGCGTGGGCGGCATGGGCGTCACGGGGTGATACCGGCGGGTCTGCGGGGGGTTTCGGGGCCCGGGGGGCGGCGGAGGCGCACGGCGGTCCCGTCGCCGGGTGCGAGCGTGCGCTGGAGCACCGCGCGGGCCCGGTGGAGGTGGGTCTTCACCGTGGCGAGGGGGGTGTCGGTGACCTCGGCGATGGCGGCGAGGTCGAGGCCGTGGACGTAGCGGAGGACCGCGGCGGTGCGGTAGGTGTCCGGGAGCGCGTCGAGCGCGGCGCGGACGCGGCCGGCGTCGGGGCGGTCGTCGGGATCGGGCGCGGGGCGCGCGGCGGGGACGAGGCTCGGACGGTCGTCGTCTTCGGCGCCGACGCCGAGCGGCGTCGGGCGGTGGGCGCGGGCGACGAGGCGGTTGCGGCAGAGGTTCGTCGTGATCCGCAGGAGCCAGTGGCGGAACGGGCGGCGCGGGTCGAAGCGGTCGAGCGCGCGGAACGCGTTGAGGAAGGCCTGTTGCGCCGCGTCCTCGGCTTCGACGGGGTCGCGGAGGATGCGACGCGCGAGGTCGTGGACGCGGCGGGCGTAGCGGGCCACGAGGCGGCCGAAGGCCTCGCGGTCGCCCGCGAGGACCTGCCGGATCGTCGTGGCGTCCTCGGTTGCGTCGCCGTCGAGCACGACGCGACCGTACCATCGGCGGGGTCCCGAGGTTTCGGCCCGCCCTGCGCCCCGCCCGGGGCTACGCTCCCCCCTCCATGGACAAGCCGCCTCCGCCCCGCCCCGCCGTCATCGTGCACGGCGGCGCTTGGGCCATCCCCGACGACGAGTGGCCGGCCCACCGCGCGGGCGTGGCGAAGGCGTGCGCGTCCGCGTGGGCGGTGCTCGCGGCGAACGGCGCCGCGCTCGACGCGGTCGAGGCTGCCGTGACGATGCTCGAGGAGGACCCGACGTACGACGCGGGCGTGGGCAGCGTGCTCACGCGCGACGGCCTCGTGGAGATGGACGCGGCCGTGATGGACGGGCGCGACCGCGGCGTGGGCGCCGTCGCGTGCGTCCGGACGATCCGCAGCCCGTTCCGCGCGGCGCGCAGCCTGCTCCACGCCGAGCACGCGATGCTCGTCGGCGAGGGGGCGGAGCGGTGGGCGCGCGAGCAGGGGCTGGCGACCTGCGACAACGCCGACTTCGTCGTCGAGCGGGAGCGCCGCCGTTTCGAGGCCCTGCGCGCGGGCACGCCCCCGTTCGATCCGCGGTCGGCGTTCGAGCGGCCCGACGGGGTTCCGGGGACACAAGGCGGGGCGCCGGGGACACAAGGCCCGCGCGGCACCGTCGGCTGCGTCGCCATCGACCGCGGCGGCAACATCGCCGCCGGCGGCAGCACGGGCGGGACGCCGGGGAAGCGCAGCGGGCGGGTGGGCGACACGCCGATCCCGGGCGCGGGGCTGTGGGCCGACAATCGCGAGGGTGGCGCGGCGTGTTCGGGCTGGGGCGAGGGGATCCTGCGCATGGGGCTCGCGCGCACGGCGGTCTCGCACCTGCGCGACGCGTCGGCGCAGGACGCGGCCTGGCTGTCGATTCGCGAGATGGACGCGCGGGTGTCGGGCCTCGCGGGCGTGATCATCCTTTCGCGCGACGGGTCCATCGGCTTCGGGTTCAACACGCCGCGGATGGCCGTCTCGTACATGGACGGCGAACTCGCCGACCCGTGGGTCATCGGCACCCGCAACGGCTGACGTCGGCTTCGCGGCTCGAGAACCGCCCCTCGGTGCCGGTCGCGTTCTGGCGGAACAGAACCGCCCCTCGGTGCCGGTCGCGAAGTGGCGGAACCGGCTGCAGAGGCCGGTCTCGCACTTGGACGTCGGCACCCGCGACGGGTAGGCCCCGCGCCCGTCAGCGCGCGAGGCCGAGCGCCGCGTCGAGGTGCGCCGCGAGCCCGGCGACGTCGTCGCGCGGGAACACGAGCGCCGTCCCCGCGGCCGACCGCGTCGCGTCGTCGGGCCCGTCGGGCCCGGCGACCACCGCGAGCACGGGACCCCGGGCCTCGCGTATCGCGGCGAGCGGCGGCGCCGCGCCGACGACCACGACCGCGGGATGGCCGTGGCTCCGGAAGCCCTCGAGGACCACGACGTCGCAGTCGGTGAACCAGCGCGCGACGATCGTCTCGGGCGCGACCGGCGCCCCGCGCTCGAGGTAGGCGAACCCGCCGGGGCCCGTGACCGCGACGCCGGCCGCGCCGGCCTCCGTGAGGCGCGCGGTGTCCTTGCCGGGCCGGTCCACGTCGAAGCCGTGCGACGCGTGTTTCACGTAGCCCACGCGCCGGCCCGCGGCAGCCCAGTGGCGCACGAGCGCGGCGGCCAGCGTGGTCTTGCCGGCGCCGGAGACGCCGAGCAGCGAGAGGAGGGCCGGGCGGGGAGTGTCGGGCATCACGGGCGGGCTCCCGGGGGACGGCGGCGCGGCGAGGGTCGCGTCGGCGTGGGGGCGGAGTCTACGATGGGCTCGCATGTGCGCGCGCCGCCCCCCGTCCGTTCCCGCGCGCAGCCGATCGGGGCGCGATGCGTGACCCGCTGGCCCGGATCCCGATCCGCTACAAGCTGACGTTCGGCTTCGTGGGGCTTTGTTTCATGGCGTACGCGATCGGCGCGTGGCTCGTGTCGAATTCGGCGCACGACGCGTTGCGCGAGCAGATCGTCCGGCGCCTGCGCTCGACCGCCCAGGCGCGCGCCCTCGTTCTCGACGAGGCGCTGCGCACGGTCACGCTGCGCGCCCGCGACTTCGCGTCCGACGGGCTGGTGCGCGGCGAGGCCGCGCGGCTGTCGGCCCTCGCCCGCCCGCCCACGTCCGCGGAGGCCGAGCCGCTCCGGCGCCACCTCGCGGAGAACAAGCTCCCGATCGTGCCGGCGTTCGTGGACCTCGTCGTCGTGGGCGCGGACGGGCGGCGGCTCGCGGGGGTCCGGGACGGCCCGCCGCCGGGCCTCGACGACTTCGTGGCGGCGTCGCGGGGGCGCGACGGGGAGTGGGTGGGCTCGTTCGCGCCCGTGGGGCCCGACGGCGTGCTCTGTTTCGGCCTCGCGACGCCCGTCCTCGACCTGGCGCGGGAGCACCGCGTGGGCGTGCTCGTGTGCTGGGTGGACGCCGCGCGTTGGATCGCGGACGTCCCGCTCGCGGGCGGCACCGAGGACCTCGAGGACCTGGTGGTCGCGGTGGAGGACGCGTCGGGCGCGGGCTTCGAGTCGGTGCACGCCGACCCCGGGCGGCCCGCGATCGTGCGGACGGTCGCCGCGGGCACGCCGCGGGCCCGGCCGACGGCCGGCGAGACGCTCTCGACGCCGTCGGACCTCTCGGTGGCGGACTGGCGGGTCGTCGTCGAGATGGGGACGGCCCGCGCGCTCGAGCCCGTGGCCGGCTTGCAGAGCCGCTTCTTCGGCGCGGGCCTCCTCATCGCGCTGGCGACCGCGGTGCTGCTCTTCTTCCCGCTGCGGTTCCTCGTGAAGCCCTTGGGACGCCTGCGCGACGCGGCGCGCCGCGTCTCGGACGGCGACTTCACGGGGCGGGTGGACGTGGAGTCGAAGGACGAGGTCGGCGACCTCGCCGCGGCGTTCAACGTCATGACGGAGGCGGTGCGCGACCGCACGCGGCGCCTCGAGCAGACCGCCGCCGACCTCGAGGCCCGGAAGGACGAACTCTCGCACGAGCGCGACCGGCTCGACGCGATGGTGCGGTCCATGCAGGACCCCCTCGTCTTCTTCGACGCCGAGGGGCGGGTCCAGCTCTCGAACCGCGCCGCGGAGCCGCTCCTGCCGCTCCTGAGCGGCGCCGGCGGCCGGGACCTCGCGCTGCGGTGCGCACGGGGCGAGGGGACGGACGAGCGCGACTGCGTGGCCTGCCTCGCGCGGGGCGACCTCGCGAAGCAGTCGTGCCGGCTCGAGGTGGGCACGCGGGTGTACGAGGTCCTCGCCACCCGCATCCCGACGGCAGGCGGCTGGCTCGGGCGGCTGCTCGTCGCCCGCGACATCACGGAGCTGGTCACGTTCGACGAGCGGCAGGCGCGGCAGGAGCGCCTCGCGGTGCTGGGCGAGATCGCGGCGGTCGTGGCCCACGAACTCAACAACCCCCTGAGCGCCATCGCCATGTACGCCCAGATGATGGCGTCGGAGCTCCCCGCGGGCTCGCCCTTCCACGAACACGTCGACGTGGTCCGACGCAACACGGAGACCTGCAGCCGCGCCGTCCGCGGGCTCCTGGACTCGGCCTACAGCGCCGATCCGGAGGTCTCGCAGGTCGACCTCGTCGCGACACTCGACGAGGTCGCGCGGTTCCTCCGCCCGCTGCTCCGGCGGGCCGGCGTGGAACTCGTGAGGGACGGGGCGCTGGCCGACCCCGAGCTGCGCGCGGACGCGATCCAACTGCGCCAGGTCTTTGTGAACTTGGTCATGAACGCGATCCAGGCCGTCGAGGGCGTGGGCCGGCAGGTCCGGGTCGTCGTGGGCGACGCGGACGGCGGGCGCACGCTCGTGGTGGACGTGTGCGACGACGGCCCGGGGATCCGACCCGAGCAGCGCGAGCGCGCCTTCGATCCGTTCTTCACGACGAAGCCGGCGGGCAAGGGGACGGGGCTCGGGCTGCCGATCTCGCGCCGCATCGTCGAGGCCCACGGCGGCACGCTGACCCTCGTGTCCGGCGAGCCCGGGGCGACGACGTTCCGCGTGCGGCTGCCGCGGGCCTCGATGGTGCGGCCCCAGCCTGCCGGACGGGCCGCCGTGGAGGGCGTCTCGTGACCGCCGCGGGGCTGCTCCGGGAGTTGCGCGTGCTGGTCGTGGACGATGAGGAGGACGTGCGTCGCGGAATCGAGCGCCTCGTGCGGGGCACCGGCGCCACGGTGGCGGGCGCCGCGTCGGGCGAGGCCGCACTCGCGTGGCTCGCGGACCACGAAGCCGACCTCGTCCTCACGGACGTGCGCATGCCGGGGCTGTCCGGGCTCGATCTGCTCCGCGAGGTACGGGCCCGGTGGTCCCACGCCGAGGTCGTCCTCATCTCGGGGTTCGGCACGATCGAGACGGCGGTCGCCTGCCTGCAGGCCGGGGCGGCGCACTTTCTCGGCAAGCCCTTCGACAACGCCGCGCTGCTCGACGTCGTCGAGCGCGTCGGCGTCCGGGCCGTCGTGCGTCGGCACGAGCGCGCGGTGGGCGGCGGCGGGCGGCGCCTGATCGCGGTGGACCCGAGGATGCGCGAGGTCGTCGCGCAGGTCGAGCGGTTCGCCCCGTTGCGGGTGCCGGTGCTGGTCCACGGGCGGAGCGGGACGGGCAAGGAACTGGTGGCGCGGGCGCTCCACGACCGCGGGCGGTTCCCGTCGCGGCCGTTCCTGGCCGTCAACTGCGCCGCGCAGCCCGACACGTTGCTCGAATCCACGCTTTTCGGGCACAAGCGCGGGTCGTTCACGGGCGCGCACCGCGACCACGCTGGCCTGTTTGCCCAGGCCCAGGGCGGCACCGTGTTCCTCGACGAGATCCCGTCCATGTCGCTGGCCTTTCAGGCCAAGCTGCTCCGCGTGCTCGAGGACCGGCTCGTGCGGCCCGTCGGCGGTCTCAAGGATGAGCCGGTCGACTTCCGCCTGGTGGCGGCGACGAACCACGAACTGCTCCCCCTCATCGCGTCGGGGGCGTTCCGCGAGGACCTCTACTACCGGCTCCGCGTGATGACGATCCGGATCCCGACGCTGGCGGAGCGTCCGCTCGACATCCCGGCGCTCGTCGCCCACTTCCTCGAGCGGGCCGCCCCGGAACTCTTGGGCGAACACGCCCCCGTCCCGGCGCTCGCGCCGGCGGCGTTCGAGGAACTGTGCGCGCACCCGTGGCCGGGCAACGTCCGGGAGCTCGAGAACACGATCCAGCAGGCGGTGGTCGCTTCGGGCGGCGCGACCATCCTGCCGCACCATCTCCGCCTCGGCGCCGACGACCCAGCGGTCGCGGTCGACGACGGGCTCTCGTATGACGAGGGGAAACAGCGGGTCGTCGAGCGGTTCCAGCGCCGGTTCGTCCTCGCCGCCCTCGAGCGGTCCGGCGGGAACGTGACCCGGGCCGCCGAGGCCTGCGGCCTGACGCGCGCCGCGCTGCAGCGGATCATGCGCGAGTTGCACATCCAGCGCGACGCGTTCCGACCGCTCGGCGGGCCGAGCGGCGGGCTGGCCGGCCGCTCCGACGACGACGCGTCCTGAGCGCGCGCGCCGTCGCCGGGGTGCATACCGGAGAAGGCACCCCGGCGACGACGGCCCTGTAAGGACTTACGTCCGTCGGCGCGGCCCGAGGTGCATACGGCCGGTGGCAGTGCGTGCGGCGCAACGGAGTCGTCGCACGCGCGTAAGGGGCGGCCAGGGCACAGGTTGCGTCCGTGGAGGCCGCGGCGGGTCGTTCGGCACTCCATGTGTAAAGGAGCGGGCGGAGGGCGCTCCATGCGACGCGTTGCGTATTCCGCGGCCACACTCCTCGTCGGCGCGCTGGCGGCCTTGACGACCGCGCGGCCGGTCCGGGCCGACGGCGACGCCGACGACTTCCGCGTGAGTTGCGCAAGCTGCCACACGATCGGCGGCGGCCCGCTCGTCGGCCCCGACCTCAAGGACGTCACTGCGCGGGTCGGGACGCCGGACGGTCCGGCGAGCCGCGCGTGGCTCGTCGACTTCATCGTGCGGCCGCGCGAGATCCTCGCGTCCGGCGATCCGTACGCGGCCAAGCTGAAGGCCGCGGCCCGGAACCAGGAGATGCAGGTCGTCTCCGGCATGACCGCGAAGCGGGCCGAGGCGCTGCTGCAGGTGATCGAGGTCGAGAGCAAGAAGGAACGTTCCGTGTTCGGCAAGGCCGCCGGCGCGGACCTGCCCACCGACCCGCGGTCGCTCGCGGCCCTCGTGGCGCGTGGCCGGGAGTTCTTCGTCGGCGGCCGTGCGCTCTCCGGGGGCGGCGCGGCCTGCCTCGGCTGCCACCAGGCGGGGGACGCGGGGGCGCTCGGCGGCGGCCGCCTCGGCCCGGACCTCACCGCGGCGCCCTCGCGCCTCGGCGGCGTGCGGGCGCTGCAGGCGTGGCTCGCCGCGCCGCCGACCCCGACCATGAAGCCGCAATTCGGGCTGCAGGCCGGCGGACGCCCGCTCGTCTCCGAGGCCGAGATCCTGCCCCTCGTCGCATTCCTCGCCGATGCGGAGGCGCACGGCGCGGGGCCCGACCGGACCGGTCAGCAACTCGCGTTCGTGATTCTGGGCGTCTTCGGCGCCGGGGCGGCCCTCGTCGGGCTGGACTTCGCGTGGCGGCGCCGGTTCCGCGGGGTGCGCGCCTCGCTGGTGAAGGGGAAGTCATGAGCCAGGACGGGAAAGCCCCGGGATGGATCAAGGACGAGTCCGACGCGCACCTGCGCGCGTGGGAGGAGTTCTATCGGAATCGTTGGCAACACGACAAGGTGGTGCGCAGCACCCACGGCGTCAACTGCACCGGTTCCTGCACGTGGAACATCCACGTGAAGGACGGCATCGTCACCTGGGAGATGCAGGGCCTCGACTACCCGGCCCTCGAAAAGGGGCTCCCGCCCTACGAGCCGCGCGGCTGCCAACGCGGCATCTCGTTCTCCTGGTACCTCTACTCGCCGTTGCGGGTGAAGTACCCGTACGTCCGCGGCGCGCTGCTCGACCTCTGGGCCGAGGCGCGCGCGGCCCACGCCGACCCGGTGGAGGCGTGGCGCGCGCTCGTCGCCGACCCCGAGAAGCGCCGCCGCTGGCAGACCGCGCGTGGCAAGGGCGGCTTCCGGCGCACGAGCTGGGCGACGGCGCTCGAGCTCGTCGCCGCGTCCTGCGTGGACACGGTGCGCTCGCACGGCCCGGACCGGATCGCGGGATTCTCGCCGATCCCGGCGATGTCGATGCTCTCGTATGCCGCCGGCTCGCGGTTCCTGCAGTTGATGGGCGGGGTCTCGCTGTCGTTCTACGACTGGTACTGCGACCTGCCGCCCGCGAGCCCCGAGATGTGGGGCGAGCAGACGGACGTGAACGAGAGCGCGGACTGGTTCAACGCCAAGATGCTCGCGGTCATGGGGTCGAACCTCAACATGACCAGGACCCCGGACTGCCACTTCGCCGCCGAGGCGCGGACCAACGGCACGAAGATGGTGGTGTTCTCGCCCGACTTCTCGCAGGTCGCGAAGTACGCCGACGACTGGATCGCGATCAACGCCGGTCAGGACGGCGCCTGGTGGATGGCGGTCAACCACGTGCTCTTGAAGGAGTACCACCACGAGCGGAAGGTTCCGTACTTCCTCGACTACGCGAAACGGTACTCCGACGCACCGTTCCTCGTCGAACTGAAGCAGGAGCACGGCGTCTGGAAGCCCGGGCAGTTGCTACGGGCCGGGCGGGTTGCCGGCTACGCCAGCGAGGAGCACAAGGACTGGAAATTCCTCGTGTTCGACGCGAAGGACCGTCGTCCGAAGATGCCGCTAGGCTCCGTCGGCCACCGCTGGGGCAGCGGCAAGGGCAAGTGGAATCTCAAGCTCGAGGACGGCCTCGACGGCTCGCCCATCGACCCGACCCTCACGTTCCTCGACGACGCCGACGAGGTTCTCTCGGTCCACCTCGACGACTTCGGCGAGGGGCGGGTCCACGCGCGAGGCGTCCCGGTGAAGCGGCTGAAGACGACCGACGGCACCGTGGCCGTCGCCACGGTCTATGACCTCCTGATGGCGCAGTACGGCGTGGGTCGCGGGCTGCCCGGCGAATACCCGTCCGACTACGACGACGCCACGAAGCCGTACACCCCCGCCTGGTCGGAGCGGTACACCGGCGTCTCCCGCGAGAACCTGGTGAAGTTCGCGCGCGAGTGGGGGACCACCGCCGAGATGACGAAGGGAAAGTGTACCGTCATCATCGGCGCCGGCATCAACCACTGGTACCACGGCAACCTGATGTACCGTGCGGCGATGCACGCGCTGGTCTTCGGCGGGTGTGTCGGGGTGAACGGCGGCGGCCTGGCGCACTACGTGGGCCAAGAGAAACTGGCCCCGGGCGAGTCGTGGTCGGCGATCGCCATGGGGCGCGACTGGAATCCGGTCGCCCGGCTCCAGAACGCGCCGTCGTGGCACTACGTCCACAGCGACCAGTGGCGCTACGAGAAGGAGTACGGCGACTACCACACCGTGCCCGCCTCGGACGCGAAGTGGCGCCACGGCCACGCCATGGACACCCAGGTCCGCGCGGTCAAGAGCGGATGGCTGCCGTTCTTCCCGCAGTTCCTCGAGAATCCGCTCGCGACCGTGAAGGAGGCCGTGGACGGCGGCGCCAAGACCGACGAGGCGATCGTCGCGCGCGTCGTGGAGCGCCTGAAGTCGAAGGATCTCAAGTTCGCGGTGGAGGACCCGGACGCCGAGTCGGCGTGGCCCCGCGTCTGGTTCATCTGGCGCGGCAACGCGCTCATGGCGAGCGCCAAGGGGCACGAGTTCTTCCTCAAGCACTACCTCGGGACCCACCACAACGACGTCGCGGACGAGGTGGCGAAGGACGCGGTGAAGGACGTCGTCTGGCACGAGCATGCCCCCGTCGGCAAGCTCGACCTCGTCGTGGACCTGAACTTCCGGATGGACACGTCGGCGCTGTACAGCGACGTCGTGCTGCCGGCGGCCACCTGGTACGAGAAGGCCGACCTCAACTCGACCGACATGCACTCGTTCATCCACCCGCTCTCGCCGGCGGTGCCGCCGTGCTGGGAGTCGAAGAGCGACTGGGAGATCTTCCGAGCCGTCGCGAAGAAGGTGTCGGAGCTGGCGCCGAAGCACTTCCCCGAACCGATCGTCGACCTCGTGGCCTCGCCGCTGGCGCACGACTCGTCGGCCGAGATCGCCCAGGCGCAGCCGCTCGAGTGGTCGCGGGGCGAGGTCGAGGCCGTGCCCGGCAAGACGATGCCCTCGTTCAAGGTGGTGCGGCGCGACCTCGGCGCGCTCCACGCGCGCTTCTGCGCGCTCGGTCCCCTCGTCCGGTCGGTGGGGTTGTCCGCCCACGGGACGTCCTACAGGTGCGACGACGTCTACGACGAGATGGTCCGCGACGGGCCCCGCGAGACATTCGATGGCGGGACCTACCCCTCCATCGCGCGGGACGTGGACGCGTGCAACGCGGTCCTGTCGCTCGCGACGACGACGAACGGCGAACTGGCCTACCGGTCGTACGTGAACATGGAGGAGAAGACCGGGATGCCGCTCCGGGACCTCGCCGAGCGCGTGCGCGGGATCCGATACTCCTTTGCCGACCTGCAGGCCCAGCCGCGGCGGTTGCTCAACAGTCCCATGTGGTCCGGGCTCACGGACAACGGGCGAGCGTACGCGCCGTTCACCTACAACGTCGAGCGGCTCGTGCCCTGGCGGACCCTCACCGGGCGCCAGCACCTCTACCTGGACCACCCGGCCTACATCGCGTACGGCGAGCACCTGCCGACGTACAAGCCGAAGCCGCTTCCGGCCCAGTACGGCGACCTCCGCGTGTCGAAGGAGGCGGGGCCGACGGTGATGCTGAACTTCCTGACGCCGCACGGCAAGTGGCACATCCACTCGACGTACGGCGACAACCAGCGCATGTCGACGCTGTCGCGCGGGTGCGACCCGTTCTGGATCAGCCCGAAGGACGCGGACGCCATCGGCGTGGTCGACAACGACTGGGTCGAGGTCTACAACGACAACGGCGTGGTCGTCACGCGGGCCGCGGTGAGCGACCGCATCCCGCCGGGGATCAGCATCCAGTACCACTCCCCGGAGCGGACCTACGGCGTCCCGCGGACCCCGATGCGCGGCAACCGGCGCGCCGGCGGCCACAACAGCCTCACGCGCACCCACCTCAAGCCGAACCTGATGGTCGGCGGCTACGGGCAGTTCACCTACCACTTCAACTACTGGGGCCCCGTGGGCTGCAACCGGGACACGCACATCCTGGTCCGCAAGCTCCCGGAGTTGCGCTGGTAGGCGGGGACCCGAACCATGGACGTCCGCTCCCAGATCTCGATGGTCTTCCACCTCGACAAGTGCATCGGGTGCCACACGTGCTCGATCGCATGCAAGAACATCTGGACCGATCGCAAGGGCACTGAATACATGTGGTGGAACAACGTCGAGACGAAGCCGGGGACCGGCTTCCCGACGCGCTGGGAAGACCAAGAGGCCTACCGCGGCGGATGGGTCCTCGGGGACGACGGAAAGCTCCACCTGAAGTCCACGGACAAGCGCAAGACGATCACGAACATCTTCCACCATCCGTCCATGCCGAGCATGGACGACTACTACGAGCCGTGGACGTACAAGTTCAAGGACCTGTTCGACGCGCCCGAGGGGACCGACCAGCCCACCGCGCGCCCCATCTCGCTGGTCACCGGCGAGCCGATCGACATCCAGGCGGGCCCGAACTGGGACGACGACCTCGGCGGCAGCCGCATCTACGCGGCCGCCGACCCGAACCTGGTCGCGCTGACCGACGAACAGCGGATGCAGTTGCAGTCGATCGAGCGGCTCGTCTACTTCTACCTGCCGCGCATCTGCAACCACTGCACGAACCCGTCGTGTGTGGCGTCGTGCCCGAGCGGCGCGTTGTACAAGCGCGGCGAGGACGGGATCGTGCTGCTGGACCAGACGCGCTGCCGCGGCTGGCGTTCCTGCGTGGCGGCGTGCCCGTACAAGAAGGTGTACTTCAACTGGCAGACCGGCAAGTCCGAAAAGTGCATCCTCTGCTTCCCGCGCCTCGAGTCGGGGCAGGCGCCGGCCTGCTTCCACTCCTGCGTCGGACGCATCCGGTACCTGGGCATCCTCCTGTACGATGCCGACCGGATCGTCGAGGTCGCGAGCAAGCCCGACCACGAGCTCGTGGACGCCCAGCGTTCCATGATCCTCGACCCGCACGACCCCGAGGTGATCGCGGCCGCGGAGAAGGCCGGCATCCACCCGTCGGTGGTCGAGTCGGCGCAGCGGTCGCCCGTCTACAAGTTCGTGAAGACGTGGGGGCTCGCGCTCCCGCCGCACGCCGAGTGGCGCACGCTCCCCATGCTGTTCTACGTCCCGCCGCTGCTGCCGGTGATGTCCCAGCGCAAGAACGGCGTGGTCGAGAACCTCTCCGACGACCTGTTCCACGACCTTGAGCAGGCGCGGGCACCGATGGCGTACCTGGCCAACCTCTTGAGCGCGGGCAACGAGGGCGTGCTGAAGTCGACGTTGCGCAAGCAGATGGCCGTCCGCTGGCACCGCCGCGCGGTCACCGTCGGCGACGTCACCCGCGAGACCGCCGATCGCGCGCTGCGCGAGGCGGGGCTCACCGCCGAGGCGGCCGACGAGATCTTCCGGCTGACCGCGCTGTGCACCTTCGAGGACCGCTTCGTGATCCCGCCGATGCACCGGGAGGAGGCGATCGCGATGCTGGAGGAGCCCCAGACCCACAAGGCGGAGGCCGGCTTCGGCTTCCGCACCGCGCCGCGGCGGGGGTCCTGACGTGGCCGCCGCCGTCGCCCCCCCGCGCACCGACGTCTGCGACGCGCTCGCCGTGCTCCTGACCTACCCCGACCCGGGGTACGCGGCGCGCGCCGCGGCGGCGGGCGAGGTGTTGGCGAGGCACGCGCCGGCCGCGCACGCGGCCGTGACGCCGTTCCTCCGGCACGTGGCGGTGACGCCGGGCGCGGAGCTCGAGGAGCGGTACGCGCGGACGTTCGACTGGAGCCCCACCTGCTGCCTCGAGGTGGGTTGGCACCTCTTCGGCGAGCGGTACGAGCGCGGCGCGTTCCTCGCCGACATGCGGGCCAGCCTGCGCGCCGTCGGCGTCGAGGAGGGCACGGAGTTGCCTGACCACCTGGGCTCGTGCCTGCGCTGGCTCGGCCGCGCGGAGCCCGACGCCGCCGCGACGCTCGCCCGGGACGCGGTGGTGCCGGCCGTCTCGAAGATGCGGAAGGGGCTCGGCGAGGGCGATGCGCCTTGGGGGCACGTCCTCGAGGCCGTCGAAGGCGTCGTGCGGGAACTCGTCGCGAGCCTGCCCGACGGGGGAGGTCGGTGATGGGTGCCGTCGGACGGGTCGACACACTGCTCTTCGTCGCGCTCCCGTACGCGGCGCTCGTGCTGTTCTTCGTCGGTACCATCGTCCGGTACCGGAGCCGGCCGTTCTCGTACTCGAGCCTGTCGTCGCAATTCCTCGAGAATGGTCACCACTTCTGGGCGCAGGTCCCGTTCCACTACGGGATCCTGTACGTGCTGGCAGGGCATCTGGTCGCGTTCCTCTTCCCTCGCGCGATCCTCGGCTGGAACGCCGCACCGACGCGGCTGTACCTGCTCGAGGTCAGCGGCCTTGCGGCGGCCGCGCTGGCGTTCGTCGGGCTGGTGAACATCGTGCTCCGTCGTGCGAACGACGCCCGCTGCCGGGTGACGACGACGTCCGCCGACTGGGTGGTCTACGCCCTCCTGGCGGTCCAGATCGCGACCGGGATGTACGTGGCGGCCACCGCGTCGTGGGGGTCCTCGTGGTTCGCCGCGGTCGCCACGCCCTACCTTCGATCGCTCGCGACGTTCGCGCCGGATCCGACGCTCCTGGCGCCGATGCCGCTCCTTTTCAAGGTGCACGTGACGGGGCTCTGGGTGCTGCTCGGCGTCTTCCCGTTCACCCGGCTCGTCCACGTGCTCGTCGTGCCGAACCCCTACCTCTGGCGGCGCCCGCAGGTCGTCCGCTGGTACGGGATCCGACGTGGCGTCGATGGCTGACGGTACGGAGAGCTCGGACCCATGAACAGGTACGGCGTTCCCCGGCGGCGCACCGCGGTGGCCTTCGCCGACCCGCGGCACGCGGGGTGCGTCCCCGGAGCGAGGTGACGAGATGGAAGGCTGGCGTGATCGATTCCGCGCGTTCCGGTCGGTCGGGCATCTCCCGACCCTCCTGACGTCGCTGCTCTACTTCGACTTCTGCTTCGCCATCTGGGTGCTGAACGGGGCCATGGCGCCGTACATCAGCGCCGAGTTCGGCCTCTCGCCGGCGCAGAAGGGCTTCATGGTCTCGGTGCCGGTGTTGGCCGGCGCCCTCATGCGGTTCCCGCTGGGCGTCGTGTCGCAGTACATCGGGCGGAAGCGCGCGGCCCAGGTCGAGATGGGGACCATCGTCCTCGCGCTGACCGGCGGCTTCCTCTTCGTCGAGACCTACACCGGTGTCCTGATGATGGGCGTCGCGCTCGGCGTCGCGGGCGCGAGCTTCGGGGTGGCCCTCTCGCTCGGCTCGGGATGGTACCCGCCCAAGTACAAGGGGCTCGCCATGGGCATCGCGGGCGCCGGCAACAGCGGCGCCGTGATCGCCATGCTCTTCGCCCCGCCGCTCGCCAAGGCGTTCGGATGGCGTTCGGTCTACGGGATGGCGGTCTTCCCGATGCTCATGGCGATGATCCTCCTCCAGGTGTTCGCGAAGGAGCCGCCCGACCGCGAGCACAAGTCGATGAAGGACTACCTGAAGGTCCTCGTCGACCGCGACGCGTGGATCTTCAACCTGATGTACATGGTGACGTTCGGCGGCTACATCGGGCTCACGAGCTTCCTGCCGACGCTGTTCCACGACCAGTACGGGATCCCGAAGGAGAGCGTCGGGACCTACTCCGCGATCATCGTGGTCGCGGCGAGCGTCCTTCGGGTGCTCGGGGGCTGGCTCGCGGACCAGGTCGGCGGGCTGCGGCTCCTCCGCAGCCTCGCGATGATGATCGTGATCCTGACGGCGACGGCGGCGCTGATGCCGGCGAGTCCGTGGATCATGGTGGCGATCCTGGTGACGCTGTTCGCCGCCATGGGCGCAGGGAACGGCGCGGTCTTCCAGCTGGTCCCGCTGCGGTTCCGGTCCACCACCGCGGTCGCGGGGAGTTTCATCGGCGAGGTGGGCGCGCTCGCCGGCGGCTTCCTCCCGAACGCCATGGGCCTCGGACGCCAGCACACCGGGAGCTTCGCCCCCGGGTTCCTCGCCGGCACGGCGCTCGCGCTTGCGGTCATCGTCGTCCTGTCGATCGTGGCGAAGCAGTGGACCCGCACGTGGGTCGGGGCGGGCGGGAAGGCCCTCGACCATGAGTATGACCACGTCCGCAAGGTCGCCGGCGGGCCCACCCCCGCCGAGACGTCCGAACCCGGTCCGGCGTAGGCGGAGGAACTCCCATGGAACGCACCCCTGCCCCGAGGACGGCCCACGCGAGCGGCCCCAAGGGCCGGCTCGAGCGCTGGGACGTCGAGGACCCGGCGTTCTGGGCGTCCACCGGGCGGGCCGTCGCCTGGCGAAACCTGTGGGTCTCGATGCCTGCGCTCCTGTGCGGGTTCGCGATCTGGGGCTTCTGGTCCGTGATCAGCGTCTGGATGAAGAACCTGCATTGGTTCGGTCCGGACCTCAAGGACCCGCGCTACTACGAGCTCGCCGCCGTCGCGGGGCTCTCGGGGGCGACGCTGCGCATCCCCTGCTCTTTCCTCGTGGCCCTCGCCGGCGGCCGGAACGTCGTGGCGGTCACCACGGCGCTCCTGCTCGTCCCCGCGGTGGGCGTGGGGCTCGCGCTCCAGGACCCGGGAACTCCGTACGCGGTGCTCGTGGCGTTGGCCGTCGCGTCGGGCGTCGGAGGCGGGGCGTTCGCGTCGAGCATGAGCAACATCTCCGGGTTCTTCCCCAAGCGGATGCAGGGCCTCTCCCTGGGCCTGAACGCGGGCGTCGGCAACCTCGGCGTGAGCGTGATGCAGTTCGTGTTGCCCCTGGCCGTCACCGCGGCGGTGTTCGGCGGGTGGGGCGGCGCCGCGCGCACGTTGCCGGCGGCGGTCCCCGGCCACGCCGCGGGGACGTCGGTCTGGATCCAGAACTGCGGTTGGGTGTGGGTGGTCCCGCTGGGAGTCCTCACCGTGCTCGCTTGGCTGCGGATGGACGTCCTCCCGGCGCACGGGACGGGGTCGACGGCCTCCTGCGTGGGGCGCGCGCTCTGGATGAACGTCGTGGGCCTCCTGGCCGCGAGCGTCGGCGCGTGGATGTACGCCGGGCTCCACGTCACCATCGGGGTGGTCTTGCCGGTCACCATCGCGCTCGGCGTCGCCGCGACGCGGTACCTCGCCCCGGCCGACCTCCGGGGACGCGTCGCCCAGCAGTACGCCATCTTTCGGCACAAGCACACCTGGGTGATGACGCTGCTCTACATCATGACGTTCGGCTCGTTCATCGGCTACTCGTTCGTGTTCGGACTGCTGATCAAGGACGTGTTCGGAAAACTCCCCGGCGGCGCCCCCAACCCCGCCGCTCCCAGCCCGACCCTGGCGTTCCTCGGGCCGCTGGTGGGGTCGCTCGTGCGGCCCGTGGGGGGGTGGCTCTCCGACAAGTTCGGCGGCGCGCGGGTCACGCAGTGGTCGACCGTCGCGATGGTCGCCTCCGCCGTGGCTGCGGGGCTCTGCCTCACCGGCGTCGGCACGCTGGCGCAGCCCGAGGCGCGTTTCCCGCTGGCGTTCGCGCTGTTCCTCGCCCTGTTCGTCGCGGCCGGCATCGGGAACGGCAGCACCTTCCGCATGATCCCGATGATCTTCGGCCCCAAGGAGGCGGGCCCGGTGCTCGCGTGGACGTCCGCGGTCGCGGCGTACGGGGCGCTCCTGATCCCCGACGTCTTCCGTCCGCAGGTCGCGGCGGGCACGCCGCAGCACGCGCTCTACGGGTTCGCGGCGTTCTACGTCGTCTGCCTCGTCGTCAACTGGTGGTACTACGCGCGCCGCCGCGCCGAGATCCGGTGCTGACATGCGTACCCGAACCCTCACCGTCGTGGCAGCCGTCGGCGTCCTGCTCGGGGGCGTCGTCGTGATCCAGGGCGCCGACCTCCCCCTGCCGGGGAACCACGTCGGCTACGAGCCCGTCCAGCCCGTGGCGTTCTCGCATCCGCTGCACGCCGGGCAGCTCGAGATCGCCTGCCTGTACTGCCACAGTGGCGCGGAGCGGAGCCGCCACGCGGGCTTCCCTGCCGACGCGGTCTGCATGAATTGCCACCGCGTGGTCGCGGCCCCGCTGGCCGCCACGCAGGAGGAGGCCCTGCTCGCGAAGCTCGAGAAGCGCCCGCCGCGGCCCGTCGTCTCGCCCGAGATCGCGAAGCTCTACCGCGCGCAGGGGCTGGACGATGCCGGCCAGCCCGTCCCGGACGCGGCGCCGACGCCGCTGCGCTGGGTGCGGGTGCACAACCTCCCCGACTTCGCATTCTTCGACCATCGATCCCACGTGGGCGCGGGGGTGGCGTGCGAGACCTGCCACGGCCCGGTGGACACGATGGCGCGCGTCCGGCAGTTCTCCGACCTCTCCATGGGCTGGTGCGTGAACTGCCATCGCCAGGCGAACGCGACCGGGCTGCCTGGCGGGCGGCCGGCCCGCGCGTCCACCGACTGCACGACGTGCCACTACTAGGGGGTTGAGATGTCCGAGCTGCCCGTTCGCTGGACGACCTTCGAGGAACGCGACGCGCTCCGCGCGGCGGCTGCCGCCGTGGCGGGCGGCGGGGCGCCGACGCCCGCCCCGGTCCCGCCGGCGGCTGCGGACGCGCCCCCGCACGACGCCACGCATCCCGACGCCGACGACGACGCGCGGCTCTCTCGTCGCGGTTTCCTCGCGGCGACCGGGTTCTCGATGGCCGGTGCGCTCGTCGCGTGCGGCCGTGCCCCGACCGTGCACGCGGTGCCGGGGGCGACGGCGCCCGAGGACGTCGTCGCCGGTCGCGCCACGTGGTACGCAACGACCTGTGGCGGGTGCACCGCGGGGTGCGGCCTCATCGTGCGTTGCCGCGACGGTCGTCCGGTGAAGGTGGAGGGCAACCCGGACCACCCGGTCTCCGCCGGCGGCGTGTGCGCCGTCGGGCAGGCGACGGTGCTGGGCGCCTACGACTCGAGGCGGCTCCTCCACCCGATCGTGGACGGCGCCGCCACCACGTGGGCCGCGACCGACGCCCGCGTGCGGGCCGGCCTCGAGCGCGTCCGCGCGGCGGGCGGCGCGGTCCGCTTGGTGACCGGGACGCTCACTGGCCCGTCGACCCTCGCGGCGATCGCCGGCTTCCTCGCCGCGTTCCCCCGGGCCCGTCACGTCGCGTACGACGCGCTCTCGTCGTCGGCGACGCTCGATGCACACGCACGAACGCGCGGGGCCCGCGTCCTCCCGCGCGTGCACCTCGAGCGCGCCGAGACCGTCCTCGGGCTCGAGGCCGACTTCCTCGGCACGTGGATCTCGCCCGTTGAGCTCACCCGGGGCTGGCGAGCCGGGCGCACCCTGGCGGGCACGCCGCCCCGGCTGTCCCACCACGTCCAGGTCGAGTCGGCGCTGACGCTCACGGGCTCGAACGCGGACCGTCGTCTCCGGGTCGAGGCGGGGGCGGTGGGGGCGTTCGCGGCCCACCTCGCCGCGCGCCTCGCCGCGACGGCGGGCCTCCCCGCGCCCGCGACGCCGGACCCGCTCCCGGTGGATGCGGCGGCGTTCGACGCCCTGGTCGCGCGGCTCTGGGCGACGCGAGGCCGGAGCGTCGTCCTCTGCGGGACGAACGACGTGGACGTGCAGACCTGCGTCGCGCTCGCGAACGAGGCCCTCGGCGCCTACGGCGCCGTGCTCGACATCGAGGCGCCTTCGTTCCAGCGTCGCGGCGACGACGCCGCGTTCGCCGCGCTGCTCGACGAACTCGAGGCCGGCACGGTCGGTGCCGTGGTCGTGGCCGGGTGCAACCCGGTGGCCGACGCCGCCGGCGGGGCGCGGTTCGCCGCGGCCCTGTCAAAGGTGGGGGTCCGCGTCGGGCTGGCCGAGCGGCCGGACGAGACGACCGCGACGCTGGCGGTCGTGACGCCGCTGCCCCACGCCCTCGAGGCGTGGGACGACGCCGAGCCGATCCACGGCGTCGTCTCGTTGACGCAGCCGCTCCTCGCGCCCTTCGGCGAGCCGCGGAGCCTGCGCGCGTGCCTCGCGGCGTGGGCGGGCGCGCCGGCGACCGACCTCGACCTGCTGCGGGCGTCGTGGCGACGGGACGTTCTGCCGCGGCTCCCCGCCGGCGCGACGGACGAGGGCTCGTGGCGTGCCGCGCTGCGCAGCGGCTTCGCGCGCGTCACGGCGACCCCACCGGCCCTCAAGGCGTTCGACGCGGCGGCGGCCGCCGCGGCGGCGCCCCGCGCCCGCCCGGCCGGCGACCGGCTCACGCTCGCGTGCGTCCCATCGGTCGCGCTGCTCGACGGTCGCCACGCGCACAACCCCTGGCTGCAGGAACTTCCCGACCCGATCACGAAGCAGGTCTGGGGCAACGCCGTCCTCCTCTCGGAGCGCGCGGCTCGTGGGCTGCACGTCGCCGACGGCGACCGCGTCCGCGTCAGCGGCCCGGGCGGCGCGAGCCTCACGCTGCCGGCGATCGTGCAGCCCGGGCTGCCAGACCGGACCGTGGTGGTCGCCCTCGGCTACGGCCGCGCGGGAACCGACCGGTTCGCCGGGATCGGCCCCGCGTGGCTCGAGGCGAAGCCCACGGTCGCGCGCGGGGGCGCCGTGGGCGCGAACGCCGCGGCCTTCCTCCGATTCGAGCGCGGCGCCGTCGCCTACGCCGGGGCGGAGGTCGTCGTGGAGCGGGCTGGCGGCCGGGAAGACGTCGCGCGTTCGCAGACGTACGACCGGCTCGAGGTGCCGAAGGCCGTGGCGCCCCACGGCGGCGAGCGGCGCGACCTGGTCCACGAGACGGCCCTCGCCGCGTTCCTGAAGGACCAGCGCGCCGGGCACCCGCACGCCGCCCACGCCGGCGCCGACCTCTGGCCCGCGGAGCACGTCTCGAAGGGCGAACGCTGGCGGATGGTGATCGACCTGACCGCGTGCACGGGCTGTTCGGCGTGCGTGGTCTCGTGCCAGGCCGAGAACAACGTGCCGGTGGTCGGCAAGGACGAAGTGTTCCGGCGGCGCGACATGGCGTGGATGCGGATCGACCGGTACTACGCCGACGTGCCGGGGGCCGAGGGCGAGGTGGACGTCGTCCACCAACCGATGCTCTGCCAGCACTGCGAGAACGCGCCTTGCGAGACCGTCTGCCCGGTCCTCGCGACGGTCCACAATGCGGACGGCACGAACGGGCAGGTCTACAACCGTTGCGTGGGGACGCGCTACTGCGCCAACAACTGCCCGTACAAGGTGCGGCGCTTCAACTGGTTCGACTACGCGCGCCACGACCGGTTTGCCGACCTCGTGCTGAACCCCGACGTCACCGTCCGGTCGCGCGGCGTCATGGAGAAGTGCTCGCTCTGCGCGCAGCGGCTCCACGAGGCGCGGGCGGAGGCGCGGCGGCTCGGCCGCCCGCTCGCCGACGGCGAGGCCCGGACCGCGTGCCAGCAGTCGTGCCCGGCGTCCGCCATCGTGTTCGGCGACGCGAACGACCCCAAGAGCGCCGTCGCGCGCCTCGTCGCGTCGGACGCGCGCCACTACCGCGTGCTCGAGGAACTCAATGTGAAGCCGTCCGTGGGCTATCTCACCAAGGTCCGTCACCGCTCTGGCGGCGGCGGGGGAGCCGAACGTCATGGCTGACCCCCTCGTGATTCTGGCGTCGCCGGTTCCCCCGGTGGACGGGGCGCCCCCGGCGCACGCGGCACCCGTCGCGCAGGCGGCCGGCGGCGCCGACGAGCCGCGGTGGATCCTCGGCGACAAACGTCCCCGGGACGTGACCGACGACGTGTGCCGGCCGCTCGGGCGCCGCCCCGGGAAGGCCTGGTGGGCGGCGTTCCTCGTCGCCGTCGCCATGCTCGGCGTCGGCGTGGCCTCGATCGCGTACCTCTTCGTGACCGGCATCGGCGTCTGGGGCCTCAACCGGACGGTGGGCTGGGCCTTCGACATCACGAACTTCGTGTTTTGGGTGGGCATCGGCCACGCCGGGACCCTGATCTCGGCGATCCTCCTGCTCTTCCGCCAGAAGTGGCGGACGTCGATCAACCGGTCCGCCGAGGCCATGACCATCTTCGCGGTCATGTGCGCCGGGATCTTCCCGCTGATCCACATGGGCCGGCCGTGGCTCGCGTTCTGGGTCTTCCCGTACCCCAACACCCGCGGCCCGCTGTGGGTGAACTTCCGCTCCCCGCTCCTCTGGGACGTGTTCGCGATCGGGACGTACTTCACGATCTCGCTGGTCTTCTGGTTCGTGGGCATGATCCCCGACCTCGCGACGCTGCGCGACCGCGCCACCGGCAGGCTCACGCGTCGCGTCTACGGGCTCCTCGCGCTCGGCTGGAGCGGGTCGGCGCGCTCGTGGAAGCGGCACGAGACCGTGTCGCTCCTCCTCGCGGGGCTCGCGACCCCGCTCGTCGTCTCGGTGCACAGCGTGGTGTCGTTCGACTTCGCGACGTCCGTGCTCCCGGGGTGGCACGCGACGATCTTCCCGCCGTACTTCGTCGCGGGGGCGGTGTTCTCGGGCTTCGGCATGGTCCTCACGCTGATGCTGATCGCCCGGAAGGTCATGGGACTCGAGGCGTACATCACCAAGAAACACGTCGACATGATGTGCAAGGTCATGCTCGCCATGGGGTCCATCGTCGCGTTCGCCTACGCGACGGAGATCTTCATGGCCTGGTGGAGCGGCAACCCGTACGAGCAGTTCGCGTTCCTCAACCGCGCGTTCGGGCCCACCGGATGGACGTACTGGGTGATGGTGACCTGCAACGTCGTGATCCCGCAGTTGCTCTGGTTCCGCCGGGTCCGGGCGAACCTGCTGGTCGTGTTCCTGCTGACGCTCGTGGTCAACGTCGGCATGTGGTTCGAGCGGTTCGTCATCATCTGCACCACGCTCCAGCGCGACTTCTTGCCGTCCTCTTGGGCCGACTTCAGCCCGACGCTCCTCGACCTCGGCACGTTCGTCGGGTCGTTCGGCCTGTTCTTCACCCTGTTCCTGCTCTTCTGCCGGCTCGTCCCGATGATCGCCATGGCCGAGGTGAAGGCGGTCGCCGCCCACCAGCCGCCCTCGCGGGCGGGCGAGGGAGGTGACGCATGAGCCGGCGGGTCCTGGTCGTCGCCTTCGACGACGAGCACCGACTCCTGGCGGCGCTGCGACATGCTCGCGCGGCGCGCCAGGACGTGCTCGACGTCCATGCGCCCTACCCGGTGCATGGGCTATCCGAACTGCTGGGGGAGCGTCCCTCGAGGCTCCCGTGGGCCTGCCTCGTCGGCGGGCTGGTGGGGCTCGCGCTCGGCTGGACCCTGCAGGTGTGGACCTCGGCCCACGATTGGCCGCTGAACGTCGGCGGGAAGCCCGTGAACTCGACGCCCGCGTTCGTCCCGGTCGCGTTCGAGCTCACGATCCTCCTGGCCGGCCTCGGGGTGGTGGCCGCGTTCTTCCTGGTGGAGCGGGGGCGGACGCCGGTGCCGCGGGCGAGCTTCCGCGGGCGCGCGACGGACGACCTGTTCGTCGTCTCCATCGGCGCCCGCGACGCGACGTTCGACGGGGAGGCGCTCGGGCGCCTGTATCGCGAGCAGTTCGGCGCCTGCGAGGTCGAGGAGATCCTGGTGGAGGACGCGTCGTGAACCGGTCCGTGATCGTGCTCGCCGCCCTCGCTGCCGCGGCCTTCTTCGGCGGTGGCTACGTCTTGCGACGCGACGTCCGCGAACGCAACCTCGAGTTGCTTCCGGCCGACATGGTCCGGTCGCCGGCGGCCGAGACCGGCGGGGTGGGCGCGGCGTTCGCCGACGGGCTCGTCCAGCGGCGCCCGCCCGCGGGCACCGTCCCGATCGACGCCCAGGTCGAGGTCTTTGGGCCCGGCCCCGAGGAGGCGAAGCGCGCGGGCGAAGTGCTGCTGAACCCGGTGCCGGCGAGCCCGGCCGCGACGGCGCGCGGCGAGAAGGTCTTCCGCGCCTGGTGCGCGTGCTGCCACGGCGTCTCCGGCCGGGGCGACGGTGCCGTCACGAAGCGGGGCTTCCCACCTCCGCCCACGCTGTTCCGGCCGGAGGCGCGCGCCTTGCGCGACGGCGAGATCTTCCACCTGGTCACGCACGGTCGGAAAGACATGCCGTCCCACGCGGGACAGGTCGTCGTGGACGACCGCTGGGCGGCGGTCCGGTACGTCCGGTCCCTCCAGGAGCGCGTCCCGTGAGCCGCACCGACGTCCCGAGCCCGGCCGTGTCCCGCCGCGCCGACCGCGCGCGGGGGCCGATCGCGCTCCTCCTGGTCGGCGGCGCCACGTTCCTCGTCGGGCTCTTCGCGGCGCCCGCGGAGGTGTGGCCCGCGTATCTCCTCGGGGTGTTCGCACTGACCACCGCCGGGCTCGGCGCGGCGGTGTTCCTCGCGCTCCACCACGTGACGGGCGCCCGGTGGGGGCGCCCGGTCCTGCCGGTGGCCCACGCGATGGTGGCGGTGCTCCCGTGGGCCGGCGTCGCGCACCTCGTGCTCGCGTTCGGGGCGTCGACGCTGTATCCCTGGGCCGACGCGGCGGCCGTCGTGGCAGATCACGCGATGTCGGGCCGCGCGGGCTGGATGACGGTGCCGTTCGTGCTCGGGCGGACCGTCGTGGCGTTCGCCGCGTGGATCGCGCTCGGGCGGGTGCTCGTCGCGCGCTCGCGCGCGGCGACCGACCGCGACGGTGCCGGACCCCGTGCCGCGGCCGGGCGCGCCGGGGCGTGGTTCCTCCTCGCCTTCGCCCCCACCTTCTCGGTCTACGGCTTCGACTGGGTGCTGTCGCTCGAGCGAACGTTCGCGAGCACCATGTTCGCCGTCTACCACTTCAGCGGGCTGTTCCTCGGCGCGCTCGCGCTCGTGACGATCCTCGCGGTCCGGGAACGACGCCGCGGGACGCTCGACGGCGGGCCGGCCTGGGACGAGACGCTGCACGACCTGGGCAAGCTCTTGTTCGCCTTCGCCTTCTTCTGGGGCTACATCTGGTACTGCCAGTACATGTTGATCTGGTACACGAACCTTCCCGAGGAGACGCCCCACTACGCGCTGCGCCACGGCGGCGCCTGGGCCCCGCTCGCGGTGCTGAACGTCGCGCTGCAGTGGCTCGTGCCCTTCGTCGTGCTGATGCCGCGGGCGATGAAGCGCAACGAGACCGTGTTGGTCCGCGTCTGCGTCGTGGTGCTCGTGGGCCGGGCCGTGGACTTGGTGCTCGCGATCCTCGCCCCGACGCACGGCGCGGCGCTCCCGACCTTCCTTTGGGAGGCCGGCGTGCTGGCGGGCGTCGCGGGCGCGTTCCTCGTCGGCTACCGCCGTGCGCGCGGGTGAGACCCGCCAAACGGTGCCGGTCGCGTTCTGGCGGAACAGAACCGCCCCTCGGTGCCGGTCGCGAAAGGGCGGGACCGGCGTCAGCCGCCGATGAACGACATCTCGACCCGCGGCAGGCCCGGCGTGCCCGCCGCACGGAGCTCGGAGTAGCGGTCGGCCCGCGCGCGCCAGACGCCTTCGATCGCGGCGCCGACCTCGGCGTCGCTCGCACCCGCGCGGAGGAGCGCCCGCACGTCGAACCCCGTGCTCGCGAAGAGGCAGGTGTAGAGCCGGCCGTCGGCGGAGAGCCGCGCGCGCGTGCAGCCCGCGCAGAAGGCCCGCGTCACGCTCGCGACGACGCCGAGTTCCCCGGCCCCATCCTTGTAGCGCCAGCGGCGCGCCGTGTCCGACGGGTCGTCGGGAGGGACCGGCTCGAGCGGGAACTCCCGGTCCACCGTCGCGACGATCTCGTCGGCGGGGACGACGTCGTCCATCCGCCAGCCGTTTGTCGTGCCGACGTCCATGTACTCGATGAAGCGCAGGATGTGGCCCGTGCCCCGAAAGTGGCGGGCCAGCGGAACCAGTTCGCCGTCGTTCATGCCGCGCCGGACGACCGCGTTCACCTTGATCGGGGCCAGCCCCGCGGCGGCGGCCGCCTCGATCCCCTCGAGGACCCGCGCCACGGGGAAGTCGACGTCGTTCATCGCGCGGAAGACGCGGTCGTCGAGCGCGTCGAGGCTGACGGTGACGCGCTTCAGCCCGGCTGCGGCGAGCGCGGGCGCCTGCGCGGCCAGCGCCGAGCCGTTCGTCGTCAGCGCGAGATCGAGGTCGTCGTAGGGGGCGAGAAGCCCGACCAGCGTCGGCAGGTTGCGGCGCAGCAGGGGTTCGCCGCCCGTCAGCCGGACCTTCCGCAGGCCGAGCCCGCGCAGGACCCCGACGACGCGCGCGATCTCCTCGTAGGAGAGGATCTGGCCCGGCGGGAGGAACGCGTGCTCGCGGCCGAAGAGGTCCTTCGGCATGCAGTAGACGCAGCGGAAGTTGCATCGGTCGGTGACCGACACGCGCAGGTCGCGGAGCGCACGGCCGAGGGTGTCGGTGACCACGCTCCGAGTCTACCGCCGCCCGACCGCCGCCCCTCTGTTCCCGCCCCCCGGGCGCGGGATCATCGGGGGGCCTCGAGGACGTGGTGGGACACGCCCCACGTGTCGCCGCCCCCCCAGCCGAAGCAGACCTCGCACGCGAGGAAGAAGGCCCGCCACCGCGCGTGCCAGCGGCGCGCCTCCCCCGCCCCGTACGTCGCCTCGAGCACCGGCACGAGCGCGGCCCGGTTCGCGTCGAGGCGCTCGATCCACGCCCGCGCGGTCCGCGCGTAGTGCGTCCCCGCGACCCACCACGCCCGCGTCGGCCGCAGCGGCGACACGAAGCGCGCGAACGCGTCGTGGGACGGCATCCACCCGCCCGTGAAGAAGTGGCGCGCCATCCAGTCGCCGGGCCCGCGGTCCTCGAAGGGGTACGCGTGGCGGCGGTGCGCGAACACGTGCACGAACATCGACCCGCCCGGCCGCAGCACGTCGGCGACGCGCGCGAGCAGCGCCTCGGGGTCGGCCACGTGCTCGAACATCTCCACCGACGCCACGCGGTGAAACGTCCCGGGGGGCGCGAACGCGTTCACGTCCTGGGTCGCGACCTCGAGCCGCGACGCGAGGCCCCGTGCGGCCGCGACGGCCTCGAGGTGGGCGCGCTGCGTCCGCGAGTGGGAGAGCGCGACGACCTCGCAGCGCGGGAACCGCTCGAGCACGCGGAACGTCAGCGCGCCCCAGCCGCAGCCGAGGTCGAGGACCCGATGCCCGTCCGCGATCCCGGCCCGTTCGATCGAGACGTCGAGCATCGCGGTCTCGGCCTCGGCCAGGGTGCGCACGCCCGGGTGCCACCACGCGCCGCTGTACTTGAGGCGGGGCCCGAGCACGAGCTCGAAGAAGCGCGTCGGCACCTCGTAGTGCTGCCGCCTCGACGCGTCGGTGCGGACGGCCACGGGCCCGCCCCGACGGCCCGCGAGGAACGCGTCGCCGCGGGCCTGCGTGGCGGCGGGCCCGCCCGCCTCCAGTTCCGCGAGCCGCGCGGCGAGCAGCCGCCGGATCCCGAACCGCACCGCGGCCTCGGGCAGGAGGTCGGCGTCGAGGAGGGCCCCGATCACGTCGGGCGCCGCCGCGGCGGCCACGGCACCAGCACCGAGACCTCGCGCTGGTAGGCGCGGTAGTCGTCGCCGCGCGACCGCAGCGCTTGGGCCTCGGTGGGGGGGATGCCGGTGACGCGCACGATCAGGAGCGCGAGCAGGGCGGGGGCGGTCCACGCCAGCGCCCCGCCCGGCGCCGCGGTGGCGCCGAGCGCGAACGCCGCCCAGATCACGAGTTCGAAGAAGTAGTTCGGGTGGCGCGACCACGACCAGAGGCCCGCGCGACACGTGCGGCCCCGGTGCGCCGGGTCGCGTCGCCAGGCCCCGAGTTGCGCGTCGGCCACCACCTCGCCGACGAGGCCCACCGTGAACAGCGCGAGCGCCCCGACCTCGACCGCGCGGGGGACGGGGCCCGTGTCGCCGACGGCGAGGAGGAACGGGGCCGACAGCAGCACCGCCAGCAGGCCCTGGGCGAGGAAGAAGACGAAGAAGCCGGCCGGCGTCCACTTCGCCCGGAGCGCCACGTAGCGGCCCTCCTCGGGCTTCCCGATCACGCGGTGGCGCAGCAACAGGTAGGCATGCCGCAGGCCCCACACGGCGACGAGGCCCGTCACCGCGACGCGCCGGGGGAACGGGGCCGCGCCGAAGTGCCCGTAGAGCGCGGCGGTCAGCACGAGGCACAGGGCCCAGCACGGGTCCACGACGCTGTAGTTGTCGAGGCGCCGCGCGACCGCGAAGGCCACCGCCTGCAGCGTGAGACACGCGCCCGTGGCCAGGAGGAGGAGCGCCCACGGGCTCATGCGGTCGCCCGCCGCGCGGCCGCCAGCACGTCGTCGAGCGGCGCCTCGTCCTCGGGGCCGGCGTTGCGGTACGCGTACACGACGCGGTCGCCGGGCGCGACGACCATCGTGCCGCCGAGTTGCCAGGGGTCGCCCTGCGTCTTCGTCTGGCGGAAGCCCTCCTTCCGCGCGCGCAGCGCCTCGCGGAGCATCTTCGGCCGGAGGAGCGAGAGGAGGCTCATGCGGCGCAGGTCCGCCACGGCGTAGGCCTCGCGTCGCTCATCGACCACGATCGCGCCCTTCCAGCCCGTGAGGAACCGGAACCCGCGCGCCTGCTCGGGGGTGCCGACCCCGACGACCGCGAGATCGACGCCGGCGGCCGCAAACTCGCCCGCGCGCTTCAGGACCGCCGCGACGCGGCGGAAGCAGAAGATTCAACCCCAGTGCCGCACGAACGCCAGCACCACGGGACGCGAGGCCCAGAGGCTCCCGAGGCGCGTGGGGCGGCCCTCGTCGTCGGGGAGCGTGAGGGCGGCGAGGGCGGGGGCCTGGCCTTGCGTCATGGGGGGGGCCCTCCCGGGCGCGTCGTTCCGAGGCCGCCGGCGAGCCGGCTGCCCTCGCGAGCGAGTTGGAGTTGGAAGTCGTGCAGGTGGCCCGTACGGAACGCGGCCTCGCACACGGCGAGGTAGTAGGTCCACGTGCGGACGAAGCGCTCGTCGAACCCGAGCGCGCGGACGAAGGGGAGCTGGGCGACGAAGCGCTCGCGCCAGCGGCGCAGCGTCAGCGCGTACGAGGGGGCGAGGTCCTCGACGCCGACGATCCGCAGGCGCGTGTGCCGCGCGAGGAGCGCGTGGAACGCGCCGAGGCTCCCGAGGAGGCTGCCCGGGAAGATGTAGCGCTCGATCCAGTCGGTGCGGCTCGCGTAACGCGCGAAGCCCGCGTCGGGGTGGCAGATCACCTGCACCGACGCGACGCCTTCGGGGGCCAGCAGGCGGTCTACGGCCTCGAACCACGGGCGCCACCAGCCGCGGCCGACGGCCTCGAACATCTCGACGGACACGATCGCGTCGAACGTCCCGCGGGTGTCGCGCCAGTCCTCGAGCCGGACGTCGACCCGGTCCGCGAGGCCGGCGGCGCGCACGCGGGCCGTGGCGACCTCGTGCTGCGCCGCGGAGATCGTGAGCCCGGTCACGTGGGCCCCGAGGTCGCCCGCCGCGTGGAGCGCGAAGGCGCCCCAGCCGCAGCCGATCTCGAGCACGCGGTCGCCCGCTCGGACGCACGCCTTCGCCGCCATCGCCGCGATCTTTCTGCGCTGGGCGACCTCGAGGTCGTCGTCGGGCGCGGCGAACATCGCGGCGGAGTAGGTCAGCGTGGGGTCGAGCCACAGCGCGTAGAACGCGTTGCCGAGGTCGTAGTGGGCGTGGATGTTGCGGCGGCTGCCGGCGCGGTCGTTCACGAGCCGCCGCGGGGCGAAGAAGGCCTGCACGCGCTCGAGGAGCGGGCGGCGCGCCACCGCGCGCGCGCCGAGGCCCGCCGCGAGCACGGCTTCGAGGTCGTCGGCCTCCCAGTCGCCGTCGACGTACGCCTCGCCGAGCCCGAGGCGTCCGTGGAGCGCCACCTTGCGGAAGAACGCGGGGTCGCGCACGGTCAGCGTCGGCGCGGTCGCGCGGTCGCCCACGCCGACCTCGCGGCGCGTGCCGTCGGGGAGCACGACGGTCAGGGGCGCGCCGGTCCAGCCGTCGAGGGCGTCGAGGACCTTGCGGCGCGCGAGGCGCGTCACCAGGCTCGGGGGCCGGACGTCTCCGGCGACGGGCGCGACCACGTCGAGGGCGGGGGCGAGCAGCGGGGGCGGCGTCATGCGACCGTGGTTCCGGCGAGCACGGGGTCGTAGGACGGTCGCCGGTGGTACCGCGCGCCGCGGCGCCACAGGCGCCACGCGTGGGCGTGGATCATGGTCCAGACGCGCCACGGCATGAACGGGAGCCGCAACAGCGCGCGGGCGAGGGCACCGTCGGTCAGCGGACGGCGCGTGCCGACGAAGCCGGCGTGGATGCGGCGCGTCCCGGCGCGCAGGAGGTCGGCGCCCAGTTCGAGCCGCTCGCCGGGGACCCCGAGCTCGAAGCGGTACGAGCCGTCGAGGTCGAAGAACGGCGAGACGTGCATCCGCTTCTTCACCGTCCACACGAGACCCCGTGGCGTGCGCTCGGCCTCCGCGGCGGGGAGCACGTACGGGTGGCGGTCGCCGAAGGTGTTGTTCACCTCCGCGACGGCCGCCACGAGGTCGCCGTGGGCGTCGTGGCACCACCAGAAGGACACGGGGTTGAACCCCTGGCCGAGGACGCGGCCCTGCGTGAGGACGCGGACGGGCCCGTCCGCCCGCAGGCCCGCCGACGCGAGAACGCGCCCGAGGCGGGCCCGGAGGTCGTCGCGCCGCGCGCCGCGGAAGTGGTCCGCGTCGCGGAGTTCGACGGGCCGCGGGCGGTTGCAACCGAGGAGCCCGGCCCGGCGGCGCAGGGCCTCGCGTTCGTCGAGGTCGACGTAGAGCATCCACACCGGCTGGCGGAACGCGTAGCCGGGCGCCTCGTCGCGCGTGTGCCACACACTGCCCTCGTAGACGGCGCTGGTCGGCGAGGACGGGGAGGGCGCGGGGGCCGCGGTCACGGCGCGCATCCGAGGGCCGTGGCCACCCGGAGCGCCGCGACGACGCCGTCCTCGTGGAACCCGTGGCGGAGGTGCGCGCCCGCGAACCACGTCCCCCGCGTGCCGTTGCCGGCCACGAGCTCGGTCTGCGCCGCCATGGCGTCGGACGTGAGCGTCGGGTGGGCGTACGCGAGGTCGCGCAGCACGCCGGTCGGCGTCCGGTCGGGGTTGAGGGTCACGCAGAAGGGCACGGGGTCGTCCAAGGCTTGGAGGCGGTTGAGATGGTAGGTGACGCCGACGGGCGCCCCCTCGTCCTGGCAGTCGATTACGTCGCAATTCCACGAGGCCCAGGCGCGTCGGGACCGGGGGAGGAACGACGCGTCGGTGTGGAGGACGACCCGGTGGCGGGCGTAGGGGAAGCGCCGCAGGAGCCGGGTCTCGGCGGGGGTCGCGTCGGTCAGGATCGCGGCGGTCTCGTCGGCGTGGCACGCGAGGACCACCGCGTCGAAGCGCTCGGGGGTGTGGCCGCCCGCGTCGACGAGCACGCCCGCGTCGTGGCGGGTGACCCCGCGCACCGGCGTGGCGAGACGGACCCGCCCGCCGAGCCGCGCCCCCAGCGCCTCAACGTACGTCCGGCTGCCGCCGGCGACCGCCCGCCACGGGCGCTGCTTGCGCTGGAGGAACCCGTGGTTGCGGAAGAAGGTCAGCAGCATCCGCGCGGAGAAATCGAGCACGCCGCCGAAGGGCGCGGACCACACGGCGCCGGCCGTGGGCAGGAGCCAGTGGCGGACGAACGCCGGCCCGTACCGACCGCGGTCGAGGAACGCGCGGAGGGGGAGGTCCGGCGCGCCGCCGTCGAGCCAGGCGTTCGCCTCGCGGAAGAACCGGAAGAGGTCGCGGAACAGGGCGAGGAACGACGGCCGGAGGAGGTTCGTGGGCTGCGCCAGGAGCGCGCCGGGCCCGCGGAGCGCGTACTCGAGGCGGCACCGGCGGCACCGGATCGAGAGCGACATGTCGCTCGCCTGCGACGGGACGCCCAACTCGGCGAGGAGCGCCGTGAAGTGGGGGTAGGCCGGCTCGTTGAAGACGAGGAACCCGGTGTCGAGGCGGCGGACCCTGCCGTCGACGACGACGTCGTGAGCGTGCGCGTGGCCGCCGAGGCGGTCCTGTGCCTCGAAGAGCACCACGTCGTGCCGCGACGCCAGTCGGTGCGCAGCGACGAGCCCCGAGACCCCCGCGCCGACGATGGCGATCCGCACGCGACCTCCGGAGCCGACTCCGGCGCTACTCCACCGCCGCCGGCGGCATCGCGCGGCGGCCTTCCTCGAGGATCTCGTGGGGCGGCACCTTGAGGCCCCACACGAGCCGGAGCCACGACAGGCCCTTGAGGACCATGTGCGAGAAGTCGTGTTCGCCGGGGTAGAAGCCCTGGCGCTCCGACGCGGGCCAGCGGTGGTGGTTGTTGTGCCACCCCTCGCCGAACGTGAACACGGCCACCCAGCCGTTGTTGCGGCTCTGGTCGGGCGTCGCGAAGCGGCGCTTGCCCCACAGGTGCAGCGCCGAGTTGACGCACCACGAGCCGTGGTAGACGAGGACCGTCGAGATCGCCATGCCCCACACGAGCAGTTGGAGGCCTGACGTCCCGAGGGAAGGCGACGAGGCCGCGAGCGCGTTGCCGCCGAAGTAGAGGGCCGCGCCCAGCAGCACGGGCGGCACCCAGTGGAACCGGTCGAGCAGCCGGATTTCGGGGAGGCGGACCCAGTCGCGGACGCGCTCCGCGTCGGTGTCGCTGTGGCTGGACGAGAGGATCCACCCGACGTGGGCCCACCAGAACCCGCGCTTCAGCGGCGAGTGGACGTCTTCGGGGCCGTCCGACGAGCGGTGGTGGAGGCGGTGGACCGAGGCCCACCAGATGGGGCCCTTCTGGAACGCCATCGCGCCGACCGAGCCGAGCAGGAAGGCGAACGGGCGGCTCGTGTCGTAGGCGCGGTGGGAGAAGTAGCGGTGGTAGCCCGCCGTGATCGCGAACATGCGGAGCACGTAGAGGCCCACGCAGACCGCGAGGGCCGTCCAGCTGAACCCGACGAAGAACGCGGCGAAGCACGCGAGGTGGATCCCCGCGAACCACAGCGTCGGGAAGAGCCGGAACCGGGCGAACGGCTCGGCGACGGAGGGCGCCGCGGCGGGTTCGGCGGCAGGGGCGGCCAGGGCGGCCGGGGAGAGGGCGGCGGACATAGGGCCTAAAGGCTACCCGACGATCCGGCGCCCCCCGAAGCCGATCCCCGCAGTGATTCCGTCCGATCTCGCCCGCCTCCACCCCGCCGCGACCTCGCCGCGACCTCGCCGCGACCTCGCCGCGACCTCGCCGCGACCCCGCCGCGACCCCCGCCGCGACCCCCGCCGCGACCCCGCGCGGCCGGACGGCGGGTGCGAATCGCTCGCGAGGCGTCGCCGCGACCGCGCCTGCCGGGGGACGCGGCCTCGGGCGGGCCTACTTCCGGTCGGGCACGTGGACGAAGAAGCCGCCGTTCTCCTGGGCGAGGCGCCGGAGGAACGGGAGATCGAGGCCCAGGGAGCCCATCGCGACGACGTTGAGTTCGACCTTCGCGAACCGGTTGAAGTCGCGCACCCACGACAGGATCGTCTCGACGTCGGTGATCTCCCCGCGGGTGGGGGTGCCGTCGGTCAGGAAGAAGACGGTGTCCGGAATGCGCTCGAGGTCGGCGGCGAGGGTGGGGACGTCGTGCTGGCCGAACCCGGCCCGGAGCGCGCCGAAGATGTTCGTCTCGCCGTCGATGCCCGCCGCGTCCACCGCGTTCGCCCCCGCCTGCTGGTGGGTGGAGGCCGGTACGAGGCCGTCCTTCCACGGCCGAACCTCGGACGAGAAGAAGACGAGGTTGAAGCGGGCCCGCGGGTCGAGCTTCGCCACCGCCGCGCGCGCCGCGGCCTTGGCGACCGCAATGCGCGGCCCGGCCGCGATCGTGCCGAGCTTCTCCTGCGCCTCCTTCGGGACCTCGATGGTCGTGCCCATGGAGAGCGACAGATCGAGGACGAAGACGACCGCCTCCGAGTAGATGCGGCGGCCGTAGTAGACCGGCTCCTCCTCGAGCGGGTCGCCCGGGCGCTTCGTCGGCTTGGCGTAGCGTTCGTCCTCCGGGTTCGCGGGCGGCGCCTCCTTCACGCGGGGCGGGAGGCCGAGGGGCTGCTGCCCCTTCCACCAGTTCCTCCACGTCCGGGCCTCGAGGCCGAACGTCTCGCCGCTCACGGTCCGCAGGGCGCGGAGGATCTCGCGCTGCAGGCGCCCGCTCTCCGTCTCGAGGCGGTCGATCAGGGGCTCGACGCCCCGCGCGTCGCCGAAGGCCACGAGCGCGCGGCACGCGGTGAGCCGCACCTGCCACTCGCGGGCCTTCAGCCGGTCGGCGACGGCCGGCGTCGCCGGCGTGCCCGCCCGCCCGAACGTCGCGAGCGCGTCTGCCTTCGCGATCCACGCCTTCGGCGACCGGTCCTCGAGCCGGGCGAGCAGGACGGGCCCGCTCGCGGGCGCGGCCAGCGCCGCCAGCGCCGTGGCTGCGTTTGCGCGCACCAACCAGTGCGGATCGTCGAGCAGGGCCTCCAGCGCCGGGCGCGCCGCCGCGTCCTTCAAGGCCCCGAGCGCACGCGCGACGAAGGCCCGCGCCACGCCGTCACGCTCGGCGAGGCCCTCGGTCCGCAGCCACGCGACCACCTCCGGCGCCTGCGTGCGCTGGAGCAGCACGACGCCCGCTTCGCGGACGGCGTCCGACTCGGGCGCCAACTTGTCGACCACGAGGCGCGCCGTCTCGACGTCGCGGACCCGGTCGAGGCCGCGGATCAGCGCCGCCAGCGTCGCGGGGTCCTGTTCGCGCTGGATCCGCCGCCGCTCCGCCACGTCCACGCCGCCCGCCGCCTCGGCCGCCGCCGCGTCGCGGGTGCCCTCGGCCATGGTCTTGCGCCGGCCGAGCATGCGGTCGGCCCAGCGCGCGTCGAAGGCTTCCGGGGTCATCTCGAGGCCGTCCCGAAAGGCGAAGGCGTGCTCCTTGCCCTCGCGCAGCCGGCGCATCACGGCCAACCACCGCGCGCGGTCCTCGCGGAGCATCGTGTCCATGTACGACCACGACCGCACGTGGTCGTCGTAGGAGAGGCGCGACATGGACGGGACGCCGAACAGCGTCTCCACGGGGAGCCGCCGGCCCGCCGCGATCGCGCGGGCCTTGGCGTCCCAGTCCTTGCCCGTGCCGGAGGGCCCGGCGCCCTCTTGGTGGCAGAAGACGACCCAGTCGTCGAAGAACGGGTGGAGCTTGCAGAGCCAGTCGGCGGCCGCGACGAACGCCCAGCGCGGGCACTCCTGGTTGAAGCCGCCGACGCCGTGCCAGCACGAGAAGAGGATGTGGCCGATCATGTGGCGGCAGTACGCGTGGAGGTCGCGGTCGTCGCCGTACGGGTCGAGGGACGCCGCGAACCCGTTCCAGCAGAACCCGCCCGCGATCTTGCCCTCGGCGCCCGCGTAGACCATCTCGGTCTTGCCGCCGCCGAAGTAGCGCGCGCGCCACGCGTCCTTCGTCTTCGTCGTGCGCGCGAGATAGATCGCCATGGGCTTGTCGAGCCGGATCTCGTCGCCCCACGCGCCGACGAAGTCGTCGTAGGCCTGCTCGGCGCGCTGCAGGTAGAGGTGGACGATCTCGTGCACGTCGACGACGCGAGGCCCGCCCGACTGCGAGAGCACCTTCAGCTGCGGGATGTCGGAGACGACGTAGAAATGCTTGCTCCAGCCGACGCAGGCCTTCTTCCGGGCGGCCTCGTCGGTGAACTCGACCGACAGTTGGCGCTCGAGTTGGGCCTTCCCCGCGGCGTCGGGCGCCTTCGGCAGCCCGTCGCATGCGGTGCACGTGGTGTCGGTCGCGCAGCGACTGCAGCGGACGCCCCAGGAGGCCGCGTGCCGCCTCCAGAAACAGGCCTCGTCCGCGACGTCCATGCAGCCTGCCGGCCATCCCTCGGGGCGCCGCTGCGCGCCGCAATTCGATCCGGCGAGGCACATCCCGCACCGACAGGGGTCCTCGGGCGCGCGGAAGGGCGCGCGCAGGTAGTGGGAGCAGCCCTTCCCTGCGTCGCAGTCGCAGGAGCCGGGCTTCCGGCGGTCGTCCGGGGCGCCGGCGGCGCGCGCCGCGCCCACCCACACGGCGAGGAGGAGGACGGCGAGGACCTGGAGCCACCGGTGCATGCGCCACGCTCCGCCGGCCCCGCTCCGCCGGCCACGCTCCGCGGCAGAGGACCACCGCAGGACCACCGCAGGACCGCGCCCGAGGGCGCATCCTACCCGCGCCTCGCGCCGTCGAACGGGACGTCGGCCCCGGTCGGGCGCCCGCCGGGCCTCGCGTCCCGCGGACGGGGTCGCCGCGGCGTCGCGGGCTACTTCCGGTCCGGAACGTGGATGAACTCGCCGCCGTTCTCGGTGGCGAGGCGGCGGAGGAACTCGAGGTCGACGCCGGTGTTGCCCATGGCGATCACGTGGATCTCCACCTTGGCGAACCGGTTCACGTCGCGCATCCAGGAGAGGATGGTCTCCGCCTCGGTGATCTCGCCGCGGGTCGGCGTGCCGTCGGTCAGGAAGTACATCGTGTCGGGGATGGGGTCGAGGTCGGCGGAGAGGGTCGGCTTCTCGTGGAGGCCGACCGCCGCGCGCAGGGCGCCGTAGATGTTCGTCTCGTCCTCGAGGCCCGCGCTCTCGACGGCGCCGATCGCGGCGTCCTTCGCGCCGGAGGCGACGACGAGGCCGTCCTTCCACGGGCGCACCTTCGTCGAGAAGAACACGAGGTTGAACCGGGTGCGCGGGTCGAGCTTCTGGAGCGACGCGATGATCGCCGTCTTGGCCACCTTGATGCGCGGGCCGGCGGCGATGGTGCCGAGTTTCTCCTGCGCGTCCTTGGGGACCTCGATGAGGGTCTCCATCGACTGCGAGAGGTCGAGCACGTACAGGATGCTCTGGGAAAAGATGCGGCGGCCGTAGTAGGTGGGCTCGTCCGGGCCGGGCTTCTTGGGCTTCGCGTAGCGGTCGTCCTCGGGGTTCGCGGGGGCCTCGGGGGCCGGCGGCAGGCCCTGGGGCTTCTGGGTGCGCCACCACGCACGCCACGTGGCGGGGTTCGGCGCGAAGTTCTCGTGCGTCACCGCCATGAGGGCCTTGTAGATCTCGCGGTGGAGCCGACCGCCCTCGAGGTCGAGCCGGTCGATGAGCGGCTCGACGGCGTCCTTGTCGCCCATGGAGACGAGCGCCCGGCACGCGGTGAGGCGGACCTGCCAGTCGGGGGCGGCGAGCCGCGCGGCGACGGCCACGGTGGCCTTGGACCCGGCGGCGCCAAAGACCGCCAGCGCGTCGGCCTTGGAGATCCAGGCCTTCGGGTTCTTGTCCTCGATCTGTGCGACCAGCGCCGGGGCGCTCGCCGGGTCGGCGAGGTCCCCGAGGGCCTTCGCCGCGTTCGCGCGCACGAGCCAGTGGGGGTCCGCGAGCATGGCCTCGAAGGTCGGCCGCGAGGCCGCGTCCTTGAGGTCGCCGAGGACCCGGGCCACGTGGGCGCGCACCAGCGGGTCGCCGTCGGCGAGGCCGGCGGTGCGGAGCCAGCCGATCACCTCGGGGCTCTCCGTCTTCTTCAGCAGCACGACGATCGTCTCGCGCACGACGTCGCTGTCGATCTTGAGGCGCGAGAGGACGAGCTCGGCGGTCTTGACGTCGCGCACGCGCTCGAGGCCGAGGAGCAGCGCCGCGAGGGTGATCGGGTCGGTCTCGGCGGTGATGCGGCGGCGCGCCGACGCGTCGACGCCGCCGTCGTCCTGGCCCGCGTCCTTGGGGACGTCGGCCATGGTCTTGCGCTTGCCGAGCATGCGGTCGGCCCAGCGGCCGTCGAAGTCGTCGGGCGTGAGCGCGAGCCCCTCGCGGAAGGCCGCCGCGTGTTCCTTGCCCTCGCGGATGAGGCGGAGCGTCGCGAGCCACCGCTCCTTGTCCTCGCGGAGCATGGTGTCCATGATCGACCACCCGCGGACGTGGTCGTCGTAGGAGAGGTGCGAGAGGGAGGCGACGCCGAAGAGCTTCTCGATGGGGATGCGCCGTCCCGCTGCGATCCCGACGGCCTTCTTGGGCCAGTCCTTGCCCGAGCCCGACGCGCCCGTCGTCTCGTCGTGGCAGAAGGTGGTCCAGTCGGCGAAGAACGGGTGGATCTTGCAGAGCCAGTCGGCCGCGGCCGCGAAGGCCCACTTCGGGCACTCCTTCGTGTGCGGGGCGACGCCGTGCCAGCACGAGAAGAGGATGTGGCCGATCATGTGCCGCACGTAGCCGTGCAGGTCGCGATCGGCGCCGTAGTCGTCGGTGGAGGTCGCGAAGCCGTTCCAGCAGAAGCCGCCGCCCACCTTCCCGTCGCCGCCGCCGAAGAGCATGTTCGTGCGCGGGCTGCCGAAGTAGGCCGCTTGCCACGCCGCCTTCCTCGAGTCCTTGGCTGCGAGGTAGATCGCCATGGGCTTGCCCAAGCGGACGTCGTCGCCGAACGTCTGGACGAAGTCGTCGTAGGCCTTTTCGGCGCGCTCGAGGAAGAGGTGGACGATCTCGTGGGTGTCCACGACCCGCGGCGCGCCGCCCTGGGTCAGCACCTTCAGGTTCGGGATGTCGGTCACGACGTAGAAGTGCGCCGACCAGCCCACGGCCATCCGCTTGCTCGCGTTCGGGTCGGCCTTGCGCAGGCCCACCGCCGACTCGAGCGCCAGTTGTTTCGCGAGCTTGGCCTTGGCGTCGGCGTCGGGCACGCCCGGCAGGCCGTCGCAGGAGGTGCATTCCTTGTCGTCGGCGCAGCGGCTGCACGTGAGGCCCCACGACGCGGCGTGGCGCTTCCAGAAGCACTCGGGCTTCTGCGAGCCGGTGCAGTCGGCGCCCCAGCCCTCGGGGCGCTCCTTCGTCGCGCAGGTGCCGCCCGAGGCGCACAGCCCGCAGCGGCACGGGTCCTCCGGCGGGCGGAGGGGGGTGCGGAGGTAGTGCCAGCAGGCCTCGCCCTCCTTGCAGCCGCAGTGGCCGAGCTTCATCCGCTCGGCGGGGCTCTCCTCGGCACCCGCCGGGCGCAGGCCTCCCGTCCAGACGGCGAGGGCGAGGACGGCGAGGAGGCGGAGGGCGGCTCTCATGGGGCCGGCGGATGGTACCCGAACCCGGGTGCCCCGCGGGCGTGGCAGGATGCGGGGAACGCCCCCGGAGTCCCCATGCGCATCCTGTCCGCCCTCGCCACGCTCGCTGTCCTCGCCGCGGTGGCCGCTTTCCCGCTCCCGACCCGGTCCGCCCGCGCCGACGGGGCCGTGACGGCGGTCGCCGTCGAGTATCTCCACGGCGACGTGACCTGCCGTGGGCACCTCGCGAAGCCGGCGCAGCTGCCGGCCGGCGGGGCGCCCGCGGTCCTCGTCGTCCACGACTGGATGGGGTGCGGGGACTTCGCGAAGCAGCGGGCCGCGTCCCTCGCCGCCGAGGGCTACGTGGCTCTGGCGCTCGACATGTACGGCGCGGGCAAGATCGCGTCCGGGCCCGACGAGGCCCGCACGCTGGCGACGGCGTTCTACAAGGACCCGGCGCTCATGGTGGCGCGGGCGAAGGCGGGCCTCGACGCGCTCCGCAAGGTCGAGGGCGTCGACGGGCAGCGGATCGCGGTGATCGGCTTCTGCTTCGGCGGCGCGGTGGGGCTGCAACTCGCGCGGTCGGGCGAGGACGTCGCGGGCGTCGTCTCGTTCCATGGCGGGCTGAAGACCGCCGCGCCGGCGACGGCCGAGGGCGCGGTGAAGGCGAAGGTGCTGGTGCTCCACGGCGGTGCCGACCCGTTCGTCCCGTCGGCCGAGGTCGCGGCGTTCCTGGACGAGATGAACAAGGTCAAGGCGTCCTGGCGGATGGAGACGTACGGCGGCGCGGTCCACGCGTTCACGAACCCGGCGGCGGGCACGGACCCGAGCAAGGGGGCCGCGTACGACGCCGATGCGGACGCACGGAGCAAGAAGGCGCAGGACGCGTTCTTCGCCGAGGTCTTCGCGAAGAAGTGAAGACGTGAAGAAGTGAAGAGGTAAGAGGCGGCCGTTACAGCAGGAACGAGACGTCGAGGCCGGCGGCGAGGTCGCGCGGGGCCTGGCCGCGGGCGTAGAGGCGGCCGCCGCCGGGTCCGACGAGCCGGGCCTTGCGTCCCTCGACGTGGAGGATCGCCCCTTCGCGCAGGGCGAGGACCGGGCCGGGGTTCTCCTCGAGGAATTCGAGGAGGCGGACCTCGCGCGTCTCGCCGCCGTAGGGGCGGTAGCGGGTGCCGTGTTTGACGAAGTACGCGCCGTCGGTGAAGTGGGCGTTGATCTGGAAGGGGACGATCCCGAGCGCCGTGGTGGAGCGCAGTTCGCAGATGGGCATGTCGTTCGTCGTGCGGATGGACGGGCAGGCGAGGTTCGTGCCCGCCGAGATGCCGACGTACGGGAGGCCGGCGGCGACGCGGCGGCGGAGGAGGGGGAGGACGCCGGCCTTCTGGGCGCGGTCGAGGAGGCGCCAGGTGTTGCCGCCGCCGACGAGGACGGCCTGGGCGTCGCGGACGGCGCGCTTCGGGTCCGTCGCCCGGTGGATGGCGTCGAGGGCGCGGCCGGCGGTGAACCCGCGTTCGACCATCATCCGGACGTAGCCGTCGTGGTCGTCGAGGGCCCAGGGAAGGAAGAGGATGCGTTCGATGGGGCCGAGGAAGGTGTCGAAGGCGTCCCGCCAGGCCTTTCGCCGTTCCTCGGTCGAGAGTCCGCCGCTGCCGAGCAGGATCCGCATGGCACCTCCGGGGGGGGGCAGTGTGTCCCGACCCGCCGACACCGTCCCGTTCGACGGAACCACGGTGCCACCGTGGCCTGTCGTGCGTCCGCTCCGCGTTCCGACCGGGGGCCCACGACCTGCGGTGACACAACGGGGTCGTAGCCCGTTGTTCCGGTTGCCGGGGAGGGGGGGCACCGGCGGGAGGCCGTTGGTCGATGGGGCCCCCTGGGTGTGCAGATGGCCCCGGGACCGACCGCCGTCGAGACCGTCGAGCGGCTGCTCCGTCGGGCGCTCGACCTCGGCGCCAGCGACCTCCACCTCGACCCCACCGAGGCCGGGTTCGTCGCCGTCGTCCGCCGCGACGGCATCCTCGAGCCCCTCGAAACCCTCCCCCAGGACCTCCACCCCCGCGTCCTCGGCCGCCTCAAGGCCCTCGCCGACCTCCTCGCGTACCGCACCGACGTCCCCCAGGAAGGCCGCATCCCCGCCGACCGCTCCGGGATCGGCCGCGAGGTCCGCGTCGCGACGTACCCCACCGTGAACGGCGAACGCGCCGCCGTCCGCCTCGAAGTCGGCGCCCACGCCCCCCGCACCCTCGCCGACCTCGGCCTCCCGGCGCCCGTCCTCGCGTCCCTCGCCCACGCCTTCGACCAACCCGAAGGCGTCGTCCTCCTCACCGGCCCCTCCGGGAGCGGCAAGACCACCACCCTCTACGCCGCGCTCGGCCACCTCCTCGCCGCAGGCTGCCGCCGCGCCATCGTCACCGTCCAAGACCCCGTCGAACGCCGCGTCCCCGGCGTCAGCCTGACCCAGATCGCCGCCGCCGCCGGCCTCACCTTCTCCCGCGCCCTCCGCTCCCTCCTCCGCCAGGACCCCGACGTCCTCCTCGTGGGCGAGATCCGCGATCGCGAGACCGCCGCCGTCGCCCTCGAAGCCGGCCTCACCGGCCACCTCGTCGCCTCCACCCTCCACGCCGGCCGCGCGCCCCTCGTCTTCGCCCGCCTCCTCGACCTCGGCGTCGAGCCCTTCGCGATCACCACCGCCGTCCGCGGCGTGCTCGCGCAGCGCCTCGTCCGCCGCCGCGCCCCCGACGGCTCCCTCGCCGGCCGCGCCCTCGTCGCCGAGTGGCTCCCCATGTCGGCCCCGCTCCGCCGCGCGATCCTCGCCCGCGCCGACGGCGAGACCCTCGCCGCCGCCGCCCGCGAAAGCGGCGCCACGTCCCTCGACGATGCCGCGGCCGACCTCGTCCGCCAGGGCGTCACCACCCCCGAGGAGGTGCGACGTGTCCTCGGCGACTGACCGCTCCCGCTCCGACCGCTCCGACCGCTCCGACGCGACCCCGTCCCCGGGACGCGAGGCCCGGCCGCCGCCGCGCCGCGCCGACCCCGAGGACGTGGCGCTCTTCCACACCTCCCTCGCCGCCCTCACGCGCGGCGGCATGCCGCTCGGCCGCGCGCTCCGTCTCGTCGGCGCCGACCTCGGCCGCGCGCTCCGCCTCGTCGGCGCCGACCTCGGCCGCGCGTCCCTCGCACGCGACGCCGAGGCGATCGCCGTCGCCGTCGACGCGGGCACGCCGCTCGACGTCGCCTACGCCGACCCCGGGCGCCCGTTCCCGCCCCTCTACCGCGCGCTCGTCGCCGCCGGCGTCGCGAGCGGGGACCTGCCGACGGCACTCGACGAGATCGCCGGCCACGCGCGCACCGAGGCCGACGCGGCTCGCCGCGTGCGCGGCGCGCTCCTCCATCCCGTCGTGACCGCGGTCTGCGCGGTCGTCGTGGGCCTCGTCGCCGTCGCCTTCACGGCGCCGCGCCTCTGGGGCGTCAGCGAGGAGATCGGCCACGGCAATCCCGCGCCCGTGGCCTACGTCGCGCTCGGCGTCCTCGCCGCGCTGGTCGTCACGGTGATCGTGCTCGTCTTCCGCCGCAGTCCCGTCACCGGCACGCGCGGCGCACACCTGCCCGGTGTCGGCCCGCTGCGCGAGGCCGCCGCCGAGGCCGGCTTCGCGTCCACGCTCGCCCTGCTCCTGCGCCGCGACACCCCGCTGCACGACGCCCTCGACATCGCGGCCGGCACCTGCGACGACCCGGGCCTCGCGTCGCGCGTGCACGCCGCCGCCACGCGCGTGCGCGGCGGCGAGGGCCTCGCGTCGGCCCTCGCCGCCGAGCGCGCCTTCGACCCGTCCGTCCTCTGGATCGTCGAGTCGGCCCACGGCGCCGGCGGCGTCGCGCAGGCCCTCGGCGACGTCGCGGCGCTCCTGCGCCGTCGCTTCGAGCGCGGGCTCGACCGCTTCGCCGCGTGGCTGCGGCCCGCTGCCGAGGTCGTCGTCGGCCTCGTCGTGCTCGCGTTCGCGTACGCCTACATGGTGCCGCTCGTCCGCCAAGCCAACGACGTCGTCCGGCTCTGGGGCGCGTGATGCACGGCGCCGTCGTCGCCGGCCTGCCGATCGCCGCGCTCGCGGCGCCGTTCGTCTTCGGCCTCCTGCGCCGCGGCCGCGCCGTACGTCGCGCCGCGCTCTTCGACGTGCTCGCGCTCGCCGCCTGCCGCGGCGTGCCGCTCGCGGCCCCGCTCCACCGCGCCGCCGCCGTGGCCCCGCCGCGTCGCGCCGTCGCGTTGCAGGCGCTCGCCGCCGACCTCGACGCGGGCCGCCCCCTCGCCGACGCCCTCCGCGACCGTCTGCCGCACGAGGTCCCCGCCGTCGTCGCCGCGTCGCTCGCCGCGGGCGAACGGGCCTCGCGTCTCCCGCAGGCGCTCGACGACGCGTCGGCCGAGGCGTCCCGCGACCTCGCTTCCGGCCACCGCCTCACGCTCGCGGCCTTCTACCCCGCGCTGCTCTTCGTCGGGATCGCGCTGCTGCACGTGCAGGTGCTGACGCCGCGCCTCGGGTGGTTCTCACCGAACGAGTTGCAGGACGTCGCGTCGCCGTTCCTGCCCGCGGTCACCGCCGTCGAGGCCGCCCTGGTCGCGCTCGGCCTCGCCCTCGTGTGCGTGCCGCTCGTGCGGCGCCTGCGGCCCCTCGTCGATGGCGCGGCGAGCGCGCGTTTCCTGCGCAGCGTCGGTCTCCTGCTACAGGCCGGCTGCCCCGCGCACGCCGCCCTCCTCGAGGGCGCCGACGCCGCGGGCGTCGCGCGGCTCGCCCGCGCCGCGCGCCGCGCCGGCGCGCGCGTCGCCGACGGCGCCTCGCTCGCCGACGCCTGGCAGACGCTGCCGCTGGCGCGCGCCGCGCGCGAGCGACTCGCCGCGGCCTCGCCCACCGGCCTCCCGGGCCTCGTCGCGGACGTCGCAGCCGCCTGCGACGCCTGCGACGCCTGCGACGCCCGCGCGGCCCGTCGCGTCGAGCGGTGGGTGCGGTGGACCGTCCCGGTCGCGACGGTGGCCGCGGGCCTGCTCGTCGCGCTCGACTACGCGGTTCTCACCGAGATGCTGAACGCGGCTCGCGACCAGGTGCGCCCGTGGTGACCCCGCGCGCCCGCCGCCCGCGGCTTCACGCTCCCCGAGTTGCTCGCCACCCTTGCCGCCATGGGCGCGTTCGGCGCCGCCGTGACGGCGGTCGGCCGTCGTATGTCGCAGGAGTCGAAGGCCGACGCCGGCCGCCTGACCGACCTCCCCGCGCTCCGCCGCGCCGCCCGCCTCCTCGAGGACGACCTCCGCGCCGGGCGCGATCCCGTCGCCGAGGGATGGTCCCTCCTCGGCGACCGCCTCCGCCGTCGCGACGTCGTCGTCGCGCGGTCGGTCGCGGCGTTCGACGTGCATCGCGAGGGCGACCTCTGGCACGTCGGCCTGACGCTGGCCCCGCGGACGAGCGAAGGTCCGCGACGCGAGGCCCGGCTCGACTTCACGGTGCGCGCCCGCGCCCCGGAGGGCGTCCGATGACCGCCGGCCGGGCCTCGCGTGCCGGGTCGCGGGGGTTCTCCCTCGTGTGGGCCCTCGTGCTCCTCGTGGTCGTCGGCGGCGCCGCGTCCGCGACCCTTGCGCGCCTGAACGCCATGCGGCAGGACGCGACGGTGGACGAGCGCGACGTCGCGGGCGGGTGGGCGGCCGACGGCGCGCTCGCGACCGTGCGCGCCCGGCTCGCCCGGGACCCGGCCTCCGCGGGGGAGACGGTGACCGTGGGCGGGACGCCCGTCGAGACCGTGGTGGCGCGCACCGCGGCCGGTTGGACCGTGACCGCGCGGGCCGGGGGTTGCGCGGTCGTCGAGGCCGACCTCGTCGCGGCGGCCGGGACCGCCGCGGGCGAGGTCGCTGCGCCCCGCCCGCCGCGGGTCGTCGCCTGGCGACGGCTTCGCTGATTCCCGGCCGCAGATCGCGTAGGCTTCTCCCGCCGTGACGCTCCGCCCCCGCCCCGTCCTCGCGCGCCTCCTCGCGTTCGTCGTCCTCGTGGCCTTCACCCTCGGGGCCTCGACCTTCCGGGGCTCGACCGTCGGGCCCGCGGCCCACGCGGAGGACGCCGCCGGGCCCAGCCTCCTCGACCGCGCCCGGCGCGCCGCCGGGGAGAAGCAGGTCTCGGCGGCGATCGACCTCTACTTCCAGGCGCTCCGGGCCGCCGACGACTACGCGACGAAGTACGGCATCCGCGACGAGATCCTGGCGCTCCCGAGCGAGCGCGCCGCCCCGATCCACGAGGGCGAACGGGCGACCGTGGCGCGGCGCGTCGCCGAGGAGCGCTCGCGCGACATCGACCAGCAGGCCTCGGCGATGGAGGGCCGCGGCGCGTACCGCGGCGCCATGTACCTCTGGCGAAGGCTGTACGACCTCGAGGGCGTGGACGACGCCAAGAAGAAGCAGATCGACGCGACCGTCGAGCGGATCACGCGCCGGTTGTGCGACGAGGCGACCGACGAGGAGAAGGCCGAGGCCAAGGGCCTCCACGGCGACGAGCAGGACCCCGCCGCCGCCCTCGCCCGCGCCGACCAGGCCGCCGCCGCCGGCAAGGGGCGCGTGGCCCTCAAGGTCTACTCGCACGTCTCGTACTCCTCGTTCGCGAGCCAGGAGCTCAAGGACGCGGCGCGGGACCGCATCGTCGCCCTGCGGAAGCGGATGGTGGGGGAGGTCCCGCCCGACGAGCAGGCCGACGCCGACAAGGTCTGGAACGACCCGCACTGGTCGTACCTCGGGACGGCGGTCGGCCGGCAGTACGTCTACATCGGGCCCAAGACCTTCGTCGACTCGCTCACCGAGCCCGACAAGCTGAAGCTCGACCTCGCGTGCGTCTTCCTCGGCGACCTCGTGGGGCGCGACCAGGTGGAGGACGCCGGCCAGCGCATCTCCATCTACTACAAGGAGCGCTTCGACTTCGGCGGTGGCATCGGCGGCGGGCACCGCATCGACATCGGCAACAAGGTGATCACGCGGCCGATCGCGGGCGAGCTCCACTTCCACGAGACGTCCCACTGCGTCTTCAACGTGGGGATGATCTACAAGGGGTTCGTCGAGGGGATCGCCAACTTCGGCGCGACCTTCGCCCTCGACGCCCTGGGCCGCCACGCCGAGGCCGACGCGGCCATCGCGAGCAACCGCAAGGGCTACCAGGCCGACTACCTCGACCGCCGGGTGCGGTACTGGCGCATCGCCTCGTACGCACCGTCCTGCGGCTTCCTCTTCACGCCGATCACCGCGAAGGACCCCGTGGTGCGCCAGGCCGAGTGGGCGAAGTACCGGCAATTCTTCCGCCGCGTGCGGCAGACCCTGCCCGACGAGCCGCGGGACGCGGAGCGGATCCGCTACTTCGCGTACCTGTGGGGCCAGACGTTCGGCTGGCAACTGCTCGAGGAGTCGGGCAAGGCCCGGTTCCCGGTGACGGCCGCCGACCGGGAGAAGGTGGCGGTGGAGCTCGAACAGTTCCACGAGGAGACCGCGCGCGGCGAGTCGTATGCCGACCAGGGGTTCTTCGGCATGGCGGCGGAGCCGCTCCAGTCGGTGATCGACCGCTGCCCGCCGGGCCAACTGGTGGACCGGGCGAAGTTCGCCATGGCGCGCACCAAGGAGGGGCTCGAGGACGTGCCCGGCCGCGACGCGCTGCACCAGGAACTGGGCGTCGTGCCCGCGTGGAAACTCTGCCTGCCGTTCTACTCGGCGCTCCGCGGCCTCGACGCGCTGCACGCCGTCTTCGAGCCCGAGCGCGAGACCGTGCTGGCGGCGGAATACCCGAACCCGAGCCAGACCGCGCGCTGGATGGACGCGAAGATCACGCCCGACGGCGTGGTGGACCTCCTCGCGCACGGCGTCGGCTACCCGGACGACGCGGTGGCCTACGCGCTGGCCGTCCTCGAGGTGCCCGCGGACGTTCCCGACGCGGTCTGCTACGTTGCCTACGACGACCTGTGCGCGGTGTGGGTGAATCGCACGCTGGTCGAGAAGTGGGAGGGCGAGCGCGGGTGGCTCCGCGACGACAAGGTGGGCGCGATCCCGCTGAAGGCCGGTCGCAACCAGTTGCTCCTGAAGATCGTGAACCGCAGCGGCGCGTGGCGGTTCTCGGCCCGCGTCGCGCGCGCCGACCGCCGCCCGATCGCGGGCCTCGTCTTCGGCAAGCCGCCCGCGCACGACGTGAGGCCCGCGCTCCCGGACTGGAAGGGTGCGGCGGTCTACACGCTCGACCTCGAGAAGGCGAAGGCGCTGCCGAAGGGCCGCTTCAAGGCCACGGTGGGGGCGTTCGACCTCGTGGACCGCTCGTTGCGCGTGACCGTCCCGGGTTCGGTGCCGTGGCGGAAGTACGAGATCCAGCCGTTCACGTCGAAGAACCCGCCGATCGCCCTCTGCTGGCTCACCGACAAGGACCTCGCGGGCCTCGCCGACGTCGCGGTCGAGGTGACCACGCGGGGGCCCGGGATCCCGCGGCTCGGCGTGACGCTGCACGGCGAGGAGCGCGACGACGGCCTCTCGGGGCACACGTTCGTGGTCTCGGGGGGCGGCTCGGGCGTGAAGGTGGCGCTCTGGGAGTACGAGCGCCTCGTCTACGACGAGACGGCGTTGGCCGCGAACGCGCCGGAGCACGTCCTGCGCTTCCTGCGTCGCGGCCGCACGCTCACGTGCGTCGTGGACGGGAAGGTCGTGCTCGACGCGGTGGACCTGCCGGCGCTCCCGCGCCCCGGGATCGGCCTCATGCTCTGGGACAAGGCGACGTCGGTCACGCGGGTGCGCGTCGAGAAGCCGAAGTAGGGCCCATGGACCGGCCGCGCATGCCCCACCCGCACCTCCTCGTCTACGACGGCGACTGCTCGATCTGCCACGCGTGGAGCCGGAAACTCGTCGCGTGGGCGGGCCTCTCCGACGCCGACCGCGTGTCGCACCACGACCTCGACCCCGCCCTGCGCTCGCGCGTCGAGGCCGCGGGACTCAGGAACGAGTTGAAGGTCGTAGACCGCGCGGACGGGACCATCACGGGCGGCTTCGACGCGATCCGTCGCTTCGGCCGCGGGACGGGCCTCGGGTGGCTCGGGACGCTGTCCGCGGTGCCGCCGCTGCGATGGCTGTTCCCGTTCGGATATGGCCTGATCGCCCGCAATCGCCGCGTGCTCGCGCCGACGCCGAGCGGCCTGGTCTGCGCGTGCGACCCGGACCCGCACCTTGGCTACAATCTCGCGTTCGCGCTGAGCGCGGGCGCGGTGGCTGCCGTGGGTTGGTGGTTGCTGATCGCCGTGGGCGGATCGGTCCTCGCGGGGTCGTCGCGCGTCGCGTGGGGGGCCGCGGCGTGGAAGGTGCCCTTGGTGATGGCGTCGGTCGTCGGCGCCGTCGCGGTGCCGCGCGGGCGGCGGCTGACGTGGGCAAACCACCTGCTGCTCCTCCAGGCGCGGGCGGGCCTCGCGTTGGGCGCCGGGTCGGGCCTGGCGCTCGTCGCCCGCAACCTCGAGGGGGGACGGCCCGTCGAGGTCGCCGTCTACGCGGCCGGCGCCGTGGCGGGGTTCGTCGTGTTCGTCCTCGGGTTCCGACGGCACGCGCCGGCCATGTCGACCCTGGCCCGGGCGTCCGCCCTTCCGGGCGGGGGCGATCGTCCGTAGCATCGGGGCATGCGCCCGCGCACCGCGTCGCTCGTGGCCGTCCTCCTCGTCGTCCCCGCGTTCCTGTCCGGGCCCCGGCTCGGCCCGGCGCTCGTGCACGCCGCGCCCGACGTCCCTGCGGCGGTGACGGCGCTCCACGCCTTCGAGGCGAAGGCGTTGTTGCCGGTGCTGCGCGCCGCGGTGAAGGGCGACCACCGTCGGCAGGCGTGGTACCTCGCGACGCGGATGCTGGTCGCGAACCCGGCGTGCGACGAGGCGGCGACGACGGTCAAGACCTGGAGGCCCGCGGACCTGCAGGAGGGCGAGGCGCCGTCGAAGGCGTTCCTCGCGCAGCGCGACGCGATGCTGAAGAAGGTGGGCAGCGAGTACGCGCAGGCGGCGCGGAAGCTGCAGACGGCCGGGGCGACGCCGATCGACACGTGGGGCATCGTCGAGCGCGCGCTCGCGTACGGCAACAAGGACGCGGACACGCTGGCGTCGATCGACGCGGCGGGCGAGGCGTGGTGCGGCGGCTGGGGCACGGTGAAGAAGGCGGTGCTCGAGGAGACGCTGGGCGCCGCCGCGGCGACCGTCGTCTTCCTCCCGGAGTGGGACGACGCCTTCTTGCGCGTGCGCTGCCTCTGGCCCGACGCGAAGGGCGCGCGGGTCGGGGCGTTGCGGGTGGTGACGGGCGCGGCGGCCGCGGAGGCGTTCGGGCGGCTCGCGCGGGTGGCCGCGATCGAGGCGCACCTGCTCTCGACGTACGGCGGGGCGGCGAAGGAGGAGAAGGACCCGGAGCGCGCGGACGAGCAGCGGACGACGCTGGTCGCGGTGCCCGACGCGGCGACGCTCGAGGCCGTGGCGAGGCCGCTGGCGCAGCCGAACCCGCGGATCGCGACGGCGGGGCCGGAGAAGGCGTCGCGCTGGTACGACCCGTGGCGGCGCGTGGCGGTCGTGATGCAGGGGCACCGCGACAACGCGTGGGTGCCGCCGGAGGCGATGTTGTCCGGGATGGCGGCTTACCTGCTCGTGCGCCACCACTGGCTCGCGCCGGCGGGCGGGCGCACGTGGGACGCGGGGACGTGGGCGTTGGCCGACGGGATGGCGGGGTTGTATGAGGGCTTCGAGCCGAAGGGCGCCCAGGGGGGCGAACTCGACGTGACGAAGGTCTGGCGGCTGGCGGTGGCGCGGTCGGCGCGCGACCGCGGGTCGCTGCTGCCGTGGGAGACGGTGCTGGAGATGAACGGGACGAAGGCGGCGGACGAGTCGAAGGTGGACCTGCCGATCACATGGGCGGGGGCGCCCCAGGACGCGAAGCAGGTGACGATCGTGACGGCTCAGGCGACGGCGTTGGTGACGGCGTTGGCGACGCGGGACGGGGCCAAGGGGGCGCGCAAGTTCGCGAGTTTCGTGCTCGAGACGGCGAAGCGGGGCGCGGCGCCCGACCTGGACAAGGCGTTCGGCGTGAAACCCGGGACGGTCTTCCGCTGGGTGGACGCGGTCCTCAACGCCACTCCGGGCCGCTGACGCCGCCGCCTGCGACCCCACCGTCGTCGGCCGCCGCGCGCGGGCCGCGACGCGCCGGGGCCGATCCCGCACCGGTGTGGCCCGTCCCGATCTCGAGACCCGATCGAGGGCGGGTCGCCCCCTTGACCTACACTGACGTGCGTGGGGCCTTAGCTCAGTGGTCAGAGCGGGCGGCTCATAACCGCCGGGTCGCTGGTTCGATCCCAGCAGGCCCCACCCCGTCCGCCACGCTCCGGTATCCTGCGGCGATGAACCGCACGATCACGCCGGTCCTCGGCAACGCGCAGAAGCTCGACGGCGGCTCCATGTACGGCAACTGCCCGAAGGCCGTGTGGGCGCGGTGGAGCCCGCCGGACGCGCTCGACCGCATCGACCTTGCGTGCCGCGCCATGCTCGTCCGTGACGGCGACCGCCGCATCCTCCTCGAGACCGGCATCGGTGCGTTCTTCGATCCCAAGAAGCGCGAGCGGTATGGCGTCGTCGAGGACCGCCACGTCCTTCTGGAGCACCTCGCCGCCGCCGGCGCGCCCCACGACGCCGTCGACGTCGTCGTCCTCTCGCACCTCCACTTCGACCACGCGGGCGGCCTCCTGGCGCCCTTCGAGGCCGGCACGCCGCCGTCCCTCCTCTTCCCGAAGGCGCGCTTCGTCGTCGGCCGCAAGGCCTGGGAGCGCGCGCGGTCGCCCCACGCACGCGATCGCGCCTCGTTCATCCCCGAGCTCCCCGCGCTCCTCGAGGCGAGCGGCCGGCTCGTCGTCGTGGACGGCGACACGCACCCCGTCCTCGGCGACGGCTACCGCTTCCACACGAGCGACGGCCACACGCCCGGCCTCCTCCTCACCGAGGTCACGACCGACGCCGGCCCCCTCGTCTTCATGGCCGACCTCGTGCCCGGCGCGCCCTGGATGCACCTGCCCATCACCATGGGCTACGACCGCTTCCCCGAGCTCGTGATCGACGAGAAGACGCGGTTGCTGACCGACCTCCTCGCGCGGCAGGGGTCGGTCTTCTTCACGCACGACCCCAAGACGGCGATGGGGCGGGTGGTCCGGGACGCCGAGGGACGGTTCTCGGTCCGCGCCGCGTAGCCGGCGATCCACGGCGAGGGGACGCGAGGCCCGGCGGCCTCCAGGATCCCCGGGAGGTGACGCTGACCGCGAAGGCCTGGAAGCCCGAGACGTACCCGCAGGTGATCCCGTACCTCGTGGTGGAGGACGCGGGCGCGCTGATGGACTTCGTCGGGCGCGTGTTCGACGGCGTCCCGGCCGAGCGCCTCCCGGGGCCGGACGGGCACGTGCAGCACGGCGAGGTCCGCATCGGCGCGTCGATGGTGATGATGGGGCGCGCGCGGACGCCCGACGCGAAGACGACGTCGATGGTCTACGTGTACGTGCCCGACGTGGACGCGACGTACCCGAGGGCCCTGGCCGCGGGGGCGACGAGCGTGATGGCGCCCGCCGACCACGACGACGACGACGACCGCCGCGGCAGCGGGAAGGACGCGTGGGGCCACCCGTGGTGGACTGCGACCCACGGGGAACCCGTCCCGCCTGACGAGCTCGTGCGGCGGGCCGCGCCGCGCGGCTGACCCGACGTCGGGATCCGGGCCGGGCCTCGCGTGCGGCGCGGGGCGGTGTCCTCGCGACGTGCGCCGTCGATCGCTGCGGGTCGTCGTCTTCCTCGCGCTCAGCGCCGGCGCGTGGGCGTGGATCGCCCGGGGACCTGGCGCGACGTCGGACCGTGCCGCGGTGCCCGGGTCCGAGGCCCCTGTGCCCGCTGTGCTCTCTGTGCCCGCTGTGCTCTCTGTGCCCGCTGTGCTCTCTGTGCCCACGGAGCGCACGGTGGAGCCGGTCCTCGCGCCGTCCGGGGCCGCGGGTGCGCCCGGGTCCGGGGCCGCGGACCCGCGTCCCTCCGTGGAGGCCGGGCCGTGGACCGCCGCGGAGATCGTGCGGGGGTGGACGGACGGCAGGCACGTCCCCCTCGAGGCCCACGTCACGCTCGCGGGGGTCGATGAGGTCCCGCGCCGCGCGACGACGGGGGCGGACGGTCGCGTGGACATCGGCGGGATCCGCGCCGGGCCGGCGACGCTGTCGGTCACGGCGCCCGGGCACGTTCCGTCCACGCGGCACGGGCTCGTCGCGTCGCTCGCGCCGGCGAGCGACCCGTGGCCCGCCGACCTGGCGCGGACCCAGGACGACGTCGGGACCGTCTCCGATGCGGCGACGGGACGGGCCGTCGCCGGGGCCCGCGTCGCGATGCTGATCGTCGAGCGTGGGCGCCGACGCTTCGACGTGCCCCCCTTCGTCGGTGCCGAACTCGGGACCACGACGACCGACGGCGGTGGGGCGTTCCGGCTCCAGAGCTTGCGCCCTCACCCGTGGGGCCGCGTGATCGCGCTCCGCGTCGACCGCGCGGGGTACCGCACCGTGTGGCATCTGCCCGTCGATCGGTCCCTTCGTGCCCCGATCGACGTCCGCCTGGTGGCGGGGCGCGCCCTCGAGGGTGTGGTCGTCGGCCTCGACGCGCCACCGGTCGCAGGTGCGACCGTCGTCGCGTGCGTCGAGGACGCGCGGCGCACGGGGCCCGTCCCGGATCCGGTCGGGACGGCGACCCACGTCCTCCTTCCCGAGCGCCTGAGGCCGGGGTACCTCCGGCGCTCGGACCCCGACGGGGAGACGGACGGGTCCGGGGCGCTCGTCGCCATCACCGACGGCGAGGGGCGATTCTGCATCGACGGCCTCGGACGCGGCGAGACGTATGCCGTCGCCGCGTTTGCCCTCGGCGTCGGCGTGTTCGCCGCCGTCGCGATCTGTCCCGGCGACCCGGGTGGGGGAGGCGAGGTCGTGCGACTCCGCCTGGAGACCGCCGCTGGCGTCGACGTCGTGTGTCTCGGCCCGGCGCGCGCGCCGCGCGTCGGCATCGACGTGTCGCTCCAGCCACCGGGAAGACTCGCCGTGGGGCCGGTGCGCACCGACGCTGCCGGTCGTGCGCGGTTCGCGGGCCTCCCCGCTGGACGGTACATGGTGCTCGCCTGGGAGCACGGCATGCCGTGCCCGGTCCGTGGTCCGGTCCCTGCGACGATCCCGTTCGGGGAGGACGTCGCCTTCGTGGGCGCGATCGAGGCTCCGACGCGGCCGACCGCTTCCGCCCCGACGCCGCCGTCGGGGACGACCGTCCGCGCGCGCGTCCTGCGGCCGCCGACCGGGCTCCCCCCGCGTCGGTGCGGATCGACCTCGAAGCGGGCGGCTGGAGCCGTTCGTCGGCCCTGCCGTGGCCGCCGGACGGGCGAGACGACCTGTCGCTCAAGTTCGATGCGCGCGCGGGGCGCGTCGTGGTGACGATCGACGCTGCAGGTTGCGTCCCGCTGCTCCGGGCGCTGGAACTCGCGGACGGCGAGTGCGTGGACCTCGGCGATCTGCCGTTGCAGCGCGGGCCTCCGTGGGCGGGGCAACTCCGCACCGTTCGCGGGGCGCCGGTGGGCGGCGCGAGCCTCGAGTTCTCCGGGTGGCCGCCGCTCGACGGCGGCTCGGTCGCCCCCGCTCAGGGCGACGGGACCTCGACGGAACGAGGCGCGTGGGGCCGCCGCGTGGTCGACACGGACGCCGCGTGGCGGTGGGCCCCGTGCGCGTGCGCGTGCGGGCCGACGGCCCCGTGGGGGCCGACGTCGCAGTAGACGTCGCCGTGGACGTCGCCGTGGACGTCGCAGTAGACGTCGCAGTGGACGTCGCCGTAGACGTCGCAGTGGACGTCGC